>Ga0187892_10000210_pt1 | contig 155097 bp, 149 predicted proteins | sample MA1701073metaG_FD_139345 | JGI IMG/M metagenome (GOLD analysis project Ga0187892, IMG submission 139345) | Bio-ooze microbial communities from a basaltic lava cave in the Kipuka Kanohina Cave System on the Island of Hawaii, USA - MA170107-3 metaG ...
TGTGTTTTTAAAGTAATGCTTTAATTGTTTTTATTTTAAAAGTTTTCGTTATAATAATATAATAAAAAAATAAAACAAAATCAAGTTTTTTGTAATTTTTATTTTCCGGACAGACACTAGTTAATGTCTGTGCTGAGCTGGAGATTAAACGGCTCCGCCACGGTCCATTCTTGCAGCAGTGAATTAAAAGCCATGTTGATGTAATTCGACGGCCTGTCCCAACCCTTGGCGCCAATCACCGCCACGCGATCGCCCTTGCTGCGGTCGAAAAGGCCGACTTCCTGCAACGAGCGCAAATTCATGCGGAACGTGATCGTGGCTTGAACGAACGGCCGGCCGGTTGGCCGCAGGCGGTCAAAATAAACCCAACCGATTGTGGTATCCTTCAGGCCGACAGAATATTTGAACGTGCGGTTGTTGCCGCCCTCCCAAGCGTCGCCGGTGGCATTGTTGATGTAAAATTTATAATTCTGCTCGCTGCCGGCTTGCACGGCGTTCGCCCCGGTCTTCGGAAAATAGGCGACACCGGACCAGAACGAGCCTTTGTCGGCGCTGTTCGTCTCGCGCTTGAGAGTGACTTTTGTCGCGCCCCAGTCCAAAATTTTTCCGGACCTGACGTCATCGCCGCGAATGCCGACCGGGCCATTGCTGGCCGGGTTGAAACGTCCGGCTTCCGTCACGCCGCCCATGTTCACCCGGAAATAAACCGCCACCGAATCGGCCTTTGGAACAAACGGCCGGAAATATTGATCGACCTTGGCGCCGCCGACGTTAGGATGATAGTATTGCACACCCAGCGTCGTGTCCCTGCTGCCGGAGATAAAAGTTCTGGTGTCCGTATTAATGCCGTTGGAGGGGTTAAACGGCCCTTCCCAACCGCCGTCCGGCGTTGTGCCTTTGTCGCCGGCGTTGGCATATCCGGTCCAAAACTTGTAATTCAGCGTGTCGTCCGGAAGCATCTCGAAAGTGCCCTTCCAATAATCGCCGCCGGCATTGGTCAAGATCAAACTGGAGGACCCATCCCAATTGATAGTTTTGCCGCCGGGCAACACATTGCCGGTTCTGCCGTTCTGCGCGCCTCGAATTTGAACGAAGTGCTTCGACGTCATCGTATCCAGATTCGTCGAGATGTTCAAAACGAAGGTGACTTTGATCGGGGTTTGCCCCATCGCCGGCACCGCCAAAGCCGCCAACAGCAACAACACGATGGCAACCTGCAAAGATCCGTTAAACAAACGTTTCATACTTGCTCCTCACTTTTGTGAAGGTTAAAAAACGATTTTTAATTGGCCACTTGACAACCACTCAGCAGAGTATCACATCACTCTCCTTTCTCATGATGTAGTCCCGACCCTTTTGGCAGCTATCCAAGCTTTAGGAATAAGCGCATTCATGTCAAGCTAAAAGATGATCGCCATTTTAACAGTGCTTTCAAACTCCGTTAGGAGTGCTATGTTTATAGACAAGCCCCAATCAAAACCTCAGAACTCCATAGGAGTGACATGTGTTTTGGCTTAAAGATAGCTTGCTGCCATCTCATTACATTTCACTCCTACGGAGTTCCCATCACAGAGAAAATACACGCTATAAACATCTCACCCCTAACGGGGTTCTTAACTTGACATCTATTCCCACAAGGGGGCAAGGCTACAAGTTAAAAATTCAACGCAATGGAAAAGCGGTTGATCCCGCCAAGATGCTCAAAATCCTGATACGCATAACCGCCGGAAAATTTCAAACCGCCTTCGATGCCGAGATTCACGCCGCCGCCAAAGGTGAAGCCTTTTTCACGGTCGTCCAGAAACAGTTCGTTGAACCCGCCGCGCAGCACCAGCAGCTCTTTGAACAAACCCAGCTCGGCGCCGAGATTGACGCTTTGCGAGTTGTCGTTCGGGTTCAAGCCGTCAACGGCGACGGTCAAGCGATTCTGCTGGCTTTTGAGCGCCTCCCACGACAAGCCGACGCGCATGATCAGCGGCGAATCGTGCTGATTCGTTTTCAAGCGCCCCACCACGCTTTGATTGTTGCCGCGCTGATTCGGCGCAATATCCACCCGCACGTTCAAATCCTCGCCGTCGATTCGCATGCTGTTGCCGAAGTTCGAGATGCTCACGCCCAAGCGAATGCCGTCGAACGGCGTGGTGTACAACGTGCCGATGTCGATGGCAAAGCCGGTGGCGTTGGAGTTCAAAATTTTCTCATTAATGTACTTGAAATTCGCGCCAATCGAAAAGCGGTCGGTGAGATTATAGGCATACGCCACGCCGACCGCAATGCTGGAGGCGGTAAACGTCTCGCCGGTGCCCATCGGCTGGTCCATGGTGGTTCGGATCATTTCCGACGTGGTCAACGCCGTGACGTTGAGGCCGACCGCGCCGGCGCCTTCAAACGGCAACGCCAGCGCGAAATAGTTGAAATCCAACCCCGGCAGCCACGGCGAATGATCGACGTACAGCGATTTTTTCGTCAATCGCGCCATGCCGCCCGGATTCCAAAACATGGCGGTGGCATCGTCTGCGATGGACACAAAGGCGCTGCCCATCGACGCGCCTTTGGAACCGACCGGAATGCGCAGAAACGCCGCGGCGGAAGTGCCGACTTTGGTCACGCTCTGCGCAACGGCGCTGGTCCAACTGAATCCCATCGCCAAAAACAACAGGAGGATAAATATTGAAAAATTTTTTCGGTTCATTTTTAACTCCCTAAAATTGGCAACGAAAATGGAACCGCAACGAAAAAAATCTTTTAGGTCACTTGACCTCGGACTTCGGACTCTTCGACCTCGGACTCTCCAACCTCGGGCTTCGGAAATTCGACTTCGGACTTATTTAATAATCGCAAACGTCCCGCTTTTTTGCCCGATGTCCGGCGCTTCGATGTGAAAAACATAAACGCCGTAAGAGATTTCCAAACCGTCTTTGCTCAGCACGTCCCAAATCGCCGTGCCATTTTCCAACACGCTGTCGTGTTCGAGCCTCCGCACCAGCGCGCCGTTGACATCGAAGATGCGAATGGTGCACTTCTGCGGCAAGTTGATGAAATGAATCTCGCGCGGACCGCGGCCGCTGCTGTATGGATTCAACGGCTCCCAGCGTTCCGCCGCCACGTACGGATTCGGCACGACGCGAATCCGATTCAGCGCCCGTTTAGCGGAATCATTATCCGCCCTGGGGCCTCGCACGGTGTAACGATAAATGTCGCGCGACAGAAACGGCTTGCGCAAAAAGATGTAAAGCGTATCGCCCGTCTGCGGGTTGCGCCCGCCGGCTTTGAGATTCAACGTGATTTGCCAGGTAAAATTCAGCCGATTGCCGGTACCTCTTTCCATGAAGAAAATGATGTCGGTCTCATTGGCATCGTTGGGATTGATCGAGAACCGGCCGTCACTGCCATGAATTTCGCCAATGGCAAACGGCACGGCGCTGCCGTCCGCGGCGTTGACCACTTTGAAATTAACCCGCTTGCCCGGCAGCGGTATGCGCGACGAGCTGATCAACGTGTCGCGCGAAGTGGCAATGCCGACGTCGCCGAAGATGATTCGATAATCATTCGGACGCTGCTCGCCGACCACGTCGAGAAATGAAACCGGCGTGAATTGATAAGGATAAACTTCCGTTTTGTTCCAGCGCGAGCGGGCTTGGTTCAATTCAACCCGCCGCTCGTTGACAAACGACAGGCGAACGCCGTCGATGAGCGGCACCTCGTCGCCCTGGTTGAACTTCTTGCTCTGGTTCAGCTTGATCGCACCGTCGGTGAGGTCTTTCACCGTAAAATTCCTGGTCGTCAACGTATCGAGACCGCGCCCGGGAATTCTGTCGCGAATCAGCGTGTCTTGAAAAGCAATTTCGTAGGTGTGCCCGTCTTTAACGCTGCGCGGATCGATAATTTTGAAACCGATTTGGCCGGTCGAGCTTCCCGCCGTGTGTTCGAGCTTGGTCACGCCCGCCGGCAGATAACCCGCCACCGGCGCTTCCGGGCGGACGACGACGACATTTTGGCCCAGCTTGATGTTGCCCTGCGGATCGACGTCGATACGAATCGAAGTTTCGGTCGGCGAGATCATGAGATTCGCCGATTGCAGACCGAAATCGTATGCCGTCACCGCATAAAAATAGCGCTGGCCGTTGATCACCGTCGTATCGGTAAAAGAATGCAGCAAGCCGGTGTCATTGCCCAAATCGAATTTCACGCCTCTAATGTCGGCCGGATGCAAGCCCTTGATGCCGTCTTTTTTGTCAAATTGCGCCAACGGCCGCAGCAAAATCGGATTGCCGGCAGCGTCCGTCACCACCTTGGCATCCTCAAATGCCGGATCGGTGGCGCGATAAATGCGATAGCCTTCAAAATCGCGCGCCGCAGCCGGGCCGATAATGCGCAGAATGTAACGATCCACCGAAGCTTCAGCGGCGTCGTCCCAATACAACGTCACTTTTTTATCGCCGGCAACCGCCGTGACCGAGGGCTGCAGCGGCGCTTGCGCGAATTGATAATCCGCTTCGTAAGCGTTGCGCGCCTGCTTCTGCTTCTCAACCGCGCTGAGCAAATCATCATTTTTCGTCACGCCGCCGCCGGCGAGCGCAACGGAAATCGCCATGCGCTGGCGCTGGCCCGGTTCCATCGGAAAATAGCCGGAAGAAACATACGTGTCAAATTCGCCGGTTTGTCTGGGAATGAAAAATCGTCCCGGCGTCATGAATTTCCGCCAGATAAAATCATCCGCGACGCTGTTGAAATTGATATTGAACGCCGGATCTTGCAGCGCGCTGGTCAAGCCGATGAGATCGGTTTCACTCACATCGGTTTTGTCGATGTTCGGCTCGCCGGGAAAATCCGTGCCCGAGCCACTCGTCGGCTTGCCGTCGCCCTCGCCGGGATCGCCGGTGCCTTCGACGCCGTCGAGTCCCACATCGTCTTGACGGCCGCTCCAATCGTTGTCATTATCAAAACCATCGTCACGCGACTCATCGATCATCGGCGCGACGGTGGTATAACTTTGTTTCGTCGCCTTGCCCTTGGCAATAAAGCCGCGCTTGATCGTATCGCCCGGCGCGAACGAAAGATAGTTGATAAAACGAACCGGGCGAACCGTTCCCGAAATCTCGTCAAAACGCTTGAGATGCAAGGTTTCGCGCTCGTCAATCAGGCCGTCGAGATCGTCGTCGATCAAATTCGCCGTCGTATCTTCAACCAGCGTAACGCCCGTCGCCGGCAAATCAAAAAATCGGCCCAAGGTTTTTACCCGGCCGCCATTTTGCGGATAAGCGATGACCCGGCGCTCGAACGTCAACGAATCGATCAGCACGATTTTATCTCCCGGCTTCAAGCTCCGCGGCTGAAAATCAACGGCTTGAAAAAGCGGAACGATGGCATTCGGATTCGTAATTTGCGCCAGCACTTTCGCATTTTCAGCAGCGTCGGCGTCGCCGTCGTTGTCGATGCCATCCACCTCGTTGCCCGGCGTTTCAAGATATTTGATCGAAGCCACCCCAACCGTCGTGCCCTGAAACTCTTCCGTGCCGACGCGATCCGCATCCGTCAAAAAAGCGATGCTGGTTTGCAAATCGACGAACGGCTGGTCGTCGGCCGCGTCGTTGCCCACGATGTCGGCGAGCCAAATCAAAAACGACGTCTTGGTAATACGCTTGGTGCCGTCGTTCAAAATATCATGAATGAAAAACACCGCGTCGTTGATCAACACTTGCGACCAGGCAAACGCGCGCACGTCCATCAGCAAACCCAAGCCGCCGCGCCTGGGATCGGTCTCGTCCGGAACGTACGGCAAGCGCGTATACAAATCGTCGGAGCAGCGGTAAAACATTTCCTGATCGGCGTTGAAAATATTCTTGCCGAAGAATCCGTTCCACGAGCCGACCCAACCCGGATCGACCGGATCGTTGCGCTTGTCGCGCCAGCCGCCCTGCGCCGCCGTCGGCCACGAGGCCGGCAAATCGCTGCGCGCCAAATTCTTGTCCTTCTCATCCGGATTGAGAAACCCCGGCACCGGCTCCAGATTCCAAGTCCGCCCTTGCGGGCTTTGGCGGAAAGTCGGAAAATCCACAATCTGAATCACATTGCCGTTTTTGTCGGTCACCTCGCCCGCCAGCCAGATGCCCACCAGCGCCACGTAGATGCGCCGAGTGTTTTTCGGCCATTCATAAGCAAATTCATCCGGCCGCGCTGACGTGCGGCCGCTGAAACCAAAATTGAAAACCGAGGCGCGGAGGTTGTTGCCGTCGAGATTGGATTTGCGCCGGAAATTCGGATCGCCGCGATGATCCGAAGGCGTGTGTTTGATTTGCGCGAAACTATTGGCAAAAACAAGCAGCAGCGCCAGGACGGCCATCAAAATTTGGCTCCATAATGGAGCATTGAAAATTTTCAGCTCTTTTTTCAACATGCGATTACCATCCCTCTCAACTTTTTGTAGTAGTCCCTTATGAGTTTTGACGATCAGGTTCGGCAATATGTCATTGCGAGGAGCGAAGCGACGAAGCAATCCTTTGCGCATTAGAAGATTGCTTCGCCTGCGGCCGTAGGCTGAGAAGCACTCGAATGACATCCGGGAAAGATTACCGATTTTGATTGTCAAAGTTCATTAGAGGCATACGGTTCTTATTTCAATCACTCTCGTGCAAGATCATCATCCGTGCGCCAAAAAAGGCCACGCCCGTAACGGCGCAACTACGAAAATCAAAAACTCACTTTCGCGCCGAACTGCACGCGCCGGGGTTCGGAATAAAAATCCGGTACAACAAAAATCCCCGACGCCGCCCCGGGTTGATTTTGAAACAACGTCACATCCGGCTTGCCGGTGTCGGTAAAAACATTGATCGGATTTTTCGCGTCGAGCGCATTGAAAACCTTGGCAAAAACCTGCACGTCAAACAGGCCAAATTTGAAATTCTTGAAGCCGCTCAAATCGATGGTGAAACGATTCGGCTTGTTCCGGCTGTTTTGCTCGAGGCCGGAGATGACGTTGCGCCCGGTTTGCGTGCCGGTGACGATCGACGGCGTGTACGGCTGCCCGGAATTTAAACGCTCGATCAAGCTCACGCCCCAATCTTTATCGCCGACAAAGATGCTGGCGTTCAGCGCATGGCGCTGATCCCAATCCAGCGGCGTCAGCGCGCGGGTCGGCTCGGCGCCGCCCTGCTGCGCGAAAAATTCCTCTTCCGGCGTCGAATTGGTGCCTTGCACGACTTGAAACGTGTAATCAATATTGAATGAAAACTTGTTCGCTAATCGCCGGTTCGCCGATAACGTCACGCCGCGCACGTTGGCAAAATCGCGGTTGATTTTGCGCGCATACGCCACCCCGGCGAGCGCCGTCGGCAGCGGTGCCCCGGTCGAAATCCAATCGCGGATGTCGCGGTAAAAACCCGTGATGTCGATGCCGATGTCGTCGGAGATCTGCTGCTGCAAACCCAGCTCGTACATCGTCGTGCGCTGCGGATTCAAATCCGGATTGCCGAACGGGCCTTGGGTGCCGGCGGCGTCCGAAACTTTCAATTCGTCGCGGCGATAAAGCTGCTCGTATTCAGGAATCTGCTGAAAAATGCCGTAGGAAAAATGGATGACGCCGCGCTCGGTAATCGGATAGGCCACGCCCAGCCGCGGGCTGAGCTGATATTTTTTCCCGGTGTCGCGATACCAAAACGCCTCGCGCTCCGCCAGCGTCAACCGGTTGCCGTCGGTTTGCTCGGACAAGCCGATCACGCCGTCGTTGTTGAGATCTTTGTAAATGTGATTGAGCTTGAAGGGATTAAAAATGTTGGGATCTTCCAAATCAACCGGCACGCGGCCTCTGGCCTCAAACACGTCGAGACGCAGGCCGACGTTGATGATGAGGCTTTCGTATTCAATCTTGTCTTGTGCGTACGCCGACAGCGTGCGCGGTTTGCGGGTAAACCGATCGTGCGTCGTTTCGCTCGTCGGGCGAATCTCCGGGCGGAACGGTTGGATTTGCTGGCCGTTCGCGTCGGTCGCCGGCACCAGCGAAATGTCTTCGAGAAAAACCTGATCGAATTGCGCCTCAAAGCCGGCTTTCACTTGATGACGGTTGGAGACCTGGCTGGTTAAATCGAACTTGCCGAGCCAGCTCCTCGTGCTGCGCTGGAAGCGCCCCAAATCCGTGCCCGAGCTGGCGAATTGAAAAAGCCCGGCGTTCAACAAGCGCGGATCGACGTAACGGCTGTCGAACGGATCCTCGTACAGCCGCGACACCAGTTCGTTGTATTTGTAAGCGCCTTTGATTTCATAAAACGTTCTCGGCGTCACCGCATGAGTGAAATTCGCCACCAGCGTTCCGCCCTTCTCAATATCGCCGCGGTCGCCGAGAGGATTGAACTTGAAGAAATGATTGTAATTGTTTTTATCCTCCGTGCTGCCCAAAGCCGAAAGCTTCAATTTGAGCGGGCCGGAAAGCCGCCATTCCAAACTCGCCTGCCCGCTCCAGCGTTTGCGGAAATTCATCGGCGCCGGTTTGCCGTCGCCCAGCACGGCAAAATTAGAGTCGTTGCGGATGAAGCCCTGCGGCGAAAAAATATTTTGCCCGTACAGCCAGCCGTCGTCATTCCAGCGCCGCGCCGTCGCAAAAAACGTGATCCGGTCTTTCATGATCGGGCCGCTCAACGAGCCTTGAAAATTGTAATTGTCAAGAAAATTGATGTCGTCGATATTATAGAAAATTTCTTTGCGCGGGCTGAGATAATCGCTCACCCAGGTTTCAAAGTTGCCGTGAAAATTATTGCCGCCGGTTTTGGTGACGATGTTGATGATGCCGCTCATCGCCTGGCCGTACTCGGCGTTGAACGTGCCGCTCACCACTTGCAGCTCTTGAATCGACTCGTTCTCGACCTGCAGCGATTGCCCGCGCGTAAAATCGTCGGTGATGCGAATGCCGTCCACGACGTAGGCCACTTCCGTCGAGCGGCCGCCGCGAATGTGAATGCCGCCGCCGGCGTCGCGAACGATGCCGGCTTGCAAATTGATCACATCCGCCACCTCCTGCACCGGAATGCGGGAAATTTCTTCAGCTTGCACGCGGGCTTCGGACGACGTCAAATCTTTGCGAATAATCGGCCGCTCGGCAATGACAACGACTTCCTCGCCGACGGCGACGGTTTCTTGTGAAAGGGAAAAATTAATCGTGGTGGTGAGATCGGTGAGCACTTCGACTTCGCGCTGCACGACGTTTTGATATCCGATCTGGCTGGCGCGCAACGAATGCTTTCCCGGCGGCACGCGCAGGATGACGTACTTGCCGTCGAAATCCGTAGCCGCGCCCAGCGTCGTGCCCTCGACGAGAACGTTCACCCCCGGAATCGGTTCCTTCGTGTCTTTGTCAACAATCGTGCCCGTGATTTTTCCCGTGGTTTGCGCAAAACTAACCGCGGCGAGCAACAGGCTCAAACTCACGAGCACGCGTCTCAACTTCGTTGTTGTCGTTTTCAAGGGTTTCTCCCTCCTTGAATTAAAACGTTTTTCGTTTCAGTACGTGCGCGGCATCAGCCGCAACCAAAAGCATTGAAAATTTTAAATTAAAAATTTTCAATTTGCAATTTTCAATCAGAATGACATTTGAAAACAGTTGCCTCAATTTAACCGCATCGTCATCAACCGTTCCGGATAAACCGCGACGCGGGTGTTCTTGCGAATCTCCTCGATATGCCGGCGGCGCGCCTCGTCCCAATACATCATTCGCAGCGTCGCCTCCACCTCCGGCCGCGCTTCATCGAAGCTGCGAAGCCGAGCCGATCCCTTGCCGATTTCCCGCAGGTTCACTTCATCCGGCGCGGCAAATCGTTCGGCATGGCGATGATAATAAGCCCGCAGCGAATCCTCGGGAATTTGCATCTCGCCGCGCAAGCTGCTTTCGATGCGCTCCAGAAGATAAATATCGAACTTCTCTTCGACTTTTTTCTTGTACTCCGGACGCCGATTCAGCCTGGCCGCGCGGGCTTTCGCCAAAATCGCCTCGCGCGCCGCCAGCCCGGCGATGAAATCTTTCAACGTCTCCTCGCTGCGAATCCATTTATGCTCCTTTTCGGAAGTAAAGCGGAGACGATCTTGAAAAGTTGCCACTTCCCAAACCCCGAGTTTGGAGCGCAGCAATTCCTGCCGGCTCAATTCGTCGTCGCCATCCAAAAAATTTTTCGCCTCGATCAACGCCTCATCGCCCTGGTTCGCTTTGAGAAGCGCAAACAGCTTTTTGACGGCCGGCTCATTAAAACTGAGATCAAGGCTGCGGCGAAGCGAATCGACGTAAGCCGTAGTCGCCGCTTGAACCTTGCGCGCGCGCCAGTACCCTTCGAGCTTGTCGCGGTGCTTGGCATATTCGGATTCCGTCAACAACGGATTGGTAAAGCGATCATCGACGCGAATAATGCTGTAGCCGTCGAGCGTGCGCACGGGTTTTGAAATTTCGCCGACCTTCAAATTATAAGCCGCTTCTTCAAACGCCGGCTCCATCTCATCGACGGTGAAATAGCCAAGAGAACCGCCGGAATCACGCAAGGCCGGATCTTTGAAGAGGCTTTGCGCCAGCCGCTCGAAGCTCGCGCCGTTTTGCAGCGCCGCATAAAGTGAATCCGCCTGCGGCTTGGCCGGCGCATACAAGTGCCGCGCCTTCAAACGGGTATTCAAATTGACAAAGAGCTTTTTCAGCTCATTTTCATTTATTGTGACGCTGCCGGCAACGAACTCGCGATTAAAAGCGTTCAGCAATTCCTGAATTTCGAGACGCTCACGCTCGTGCCGGCCTTCGCGATCACCCACATAGCCGCGCTGCTCGGCGGCAAGAATCAACAGCTCTTCATCAACATAATTTTGCAAAACCTGCCGCCGGGCCTGCTCATTGTCCGGCACGCCGCCGCCGATGCGCCGGCGAAAATCTTCATATCTTTTGATGAAATCCTTTTCCGAAATGACGCGGCTACCGACGGTTGCCAGAGCGTTCTCGTTTCTGCTGCAACCGCTCAACGCCACCACAACGGCTGCAAGATAAAAAAATGCGCGTCTCAACATGTTTTATAATATCAACCTTCCTGCAATTTGTCAAGGCCGGCTTTGCAGTTTTTCAGCGCCGTGTTGTTCATGCCGCAGCTCTCGCGAATCACCAGCTCGGTTTCAATATGCCGATGCTCGCGCGGCGTCTTCGGATGATCGATCAACGTCATCAGCCGCTCGACCGCCTGCCGGCCCATCTCGAACATCGGCTGGCGAACGGTGGTGAGGCCGGCGTACTCCGCCAGCTCGATGTCATCAAAACCGACGATCGCAATATCCTCTGGAATCCGCAAGCCGGATTCGCGCACGGCTTTCATCGCGCCAAGCGCCTGAATATCGCTGGCGATGAAAACGCCGGTCGGACGCTTGCCGTTATGCGCCAGCAGTTGCCGCATCGCCAAATAGCCGGTTTCTTTATTGAAGCCGTCATTTATTTTGACCGCTTCACTCGGCAGATTGTCACTGCTCATCAACAAATCATCCGGCAGCTTGAGGCCGGCCTCCGCCAATGCGGTTTGAAAACCGAGGTAACGGTAATGCGCCGGCGCGCTTTCGCGGTGGCCGGTGATCATCGCCAGGCGCTTGTGGCCGAGGCCAATCAAATGCCGCACTGCCGCATAAGCGCCGGTTTCATTATTCACGACAATCGAATCGAAATCCGGATGCGAGGCATCGACCAGCACCAGCGGCAGCTTGCGGCGTTTAAATTCTTTGGCGTGCGCCTCGGAAAGCGGCAGCGACGCCAGCACGACGCCGTCCGCCCGGCGCTGCTGCAGCGCGCGCTTGAGATAAAAATCCTTGTGCTGAAAATCTTCAATGGAATAAAGAATGAGATCATACTTGTGGCGGGCGGTGGCATGCTGAATGCCCTTGAGCAGCTCGCCATAAAAATGGCCGGTAAAAAACGGCACCAGCGCGGCGATGATGAGAGACTTCTTGCGCGCCAGGCCTTGCGCCATGGCATGAGGCTGATAATTGAGGGTCTTAATGACTTTCAACACCCGCTTGCGGGTGGCGGGGGAAATTTGCGGGCTGTTGTTCAGCACGCGAGAAACCGTGCCGATCCCAACCCCGGCTTTTTTTGCGACTTCGTAAATCGTGACAGCCATGCCGACTTTCGTATGAAAATTAAACGTCGCAATGATGATCTTCGCGCTTTGCTTCGAGCTGTGAAAAGCCGGTGTGGAAGGGCTTCCACAAGCTGTGGCATTATACGAAATCCCCGTGAGATTGTCAAGCTCTTTTTGTGAATTTTTGTAATCGCGCGGTTATCGGCACCCTTTTAGCGAATCAAACGGATCACTAACAAACTGATTACGATTTACTGATTCCTCGCCGCACCGCAACGATCTCGCTCATGATACTCAACGCGATTTCCGCCGGCGTTTGACCGCCGATGTCAAGGCCGATCGGCGCATGCAAAAAGGCCAATCGTTCATCCGTCAAGCCATCTTGTTTGAGCCGAGACAGCCGTTTCTCGTGCGTCTTGTGGCTGCCGAGCACGCCGATATAGGCCGGTGAAAATTGCAAAGCGTATTTGATGGCGGGATCGTCAAACTTCGGATCGTGGGTGAGAATGACGAGGCAGGTGCCGGCGTCGAGGCCGATCTCGGCCAAGGCCTCTTCCGGCCATTTGCGGATGAGCGCATCGACATGCGGAAAGCGTGTTGCAGTGGCAAACGTCTGTCGCGGATCGACGAGAATGACTTTGTAGCCCAATTCTTTGGCAAACGACACGAGCGCAATGGCGATGTGCACCGCGCCGACGATGATCAGTTTCGGCGGCGGGAAATAGGATTCGAGAAAAATCTCGCGCTCGCCGTCGCGGTAGGTTTCGCTTCCCTCCTGCCCGAATAATGTTGCGGCTTGTTCTTTCACACTAGTGACGAGAGTCGGGTCATCGAAATCACCTTGCGTGCCGCCATCGCGGCGGATGAGCAAATGGCGGCCGATTTCGTTTTCTGCGCCACGAATAATCGTCGCGAGAACAACCGGCTCGCCGGTTTTGATGGTGTCAAGGAGCAATTCAAAAATTTTTGTGTTCATCTGACAACGGACTTTTTCCTTAAATTTAAAAAAAAGGTTCCTTACGGAATGACAAGATAATTTACTAAACGATTAGTAGAAACCAGCAACAAGCGGCCAGCATCCAGCATCAAGCATCCAGTTTCTCCACAAACACTTCAATCGTACCGCCGCAGGCGAGTCCAACTTCCCACGCCTGCTCATTCGAAACGCCAAACGCCAGCAATTGGGCCTTGCCGGATTTGATCACATTCAGGGCTTCCTCGACGACGGCGCTTTCCACGCAGCCGCCGCTGACTGAGCCGATCATTTCGCCGCGCGCATTCACGGCCATTTTGGCGCCCGCCGGCCGCGGCGAAGAGCCCCAAGCTTTCACCACCGTCGCCAGCGCCACGGCCTCGCCGCGCTCGCGCCAATGCCGGAGTTCGGAAAGTATGTCTTGCATACGATTCTCACTTCCTTATTTATGTTCCGATTTCAGTAAACAACCATGGTCATGATAAACATTTCATTCCGAAAATGCAAGCCTTCCATGCGTTTTAACCGAACCGTATAATTTAACTTGCAATCCACAAACCTTCGTATTATCTTCACTCTATCATTCAATTACATTCAAGCGACCATGTCAAAAATTTATCTGATCGACGCCAGCCCGTACATCTTCCGCGCTTTCTTCTCGATTCCCTCCTCGATGCGCGCGCCGGATGGAACACCGGCGAATGCGGTTTATGGCTACGCCGCTTTTCTAATCGAAATTTTAAAAAAAGCGCAGCCCACGCATTTGGCGGTTGCGTTTGACGGCAGCTTGACCAGCTCGTTTCGCAACGAGTTTTATCCCGACTACAAAGCCAACCGCGAGCAGCCGGACCCGGAGCTTGAGGCCCAACTCGAGGCGTGTTGGCAAGTGACCGAGGCCATGGGCATGAAAGCCTATATCGACGACCGCTATGAGGCCGACGATATTATCGGCACTCTCATCGCCAAATTTGCCAAGCCGGGCAACAGTTTCGTCGTCGTCTCCGGCGACAAAGATTTGGCGCAGCTTGTCAACAAACGCACCGCGCTGTGGGATTTCGCCAAGGACCGGCGCTTCGACGAAAAAACGGTGAAACAGCATTTCGGCGTGCGCGCGAACCAGATCGTTGATTTGCTGGCGCTGCAAGGCGACGCCGTCGACAACATTCCCGGCGTCAAAGGCATCGGCGAAAAAACCGCCGTGGCCTTGTTGAAAAAATTTGCCAGCGTCGAAGCTATTTATCAGCAACTCGGCAAAGTGGAAAAAATGAGCTTGCGCGGCGCTGCGGCCATTCGCGCCAAACTCGAACAGAGTCGCGACCTCGCCTTTCTCTCCAAACAACTGGCGACGATTGCAAGCGAGGCGCCGATTCAAGCGAATTTGCCGGCGTTAAAATACGCCGGCGCCGATCGCCGGAAAGTCGAGGCCTTGTTCGACCGCCTCGGCTTCGGAAAAATACGCGAGCGAATTCCGAAGTGGAAGAGATAGTTTATCCACAGTCATAGCTTGACTTTTTAGAGTAAATTAAATATCTTTTTTACGGAATTTCTTTGTAAAACCAGTTATTATCGGAGTTGCCATCGTCATGTCACAGAATCTTGCCGAAATCGTTCATCCGTTGGTCGATAATGGATTGTATGCAAACGCCGAGGCCGCCGTGAAAGATCTCATGACCGGCCATCTTCTCCATCAAATCGGACATTATCGTGCGATTGTCGAGAAGTTTGAAGAAAAGCATGGCATGAAATACGCTCAGTTCGATGATTATCTGAAGCAACGCGCCCAAAAGCTTGTCAAGGATCCCTCCGGCCAAAAACGGTTCATGTTCGAGGAAGAAGACGCTCTCGAATGGAAAATCGCCGCTGAGATGTTGGAAAGCTGGTTGGGCCTCAGAGGAAAAAGTTCAAAATGAGCAAACTAAGCACTTTGCTGGCGGAAATTGTTTCGTTGCTTGAGAGTTTCGGATTTTGCGACGATACGCAAATCACAGAAACCTCTTTCTTTTCCACCGAGCAATTTGCCTTTAAAATCAAAACAACTATTTTTTCATCCCTCTCGTTTCAGATACGGATTTACTATAATCACGGCCACTACGATTATTCCTACCAAGTTTTTGATAACGACCCTTTGTGCCGATGGGATAATAAAGAACACTTCCCTGAATTAAAAAGCTTTCCGCATCATTGCCACACTTTGATGGGAAGTGTCGTCGAATCATCTTTGCAAGGAGAACCTGTTGCCGATCTGAAATTTGTTTTGGGGGAATTAGCCAGGCTTTTTAAAAAATAAACCACGCAATGCTCATCTAATAAATCGTCGCCATCAAATTCACCGGCTTACCCAAGCCAAAATCATGCTCAACAAATCATTCACTGGTATTCTGGAGGCCCGGCCATGAACAACCTAATCATCGTTCAACATCCCTTGATTCAACACAAGCTCACCCACCTGCGCGACAAACGCACCGATCATACGCAATTTCGCCTGCTCGTCAAAGAACTGACCTCTTTCATGCTCTACGAAGTGATGGCGGATTATCCGTTAAAAGATGTCGAAATCGAGACGCCGCTGATGCCAATGAAAGCCCAAGTTTTGGCGCGGGAAATTTCTTTGGTGCTCATTTTGCGCGCCGGGCTCGGCATGTTGGATGGTTTGCTGCAGCTCGTGCCGGAAGCGCGGGTCGGGCACATCGGTTTGTATCGCAACGAAGACACGCTCGAACCGGTGCAATATTACGCCAAATTGCCGAAAAATATTTTTGAAACCGACGTCATCCTCGTCGACCCCATGCTGGCGACCGGCGGCTCGGCAGCGACTGCGGCCGGCATCGTTAAAAAAGCCGGCGCGCAAAATATTAAATTCGTTTGCATCGTCGCCGCGCCGGAGGGTGTGTCCAAGCTCAGCGCCGCGCATCCCGAGGTCGCCATTTACGCTGCTGCGCTGGATGAACGTCTCAACGATCATGGCTACATTCTGCCGGGACTCGGCGACGCGGGTGATCGTCTCTTTGGGACAAAATAGATAAAAAAGAAATCAGATAAAAAATGCTTACGCCAGACGAGACTATCCATTTGAACGAAAGAAAAAACAGTTTATCCAATTGGCTTTTTCTCTTTGGCATGGCTTACGCCTTTATGCACGTCATGCCGTCATTTCTGACGCACGACGTGAAAAACCGCCTCACTTCCGGCGATCTGCTGAATTTCCTCACGCCGTTTGTGGTTATTCCCCTGGTTTGGAAAATTTATTTTATCTTGCGGCAAAACCTGCGCGACGCTTCGGAACGAAAGATTCGAGCGGCGTGGATTCTTCTTTTATTTTCATCCATTCTTTATGTGAACGGGCAAGGCATGAACTTGTCGGCGAATGCCATCGCCCGGCATTTGGGCGACATGAAAGACACGCCGGTTTTTTGGCTGGATTATTTTTTTGATGAAACGATGGGGCATATTTTTTGGCACAGCGGCATGATTGGAATTTCCCTAAGCTTTCTTTTTTTGGCCGCTCAATTGAAACCCGTGACGGCGAAGTGGCAAACGTTTGTCGGGGCGGCATATTACAGTTTTGCTTATTTTACCGATGCCGTCGAAGGCCAAACCGTGCCGCTGCTTTTTCCCAGCGCTCTTTTGATTTTAATGTGGATTTTATTTTACAAGAAAAAACAAGCGCGAACACTCGCCGAAAATCCGGTGATGCTGTTTTTTCTTGCCGGATATGCCATGACCGTCATGCTTTTCCTGATTTGGTGGATTTTGCAAGGCGGCTTTCCGCAATTTAGCGAGCTGGGGTGGGTTTGAAGGTCAACCAGCTTGCAAGAAATGAATGTTGCTTTTGTCGAGGTTTCTTGTTATTTTGAACCATTAAAGAGCGATAATTTTGTAAAAAAGAAAAAATTTTTAAAACGAATTCAATTTTGCCCAATATTCATGCGGGTTTTATGTAACTTTCAAAAGTCGCCATTTTTTAACCAACGGATGAAAAGCGGCCAACGGATTTAGAAAAAAATTTTACATGTTAAATTTCCCGCTGATTGAAGAAACCCGCAGATAAAAAATATCGGTGGGATTTTTCAATCGGTGGGAAACTTGGAGATGTCATCCGTTGGGCAGTTTTTTTAACCCCACGGGCGTAGCCTTTTTGGTTCCGGCTTGTCCGGCTCAAGGTGATAACCTACAAACCAGCAAACAGATCAAGAATTTTCGGACATTCGAATGCCATCCATCCTCCTCAAAACCTCCATACCGGGCCCGAAGAGCCAGGCGCTCATGCAGCGCCGCCACGCCGCGGTGCCGCGCGGGCCGTATAATTCCACGCCGATTTTCGCAGCAAACGCCGAGGGCGCGCTCGTCACCGATGTTGACGGCAACGTCTTCATCGATTTTGCCGGCGGCATCGGCGCGATGAATCTCGGCCACGCCAATCCGCGCGTCGTGCAGGCGGTCAGCGAGCAGGCGAAAAAATTCACGCACACGTGTTATCACGTTGTCGCCTACGAGCCGTACATCGCGCTCGCCGAAAAATTGAACGAACTCACCCCGGGAAAATTTGCCAAAAAAACCATGTTCGCCAACAGCGGCGCGGAAGCGATTGAGAACGCCATCAAAATCGCGCGTTACGTCACCGGGCGTCCCGGCATCATCGCCTTCGAGCATGCGTTTCACGGCCGCACGCTGCTGGCGATGAGCCTCACCGGCAAAGTCAAGCCGTACAAATACGGCTTCGGCCCGTTTCTGCCGGAGATCTACCGCATTCCCTATCCCCACGAATATCGCTGGCATTCATCGTCTCAACCAGTCGGCTGGGAAAGTGAATATCAAAAAATTTTCGACGCGCTTTTTGCCGGTCACATGGCGCCGGATAAAGTTGCCGCGCTGGTCATGGAGCCGGTTCTTGGCGAAGGCGGCTTCATCGTGGCGCCGCCGGCGGCGGTTCGAACCATCGCGAAAGTTTGCCGCGAGCACGGCATCATCTTCATCGCCGACGAAGTTCAAAGCGGTTTTTACCGCACCGGTAAGGCCTTTGCGATTGAATGGTCGGAAGTGGAGCCGGACATTATCGTCATGGCCAAATCGCTGGCCTCGGGTTTGCCTTTGAGCGCTGTCACCGGGCGCGCCGAGTTGATGGATGCGCCGCATGAAGGCGGGCTTGGCGGAACTTATGGCGGCAATCCGCTTGCTTGCGCGGCGGGCTTGGCGAGCCTCGAAGAAATGCAACGCCTTAACCTCGGCGAGCGCGCCGCGGCCATTGGAGAATACGTTGGCCGGCGTTTTTCCGCGCTCGCGGCGAAAAATCCGAAAGTCGGCGAGGCGCGCGGCATTGGCGCGATGCGAGCGTTGGAAATCGTGAAAGATAAAGCCGCCAAACAGCCTGATAAGGAAGCCGCGCAAAAGATTCAGCAGCTTTGCTATCAACAAGGGCTTCTTTCATTGACGGCCGGAACTTATTCCAACATCATCCGCACGCTGATGCCTTTGGTTATTTCGACCGAGCAATTGGCCGAGGGCATCGAGGTTTTGGAAAATGTTTGTGGCATTGTTGCTAAAGAAGGACACTGATTTTGTCGAAAAACGATTGCCTCAGACTAGCGAACCGCCACGATGCCGCGCCGCGAAAATATTCAACGACGCGATAATCATCCACCCCAAATACTTTACCCCACTGAATGAATGCTTCGGCCAAAGAATCGAAGCTCATTCATTTTTTATTGCTCATTCCGGCCTCTCTTTTGGGAAAACTTACTTGATTTTTCATTGATTTTTATGTACTTTTAATTATCGAAAAGATGAAAAGAAAATAAGAGGTCCGATCATGGTGGAAGCTCAGTTTTATACCCGCACCGCCAACAACAAGGTGGTTTGTTACCTGTGCCCGCGTTATTGCGACATTGGCGACGGCCAGACCGGCTTTTGTTTTGTCCGCAAAAACGAAGGCGGCACGCTTTACTCGCTGGCTTACGCCAATCCTTACGCCGTTCATATCGATCCCATCGAGAAAAAACCGCTGGCGCATTATCTGCCCGGCACGCGCATTTTGTCCATCGGCACGGCCGGCTGCAACCTCGGCTGCAAATTCTGCCAGAATTGGGATATTTCGAAAGCGCGATACGACCAGGAACGCGCCTACGAATTTACTCCGGAAAACACGGTTGCCGAAGCCATGCAGCGCGGTTGTCCCAGCATTGCCTTCACGTACAACGATCCGGTGATCTGGGCGGAATACGCCATCGACATCGCCAAGCTCGCGCATGCGTATGGCCTCAAAGCCGTTGCCGTCACCGCAGGTTACATCACACCGGAAGCGCTGCCGGCGTTTTACGATCATATCGACGCCGCCAACATCGATCTCAAAGGTTTCACCGAAAACTTTTATCGCAAGACGTGTCTGGCGCATCTGGCGCCGGTTTTGGAAACGTTAAAAACGCTCAAACGCCGCGGCACGACGTGGTTTGAAATCACCAATTTGATCATTCCGACGCTCAACGACGCGCTGGCAGAAATTCGTGACATGAGCCTGTGGATTCTCGACAATCTTGGGCCGGAAATTCCTTTGCATTTCACGGCGTTTCATCCCGATTTCAAGCTGATGCACTTGCCGCATACTTCGGAGAACCTTCTCGAAGAAGCGCGGCTGCTGGCGATGGACTTGGGCATTCATTATGTTTATGTCGGAAATGTCCATACGAAAGAAGGCAACAATACGTACTGTCCCAAATGCCAAACGCTGATCGTGCGCCGGAGCTGGCATTCGGTGCATGAGATCAATTTGCAAAACGGCTGCTGCCCAAATTGCGGCCACAAGATTCCTATTATTGAAAGCGAGCCATCACAACGCCGTCGCGCCAACTTGCCGCTTTACGAAGTGTTGGCGTAAACGTAGGACAGGCCGCCGGCCCGTCACGGCTGTTTAAATGGAGTGTCTCAATATTCAAGATTCCCAAACTGGACAACACAACAATGAAAACCAAAACACTTAAAGCTGCTAAAACTTTGGCCAAATCGAAAGCCGGTCGAAATGGCAAGGCAAAGAATGAGAAAGTGGATGAGTCCTTGCCCATTGCTAAAATTCGCGAGTTGTATAAAGACGTATGGCTTGCGGTACATCTCACTAAAGTAGACCGTTACAACAATCCGATTGCGGGGGTGGTTGTGGCTCATGCCAAAACGGATGATGATATATTACGGCAAGCGAAAGAATACGAGTTATTAAATCCAAAAGCTAAACCTTATATTTTTTTCGCAGGCAATTATATTCCGGAGGGGGTGGTCGTTGTCCTCACGATCAATCAGTAGAATTACCGGACGATTTGATTTAGGTGGCGTTCTGGTGGTTCCAGTTAAAATTAATGGGCATCCGACCGAGCTTTTGTTCGATTCTGGAGCGGCCATGACTGCAATTAGTCATAAATTCGCCGAGCATTATCGAATCAAAATTGATCCGACGCATCGAGTTTGGATTACAGGGGCACATAATGAGGAAATTCCAACACCATTAAGTACAGCAGATGAAATTTGTGTAGGTGGTGTGATTAGAAAAAATCTTCCCGTGGTGGTCATAACATTCCCGCCGCGATTTAAACTGCATGGCTTGATCGGCATGAATTTCCTCAAAGGCCTGCGTTTCACCGTTGAAATGGACACTGGCGTTTTAATTTTACGAGAGCCAAAAAAAAAATAATTTACCCGGAGGCCGTTGATCAAATCACCATTTTCTGAGCTATGGCGTGGATGATGAGTGACACCGCTATAACCGCCACTGCAAATTCAAAAGCAACGGAAAGCGCGCTAGGCTTGCCCAAAGCGCGGCTCTTGCTCGTCGACAGCCGCAGCGAATGGTCGGCGCGGCTGCATCAGGTTTTGCACGAGAACGGTGTCGAGCTTGACGTGCTGGCTTCGGCGCAGATGGCGCTCAGCGCGCTGCAATCGCGTTTTTGCGATGCCTTGCTGCTGGAAGTGCCGTTGCCGGATATGCCGGCGCCGCAGATGGTGGCTGTCACGCGCAATCGCTTTCCGTTTTTGCCGATCATTGTGTTGGCCGGCGAAAACGGCATGTCGGAGGCGGTCGGCGCGCTGAAAGCCGGGGCGTTTCATTTTATTCCATCGAACTTTGAGCCGCGACAAACGCTCGGCGCTTTGCGCAAAATTTTGGCGCTGCAAAACGCGCCGGTCACGCTGTCGCGCGCGCTTCCCGATCTGAAACAAACCATTCAATTCAGCTTGCCGAGCACGCTGGATTATATCACCGGCGCGGCGGCGCATCTCACTGAAACCCTCGTCCGCTTTGGCGTCATCACCGTTGAAGAGCTTAATATCAAAATCGCCCTGGTCGAGGCCTTGACGAATGCCATGGAACACGGCAATGGTTTCGATCCGAAGAAGCGGGTGAAAGTCGACGCCAAATTTTTTGAGAACAAGGCTGAGATCAAAATTACCGATCAAGGCAAGGGCTTCAACCATCGCAAATTGCCGAATCCCACGTCGCCCGAAAATCTTTACAAACCTCGCGGCCGCGGTATTTACATGATGCATCGTTTGATGGACGAAGTGCATTTCAATCGCAAAGGCAACTGTGTGCGTCTGGTGAAATACCGGCGGGTACCGAAACCAACATCACAGTAGTTCACATGAGAACTCATACTCTTACTCTTACTCATACTCCTACTCATACTCATACTCCTACTCTTACTCGCTTTTAAAAAACGCATAAGAGTGCGAGTAGGAGTAAGTAAGAGTAGGAGTAAGAGTAAAAGTAAGAGTAAGAGAAAAGTACGATCACGCAAAATTGTAAGGAGGAAGGAAAATGTCATTTGTCGTCGAGCTGGAACCGCAAAGCGTCTGGAAACATTTTGATGAAATTCTCAAAATTCCGCGCGGGTCGAAGAATGAGCAAAAGATGCGCGAGTATGTGATCGGCGTGGCGCAGAAGCACGGCTTGAATTACAAACAGGATAAAGCCGGCAATGTCGTCGTGCGCAAGCCATCATCATCCGGCCGGGAAAACGCGCCGGCGATTATTTTGCAAAGCCATTTGGATATGGTGAATGACAAGAATGCCGACGTGCAGCATGATTTTGACAAGGATCCGATCATTCCGCAGCGTGACGGCGATTATGTGACGGCGGCCGGCACCACGCTTGGATCGGACAATGGCATCGGCGTCGCCTCGGCTTTGGCGGTGATGGAATCGCGGGATATCATGCACGGACCGCTCGAGTTTCTTTTTACAATCGACGAAGAAACCGGCTTGACCGGCGCGACGGAGCTGGCGAAGGATTTGTTGACGGCCAAACGCCTGATCAATTTGGACACTGAAGAAGAAGGCTCGTTGTACGTCGGTTGCGCTGGCGGGGCTGGAACGGATATTTCGCTCTCGCTTGACTCGACCAAGCCGCCGAAAGAATTTGTGGGGCTGGAAGTGAAACTCGCGGGATTGCACGGCGGCCATTCCGGCGTTGACATTCATTTGCAGCGCGGCAACGCCACCAAATTGCTGGCGCGCGCGCTTTATCGCCTGATGATCGAGGGCGGATTTAAATTTCGCCTGGCAGGCATTTCCGGCGGCAATAAACACAACGCCATTCCACGCGAAGCTTTTGCCACCGTGGTTTTGCCGAAAAAACAGCAGAAGAAATTCAGCGCCGCGCTGGAAAAACAAATTGCTGCTATTCAAGCCGAATATAAAACAGCCGATCCCGGTATCCAATTAACGGTGGCGCCGGCCAAGACCAAACGCATGTGGGACGGCAAGAGCACGCATAAAGTGATTGCGCTGTTGAATGCGCTGCCGCACGGCGTAATAAGCCTGAGCAACGATATCCCCGGCCTGGTTGAAACCAGCACGAATTTGGCCGTCGTCAACAGCGGCAAGAACAAAGTGACGATTCATTGCAGCACGCGCAGCTCCGTGGCGCCGGCGTTGCAGGGGACGCGCGATCGCATTCGCGCCATCGCGGAATTTGCCGGCGCAAAAGTCAATGAAGGCGACGGTTATCCCGGCTGGAAACCCAATCTCGATTCCGAAGTTTTGCGCGTGAGCAAACAAGCTCATCAAGAACTCTTCGGCGTCGAGCCGGCGGTCAAAGCGATTCACGCCGGATTGGAATGCGGCATTATCGGCGAGAAATATCCCGGCATGGACATGGTGTCGATGGGCCCGCAAATCGAGTTTCCCCATTCGCCGAGCGAGCGGGTGAAGATCAGCTCGGTCGCCAATTATTATCGTTTGCTGGTGAAGACGTTGGAAAGACTGGCGGCGTAATCTCAAACAATTCACTTCTAAGAAACTGTCTGCGAGCGTTTTTCAGCGAAGCAGTCTTTGCCTGCGAGAAGATCGCTTCGGCTCCGCTTTACGGAGTCCCGAAAAGCGGGACAAAAAGCGCCTCGCGATGACAAGTGGTTTCTCACAGAAAAAATGATTGAAGGCCAAATTGTGCTGACCGGTCACTCACAGTGGCCGGTCAGTATTTTTCTACCTGACACCGACATTATTTTCTCACCAACATTTTTCTTGCCTTCGTGACACAAGATTTCTATATTGATAACTTGAATTGACAGCCACGAAATGACATCTTGGACGAAGAAAATTATGCAACGCATCACCGACATCGCAGCACTGCAAGAAACCGCCAGAGAATTGCGCCTCGATATCATTCGCATGTTGACCGAAGCCGGCTCCGGCCATCCGGGCGGCTCGCTCTCGGCGATTGATATCGTGACGTGCCTTTATTTTTCTCGCCTGCGCCATCGGCCCGAAGAACCGGACTGGCCGGATCGGGATCGCTTCATTCTCTCCAAAGGCCACGGAGTGCCCGCGGTTTATGCCGTCTTAGCCAAATGCGGCTATTTTCCGAAAGAGAAATTGATGACGCTGCGGCAGATCGAATCGCCGCTGCAAGGCCATCCTGATCGCTTGCGTTTGCCGGGCATCGAGGCTTCGACCGGCTCGCTCGGTCAAGGCTTGTCGATTGCGCTCGGCATGGCGCTCGCCAGCAAAATCGATGGGAATCGCTTTCACGTTTATGGCATGATCGGCGACGGCGAAACCCAGGCCGGACAAATCTGGGAGGCGCTGATGGCCGCGCCGCATTTGAAAGCCGACACGCTCACCGTCATTCTGGATTACAACAAGGCCCAGATTGACGGCTTGACGAATGAGATCATGACTCTCGAACCCGTCGTCGACAAGTTGCGCGCGTTCAACTGGAACGTGGAAGAAATCGACGGCCACAATTATTCGCAGATTCTTGGCGCGTTGGATCGTTCTCGTAACGGGCGAGGGAAACCCACGTTCATCGTGGCGCATACCATCAAAGGCCGCGGCGTCGGTTTTATGGAAGCCAATCTGGTGGATTGGCACGGCAAATCGCCGACGCCCGCGGAGTGTGAAAAAGCGCTCGCAGATATTCGGGCGATGAAATATTAGTTGCTGGTTACTGGTTTCTTGTTGCTGGTTGCTAAAAAATTTCCAGCAAGAAGCAACCAGCAACCAGCTACCAGCTACCAGCTACCAGCTACCAGCTACCAGCTACCAGCTACCAGCTACCAGCTACCAGCAACCAGCTACAAGGAACCATCACATGGGCTCTACTGCAACTCGCGCTGCTTTTGGGGAAGCCCTCGCGGCTTTGGGTGAAAAACATTCGAATCTCGTCGTCGTCGATGCCGATCTGGCCAAATCTACGATGACGCTGGCTTTCGCCAAAAAATTCCCCGAGCGGCATTTGGACATCGGCATCGCCGAGGGCAACATGGTCGGCATCGGCGCCGGGCTGGCGCTCGCCGGAAAGATTCCGTTCATTTGCAGCTTTGCCTGTTTTCTCGCCGGGCGCTTCGAGCAAATCCGGCTTTCAGTGGCTTACACCAACGCCAACGTGCGGATGGTCGGCACGCACGCGGGCATCGGCATCGGCGAGGATGGTTACAGCCAGATGGCGTTGGAAGATATCGCGCTGATGCGCTCGCTGCCGAACGTCGATATTTTGCAGCCGGCTGATAAATTGGAAACATTACAAGCCGTTGAGTTTTTGATCAACCATGACCGGCCAACTTATTTGCGATTGACGCGCCACAAACTCGACGACGTGCACGAGGCCTCGTATCGTTTTCAATTCGGCAAAGGCGACGTTTTGCGCGAGGGCGGCGACGTGTTGCTGCTCGCGACCGGCGGCTTGGTCAAACCGGCGCTCGAGGCGGCGCAGGCGCTGGCGCAACAAAGCCTCAACGCCGCCGTAATCAACATGCACACGATTCGCCCGCTCGACGACGAGCTAATTTTGAAGTGGGCAGGCAAAACGCGCTGCGTCGTCACGCTCGAAGATCACGCCATTCGCGGCGGCCTGGGCGGCGCGGTGGCTGAATTGTTGAGTGAAGAAATGCCCGTGCCCTTAAAACGCCTCGGCATGTCCGGCTTCGGCGAATCCGGCACGCAGGAGGCTTTGTATCAAAAATACGGTTTCACCGACGAGAAAATAAAAACGACGGTGAGAAATTTTCTTGCAACACACAAACAGTGAGAGATTCATTTCATGGCAGATTCCAACGCAGCGGATTTATCGAAATTGCGCATCGATCGCAGCCGTGATTCCGAAACCGACAGCGGCTCATCAACAACCAAATATCTCCTTATCTTTGGCGGTGTCGCCGTTGCCGCGGCCGCGATGTTCTTTTTGTTCTTTCGCGGCACGCTCGCGTCAAGCGTCGAAGTGCAAACTTTCACCGTCACGGCGGTTTCGCCGGCGCAGGCGAATGCGGTTTTGACGGCGAGCGGTTACGTGGTGGCGCAGCGCCAGGCCGCGGTTGCTTCAAAGGGCACCGGGCGTTTGGAATATCTCGGCGTCGAAGAGGGCGATCAAGTCAAGGCCGGGCAGATCATCGCGCGATTGGAGCATAGCGATATTTCCGCGGCACTGGCGCAAACCCGCGCCGATCTCGCGGCGGCGAAAGCCCGTTTGCCGCAATCGCAAGCAGATTGGCAAGAGGCGTCGATTCAATTCGAGCGCTATAAAAAACTCGTGGCCGAGCAGCTTGTGCCGCGCGCGGATTATGACGCGGCGGAAGCCCGCTACAAACGCGCCGCTGCCGCCGTGATTGCAGACTCGGCGGTGATTCGTTCGTCTGAAGCCGCCGTCCGCGCCGCCGAAGTCGCGCTGGAGTATACGAATATTCGCGCGCCGTTTGACGGCACCGTGCTTACGAAGAATGCCGACGTCGGCGAAATCGTGGCGCCGTTTGGCTCCGCCAGCACCGCCCGCGCCGCAGTGGTGTCCATCGCCGACATGTCGTCGTTGGAAGTTGAGGCGGATGTTTCAGAGTCCAACATTCAGCGCATCAAACCCGGGCAGCCGTGTGAAATCGCTCTGGATGCTTATCAAGACACGCGCTATCCCGGCGTCGTCAGCAAAATCGTGCCGACCGCCGACCGCGCCAAAGCCACGGTGCTGACCAAAATCAAATTCGTGCAAATCGACGGTCGCGTGCTGCCGGAAATGAGCGCCAAAGTGACGTTTCTTTCTCAAGCCGCGGCTGAAAGCATCACCAGCAGCGCCAAGAAAATCGTCGTGTCGCCGGCAGCGGTTGTCACGCGCGGCGATCAAAAAGTCGCGTTCGTGGTGCGCGACGGCAGCGTGACGGAAACACCCGTCGAAATCGCCGGCACGCTCGGCAGCCTGCTCGAAGTGCGCAGCGGCTTGGCCGAGGGCAATCAAGCCGTGCTCAACCCGCCGGAAAATATGACGACGGGGATGAAAGTGAAGTTAGTGACGAAGTAGTAGATTCTTTATTCGCCTGGAAAGTCAAGTTGTTACTGAATTGATGCTAATCGCATTTTAGCCTTTGCGTGAGAATGCTTGATCCTAATAAGTATCTGAACAAAATAAAAAGGATATATCGGTATGTTAGACAAATTTATTTCCGATGTGCAATTAGATCAAATTGTACAAGGTCTTATCAGACGAGATTATGATCTATTGCTTGGGGCTGGCGCTAGTATTGACGCCATCGGCGGCGATGGACGCCCTTTACCGGATGGAAAAACTCTCTCGCGAGACTTGTTACAGGCTTTTGATGTTAAAGTGAAGGATAATAATGTTGATCTTAAGCTTGCTTACGAAGTTATAGGTTCGGGAAAAAACAAAGATGGAAAGAGTATTTGGGATTATTTTTTTCAACGTTTTACTAATTGTAAACCAAACTGGCAAAGGCTTTTGTGTGAATTTGACTGGAATCGCATATGGACTTTGAACATAGATGACGTTATCGAACGGGCTTACGAAATTACTGATCATTCAAATCAAAAACCAAACTCAATTAGTTGGAGGTCACCTTATCGAGAACCTGATCGTAGTTTAAATGAACTTCAGATCGTCCATTTACATGGAAAGGCAGGTAAGCCTGATAATGCAGAGAGCGATATAATTTTTTCGATAATTGAGTATCTACAGGCTACCTCCGCGCAACATGTTTGGCACCGCATCTTTGGAGATGAATTTCTTCAAAGACCATTTATTATTGTAGGCGCGAGCTTGGCCGACGAATATGATTTAGCAGATATACTTCGTCGAGGCAATCATTCATTAAAAACGTTTGGAAGACCTTCAGTAATTATTCTTAAGTCGGTTGATGAAATCCGGCGACGCCTATTTCAGAAATGGGGTTTAATTTTGGTTGAAAGTGACGCCGCTACATTTTTTAAAGACCTCTTTAAAAAAATTCCTGAGCAGGAAAGAAAAGCCGTAAAGGCATTTTTAAACATCAAGACTGAAAATTTGCCCAAACAGGCTAAAGTATTTTTACAACAATTCAACAACCTCAGGCTTGATGCAAAGCCCGTTACTCAAGAGTCTCATGATTTTTATAGTGGTGATGAACCATATTGGGATGATATTCTCCAAGATCATGACGCTAAATTTGAAATTGTTGAAAAGGTTCTTTCTAATTATATGCAAAGCAACTCGATACAAACGAATAAACAAAGACAATCGCTTGATATCATATTTGGCCCTGCTGGAAGTGGCAAATCGACAGCACTGCTCCGAATAGGTCGAGAATTCCTTAGAATGGGTTATGACGTATTCACTTTTCGTGGTGAAGAGCAGATTGAAATTTCTGCCGTTGAGTGGTGGCTACGTCATACGAAACGAACTATACTTTTATTTGATGGTGTTGCTGACTTTGCTCATGATATAAAAAGATTACTTTTGGAATGTGATAAAAAAGATACAACATGTTTGATAGTTGCTTGTGAACGGCAAAATAGAGCTGACTATGTGTTTAACATAATTCCCGCGGAATATTTTGGAAATGCCAACAAACATATTTTTGATAAGCTAACCAATTCTGATATCAATAGTCTCATAGATGTTCTTGAAAAAGCAAAGCGTCTCGGAAAACTTACAAGAAGCGCGTATGAAGATAAGAAAAAATACTTTCGAACAACAGCAAAAAGGCAGCTTCTTACAGCTATGGCTGAGTTGGAAGGAGGAAAAGGACATGTTGATAGAATTTACGCAGAATACGAGTCGATTAAAGATTCGACTTTGCAGGATTTATATGCAATGTCTTGTATGACTTATTCGTTTGGTTATCCACTGCCTTTGGGAATAGCGATCAGTGCTTCTGGTGTCGATACAGAATCGTTGAATCAGGCGCTATCATACAAGGGTACATTTTCAGGAATCTTAAGGAGGAGTAGACTTGGTCTTCATCCACGGCACAGAGTCATTGCTAATATACTCATCGCTAAGATGTTGAAAGTAAATAAGAACTTTCAGTTATCGCTTACGCTTGCGAAGACAATTGCTCCTCATGTGAATATTCAAACCCTTAAACAAGAAACGCTTCCAAGTAGAATAGCAAAAATTTTAATGGATTCTGAAGTTGTGTATGGGTGGATGGGACAAAAGCTTGCAAGCCGTTGGTATGACGAACTTCACGACAATTTCTCGTGGAATAGCAAGTTTTGGGAACAAAGGGCACTTACAGAAGCAAGACTAAAATATTTTCCCAAAGCACGTTCATTTGCAGAAGAAGCTGTGAGAATATATTATCATCACTACTCTCTTAATACTTTAGGAACAATACTTGTCAGAATGGCCCTTGAATATGTGAGTCCTAATTCATCTGAATCTGAAGAGCTGTTCTGGGAAGGTGTTAAAAAGCTTCAAGAATCCGCAAAATTATCTTCTTTTGAGAGCACACATCCGTTTATTACATTTTTTACTTATGCTTGGCATTATGTCAGAAGAGATAGATCAACTTTGTACACCGGTTCCAGGATCGCCAAAGAATGGAATAGCTGGATGACTAGGGCGAGAAATGTCCCTGCATTTAAGCATGCGGAATTACAGTTCGAGTTGGAAAATTTCCAGAAGCAATGGCTTTTATTAGTAACAAAAGACTAAAAGTAATACGACAAATCAAAACCTTTGATTTAAATTGGAGATTTTCTATACATGTTGAAAGGCTATTTAGGCAATTTTTAACCTACTGCCATTTGATGGCATCGGGAACCTATCCTTGTCATCTGATTTTCGAGGAAGAACATGAAGAAAGATAAAGACGACATCATTTATTCATTGAATGTCGAAGATATTCAAACGGTTGCTCTTGAGGAAATTGGTAGAGAATTGACTGCAAAAGAAATCAAAAAGATAGAGGACTTAATCGCCGAAAACATCAATTGGTACGATGCAATTCTCGACGCGATAAATGCCAAAATTAAATTGAGACATCGCAAATAAATCTGAATTTTTATGCAGGTACAGCCTCCTGACATAGGGTTGTCACCGGGGTTGTTTATATTATCGGAAAAATGAATCGTTGAAATAACTTCTACAGGAAAGGAAATATGTCCACCACAATCGTTGCGGTGCAAAACGTCTCGAAAGCCTACCGGCGTGACAGCATCAAAATCCCGGTTCTCGAAAAAATCAATTTATCCGTGCCCGAAGGAGAGTTTCTCGGGCTGATGGGCCCCTCCGGATCGGGGAAGACCACGCTGCTCAATCTCATCGCCGGCATCGATCGCCCGGATAACGGCACGATCACCGTCGCGAATGACGAAGTGACGAAATTATCCGAATCGCAATTGGCCCACTGGCGCGCGCGCCACATCGGCTTTATTTTCCAATTCTACAATCTCATGCCGGTTTTGACTGCGTATGAGAACGTCGAATTGCCGCTGCTCCTGACCAAGCTCTCGAAGAAAGATCGCGACGAGCGCGTGAAGATCGCGCTCAACGTCGTCGGCCTCGGCGACCGCATGAAGCATTATCCCAAGCAGCTTTCCGGCGGCCAGCAGCAGCGCGTCGCCATCGCCCGCGCCATCGTCGCCGATCCGACACTCATCGTCGCCGACGAGCCGACCGGCGATCTGGATAAAACCTCAGCCGTCGAAATTCTCTCGCTGCTCGAACGCTTGAATCAAGAGTTCAAAAAAACCATCATCATGGTGACGCACGACCAGCGCGCCGCGGAGAAGGCGCACAAGGTTCGCCATCTTGACAAAGGTGAGCTGGTGTAAAACAGTGATCAGTATTCAGTAACCAGTGTTCAATCGCCGGCAACAACTAAAAATTAACCAATGGCTCCCGATGAAAATCTTCAAACTCGTTTTTAAAAACGCGATGCGCCATAAACTCCGCAGCATATTAACGATGCTCGGCATTGGCGTGGCGATTCTCTTGTTCGGCTTGATTCGCACCGTCATCAGCGCGTGGTACGCCGGCGTCGAGGCCTCGGCGCAAAATCGGCTCGTCGTGCGCAACGCCGTTTCGCTCATCTTTCCGCTGCCGCTGGCGTATCGCGAGCAAATCGGCAAAATGCCCAATGTCGAAAACGCCAGCGCCGCCAATTGGTTCGGCGCCTACTACAAAGATCCCAATACTTTCTTTGCCAATTTCGCCACCGATGAAAACTATCTGTCCATCTATCCGGAATATCGCCTGCCGGCGGAGCAGAAAGAGGCCTATTTGCGCGAGCGCAATGCCTGCGTTGTCGGCCGCAAGCTGGCCGAGCGCTTCGGTTGGAAGCTCAACGACGCCGTCCAATTGACCGGCACCATCGTGCAAGGCGATTGGGATTTCGTCATCCGCGGCATTTACGAAGGCGCGCAACCTACAGTCGATGAAACCCAGTTCTTTTTTCATTGGGATTATATGAACGAGCGCGTCCGGCAGATTTTCGGCGAGGGCGGCGCCGATCAAGTCGGCTTCTACGTCGTGCAGATCGCCAGGAGCGCCAACCCGGCGCAGGTTTCGGAGATGGTCGATGCCAATTACCGGAACAGTTACGCGGAGACCAAAACCGAAACCGAGAGCGCCTTCCAGCAAAGTTTTGTGTCGATGTCCGGCACCATCATCGTCGCCATGCGCGTGGTCTCCATCGTGGTGGTGTTTATCATTTTGCTGGTTCTGGCCAACACCATGGCGATGACGGCGCGCGAGCGCATGGCGGAATATGCCGTGATGAAAACGCTCGGCTTCCGGCCGTTCCATCTCATCGGCTTGATCGGCGGTGAATCGCTGCTGATCGCGCTCGGCGGATTCGCGCTCGGGCTGTTCTTCACCGTGCAAATCGTCAAGGGCTTCTCGACCTTTTTAGTGACGGCTAATCTCAGCGCCTTCTTTCCGGTTTTTGAATTGAAAAACAGCACCATCACGCTTTCTTTTATCGCGGCGGTGGTCGTCGGCCTCGCCTCAGCGATCTTCCCCGCCTGGCGCGCGGTGAAAATGCGCATCGCGGATGGGTTGCATCGGATTGGATAAAACGTAAGTCGTAAAACGTGAAACGTAATGCGTAAGTTTACGCAATTACGTTTTACGCATTACGTTTTAGTTATATTCTCATCAAACTTTTGAATATTGTATGAAAATCCCTCTCAGTTACAGCTTTCGCAATTTATGGACGCGGCGGTTGACGACGCTGCTGACGTTGCTGGGCGTCGCACTCGTGGTGTTTGTTTTTGTGGCGGCCCTGATGTTGTCCAACGGCCTGCGGATCGCGCTGGTCTCGACGGGCGGTGATGACAATGCCATCGTTCTTCGCCGCTCGGCGCAATCCGAAATCATGAGCTTTCTCAACCGCGATCAAGCCAACATTATCAAAACGCAGCCGGAGGTTGCGACAATGAGCGACGGCGGCCCGGTATCGTCGAGCGATTTGGTGGTGTTGATCTTGTTGCAGAAACGCGAGACCGCCGAGCCTTCGAACGTCGTCGTGCGCGGCGTGGCGCCGTCGGCGCTCGCCATCCGTCAAAAGCAGGTCAAGCTCATCGAAGGCCGGATGTATGGCACCGGTCTGCAGGAAGTGATTATCGGCAAGGCGATTCACGAACGTTTTGCAGGCTGCGACATCGGCGGCTCCCTGCGCATGGCCAGCGCCGACTGGAAAATCGTCGGCATTTTTGACGGCCATGGCACCGGCTTCGACTCCGAAGTCTGGGGCGACGTTGAGGTGATGGCGCCGGCTTTTCGCCGCCCGGGTTTTTCCTCGATCACGCTGAAATTGCGCGACCGCGAGGATTTTGACGCGCTCAAAACGCGGCTCGAAAGCGATCAACGCCTGGTGGTTGACGTGAAGCGCGAGAAAGAATTCTATGACGAACAATCACGCATGATGGCGAATTTCATCGGCCTCCTCGGCACGACGGTGACCATTATTTTCAGCATCGGCGCCATGATCGGCGCCATGATCACGATGTACGCCTCGGTGTCGAACCGCACCCAGGAAATCGGCACGTTGCGCGCGCTCGGTTTTCGCCGGCGCAGCGTGCTCACCGCGTTTTTAATCGAGTCGGTTTTTCTCGCGCTTTTGGGCGGCGTCCTCGGCATCGCCGCCTCGGCGGCGCTCAATTTCATCACCATTTCGACGATGAATTTCGGAACGTTCTCCGAGCTTTCATTCGGCTTCATTCTCTCGCCGGAAATCGTCGGACAGGCGCTGATCTTCTCAGTGATTATGGGCTTGATCGGCGGCTTTTTGCCGGCGGCGCGCGCCTCGCGGTTGAAAATTGTGGAGGCGCTGCGGACGGAGTAACGAGCAAAGGGAGTGCGGACTTTCTAGTCCGCAATGTGCGTGTGGCCGAGAAAGCCCGCACGCCTTGCAAAAACGCGGATGTGCGTGTGGACTAAAAATCCATACGCCTTTCAAAAAACTGAGGAGAAAGGAGAATGGAACCCAGTATTATTTTGTTGAATTTCGCCTACGCCGTTCTTGGCGGCATCATGACCCTTTTTTTCATGTTTGTGGGCTATAAAATTACCGACAATCTCACAAAATTCGACACCTCGGCGGAACTGGCGAAAGGCAATCAGGCGGTCGGCGCGATGGTGCAAGGCATGTTCATCGGCATCGGCGTGGCGATTGGTTTGGTTATCGGCTTGGGGTTGAACTGATTCTAATTTCATTGCAAATTTTAAATTGCAAACTCTCAATTTACAATTTTCAATGCTACTCGTGCGTAAAACCATCTTCCTGCTGATTTTCCTCATTTCACAAAGCCTCGCCGCGGCCGGGCCGAAAAAGTATTCGGCGGCGTACGACCAATATTTCAGAAAATATTCGAAGCATTATTTCGGCGTTGGCTTTGATTGGCGCTGGTTCAAGGCCCAGGCCATTGCCGAATCCGGGCTTGACGAAAAAGCCGTCAGCCGCGTCAGCGCCAAAGGCCTCATGCAAATCATGCCCGCCACCTTTGCGGACATTCAAAAACGCAACCCCGACTTTTCCGATATTCTCGATCCGCGCTGGAATATCGCCGCCGGAATTTGTTACGACCGCATTTTATGGAAAATGTGGACGGTCATCGAATCGCTCGCCGATCATTTGAGTTTCATGTTCGGCGCCTACAACGCCGGCGCGACCACCATCCGGCGCGCGCAGGCTCACGCCAAAGGGAAAGGGCATAACGAAACGTTGTGGGAATCCGTCGTGCAAATCGCCGCGGAAGTTCCTCGCTGGCGGCATCGAGAAACGCTCGGCTACGTGGAGAAAATTCACGGCTTGGTGGAAAAAGTGGAAAAATGAGTTGGCTGCTTTTCGCGAGTTACTTCAATTCAATCACCAGCTCCTCCCCCTCCCGGCGCAGCGGAAAACTCATCAGTGATTTTGCCGCCGGGCCATTGATGACGTTGCCCTGCAAATCATATCTCGATCCATGACACGGGCACTCAAATCCGTCGCGGGCTTTGCGGACGCGGCAGCCAAGGTGCGTGCAAATCATCGACACCGCGGCAAATTCGTTCTCGGCAATTCTCAAAACAACGATATTCAATTCCCCCTCCTCGGTTGTGGCGAGCGAGATGGCGCCATCCGGAAGATTCAACGCCGGAGCTTCCGACAATCGAATCCGGATTTGCTCATTTTCTTCCCGCCCCATCATTAAAGGCAACCCGCCCGAGGCGCAAGCCGTCATACCCGATCCGACAACTCCCAAGGCGCCAATCTTCATGAGATGTTCGAGAAAATGCCGCCGCGAGATCGCCTCGTTTTCCGATTGCGTCATACAAATTTTTACGAGTTTGTGGGCTGAAAATTTTAAAGCGAATTTAGAAAAGCCAAAACGGCCTGTATTTGCGCCGCTGATAGCGCTGCAAATTGGTCGCGGCTTTTTTGAGCCTCACCGCCGTGCAACAAGATGGCGGTTTTGAGATCGGAAGTGCGCCCGTCATGCAGATAAAACGGCATGCCGCCGAGCGCGTCCGCAGTGCGGCCAAGCCCCCACAACGGCCGCGTTTTCCATTCCGAGCCGGCCGCCGTGCCGTCAATATATTTGTCGGCCAATTCCGGCCCCATATCATGCAGCAGCAAATCGGAATACAACGCAACATCTTTAAACGCTAGAGCGCGGAACGGACTCGATCCGGTTTTGAATTTGGGAATGTGGCAGCTCGCGCAGCCGACCTGCGCAAACAACGTTTCGCCTTGCTGCACTTCTGCCGTGATTTTGCCTCGTTTCGGCGGCGCCAACATGCGAATATAAAAAACGGCGTCCTGAACCGTCGCGGTGGAGAGTTCGGGATCGGCGACCAGATCAGCGGGCGCCGTGGCATTCGTCCGCCAGTTTTCTTGCGGCAGAAATTCCGTGGTGATGCCGATGTCTTGATGATAAGCCCGCGCCACCTGCTGGAGCAGCGATGAGGTGTTGGCTTTCAAGCCAAAGCGCCCAAGCTGTTGACCGGCGCCGCCGCCAACGACATTTGCCGGCACCCATGACGGCGCTGTGACCCAATGGGCGCGCCCGGAAATGCCGTCGCCGTTTCTGTCGTTGAGATCTTCATTCGCCAAAATATCGGCAACAGGAATGTACTCGATCAATCCCACGCCAAAAACCGGCGGCGCGGCGCGCACGGAAATCGCATCAGCTTGCGGCGGCAGCGTTTCCGGCGGCACCCCCGGCAAGCTGCGATCTTGCAACTGCGGGCCGCCGAAATCCGTAAGCGGATCGAAAAATCCGACTTGCGCGCGGCCAAACAATTTGAACGTGGCGTTGGGATGCGCGCGGCCATCACCGGGATGGCACGCCACACACGCGGTGTTGTTGAAAATCGGGCCAAGCCCGGTTTCGGCGGTAAACTCTGCCTCAAACGCCGCATCCCCACGAGCAAAGGCCGCGAGTTCCGCCGCGGTTAAACCGTCGAGCGGCTCTTCCAGCGTCGTGTGCCGCTCCGGGGCTTCCGTCAGCAACGTGTCACAGCCAACCCAAGAAATTGAGGCAAGAGCAAGAAAGGCGGCAAATGCGCGCGACAAAAATAAACGATTTATTTTTTCTCGATTCATGATTCTCTCCACGTCAAAAAATTACACTGGCCTAAATATAGAGTTGCTCAACTCGAAAGTCAAGCGCAAAAATAAAAAGCGCAATTTGGAACGTTTAGAAAAGTTTTCACAAATCGCGTTTGGCGCGGCGCCGGGCCTTGGGTTGGCGCAACGCAGCGCGAATCGTTTGCGGCGGCATCAACGAAATCGCCGGCGCCAGTGTCACGTCAAAATTCAAATGAAGGCCTTCGGGAAGAACGGTCAATGCCGGCTCAAAAGCTTCGACATTGGCTTTAAATTCGTACGGCAAATTATTTTGGCCGATCTTCAGCGCAAAAACGTCGGGCCGGTTGATTTGCGCCATCGCTTTTTCGACCGGCGGTTGCAGGTCGATTTCCAGCGCTTCGGCCAATTTTTTCAGCAGAAATTTGTTGAGCAGATGCTTCATCAAATTGTCGAGAGGCGCCGGCGCGCCCGAGAGATCGAGGCGGGTGATTTGAGGATCGAGCAGGCGCAGTTTCAGGCCGTGAACGGCCAGCCTGCCGGTGATTTCCACTTTGGAGCCGCCGAGGCGCGGGTCGGGAAAATTGTTCACCGAAATTCGCCCGGTCAGGCGCAGGTTGATGGTGAGCCGATTTTCTCCGGCGGGCCGAACGGTGATTTTCTCTGCGGTCAATGGATCGCTGTCGTGCTGCTTGTAGCTGAAAACGCCGATATTCTCTTTTGCGATCGGAATAACGAGCTTGTCGGGAATGGGCAAGCTGTCATAACCGACGGCCGCTGCGAGCGTGATTTTTATTTTTCCCATACGTTTTCCTTTGTGGATAAATTTTGGCGATGAATTGCGAACCTCAGCATCAATTTAGAGGCGATTGAATAAATTTCCAAAGATATTCTTTTCAATTAAAGACACAAGAAAGCGCAAAAGCGCCCACTTTTTTTCTTGACTTTTCGCATCATCACGAGTACATTTAACAGCGGACAAAGACGGACGAAAGAAAGCCGCACGGATGCGACAAACGAAATTTTTTTCTGCGAAAGGGCGAAGCTCTGCATGCCAATCACTCATCTGAGCGGTTTGCAACTTAAGCGCGCCGCGATTTCCGGCGCGCAGCGCGTGATCCAGATGCAGGAGCAACTGAACAACATCAACGTTTTTCCGGTGGCTGATTCCGACACCGGCACCAACATGGCGCTGACGATGCGCAGCGTGGCGGAAGGCGCGCTGTTGTGCAAAGACGGTTCCGTTCACGGCATCAGCCAAGCGCTGGCGGATTCGGCGCTGATGGGCGCGCGGGGCAATTCCGGCGCGATTTTGGCGCAATTTTTTCAAGGCCTGGCCGAAGGCTTTCGCGGCCGGGCGCGGGCGACGCTGGAAGATTTTGCGCTGGCGGTGCAATGCGCTTCGGGCAACGCCGCGGAGGCGATTGCCGAGCCGAAAGAAGGCACGATTTTGACGGTGATTCGCGATTGGGCGCAGGAGATTCAAGCCACGTGGCACCGGGCAGCCGACTTTCGCGCCCTGATCGCGGAATCGTTGCGCGCCGCGACGCAATCGCTGCAAGACACGCCGCGGAAATTGAAAGTGTTGGCTAAGGCCGGCGTCGTCGATGCCGGCGCGCAGGGTTTTGTCCATTTGCTCGAGGGCGTTTTTTCTTTTGCCCAGTCCGGAAAAATCGACCGCATTTCCCGCGCCGGATTGACGTTTGGCAATGCCAAGGCCAAAGTCGAAGAAGCGCCGGAAGACATCACTTTTCAATATTGCACCGAAGCCTTGATCGTCGGCGAAAAGATCGACCGCAACCGCTTGAAAGAAGAACTCCGGCCGCTCGGCAATTCGATGATCGTGGCGGGATCGAGCGAGCGCGTGAAAATTCATATTCACACCAACGAGCCGGAGCAGGTTTTTGCGATCGCGCAAAATTACGGCCGGTTGGCGCAGACGAAAAAAGACGACATGCGCCGGCAGCATTCACGCGCGCATCGCGATCCCGAGGCGCAGACCATCGCGCTGATCACGGATTCGGCCTGCGATCTGCCGGCGGATGAATTCATTCGCCGCAACATTCGCGTCGTGCCGGTGGTGTTGATTTTCGGCAGCCAGAGTTACATAGATAAAGTGACGATGACGGATCGCGATTTTTATCACATGCTGGAAAGCTCGCCGCATCATCCCAAAACCTCGCAGCCGGCGCCGGCGGATTTTCAAGAGGTTTTCATGCAAGCCGCCGCGAATCACCATCAGGCGCTGGCCATTACGCTAACCGGCGCTTTGAGCGGCACCTTTCAAGCCGCGAAGCGCGCGGCGCAGACGGTGGGCGAGCATATCGACGTGCAGGTTGTCGATTCAAAAAACGTTTGCATCGGCCAGGCTTTGATCGTTCGTGAGGCCGCGGAGGCGATTGAATCCGGCGTCAATGACATCGAAGAATTGAAGCGCCGCGTTGAGTGGGCGACTCAACACGTTCGTCTTTATATCAGTTTTGAGACGATGGAATATCTGGTTCGCGGCGGGCGGGTGTCGCGCTTTCGCGGGGCGCTGGCGCGGTTGTTGAAATTGAAACCGATTTTGATGATCAATTCGGAAGGCAAAGCCGAAGCCGTCGCGAAAACCTTCGGCGGCGATCATGGCCGGCGGAAATTGCTGGACATCGTCAAGCGCGAAGCCGCCGGCAAACGCAAATTGCGCTTTATGGTGGCGCACGCCAACAATCCCGACGGCGCCCGCTATCACGCCGATTGGATTCGGAAATATTTTGAAATTCCCGAGGTATCGATTGTCAGCGTCTCGCCGGCGCTCGGCGCTCACGCCGGCCCCGGCGCGGTCGGTATCGCGTTTCTTGGCGAATAAGAGCACGTAACCTGAATTATTAGCTTTTTGAATTCGATTCAGTGGGATTTCTAATTCAGTGGGCGAAAACTTCAAGTGTAAGGTGTGACGTTTATGTTGACGTTGATTGCAGTGCTTTTGCTCGGTTATCTCGTCGGCTCATTTCCAACCGCGATTTTGATCGGCAAGATCGTGCGCGGCTGGGATTTTGATATTCGCAACGAGGGCAGCGGCAATGCCGGCGGCACGAATGTCTTTCGCGTTTTGGGCTGGCTGCCTGGTTTGATCGTGATGGTGATCGATGTTTACAAAGGTTTCGTCGCCACGCTGTGGGTCTCGCAATGGCAGCCGTTTGGCACGGCTTACATTGATTCGACGGTGATGCCGATTCTCTGCGGCTTGGCGGCGGTGTGCGGCCACATCTGGACGGTGTTCGCCAACTTTCGCGGCGGCAAAGGCGTTGGCACCGCCGGCGGCATGATCATCGCGCTGTATCCTTTGGCCGCGGTCATTTGTTTGGTTATTTTCGTCGCCGTCGTTTATCTCACGCGTTATGTTTCGGTCGGCTCGATGGTGGCGGCGCTCAGCCTGCCGGTGGTGTTGTGGCTGATGCAGGTTTTTTTCAACAATGAAGTGCCGGACGCGCTGTTTCAATTCAGCATTCTCGTCGGCGTGCTGATCGTGTTCACGCATCGCAAAAATATCCGGCGCTTGATCGAGGGCACGGAGAATCGTTTCGGCAAGCCACGGGCGGCGGTGTAAACCTGGAGGAAAAAACATGGAAAAACTGATAGAACTAGCCAAGACCTACGCCTTTATCGATCTTTGGTATAATTGGACTATTCGTTACGGCGATGAATTGTCCAAGCAACATCACCGGGGATACGGTTATAGAGCGGGCGTTTTTTATCCCAATGGCGCCAAATACGGACAACATCATGATGACTGGCCTGCTTTTTTTAATTCGATGGCAGTCTTAGGCGTCCCATATACCGGCATTAACGCGCTTTATTCCTATTTAAATCATCCGTCATTTAAGACGTATTGGGATACGAGCGGCACCATATTTAATTTTCCGTAATTGCCATCGTAATGACAAGACAATGAGAAACGGTGAAATACAAGCGTTGATCACACTGCTCGGCGACGACGATACGCGCGTTCGCAACGTGGCGCGCGAGCGGCTATTGCAAATCGGCGAGCCGGCCAGCAAGTTTCTGCGCGAAGCCGGCAGCGCGGATCTGGACGGCAAAATCCGCATCGAAGCGCGGCATGTTCTCGCGCAAATTCGCCAGGAAGATCTGATCGGCTCGTTTTACCTGCTCGGCTTGCTCGAGGATGAGCAGATCGATCTCGAACAGGCGGTTTTTCTCCTGGCACGCCTGGAGTATCCCGATCTCGACCCGGCGCCTTATCAGCGCGAGCTGCAACGGCTCGCGGAAAAAGCCGCCCATAACCTTAAAGGCTTGCATCCGCAGCGCGATAAAACCCGCATCGTGCGCGCGCTCAATCACGTTCTTTTTGACGAGGAAGGCTTTTCGGGAAATGTTGACGATTATTATGATCCCGACAACTCGTTTCTCAACTGCGTGCTGGACCGCCGCACCGGCATTCCGATTACGCTGAGCGTGATTTATCTTCTCATCGCCCGGCGTTTGCAATTGCCGGTTCGCGGCATTAACCTGCCGGTTCATTTTATCTGCCAGTATCATTCGCCGCCGGATTCGTTTTATTTCGATCCGTTCAATCGCGGCCGGACGCTCACGCGCACCGATTGTGTCGCCTTGTTGTACAGCGCCAATCATCCCTTTCACGAAAGTTTTTTGGCGCCGGCGCGGCCGCACGATATCATTGCGCGCATGATCAGAAATTTGATCTTCGCCTATCATCACCGCGACGATCATGTCAAGCTCGATGTGATCAACCGAATTTGTCAAGCATTAGAACCATCTTAAGGAAAAAACATGAGTCAATGTGCAAAGTGCAGTACCGAATTGCCGAAGGGCGCAAAATTCTGCTCGAATTGCGGGGAAAAAGCCGGCGCCGCCGCGGGCAATTTTTGCCGCGAATGCGGCGCCGAGATGAAACCGAATGCCCAGTTTTGCCACGCCTGCGGCCAGTCGATTGACGGCGCTTATCCCGCGGACAAAACGAGTGAGCATGAAGTCGAGGATGTTCAAACGCATGCCACGGCACCGTCGCGCTCGTGGCTGGCGATTCTCCTGCCCTTGATCGGCATTCCGGTTCTTATTGGCATTCTTTTTTTGTTGACCCACAAGCAAAAGAATCCGGAACCGATGAGCCAGGCGCAAACCGCCGGCCCGGCCGCGCGCGCCGAGGATGGACAAGGCGTGGACATGGCGGCGATGGAACAGGTCAGTAAGCAGATTGAAAAATACAAAAGCGATCTGAAAACCAATCCGAAAGATACGACGGCTTTGCTGGCGCTGGGCAGCATGTATGAAATCGCCGGCCGTTTTGAAGAAGCCGCCGATTACTTCCGGCGCTATCTGGAAGTTGCGCCGGAAAACGTCCCGGTGCGCATGAGCCTGGCCGGAATTTATTACAACGACGCGAAACGTCCGCAGGCCTTGAATGAGCTGCAGCAAGTTTTGAAGCATCAACCCAATTACGATTACGCCATGTTCAACCTCGCCGTCATCTATTTCGCCGAAGGCCAAAAAGACGAGGCGATCAAATGGTGGCACAAGGTGATCGACGCCGACCCGAGCGGCGAGCTGGCGCACAAAGCGCGCGAGCAAATTCAGGCGGCGGGAGGGAAGTAACATTTTGCATGAGTTGAGGTGAATTATGAAGGCGAAAACTTTTGCGCAAAAGCTTGATCATTTCCAGGCAGATTCAATTTGGTTGGATCAAAATTACGAAAGGCTCAAAGATGAATATCCGGATCACTGGATGGCCGTTTATGGCAAGGCGATTATTGATCACAGTAAAAACCTGACGACTTTGATGAAACGGCTTCGAAGGAAATTTGGCAAAGGAACCGGAGATATCGTTGTGCGTTTCGTTTCCACAGAAGAGGTGATACGCGTCGTATGAGAATTCAGGGGTACTTTGGGCAATTTGACGCGCCATGCGTGAAAGCAAGAGTCATCTGCAAGCCGCTTGGAATCGATGATGCAATAATTTTTCTTGTTGATAAGCGCAAAAATCTTGTTTTGATCACCGACGAAGATTTCACCATTTGACTCTTCACTGATGACTATGGCCAAGCTTACCGGCAAAAAAATTCTCATTCTCGTCGAGGCCGTGTACGAAGACCTCGAATTGTGGTATCCCAAAATCCGGCTGATCGAAGAAGGCGCGCCAGTGGTTGTCGCCGGGCCGGAGAAAAAGATTTATCAAGGCAAAAACGGCTATCCCTGCATGGCGGACGTGACAATTGCTGAAATCAATGTCAGCGACTTCGCGGCGTTAGTCATTCCCGGCGGTTTTGCTCCCGACAAGCTCCGGCGTTATCCGCGCGTCTTGGAAATCGTCCGGCAATTTCACGAGGCGAAGAAACCCATCGCTTTCATCTGTCACGCCGGCTGGGTGCCGATCTCGGCGCAAATTCTGCGCGGGCGCAAAGTCACCGGCGTTTCGGCGATCAAAGACGATTTGGAGAATGCCGGCGCGACTTATCTCGATCAATCTGTCGTCGTCGACGGAAATCTCATCAGCTCGCGGACGCCGGTGGATTTGCCGGATTTTTGCCGAGCCATCATCCGATCCCTGGAATGAGGGAGCGATGGAATTGTTGGCGTCTAAATTCCCGGATTGCCGTATGCATCGATTTATCAATGCAGCATTCCGGCAATCCAGTGGTCACAAAATTCAATGATCCATTCATTCAACAATTTGCAAACCCGAACAACTGAAGGAGAAAAAAGTTATGCCTACCGTTCTCTTCGAAGCGGAAAATCGGAAGGTCGAAGTCCCGGCCGGAACGACATTGCGCAAAGCGGCGAAAAAAGCCGGTGTCAGTGTCTATGGCGGCGTCAATAAAATCGTCAACTGTCGCGGCTTCGGTTTGTGTGGAACCGACAAAATTACGGTAACGCCCGGAGATTGTATCAACGGTATGACATTTTTTGAAAAGCTGCAGCTTGGCGAAAAAAGCAAGGAACGCCTGGCCTGCCAGGTCAAAATTCAAGGCGACATCACAGTGAATACGGCGCCGGCAATAGAATACGGCGCGATCATGACCGAGAATTTCAAGTTTATCGGCTTGGCTTTGCCCTTCGGCATTCTGACGTTGGGCGCCGTTATTTACATGGTTTTTGAAATGATCGGCAAGCCGCTCTTCTAAAAAAGATAAAAAGAAAAAAACGCGAAAAAGATGTCACGGTTTGAGCGCCATATTTTTATTTGTACCAATGTTCGGCCTCCGGATAATCCCAAAGGCTGTTGCGCGGCCAAAGGATCGGAGGCCGTTGCCGCTAAATTCAAGGAAGAATTGCACAAGCGCGGGATGAAAGGAAAGATTCGCGCCAACAAGGCCGGCTGTTTGGATCAATGCGAGCTTGGTGTTTCAATCGTCGTTTATCCCGACGGCGTCTGGTATGGCCGCGTGACGTTGGACGATGTCAACGAAATTATTGAGAGTCATTTAATCGCTGGTAAACCGGTGGAGCGGCTGCGCGTGCCGGATGATTGGAAGAAACCAGCGGCGAAATGATTTGTTTAACTCATTGGATTTATTTTGGAGTTAAATTTATGTCACTGACTTCTTCGTTTTTTCACTCGGCGACTGATGTTGTCATTCCAGCCGGACGTCCAGAGCATGAATGGCCGCCACAGGGGAAATGGACTTACGAAGATTACTGCCGCTTGCCGGAAGACGGTTGGACTTACGAAGTTATCGAGGGAGAATTGTATATGTCGCCTGCGCCTTTAACAATTCATCAGCGGTGCAAGCTTAAATTTGCCGCCACATTTTTAAGTTTTGCCGAAGATCATGATGCTGGAATGGTTTTAGATGCGCCGACGGATGTTTTACTGCCCGGCCTTGCCAGTCCCGTTCAGCCGGATGTGATCTTTGTTTCTAAAGAGCGGCTGGATATTGTCAAAGATGAAAGAGTCGAAGGCGCGCCGGACATTGTTGTGGAAGTGCTTTCGCCTGGCAACTGGCTTTTGGATCGGCGCGACAAATTTAAAGTTTACGCCAAGGCCGGCGTGCGCGAATACTGGATCGTCGACCCTCACGCGCGAACTATCGAGCTTTTCGGTTTGCGCGGCAGCATGTATGCTTTGATCGGCAAGTACGTCGCCGGCGAAACCGTGCAATCCGAAGTGTTGCCGGGTTTCGAGGTGAAGGTGGAAGATGTTTGCCCGGCGTAAATTCACGTCGCTTTCTTTCCGAACGCCGGATCAAGCGGAATAAATTTCGTCGCAATAAACCCCGGAATGGTGGCCAGCATCACCCACACGAAGAAATTCTGATAGCCGATAATATCCTGCAGCCAGCCGCTGAACATTCCCGGCAGCATCATCCCCAACGCCATAAAACCGGTGCAAATCGCGAAATGCGCGGTTTTGTGCTCGCCTTCGGAAATATAAATCATGTACAGCATGTACGCCGTAAAGCCAAAACCGTAGCCGAATTGCTCGATAGCGACGCAAAGATTGATTATCCAAAAGTTGTCCGGCAGGGCATAGGAGAGATAGACATAAACCGCATCGGGAAGATTGATCGCCAGCACCATCCACCACAGCCAGAATTTCAAACCGTTTCTTGCCGCGACGAATCCGCCCAGCAAGCCGCCCAGAGTCAACCCGATAATGCCCACTGTTCCGTAAACAAAACCCACCTGCCCCGTGGTTAAAGCCATCCCTCCGACTTCTCGCGCGTCCAGCAAAAACGGTGAAGCCAGCTTGACGAGCTGCGCCTCGGCAAAGCGATATAAAAGAAGGAAAGCCAAAATAACGCCGATATTTTTTTTCTTGAAGAATGCAGCAAACGTCATGAAGAATTCGCTCAAGATGTTTCTCGACTTGTTGCCAAGCGCCGGCGCGTCGCTGGCCGGATGGGGCAGGATAAAACGGTGATAGATGAAGAACAAAAAGAACATTCCGGTCAGCACGAAAAATGTGATCGACCACGCCAATGGAATGTTGCCGGCGCGGGCATGAAAAACCGCAGAAGAGGCCGTTTTTAGTTTTGGATCCAATTGGACGATCGCCATCATCGGCTTGTTCCAATTGCTGTCATTAAAAACAAAGCGCGCGCCTTCGGCCAATCCAATGCTGTTGTCTCCCGACTCGCGGCCAAAGTTGACTACCACCTCTTTACCGGGTTCCGGTTTATTCGAGAGATGGAAAAATAAAATCCCCATATTGCCAACCAGGTCTGTTGGGCGAGCGGTTTTTTCTTCGGGACCAAAATGTTTTCTTAAAAAGTTTTCCAAATTACTCACGATCACGCGCTGCCACCACGAAGGTTCTTGCGGTTTTCCCGCTTGCTGCTGCGCCTTTTTTTCTTCTGCGTAAAATCCATTTTCAAGATTCCATGCTTTGGCGAACGCCATGATCGAATCCGTTTCATTTTTCCGGCGAGGCGAGGTGCTTATTTCCAGGCTTGCGGGCAAAGTTATAATTCTTAGATCGCCGGCGGCCGGAGTGATGACGATGGAATCCGGATGAATTACGGCGATATTTTGCGCCGCGGGTTTCGAGGAGACGGTGATCTCCACGCTCGGCAGGCCGCTGTGGCTCTCGACGTAACCCGCGAGAATGATGAGCAGCCCCTGGCCGGTGATCATCGCCAGGCGATAAAACGTGCTGCGAATGCCGACGAACCACGCCTGCTGATGTTCTGAAAGCCCCAACATATAAAAACCATCCGCCGCAATGTCGTGTGTTGCCGAGCTAAAAGCCAGCAGCCACAGAAAGGCTAAAGTATATTTGAAAAAATCTGGAAGCGGAATCGTCAGCGCCACGCCGCCAAGGCCGGCGCCGACGATGAGCTGCATCACAACAATCCAAAAACGCTTGGTTTTGAAAATATCGACGACGGGACTCCACAGCGGCTTGATGACCCACGGCAGGTAAAGCCAACTGGTGTAAAGCGCGATATCGGTGTTGGATATGCCCATGCGCTTGTACATGATCACCGAAACCGTCATGACCACGACATAGGGAATGCCTTCCGCAAAATAAAGCGTCGGCACCCAGAACCAGGGGTGACGCCCTTTGCCAGTTCCGTTCGAGTCAGCCGATTTTGCCGCCGGTCGTTCCATCGCGTTCCTTTCGTGAAAGAAATATGCGGATAATGTAAATTGTTTTCATAGTACATTAACGGCGGCAAAGTGTCAAGGAGATTTTTGCTTGCGCGTGAAAAGTTGGGTTGAGATTTTCATCCGGTTTTTGTATATTGCAGTCGAGTTTATGACGAAATTTTCAAGAACAATCTGAGTGAGGGAAATATGCAGACTTCGCCCGAGCTTTTCATTTCCGAAGCGCGGCGGCATCTTATGCAGGAATATTTGCCGTGGCTGCGCGCCTGTCTCGACAGACTGAGCGAAGCCGAAGTCTGGTGGAGGCCGAATGAGAAAAGCAACAGCGCCGGCAATTTAATCCTGCATCTTTGCGGCAACATCCGGCAATGGATCATTCACGGCGTCGGCGGCGCTGCCGACACGCGGAAGCGCCCGGCTGAGTTTGCTGCGCGCGAGACTTTTTCCAAAGCCGAGTTGTTGGAGAAACTTGAATCAACGCTTGCCGAAGTGGAGGCGGTTTTGGCGAATCTGCCGCTCGACAAACTCGCTGAACCGCGCGTGATTCAAGGCTTCAACGTCACCGTGCTTGGCGCGATTTTTCACGTCGTCGAACATTTTTCTTATCATACGGGGCAGATCATATATCTAACGAAAATGCGGACAGGGGAGGATTTGAAATTTTGGAATGTTTGAAATTCCCCAATGAGAAAGGGAGAGCAGGTGAGTGGGAGGAGAAAGGGAGAAAAGAAATGACAAGCATTTCAAGCTGCAGCTAATTCTGCTACGCGAACATCGTGCAGGCGCAGGTTGCTGTTTTCAAGGGATAGAAATGGTTGCAGCGCTTTGTTTCTAAGCAACGCATGCACCTTCTTTTGTACGCTTGTAGGGGCTTCGGCAAGTTCAGTCAATGGTTGGGGGGGGAGAGCCAAAAGTTTGCTATAAGCTAGCACGGTGAGGCCATGCAACTCGGAATATTTGCGGTCACAGAAAATGGTCACATCTTCATTGAGGCCAATACCAGTGCGGTTGCCCTCTTCGCCTATGGCAAAACGAACTTCCAAGATGTCGCCTTCAAGATCATAAGAGATATTAACAATTCGCATAGCCAAATCTCTTTTGTTCATGGTTTGTTGAAAAACTCCTTCTGGTATGCTGTAAGCACAAAATTATTAGGAATGCCTACTGCTCCTTTGCTTTTGAAGCCAAATTTGACAATCACGACAACATGGCTCATGCCAGGTTTCAAGTCGTTGAAACGCTTGGTATAAACAAAAACATCCAATTCTAGGTGATGCTGTTTTCTCTTCCCATCGCACAGTGTTTTCAAAAGGTGCGATTTGTAATTGAGCATTTCAGCGTGTTGTCGAACGACATGTCGCCATCGCTCGTCGGTGAGATAAATCTCATTTCCATATCTGTCAATTACAGTTTCTCTCACGGCGCTCCGCCCTTTTAGTCGGTAAACACGTTGACTCAATGAAGTATAATGAATTTTCAGCGGAATTGCAATCTAAATTTTAGCAAGTGGCTGTTAAAAAATGAACCCCTTTTTGAAAAAACGCATGATACTTCTCGGCTCCACCTTCCTTTTAGTTTTAGTTCTTTTTGCGTCTCTCGGATATGTCAACCGTCCCGCCAACCACAAACCTGGCCGCCCGGCCCATCACGGTGAGAACGCCTTTCGCAATCCCTGGCCGACATTTGAAAATCGCGGCTTTGCCGATCTGCTGAAATGGCAGTGGGATCGACTGCGCGGCAAAGCGCCAAAGAAACCGGAACGCTATGATTTTCGGATCGCAGAAAATGACGGCCAATTTCTGCGCGCCAATGGCGAGCAATTCACCGCAACCTGGGTTGGCCACGCGACGACTTTGATTCAAATCGAAGGCCGCAACATTCTCACTGATCCGATTTTTTCGGAACGTTGCTCGCCGGTTTCATGGGCTGGGCCGAAACGAGTCGCACCGCCCTCGCCGAGCTTCGAGAATTTGCCGCCCATCGATTTCGTGCTTATCTCACACAACCATTACGATCATCTCGACAAGCCGACGATCAAGCGGCTCGGCAATCAGCCGCGTTATTTCGTGCCGTTGTTCGTGGGGAAATGGCTGCGCAATCTTGGCATTGCGAACGAGAGAATCACGGAACTTGACTGGTGGCAATCCGCGGAGTTTGATGGACTGCAATTTCATTGCACGCCGGCGCAGCATTTTTCCGGACGGGGCTTGCACGATCGCAATCAAACTTTGTGGTGCAGTTGGGCAGTGATCGGTGAACGCCAGCGTTTCTATTTCGGCGGCGATACCGGCTACTTCCCTGGCTTCAAAGAGATTGGCGAAAAGTTTGGGCCATTCGATTTGGCAATTCTGCCCATCGGCGCGTATTTGCCGCGCTGGTTCATGTCGCCCGTACACGTCGAGCCGGCGCAAAGCGCGCAAGCGTTTCTCGATTTGCGCGCCGAGCAAATGTTGGCGATTCATTGGGGCACGTTCGATCTCGCCGACGAGCCGCTGGACGAGCCGCCGAAACGGTTGCGCGCTGCGGCGGATTCGATCGGTATTGATTGGCGCCGCTTATGGGTTTTGGAACCAGGGGAGACAAGAGTGGTAAAATAGAACTGGTTGCTGGTGCTGTTTTTATAAATTGAAACGAAGTTAGAAAGCTAACCAATCGGGTGAGGAAATTATGCTAACCAAAAACGGCCTCGCTACGTTTAAAGCGCACGTTGAAAGTGAGTTGGCTGACGTGCGGGAAGCGGTAAATCGTATTGATAAAAAATTTCCGGAATTTTCACAAAAGGCACCCAATGATTTTGTGGTCGCCGGATTTGCCGGCTATTTGTACCACTTTATAACCGCTTGGAGAAAATTTTCAGACTCATTGCAAACTATATTGACGAGTTTGAGCCCCGAGGTGAGGATGGAGATGAGTATAATTTGCTCAGACAAATGTCCTTTGATATCAAAGGTGTTCGCCCGGCCATCGTGAGTCGTGAACTTGGATCAGCCCTCCAAGATTACCAGGCATTTCATCAATTTTTTCTGCGGCACCATGTTATTTATCTCGACTGGAATGAGATAAAACCCAAAGCCGAAAAATTGAAACCGACTTTCGAAAAACTCGAAGCAGCATTTCAACAGTTCTTCGCTTTTCTAAAAGCCGCCGGCGAGCAAATAGAATGAAGCTGCTTTATGCCCGACCTTCAAACCGCTGCCGGAACGCCGCCGCATACCCGCGCTCGATCCAGAGACTCACGGCGTACTCCGAAGAAATCTCACAACGTTGATGCCGGCACAAGTGCCGCCGGAATCTTTCGATACGCCGCACTTGCTCGTGCATGAAATCGGTGAACCTTTGTTGCGTCACCGCGCGCCAGATGGTTTCGGAATTTATGTTTGTTGAACCCGTCATGACTTGATCTCTCTAGTGCTTTTAGAAATTTTGCTTTGTTTTGATCTACAACTTGATTGAGAGCAACTGAAATGCCAGTTTTGTTACAGGGCACAAGTCTTTAATTTAGGCAGACCTTAATAGCCTGCCAAAACTTTAGTGTTACATTTTGTTCCTCCCTGAAACACCGGCGATATATTTTGTTACAATACACTTTTTGGGGCGAATGCCATCATTCAAATTGCCCACAATTTCAGCAAAATTTGCTTGCTTCCATTCTCCTATTTCTTTATCTTTCGCCCATTGTTCATTTCACCAAATAAATACCAAACGGAAAATTTAGCATCAGAGGACGAGGAAACATGCCTGAAAAAACATCCGAAAAACCTTATGTTCCCGCCGAAAGCAATCTGCCGGAATTTACTTTCAAAGCGCTTTTTGTCGGCTTGGTGATGGCCGTCGTGCTCGGCGCGGCGAACGCTTATCTCGGCTTGCGAGCGGGGCAGACCGTCTCAGCGAGTTTTCCGGCGGCGGTGATCGCGATTGCGGCGTTTCGCATTTTACGCGGCAACGTGTTGGAACAAAACATCGCGCGCACCACGGCCTCGGTGGGAGAAGCGCTCGTCGCCGGCGCCATCTTCACGATTCCGGCGTTTGTGATCGCCAACGTCGGCGGCGAGCGGGTGTGGACGGATTTCAATTATTGGGAAACTTCATTCATTTTGCTCATCGGCGGCGTGCTTGGCGTCATGTTCATCATCATCCTGCGCCGCACGCTCACGGTCGATGCCGGTCTGCCGTTTCCCGAAAGTGTCGCATGCACTGAAATCGTCAAAGCCGGCCAGCAGGGCGAGAGCGGCGCGAAATACGTCTTCGGCACGCTCGGCTTCGGCATGTTGCTGCAAGTTTTTAAAGCCGACAACGGCTTGAAGCTTTTTCGCGAAAGCCTTTCCGGCATCATCAATCTTCCGCAATCCGTCATCCATCACTTCGCCGGCAATCGCGCGCCGATGGGCGACGTGACGCATTCCGGCGTGATTCCCTGGGCCTCGTTTGCCATCTCACCGGCGTTGATCGGCGTGGGTTACGTCATTGGGCCGCAACTGGCGACGATCAATTTTGTCGGCGGCGTGCTCGCTTGGCTGGTTTTAATTCCGCTGATCTTTTTCATCAATCCGGAACTGAGCACGCAACTCACCGTTGATGGGCAAGCGGCGCCGGTTTCAGAAGTCGTCTATTCGATTTGGTACAATCACGTGCGGCCGATTGCCGTCGGCGCGATGTTGGTGGCGGCGGTGAAAACCATGTGGGGTTTGCGTGATTCTCTCGCGGCGGCTTTTCGCGGCGCGCTCAAAAAAGGCAGCGCCGTCGCGCAGCCTTCTCGTCTCGAACAGGATCTCGATCTCCGCATGATCTTAGGCGTCACCATTTTGCTGGCGATACCGATGGCGATACTATATTATTATTTTAGTCAGAGCGTGGTCGGCGCCGTGGTTTCGGCAGTCGTCATGCTGCTCCTGGGTTTTCTTTTGTCCGCAGTCGGCGGTTATCTCGTCGGCCTCGTCGGCGGTTCGAATCAACCGATTTCCGGTTTGACCTTGTCGACGCTGATCATCGCGGCGTTGTTGATGGTTTTCTTCGGCGTCAAAGGCGTGCACGGCGTCGGCGCCGTGCTCGGCGGCGCCGCGGTGGTGTGTTGCGCCTGCGCCATTTCCGGCGATATGATTCAGGATTTGAAAATCGGCCAAATGCTCGGCGGCACGCCGCGGCGAATGGAAATTGCCGAAATCATTTCCGTCGTCGCCGTCTCGTTCGTGTTGGTGTTTCCGATTATCGCGCTGCACAAAAGCAATCTCGCCGCCGGCGGCATCGGCATTGGCGACAAATTGCTGCCGGCGCCGCAAGCGGGATTGATGGCGCAGCTCTCGGTCGGCATCGTCGGCGGCGAAATGCCGTGGGGATTGATTCTATTCGGCGCTTTTCTTGCCATGGCGCTGATCATGATCAAAGCGCCGGCGCCCATGCTCATCGCCGTCGGCATGTATCTTCCTTTTGAAACCACTTCCGCGATTTTCATCGGCGGCGTCATCAAGTGGGTGGTCGATCGCCTCATCGCGAGAAAGAGTGTGAATAAAGACGCCAAGGAACGCGCGGAAAATACCGGCATCCTGCTCGCTTCCGGCTTCATCGCCGGTGAATCACTGACCGGCGTGCTGCTCGCCGTCCTCGTGCTGGTCGTGAAAGATTTTGAATCGTTGACGCGTTTGCTTTTTGGCGTTTCTGAATTTGAGTTTGTGGAAGCATGGGGCGGCAATTTGATCGGACTGCTCGCCTTCGCGGCGATTGCCTGGGTGTTGATCGTGATGCCGTTGCGAAAATCTAACGCTTAAAAGGAGCCATTATGCAGGATCGTCTTCACCCCGGTGTCGGATTCGATAAAAAAGTTCAAGATTATTTGCAAAAAATTGATCACATTGTCGTGCTCATGTTGGAGAACCGTTCGTTCGATCACATGCTCGGTTATTTAACGCTTGAGGAGGGAAGAAAAGATGTCGAGGGTTTGACCAGCAAGATGTTCAACGAGTACAACAATGTCAAATACAAAATTCGCCATCTCGACACCACGCGCGTTGAGGAAGATCCGGGGCATGAATCCGCAGATGTCGCCGAGCAGCTCGGCAACGGCAACGGCGGCTTTGTCAGCAACTTTGCCAAACATTATCCCGAATCCGATCCCGGCAAGATCATGGGTTATTACAACGCCGGCGATTTGCCGGTCTACGATCATCTGGCGCAGCGTTTTTGCATTTGCGACCGCTGGTTTTGCTCGGTGCCGGGATCGACGTGGCCGAACCGGCTGTATGCGTTGACCGGCCAGGCTGACGGCAGCAAAGACAACAAACCGCTGCCGATTTATTCCAAAACTTCTTTCATCCGTCATCTGGAGGAAAGAGGCGTATCATGGCGCTGGTACAGCCATGATTTTCAGACGCTGCGCTGCGTCGATGAGAAATACCGCCGGGGCTACGACCAGAATTTCTTTCGCGTCGAAGCGAGCAGCCGGTTGGAGGATGAAGATTTTTTTGATCATGCTGCTGCCGGTGATTTGGCGGCGGTGTCGTGGATTGACCCCAATCTCGTCGGCCTCACCGCCGTTGCCGCGAACGACGATCATCCGCCGGCGGATGTGACCGCCGCGCAGAATTTAGTGCTCACGATTTACAGCGCGCTGCTGGCCAGTCCGGCGTGGATGAAAACGCTTTTTATTATCACCTATGATGAACACGGCGGCTTTTATGATCACGTGACGCCGCCGGAAGCCGCGGATGATGATCCGAACTTTCGCCGCTACGGCGTGCGCGTTCCGGCCTTCATCATCTCGCCGTGGGTGATTCCCGGCGCGGCCTCGCACACTGTTTTTGATCACGCCTCGATCATCAAAACGATTCTGCTGCGTTTTTGCCAGGAAAAAGATGGAAGCATTCCCGACATGGGCAAGCGGGTGGCGACGGCCAACGATTTGGGTGATTTGCTGGTGCTGCCGCGGCCGCGCCCGATTTCAACTCGCCTCGTGCCGGCTCGGTTGCTGAATCATGTCGCGCGGTGGCAGGCGCGGGCGTGGAAAAGCAAAATTTTAACGCAAATGAAAGAGTCGCGCCGGCAAAGAAAACTCAGCGAGTTTCAAGAGGGTTTGGCGGCGGCAAAGCGTTGGCTTGCCGAGCCGCGATAGTTCCAAATAGGCAAAATAATTTTTGGCTTTTTTCACCTGCATTATTCAGAAACTCGTGGGACAGGCAGCCTTGCCTGTCAGACTGTTTTGGATTTTAGCTTGCGCGTGAATAATGTAGGTTCACAAACCCGGCTTTATATCCGCGCCAAAATTCTGCCGGATTTGGCTTTGACTTCGAGATCGAGGCGGCCATTTTTGGCAACAAAAACACGATCATCTTCGAGCCGGTCGGCAAATTTTTCTTCACCGCTCAAATTGAGCTGCACGCGATGGGTTTCCCCACTGTTGTTGATCATCACGATGACTTTTTCGTTCTCATGGCGGCGCGAAAATGCGAACAAATCTTTTTCATCATCCGCCAGCAAAGTCTTGTAATCTCCCAATTGCAACGCCGGATGCGAGTTGCGAATGTGAATCAGCTTGCGATAATACTCAAACATCTCGCGATCAAAAACCGCTTCAGTTTTTTCGTTTTGCTCTTTTTTATCTTCCCAAACCATCGGCTGGCGGCAGCAGGGATCGTTCGCGCCCCACATCCCGGCTTCGTCGCCATAATAAATCATCGGCGCGCCGAGATACGTCATTTGAAAAAGCGCCGTGAGTTTTTGCATCTGGCGCTCGCCGGCGTTCGGCTGGCGCCTGTCATAATCCGGATTTTGCGCTTTTGACCATTCATAATAATCCAGCCATTTTCGCATCGATTTTTTATCGCGATTGACAATGCGCGAAGCGAGCCGGTCGGTGTCATGGCTGTCCAGCAAATTTTGCATTACATACGCAACTTCGGGATGAAATCCTTCCCGCAGTTCCTGCAAGCGCCGGTTGAATTCGCTGGCGCGAATACGCGCGCGTTCGCTCATGAAGTATTCGGAGCACGCAAAAGTGAAATTGTAATTCATCACCGCATCGAATTCATCGCCTTGCAAATAGGGCTTCAAATCATCAATCGGATCGACAAGCTCGCCGGTGAGATAAGCTTCCGGATTGAGGCTCTTCACCAGCTCGCGCCACGCCTTCCAAAAGTTGTGGTGGACACACATCGCCACATCCAGCCGCCAGCCGTCGATGCCGTCGCGCGGATCGCCGTCGCCGTTCGGATCCATCCAACGTTTGGTAATCGCCCAAATGTAATCGCGCGGCCCGGCGACGATGCCGTTCTCATCCTGCCGCCATTCCGGCAATTCCTTCACCGACCACCACCCCGTATATTTAAAACCCTTTCCGGTTTTCGGATTATTCCAGGCGAAAATTTTGAACCAATCTTTGTAAAGCGACCGCTGCTGATTTTTCAAAACATCCTGAAATGCCCAATGATTGATGCCGACGTGATTGAACACGCCGTCGAAAATAATATGTATGCCGCGCCGGTGCACTTCATCGATCAAACGCAACATGAGATTGTCGGCTGAAGTCCATTTCCACGTCGCCGGATCGTGGCCGATTTCCGAGGCGATGATTTTCCGATCACCAGCCGGATCCGGCCCAAAATTCGGATCGATATGATGATACGTCGCGCCGTCGTATTTATGAATAGACGGTGCCTGAAACACCGGATTCAAATACAGCGCATTGACGCCAAGCTCCTGCAGATAATCCAGCTTGTCGAGAATGCCCTGCACATCGCCGCCGTAGCGCCGACGCTGGAGATTGTGCCAGATATCTTTGCCGCTTTTCTTTTCGTAGGATTGCAATTCATACCAATCGCAGTCCCAGGGATGAATCTGCCACGGCGAGGTGAGGTCATGCGGATACGCGCCGCGAATGTCTTCGAGAGTCGGATCGTTGCCGGGATCGCCGTTGCAAAAACGTTCCGGAAAGATTTGATACCAAACAGCTTTTTTAGCCCAAGCGGGGACGGAGAGGCGGTTCTGACTCATGTTGTTCCAAAACAAAAATTTTCACGCTTTATCTTCAACTAACCACGAAGCGCGACGCGCAATGCGCCATTGCCATGACCGTCGCCTGGCAATTCGCCCAAATGTTGGTGGGGAAAACACTGGCGTCCGCCACGTATAAATTTTCGTAACCGTGAACGCGGAAGTCATTGCCAACCACGCCGCGGCGGGCGTCTTCACTCATTGCATTGCCACCCTGAGGGTGCGCGGAGCCGAGCAGGAGATCGTCGGGGCGGCGCACCAATTCGTCAACGATGCTGAGATCGTTCGGGTGGGCAAACTCGATCAGCTTGAATGTCGCTGGAAAGACGCGAATGGCGCCGCCGGCAAAATAAATCTCGGCGAGCTTGCGGATGCCATGGCGCAAGCGCGCGAGGTCCGGCTCGCGAAATTTCAAATCGATGCGCACGCGCCGCTTTTTGTCCAAACGGACGCGGCCAACGGGATCGGTTCCCACCATCACACCGGCCATCGCAAAATTCCGATACCTTTTCATGCGCTGGAAATGCGAGGAAAACCAGCCGCCGAGATTGAGCGAAAAAAGCACCGGCGGCGCAAAAAAAGTTTCAACGACATAGTCGTGGCTGGCATGCGCGACGCAGGTCAGGCCGATGCCATCGAAGCCATCGAGAATCTCGCTCGTTTCCGCCGTCAACAAAACGCCGCCCAAAACGTGCAAACCTTTTCCAACCCGCCCATCCAATGTGATGCCGCTTTGGAGCAACACTGCGCTCGAGCCGATGGCGCCGGCGCAAACCACGACGCGGTCGGCGTGAATCGTGTTTTCTTTTCCATCACGAACATAACGGACGCCGGAAGCGGTTTTGCCCTGCATTAAAATTTTTGCCTCCACGCACCGATCCAAGACCACAGCGCCTCTGGCTTCGGCCCAGGGAATATAGGTGACGAGCATGGAAGTCTTGCGGTTATATCGGCAGCCATAATTGCACCAACCGCAAGCAATGCACTGATCGCGATTGTTCAACAGATACTGCGCCGGAATGTTGAGGCGGCGGGCGCCGTTGAGAAAAATATCGCTGGCTTTGTTGGCCAACTCCGGCGATACCGGCGAGACGCACAAGGCTCGCTCAATCTCATTGTAGGCGGTGATGATATCCGCTTTCGAAACCGTGGCCCCGGCGCGCTTCCAATCAGCCAACACCCGGTCCAAGTCGGATCTGAGCCAGATCGCATTGTTGATGACCGTCGAGCCGCCGACCGTGCTGCCTTGCGCGATCGTCAAATCGTGATCGTCCGTCGTTTGCAATCCGCCGTGTTTGTACAGGCGCGGCAGCATCGCCAGCTCGTGATGCTCGAAAGTTTGCGGATCTTCGCGCGCGCCGCGCTCGAGCACAACCACTTTTACGCCCCGGCGCGCCAATTCGTAAGCCATGACGCTGCCGGCGGCGCCGGAGCCGATGATCACCACATCTGCTTTTTGAGTCATATGATTCGCCTCAACTGTTTGTCAAAAAATTAAAGCAAAATAAGCGGAGCGCAATCAATCGAAGATTTTATCAATAAACTATTTTTATGAGATGGCGCAGCGTAATTATTTTGCTATGGGGTCGGCATAATGTTTCGGCGTTTGATCGACGCGGTGCGAGCGGTGGCGCCCGGCGAACGGCATGTACCCGACTTGCGCCATCGCTTCCAGTTGGCCATAATATCCCGCGCAAGCCAACATTTTCAACGTGCGGGCGACGTCGCGAAAAATTCCTTTGGCGCCGATGACTTTTTCGACGACGCGCCGGCGGGCGTGCGAGCCAAGATCGCTGAAGGGAAATGGGCGCCCGATGAGCAAAGGCAGCAGCCATTCCACGAGAATCAACACTGTTTTGATATCTTGCCGGCTGGAGGAGTCGATCTGCGCCAGAAGGTGATCGACGCGAATGGCGACATCGACCGGATGAATCTCGGCTTGGCCGTCGGCCTCGATCATGGTATCGGCAATTTGAATCATCGTTTCAAACTGCCGCAGCGAAAAAAAGCGCGGCTTGAATCGCGCTTTAACGGCCTGCCGGCGCAAAAAAATCATCAGCCCAAACAGCGCGATCATCACGGCGCCAACGATCAGCGCGCCGATTTTAAATTTGACAAAACCGCTCGCCAGCCACGCCGCGCCGCTGACGGCGAAGAAAAAATATCCCGCCTCAACCGCAGCGCGATTCTGGCGCAGGCCCGAGCTTCCCAGCCAAAGCATCACCCCGGTCAACGCGGTGCAAGCTGCGATCAACCCGCCGAAAAATCCGGGCGCCAGCAGCGGTCCTGAAAAAATGGCGGCGGCGATGGCCAAAAGCACGAGCAACCATCCTAACACCAACAAGAAATCCGTGAGAAAAAGCTCGATCACATTCAAGCCGTAAACCTTCATGGGATAATCCATACGCGTGCCTCCGGTCATTTCAGGTTTTGACAACGAATAATCGATCAAAAGCGCGCGTCAGCTTTTGAAAGAGGCCGAAGAGCCATTGCCATTTGGAAACAGGAGAAAAACGCTTGTCCTGTTGATTGGCAAAGGCGCGGGAGAAAATGCGGCTCACCCAATAGGCTTCTTCGAGGGCATCGAGCGCGACGACCACGAATGGCCGGACGTTGGTCCACGGCTGCCAGGGGGTCAGGTTGCCGCGCTGCGTGATATGAATTTTTCCCCAACGGTGCATGGCTTCCTGAATGACAGAGTTCAAGGATGGATCGATCCCCATTTTTTCTCCCATCACCCAATCCAACGCAAAAATATTTTCGCTGGCAAAAATGGTTCGTGTCTGGTTGGGCTTGGCGTCGCGCACGTGGCCGCTGAAGCCGTCGCCGCTCACCCACGCATCCAAAAAGCCGAAATGCACCGGGAGGGCGTCCAGGATCAGAATGCAGCATTCGAAAAATTCGCGGCCTTTGCCGTGATAATGCTTCATCTTATCCCATTCCGGCAGGCAACCGTAGATGTTTTTCAAGCAGCCGGTATAAAAGCATTGCCAATGCGTCTTGTTCTTGGCAAAAGAAATGCGATAATCCGCATCGCGCCACGTCCGGCCAACCACGTGCCTCCCGAGCACGCCGCCGTAATCAAAGGGCTCTTTTTGCTCGGAAAGGTTTTCAACGCGATAACCATGGCTCGAATAGCCGGCCATTTCCGCCACGGCCTGGACGCTGCGGTTCTGATAGGAATAATCGTAGACGTTGCGCGCCTCGACGACGGCGAGGTTCCGAAAGCCGCGTTCGCGCAAACGGCCGATCAGAAATTCCACCAATTCGGGATCGGTGTAGACAGGTGAGGGATTTTCGCGAATCGAAGCCGTCATGATATTCGGCTTGATCGCGATCAAAAACTTTTCGCGCGTTTTGCCGCTATTTTGCCAAACCGCCTCGACGTTGTCGAAAAACGCCGAAGCCGCGATCGCGCGCTGCAGGGCCTCGAATTTGTCATTGCCGGTTTCGAGGCAGACCGTGGCATCCTGAGAATAGATCGGATGTGCACGAATTGCACGCATATTCATTTCCCTTAATCAAAGCATTCTGTAATGGCCTTTCTAATAATAGACACGGTTTTTACCTCAGAATTCTCATTTTTTTTGTGATTTCGCCAAAATTTGAATTTCCATCGGCTGCAATTGCACGCGCAAAACTCTGGTCGGGCCATGGCTCACGGCGCCGTCGAGATCGCGAATTTCAATGCTGCCGGCCGGTTTTTCGGCAACCGGCGCCGGGGCCAGCGGATCGGGTTTATTGCTGAAAATCACTTGATACGACGAATCGGCGGGATTGAGAGAATAGTCGATCAGCACGTCGCCTTCCCAGCCGGCTTGGGTGTTTGTGTTGGCGACAACGACGATTTCCTGATCGCTCAAGATTCGTGAAAAAGCGAGAATGCCGCCGGAGAAATTTGAAAAACCGAAATGCACGCCGTCGCCCGATACCGGCCGAAAATATTGCCGGCCATAACGCAGCGCCGGACGGCTGTTCCGAACCTGCGCGATTTGCCGAAGCGCTTGATAAAAAGGATGCGCGCGATCAAAAGATTTGGAACTCCCGCACAAGGCCTCGCGCACCGCTTCGAGCGTTCTGCCGGCGCCGTGAAGCCCCTGCTCGGTGCCGTAATACAAACACGGAATGCCTTGCAACGCGAACAAACATCCGACAGCGACCGCGACCTGATCGTCGTAACGATGCGGCTCGATGGGATCACGGTAATAAAAACGCTGATGCTGATCGTGATTGTCGATAAAGGTCACAAAAAATTTGCTGGCTTCGCCCTGCGAGCTGATGATGCCACGCTGCACTTGCCGGCGATAGCCGAACATTTTGGCTAGCTCAACCGGCGCGAGCCGGCCTTTGGCAATGCCGGGAAGTTTATAAAAGAGCGGAAAATCCAGCGCCGCGTCGACGCCGACCAGATCGCTGTCTTCCATCGCGTTGCGGCCGATGTAGCGCGCGATCTTGTCCTCGTTATCATAAATTTCGCCGAAAGTGAAAAATTCCTTTTTGCCGAGGCTGAAGGCAAACTCGCGAATGGCGTTGGCAAACACCCGCGCAAAATCGGTTTCGAGGTATTTCAAGGTATCGATGCGAAAACCGTCGACGTCGAATTTGGCGATGAGATATTGATGGGCGCGAATCAAAATATTTCGCACGGGATAATAAACGCCGTACACCGGGCTGTATTCGGCGTGATCGGTAGCCAATTCCTTCAGCGACGCAAAATCGCCGGCGGCCTCGCCGCCTTCGCCCTGCCGCCGGAAAAAAACATTGCGCTGCAATTCCACCGGCCAAACGCCGGCGTCGGCAGCAGGATTCTCCGGCGGCATATTCCAGTCCGGCCGGCCTTTTCCGGTTTCATCGCGCCAGCGAATGACGTAGGGATAATCACGCCACGGCGCGACCGAGCCATAATTTTCGTATTCAAAAACATCACCGACGTGATTGAGCACGATGTCGAAAATCACGTAAATGCCGCGGGCGTGGGCTGCGTCGACGAGCTGAATCAGCTCATCCTCCGCGAGCTGCGGATTTTTTCTCGCCTTCTCCGGATCGGAAGCAAAACGCGGCTCGATCTGCAAGAAATCCTGGATGCCGTAACCGTGATAGGAATAACGGCTGTATTGGCAATTTTTCAACACCGGCGAGAGCCAAATCGCGCCGGCGCCAAGCTCCTGCAAGTAATCAAGCTGCGCCCGCACGCCGTTAAAGGTGCCGCCCTGATATTCGCCATGCTCGCCGTCCCAGGGCAATTGCCGCGGCGGCGCTTGCGGATTGTTGAAACGGTCGATGAGCAGAAAGTAAATCCATTTGTCGCGCCAATCTTCCGGCGAGGGGAATGGCGCGGGAATCGTCACGGTTTTTCGGCCAATTTTGATGCGCTTGGTGCGCGGCGAACGGGCTTGATCGAAAACGGTTTGAACCTCGTCGCTCCAGATTGAGGTGGGCATGGGTTTTCCTTTGAAAATAAATTTGTGGAACTAATATAGCAAAAGCCAGAGAAGACGCAAGGCTTTTCTAAAGTTTCGCGTGGGAAACTTTCGCGGAATTGGCTTTCTATTTTTATCGCGGTTTATTTGCCTGCTTGCTATTTCGGTTTATTTTTTTATAATAAAATTTGTGTTTTCATCTCATCTGAAACCAAATTTTGCTGAGCTTGCGCTTGCAGCGAAAGGTCACGATAGCGGAGAAAAGCCAATGGCAGCCATAACCGAAAAAAGCCGGCAATCGAATTCATTGCAGTCCGAACCCACCGATTGGAATTTTGAAAATGAAGCGGCGTCGCCGCACGCTCACGTCGCCTATTTCTGGGAAACCGACAAGGAATTTGCGGCGGCGATTCGATTTCTCGAAGCGGGTTTGCGCGGCTCCGATCACTGCGTCATTTTCGGGCACGAAGAAGCCAATCACGCCGTCTGCAAAATTCTGCGCGAGCGCGGCTTCGAAGTTGAAACGCTGCAGGCCGCGCAACGGCTCACCATCCTGGGCGGCAGTTCTTCCGGCGAGATGATTTTGAGCACCATCGCCGCGACGTTCGAACGGGCGGTGTCGAACGGCGCGCCGCTCATTCGTTTGCTCGGAAACATCGGCTGGTTCAAGCAAAATTGGCCGGACGAAGACGACTTGCTCGCTTTCGAGGCCAAAGTCACGGCAGCCGTGCAGCAATTTCCCTGCGTCGTCGTTTGCATGTACGACCTGCGGACTTTGCCGGGCCATATCGTGCATCACGGCGGCTTTGAAACACATCCGTTGATCATCCGTGACGGCGCGGTTTGCCAGAACCCTCACCACGTGCCGACGGAATTTTTTCTCGAGCATCTCGAATCGGTGGCCGCGGAGATCGCCGAGCGCCGGCGCGCCGAAGAAGCGCTGCGCAAAAGCGAAGAACGTTTTCGGACGCTTTTCGAATCGGCGCCGATCGGCATTTCCATCAACAACGCCGAAGGAAAATTTCAGCAGGTCAATCGTGTCTTTGAAGAGATGCTGAATTATAATGAAAGCGAGCTTAAAGCCATGAGCTTCCGGGAAGTGACGCTTCCGGAAGATTTGGCGGAAAGCAAGCAGGTCTTCGGCGAGCTGGTCGCCGGCCAGCGCAAAATGTTTCGCATTGAAAAACGTTATTGCCGCAAAAACGGCGACACTGTCTGGGCCAACACCGTTTGTTCCGCCGTTCGTGATGCGCGCGGAAATTTCATGTATACTTTCGCGATGGTCGAGGACATTACCGAGCGCAAACGCGCCGAGCAGGCGCTCCGCCAGGCGCATGAAGAGCTGAGCGTGCGGATGCAGGAACAGCAGAAAGTCGACGAGCAATTCCGCTCCATTACTGCCGGCACCGCCTCAGTGACCGGCGCCGAATTTTTTAACACGTTGGTTCGTCACCTCGCCCGCGCCTTTCAGGTTCGTTATGCGTTTGCGACGGAGTGCACCGATGCGTCGATGACACGCGTGCGAACGCTGGCCTTCGTCGAAAACGACGGCTTCCAGGAACGCATCGAATATGATCTTGACGGCACGCCGTGCAAAGCAGTCATCGGCGGCGATATTTGTTATTATCCGGAAAAATTGCACGAATATTTTCCCAAAGAAGAAGGCCTGGAAGGCTATCTCGGCTTGCCGTTTCATGATTCGGCGGGGCGCGTGCTCGGGCATCTGGCGGTTCTGCATGACAAACCGCTGGAGGTTGGATCTCACGGATTCGACATTCTCAAAATTTTTGCCGCCCGCGCCGGCGCCGAGCTGCAACGCCAGCGGGCGGAAGAAGCGCTGCAGAAAACAATGAAAGAATTGGAGGAATTGAAAAACCGCCTGCAGGCCGAAAATGTTTATTTGCAAGAGCAAATTAAAAGCGAATTTAATTTTGAAGAAGTCGTCGGCCAGTCCGCGGCCATCAAAAAAGTTTTTCAGAGCATTCAAAAAGTCGCGGCCACGGATTCGACCGTGCTGGTCACCGGCGAAACCGGCACCGGCAAGGAGCTGGTGGCGCGCGCCATTCATACGCTGAGCCGCCGCAAAGATCGCGCGTTGATCACCATCAATTGCGCCGCGCTGCCCTCGGGGTTGATTGAAAGTGAATTGTTCGGCCACGAAAAAGGCGCATTCACCGGCGCCACCGCCCGCAAGAAAGGCCGCTTCGAGCTGGCCGACGGCGGCACGCTTCTGCTCGACGAAGTCGGCGAGCTGCCGCTGGAGACGCAAGCCAAGCTGCTCCGCGTTCTACAAGAACAGGAATTCGAGCGCATCGGCGGGTCGCAGACTTTGCGGGTCAATGTGCGCGTCATTGCGGCGACGAACCGCGATCTCGAAGAAGCGGTGAAGCGCGGCTCGTTTCGCGCCGATTTGTTTTATCGGTTGAACATTTTTCCGATTCATCTTCCCGCGCTGCGCGAGCGCCGCGAGGATATTTCCATGCTGGCTGATCACTTCGTCGGCAAATTCGCGCGCCGGATGGGAAAGCGCGTTGACCGCATTGTGCCTGAGGCGATGGAAATGCTTGCCGCTTATGATTGGCCGGGCAATGTGCGTGAAATGGCCAACCTGCTCGAGCGCGCCGTCATCCTTTGCGACGGACGCGAGCTGCAAAAAGATCATTTTGCCCTCTCCCCCAAAACCGCGAAAACCGAAGCCGAGCTCACGACGCTCGAAGAAGCTGAGCGCGTCCATATTTTGAAAGCGCTGGAAGAAACCAACTGGGTGGTCGGCGGCGCCAATGGCGCTGCCCATCGCCTCGGCCTCAATCGCACGACGCTGATCGCGAGAATGAAAAAGCTTGGGATTGAGAAAGGGAAAGCTTGAGCTTTTTCTAAAAATTCTTATTCCGACACCGTCCTGCTCCCGCCACTTACCGACGTCCTCCGCCCCTCGCCGATTTTGCTGCATCTTTTTTTATCCCTCTCGTATTTTATAGCGTGAAAAGTGTTTGCCAGTTGGCTCGTTAGTCGGTTGGCCGGTTACGGCTTATTCAGGTTAGGAGAGTAAGAGATGCGACCACACGCAATCCTTTTTGTGTTCTGCTGTTGGCTTCCGCTGTCAACTTTCGCCCAGCCCAAACCCGCTTTCATCGCCGGAGCAGTCGCCGACGAAAAAGGCAAGCCCCTTGTCTTCGCCAACGTGCAAATCGTTGACACTTACGACGGCGAAGTTTCCAACGAAGCGGGACGGTTCGCCATCACCACGCGCAAAACCGGCGAAGTGAAAGTCCGCGCCAGCTTGATCGGCTACGAGACCGCCGAACAATCGACAAAACTCATTCCCGGCGACACCGCGCGCGTCAATTTTGTTTTAAAAGAAACCGTGGTCAATCTGCAAGACGTGGTGGTGACCGCCAGCGCCTTTGCCACCGGCGACGAAGGCAAGGGCGTGACCTTGCGCCGGTTGGAAGTCGTCACCACGCCCGGCGCGGCCGCCGATATTTTTCTCGCCATCAAAACCTTCCCCGGCGTGGCGATGGTGGACGAAGGCTCCGGCTTGTTCGTGCGCGGCGGCGACGTGAGCGAGACCGTGACGCTGCTCGATCAAGCCACGGTGGTGCATCCGTACAAATATGAAACGCCCACCGGCGGCGTGTTCGGCACGATCAATCCGTTTCTGGTGAGCGGCACTTTTTTCAGCAGTGGCGGCTTTTCGGCGCGCTACGGCAATGCGCTCTCCGGCATCCTCGCGATGGAAAGCCAAAACCTTCCGGAAGGTTCTGCGTATACTTTGAACGTCGGATTGGCCGCGGCCTCGCTCGGCGCGCAAATGCCGTTGCTGCAAAATAAGCTCGGCGTGCGCTTCTCCGGCAACCGCAGTTTCACCGATGCCATGTTTCGTTTGAATGGCCGCCGCGACGAGTTCACCGAAACGCCCCGCGGCAGCGACGGCAATTTGAGTTTGATCTATCAATATTCGCCCACCGGCCGTTTGAAAATTTTCAGCTTCGCGGCCAACGATCGCATCGGCGTACACGTGGAAGAGCCGTCATTCGCCGCCGTCTATCGCGGCGAAGAAACCAACCAACTGCACAACTTGCAGTGGACGGATTTGTGGCGCGGCTGGCTGATGAAAACGAGCCTCTCGCTGAATCGCTACGACACCAAGCGGCATCTCGGCAATTTGAATTTCGATCAACGCGATGATACTTACAAGTGGCGCACCGACGTCGAGCGCGAGCTGGGCAAACGCGCGCGTCTCGCTTTTGGAAGTGAGATTGAACGAGTCAAAAACGATTTTCGTGGAACCGTGCCGTCTAATGAAGATGTTCTCGATCCCAACGCCGGTGTTGACCATCTGCACGAAAATTACTCCGCGCAGCGTTGGGGCGCTTATGCGGAGATCGAAGCGCAATTCTCGCGGCGCTTGACCGGCGGGGCCGGCGTGCGCGCGGATCATCACGATCTCGCGCATGAAACGACGGTCGATCCGCGCCTGTCGTTGCGCTATGATTTTTCCAAGCGCACCAACGTTCGATTCGCTTGGGGAGTTTATCATCAATTTCCCGAGGCCTATTTGTTCAATCCGGCGAGCGGCAATTCTCAGCTTGCTTCGCAACGCGCGCAGCATTATATTGCCGGCATCGAGCATCAACGCGATCAGCTCATGCTGCGCGCCGAAGCTTATCACAAGCCTTACGCGCATTTGGTGATTCGCGACAACGAACGCAACTACGCCAATCGCGGCGACGGCGAGGCGAGCGGCTTCGATGTGTTTGTGAAATACGGCGCGTTTTTGCAGACGCGGTTCAACGGTTGGCTGGCATACAGCTTTTTGCACTCGCGCCGGCTGCTGCCGAGAAACACCGGCGACGGTTATCTCTACGAGCGCGCGCCTTCATCCTTCGACATCACCCACAATCTCACGCTCGTCGGTAAGATCAGATTGATTCAATTTCTCAGCGGCGGCTTGACGTTTCGTTATGCCACCGGACGGCCTGTCACTCCGATCATCGGCGCGATTCGCAACGAGCAGTTCGGTTTTTATGAACCGATTGAAGGGCCGGTTAATTCGGAACGGTTGCCCGCTTTCCAACGTCTCGACGGCAGCTTGAGTTATTATCTGCCTTACGGCAACGGCCACTCGACGACGTTTTATTTCGCCGTGTCCAATCTGCTGAATCGCGCCAATGTGATCGATTACAATTATTCATCGGATTATTCCGCCCGCACGCCGCGCACGACGAACTACCGGCGGTTTATTTATTTCGGCGTGACGACGACGTTAGCGAGGTAATTTGTGAAGTCCGACTTGGGCAGCGAGATTTTGCGGAATTTGAAGCATCGTCGTGCCCAAGTCGGACTTCGCCCTAACTACGGAGGTCGCTATGATCAAAGGCGTTCACACCATGTTCTACTCGTCCGAACCCGAAGCGCTGCGCGCGTTTATTCGCGACAAGCTTGGGTTCACGTCGTACATCGATGTCGGCGAAGGCTGGCTCATCTTCAATCTTCCCGAAGCGGATATGGGCTGCCATCCCGCGGAAAAAGGCGAGGGCAATCCGCCTTCGGGCACGCATTACATTTCATTTTATTGCGACGACATCACAAAAACCGTGGCCGAGTTGAAGAAACGCGGCGTCGAGTTCATCGATCAAATTTCCGACGCCGGTTATGGGCTTAAGACTCACTTCAAAATGCCTGGCGGTTTTGAGGTCGAGCTTTATCAGCCGCATTACACGAAGCGCGCGCCATGAAGAAAGATAAACCGACTCACAAAAATCTCGAGCAGGTTCGCAAATTCGCGCTCTCGCTGCCGGAAGCGGTGGAGGAATTTCCCTTCGGACATTCCGTCATCAAAGTGAATAAAAAAGCCTTCGCGTTCTTGGGAACGAATGAAGAAGGAAACGCCACCATCGCTTTGAAGTTGCCCCATTCCGGCGCGCAAGCGCGCAAGCTTTCGTGCGCGCAACCAACCGGATATGGATTGGGGAAAAGCGGCTGGGTCACGGTGGCGCTTGCGAGCCGTGACACGCCATCGGCCCAAACGCTGCGCTTTTGGATTGAAGAGAGTTATCGTGCGATTGCACCGAAAAAGCTGTTGGCGCAATTAGCCGCCGGCACACCTCGTATTAATAAAACATAAGCTTTCGTCATGTCTTACAGAGTGGAGTGTCAAACGTGAATGAATTTATATCGCGATCAATCCGGCTTGCCGGCGCCATCACGCTGGCGGGTCCCGTCGACGAAGTGTTTCAGCTCTTTTCGCCTTTGGGCGAGAAGCAATGGGTTCCCGGTTGGAATCCGGAGCTTCTGCATCCGCCCGGCGCTTTGTGGGAAGAGGGACTGATTTTTTGTACCAAAGAGGAGATGGGCGATGCCATCTGGATTGTGACGCGGCTGGATCACGCCCGGCACGAAGTTGAATACCACCGCGTCGAGCCGGAACGTTACGTGGCGCGAATTAGAGTGCATTGCGCGGCGGTCGCCGAACGCACCACCGAGGTATCGACGAGCTACGAGTTCATCGGCCTTTCAGATCGCGGCAACAGCGAAATAGCGGCAATGACGCCAGACAGCTATGCCGAGAAGATGGCGCGCTGGACGGCGTGGATCAACGCGTCTGTGAAGCTGTAAACAAGCATGATGCCCGGAATTCAAATAGTTTTGCCCCCTACGGGTGTAGCCAAATTGTTTTGCCATTTGAAATTTACCGAAAGGAGAAAAATGCGAGCGTTTATATTTATTCTTGCTATCGTCGTCGAATGCTTCAGCCAGGATTTGCTGCTGCAAAACGCGCAGATTGTCGATCCCGCTGCGCAAAAGATTTCTCGCGGAGCGATTCTCATCCGCAACGGCAAGATCGAACAAATTCTCACTGCCGTTCCGAAAGATTTTAAAGGCGAGAAAGTCGATCTCGCCGGCAAGTGGGTCGTTCCCGGATTCAACGACATGCACGTGCACTCGTATGGCAATTTGGCGCCGGCCAATAACATGCAGTTGCTCATGACCCCCGGCGTGGCGAAGATGATGCTCTACTGCGGCGTCACCGGTTTTCTCGATTTGTTTTCCGCTGAGAGTGAGATTTTGCGGCTGCGCGATCAACAGCGCCAAAGCGGATTGCCCGGCGCGGATATTTATTGCGCCGGCCCGATTCTCACGTGCACCGGCGGGCACGGCACGGAGTACGGCGTTCCGACCCGTGTCATCAATTCGCCGGCTGAGGCTGAAAAGGAAATCGCCGAGCTGGCGCCGAAGAAGCCGGATGTGATCAAAATCGTTTACGACCACGCGTTCACGCGCATGCCGACCATCGATCACGCGACGATGGAGGCTGCGGTCAAAGCGGCGGCAAAGCACGGCATCAAAACCGTCATCCACATCGGCAATTGGCAGGATGCGAAAGAAGCCGTCCTCGCCGGCGCCAATGCCATCACGCATTTGCACGGCGAAGAAATTCCTGAGGATTTGGTGGCGTTGATGAAGCAGAAAAATGTTTACTCGATTCCGACGATGACGGTGGAAACGGAGCTGGTGCATTTCTCGCAAAATCCGGCGCTGCTGGACAATCCGCTGCTGGCGGCAGTAACGCTTCCGGCGGTGGTCAATGCCTATCGCGACACGAGCAAATTTGACAATCGCACCAAGGGTTGGATGAGATGGCAAAAGTCCATGCACGCGAATTGTTATCGTTCGCTCAAAAAGCTTGCCGACGGCGGCGTCAAAATCATGGCCGGCACCGACGCGGGAAATTTCGGCACGTTTCAAGGCTTTTCAGTACACCGCGAAATGCAAATCATGGCGCAGGCCGGACTTTCTACCTGGCGAGTTCTTGCAGCGGCGACGACGGTTCCCGGCGAATTTCTCGGACAGCCGTTTGGCGCGCGGCCCGGCAGTCTTGCCAATCTCGTCGTGCTCGAAGCCTCACCGGTCGAGAATATCGGCAACACGCAAAAAATCGCGATGGTGATTCATCACGGCAAAGTCGTCAATCGCGGCGAGCTTATAAAATCGGAAGAACTGCCGCCATCAACTTCCCAGCCTTCACAAGCGTGGACGCAAGCGTTGCTCGATGATTTCTCCAAAACTGATTTAACCGCCGCGTCCGGCGCAAAATGGCAGCCGACACTCGACAACTATCTGGGCGGCAAATCCACGCTCCAGCACGAATATCGCGATGGCACGTTGCGGTTATGGGGAAAATTGCAGCCGGCTTCGGGCGCGCCCGGCTTGGTGGGACTCGCGCTCGATCTTGATAAACAGGAAACACTCTTCGATGTGACCCAATTTGCCGGCATGCGCTTGCGCATCAAAAATGTCGCCGGCCCGTTGTTCCTGAAAATCGTCACTGCCGGCGTGAGCAATTATGATTATCACCAAGTGATGGTTGCGGCTTCGACAGAATTTCAAACACTCGAGCTGCCCTTTGCACAATTCCGCCAACTGTGGTCGGCGCCGGTGGCGTGGACAGGCAAAGACGTGCGTGGCATTGCATTGTGGGTAAGCGGCTTCCAGCCGGCGGAGTTCGAATTCGTTGTCGATCGGATTGAGTTTTATTAGAAGATGGATTGGTGGATGAATGGATTTTTGGATTATTGGACTCCATCAATCCATTGATCCGATGATCCAAAACCGGAGAGATGAAAATGCCAAACAAGGTCGTTGTACATGTCGATCACCTCCGCAAAGTTTACGGCTCAATCATCGCGGTTGAGGAGGTTTCGTTTGAAGTTTACGAAGGCGAAATCTTCGGCATGGTCGGGCCGAACGGCGCGGGAAAAACGACAACCACCGAGTGCATCGAGGGCTTGCGCGATCCCGACGGCGGCGGTATTCAAGTGCTCGGCATGAATCCGCAAAAGGACGGCTACGCGCTGCGCGAGCGCATCGGCGTGCAATTGCAAACCTCGGCGCTGCAAGAGCGTCTCAAAGTTTGGGAGGCGCTCGATTTGTTCGCCTCGTTTTATCCGCGCGCGGTTGATTGGAAGGCGTTGCTCGAACAGCTCGGCCTCGCCGAGAAACGCAACGCGCCATTCGCCAAACTCTCCGGCGGCCAGAAGCAGCGTCTCTTTGTGGCGCTGGCGCTGATCAACGATCCGGAGCTGGTGTTTCTCGATGAGTTGACCACCGGCCTCGATCCGCACGCCCGCCGCGCGATTTGGGATTTGGTGCGCGGCATCCGCGAGAAGGGCAAAACGGTTTTTCTCACTACGCATTTCATGGAAGAGGCGGAACGGCTGTGCGACCGCGTGGCGATCATGGATCAAGGCAAAATCGTGGCGCTCGATACGCCGAAGAATCTCATTCGCCACCTCAGCGCCGAGAACCGCCTCGTCTTCACCATTGACGGCGAGTTGAACGCGCAAGAACTGCTCAACGTCCAGGGCGTCACGCGCGTCGAACCGGACAACGGCCAGTTCGTCGTTTACGGCCGCGGCGATCAGCTCGTCGGCGACGTCGTTCACGCGTTGACCTCCAACGGCCTGCGCTTGCGCACATTGCGCACCGAAGAACCGGCGCTGGAGGATGTGTTTCTGAATTTGACCGGGCGAAAAATACGGGACTAAAAATTTCGCAAGAATTTAGCTATATGAACCCGGAATAAAAAGTCGCCCAATGTTTTTTTAAAACTTTTACGAGGCAATTCCATGCACGGTTTCTGGAAATTAACCTGGGCGGAGACAAAACTTTTTCTGCGCGAGCCGATGGCGGCGTTTTTTACGTTGGCGTTTCCGCTGATGATGCTGTTTTTGTTCGGCAGCATTTATGGCAACGAGCCGACGCCGTTCTTTGGCGGTTACGGCTCGGTCGACGTTTCGGTTCCGGCCTACACCGCGATGATCATCGCCACCAGCGGGTTGCTCGGCTTGAGCATCGTGATTTCCTCATATCGCGAGCGCGGCATTTTGCGCCGGCTGAAAGCCACGCCGCTGCGCCCGTACACGATTCTGAGCGCGCAAGTGATCGTGATTTTTGCGATGACGGCGTTGGGCATGGTCCTGTTGATTGTCGCCGGCAAAAGCGTTTATGGCTTGCGCTTCGCCGGCAATCTTTTCAGCGTCACCGGCGCGTTCATTCTGGGCAGCATGAGTTTTTTTGCGCTCGGTTTCGTCATCGCCGGCCTCATGCCGACGGCGCGCACCGCGCAGGTAGTGGCGATGGTGATTTTTTATCCGATGCTCTTTCTCTCCGGCGCCGCGATCCCGCGCGAGGTGATGCCCGAAACCATTCAGCGCTATGCCGAAGTCCTGCCGTTGACCCACGTCGTGTCTCTGCTGCGCGGCTTGTGGATCGGCGAAAGCTGGGGCCAGCATTTGACTGAGGTTGGCATTCTCGTCGTCATGACGGTGGTTGGGATCATCGTTTCGGCAAAGACTTTTAAATGGGAATGAGTGAAAGGCAAAAAGCAAAAGGCAAAGAACAAAAAGCAAAAAAAATTGTCTTTAGGAGCAAAGCAATGGCAACGGCAAAAGTTTGGGTTTTCTTTTACGGATCGTATATGAATTTCGACGTCCTGAAAGAAGTGAATTTTGCGCCGGAACAATGGGAGGCCGCGAAGCTGAACGGCTTTGACATTCGCATCCAGCCGCGCGCCAATCTCGTGCGCGCCGAGCCAGCTTGCGTTTATGGCATCATCGCCGCGGCGACGCACCAAGAGTTGAGCCGGCTTTATGCGCACGCCCAAGATGTGTTGGGAGAAACTTATCTGCCCGAAGCCGTGCTCGTTGAGGTGCTGGATGGCAAGTGGAAACCGGCGCTGTGCTATATCTGCCCTGAAATGCAGCCGCGTCCCGCCGTGCAAGATTATGTCGATCGCATTGTGAAACCGGCGAAGGAGTTGAGCTTTCCTGAATGGTATATTAAGCGCCTCGAAAGTTTTAGACCTTGAACGCGATTTTGAAAAAACTCGCGGGCGCGGATCGCCGCTCGATTGGCAAGTCGAATGAAGTCATCGCTGAGGTTTTAGCCAATCCTCAATTGTTCGGCATTGTCTTCGAAGGCATGTTGGCCGACGATCCCGTGCTAAGAATGCGTTGCGCCGACGCCATCGAGAAGATCACCGTCGCGCATCCGGAGTATCTGCAACCATATAAAAGGAAACTCATTCAGCAAGTTGCGAAGATCGAACAGCAGGAAGTGCGGTGGCACGCGGCGCAATTGTTTTCGCGGCTCAAAGTGACACCGAAAGAACGGCGTGACGTCGTGGAAATTTTGCGAAATTATCTCAACGACAAAAGCCGGATCGTCAAAACTTTTTCGATGCAGGCGCTGGCAAACATTGCGGAACAAGATGCCGAGCTACGCGCACCAATCATCGAGCAATTGCAAGAATTGACGCGCACCGGCAGTCCGGCGATGCAGGCGCGCGGAAAAAAGTTGTTGGCAAAATTAATCACAAGGAACTCAGCATGAGATTCGCTTTAGATTTCCGCCTCGTGACTTTCGTTTCCCTCGCCTCGTTGGTTTTCGCTACGGCCGCGTGGATTGTTGGCTCTCCCCATTTTACCCAAAATCCCGATACGCTGGCATTGGCCTTGACAATGGACATGGTCGTTATCCTGCCGGCATTCTTTTATTTTTGGATCGTGCGAAAAAGGCGGTTACCACCGCTCGCCTTCGTCCCGGTGTTTATTTTGGCGATCGTGATCGCCGGCATCATTCTCCCCGCGACGCAACAAACGTATCTCGATCTCATTAAAAAACTCATTCCTCTGCTTGAAGTTTTGGTGCTGGGTTTTCTTGTCATCAAAATCCGCGCGATCAGCAAACATTATCGCGCCGGCAAATTGACGGCGATTTATTCGACCGACGCGTTAGTTGCAAGCTTTCAGCGCGTTTTGGGCGCTTCCACGCCGACGAATATTTTGGTGACCGAGCTGCTGTTGTTGTACCATGCGTTCGGCGGGTGGTTCAAAAAGTTCACCAGCCGCGATCCCGATCATGCAATTTTTTCTTATCATCGCCGAGTTGGGTACACCGCGATTATGTGTGTCGTGGCGCTCCTCTTGCTTGTGGAAACCACAGCCCTGCATTTGCTGCTGCAACACTGGAGCGCGTTGGCCGCGTGGATATTTACGGGATTGAGCCTTTACAGCTTGCTCTGGTTGATTGGAGATTATCACGCCATCCGCCTTCACCCCATCGTTCTCGACGAAACGCATCTGCATCTTCGCATCGGCATGAGGTGGCGCGCCACCATTCCGCTCAGCGACATCGCCGAAATTCAAAACCTGTCACGCCGCGAAAAGAGTGATGATGATTATGTAAGCGTTGCGCTTTTCGGCTCGCCGCGCTTGGTGATGGCTTTGCGGCAGCCGATTAAAATAAAAGGATTGTTTGGCATACAAAAGGAGACGCGGCGCCTGGCGCTCACTATTGATGATGAAAAACGATTTCGGCAGGAACTGAACGTTCGTCTTAATCGCCTCGCGGCGACGGCATAATCAGAAAATATAAAGCTGGACTTGGACAACGGGAACTGCCAATTTCAAGCATCGCTCTGTCCAAGTCCGGCTGCTCAATCTACCATGATCATTTTAGAAACCAAGCGCATGTTGCTCCGCCAGATGGAAATGAGCGACGTCGACAATTTGCAGGGCATTTTCGCCGATCCCGAAGCCATGCGCTATTATCCGAAAACCAAGAGCATCGCAGAGACCGAAGAATGGATACGAACCAACATGCTGAGCTATCGGGTGTTCGGCTTTGGTTTGTGGATCGCAATTCTTAAAGAAAGCGGCGCGTTTGCCGGACAATGCGGACTCGTCATGCAACGCGTCGACGATCGGCCCGAGGTCGAAGTCGGCTATTTGTTTCTTCGCAAATATTGGGGGCAGGGCCTCGCCACCGAAGCGGCGCGGGCGAGCCGCGATTACGGCATCAATCAATTGGGATATACGCGCTTGATCTCTTTGATCCATCCTCGCAATATTGCGTCGAAGCGCGTCGCCGAAAAGATCGGCATGGCTTTTGAGAAGGAAACCTTTGCGTTGAATAAACGTCTCTGTGTTTATGCTTACCAATTATCAGTGAATGTAATGTAACCTTTAGCCGAAAAGGAATCAAAATGAAAAACATTTTTCGATATTTCTTGCTGTTTGCGGTGCTGCTTGCCGTTGCCGACGTTCAAGCGCAAACGCCGGACAGCCTGATCATGCACGGTAAGAAACTCATTGCCGAAGCGTTGAACAAATGGGAGATCGCTGAGATGCAAAAAGCGCGCGCCCATTTCGAGCGGCTGCTCGCCGGCAAGAAGCACGAAGCGTTGGTGCGGTATTACCTCGGCTATTGCGATTATCGCCTCGTTATTTTCCACCAGCAAAAGAAAAATAATGAGATGATGAAAAAGCATCTCGACGAAGCGATCAACCATCTCGAAGCGGCGGTGAAATTGAACAATAAATCTGCCGAGGCGTATGCGCTGTTGGCGAGTTGTTACGGGCAAAAAGTCGGCCTGTCGCCGATGTTGGGCATGACGCTCGGTCCGAAATCGGGCATGACCATGCAATCGGCGCAACAACTGGCGCCGAACAACCCGCGCGTGATTTTGCTCGACGCCATCGGCACGTATTACAAGCCCGCCATGTTCGGCGGCAGCAAGGACGCCGGCCTGGCGGGATTCAAACGCGCGGCGGAATTTTTCGACAAGGAGAAAATTACGGATCCGCTGCAGCCGGATTGGGGACACGAGGAAGCTTACGCCTGGATCGGCGTGGCGTATCTCGACAAAAATGACAAAGCCGCCGCCCGAGCCGCGTTCGAGCGCGCGCTCGAGATTGCGCCGGATTATGGCTGGGTGAAGCATCAGCTTTATCCGAAAGCCGCAGAATCTAAAATGTGAGGAGTGAATTTCGATGACACCAACACAACAAGACAACAAACAGAATTACTCGATGATCGCTGCCATTGGCTTGATCGTGATCGGCGCGATTTTTTTGCTGCGAAATCTCGACGTGGTTGACTTCGGCTCCAATTGGTGGGCGCTGTTTTTTCTCATTCCAATTGCCTACTCGCTGTCAACCGCCTGGCGGCAACGGCAAGAGAATGCGGGAAAATTTCCGCCGGCAGCGCGCGGCGCGCTCATCGGCGCGGCGATGATGACCGTCGTCATGGTGATTTTTTTATTTGGCTTGAACTGGGGAACGATGTGGCCGGTCTTTTTGATTATCGGCGGCGTGGCAATGATGTTGCGCGTTTGAAGCAATTTTTTGGAGAATTCATTAGGAGAGCTTCACATGAAATGGATTACCCGTGAGCGCGTCAAAGTCGACCGCGTCGCCTGTCCTTGGCTTATCAAAAAATTCGTGGACGAGGACGCAGCATTTTATTTCGTCCCGGCAGATCAAGTAATGCCCGAAGCGGCGCGGCTTGGCGCGAATCCGTTTGATGTGCCGAACGTCGAGCTGGGACATCACAGCAAAGAATGCTCGTTCGAAGCTATACTCAAAAAATATAACTTGACGACCGATCCTGCGTTGGTGTTGCTGGGAAAAATCGTCAATGGCGCGGACACGGACAACACGCTGTATCAACAACCCGAGGGCGCCGGCTTGCAGGCGATTGCCGAGGGCTTTCGCCATCTCGGCTACAAAAACGATCTCGAACAAGTTGCCGCCGAGTTGATTGTCTACGAGGCGCTGTACGCTTATTGCCAGGAGATGGTCCGGCGAGGCAAGCCGAATGGCGCATTCCGCGACTGACACGCGCATTCTTTTCGCCACGCGCTTCACCCGCTTGTTCGCCTACGGATTTTTATCCGTGGCGTTGGTGTTGTATTTGGCGCAGGCCGGTTTGAATGAGCAAAAGATCGGTTTGCTGCTGACGCTCACGCTCGTCGGTGACGCGGCGATTTCTCTTTGGATCACGACTTCCGCGGACCGCATCGGCAGACGCCGCATGTTGATTTTCGGCGCGGGATTGATGGTTATGGCGGGCGCGGTGTTTGGTTTGACTCGCGAGTTTGCGTTTTTGTTAATGGCGGCCATCGTCGGCGTGATCAGTCCCAGCGGCAATGAAGTCGGGCCGTTCCTGTCCATCGAGCAAGCCGCGCTCTCACAGCTCGCGCCCGATGCGCAGCGCACAAAAGTGTTCGCGTGGTACAATCTCGTTGGCTCGTTCGCCACGGCGCTGGGCGCGTTAAGTGCCGGCGGCTTGATGCAAATTTTGCAAAACTCCGGTGCGACAGTCCTGCAATCATCTCGAACCGTGGTGATGGGTTATGCGGCTTTCGGTGTCGCGCTGGTGGCGCTGTTTACGCGACTCTCGCCAGCAGTTGAAGCAAATGCCGTTGCGAACGTCGCACCAAGCTACCGTCTGTTGGGCTTGCACCGCTCGCGCGGCGTCGTGATGAAATTGAGCGCCTTGTTTGCGCTCGATGCGTTCGCCGGCGGGTTCGTCATGCAGAGCCTGGTGGCGTACTGGTTTCACGTTAAATTCGGCGTCGCGCCCGCCACGCTCGGCGGCATTTTCTTCGGCGCCAACATCTTGGCGGGCGTCTCGGCATTGTCCGCGGCCCGCCTTGCCAAACGCATTGGGCTGATCAACACCATGGTGTTCACGCACATTCCCTCGAACATTCTGTTGATGCTCGTGCCGCTCATGCCGAATTTGACTTTGGCGATTGCGGTATTGTTGGTGCGTTTCAGCATCTCGCAAATGGATGTGCCGACGCGGCAATCTTACACCATGGCCGTCGTGAGTCCCGACGAGCGTTCTGCCGCTTCCGGCGTCACCAGTATCGCGCGCTCCATCGGCGCCGCGATTTCACCGGCATTGTGCGGGCCGCTGCTCGCCAGTTCCGCGCTCTTGAGCGTCCCGTTTTTCCTTGCCGGCGGATTGAAAATTGTTTATGATCTTTTGCTTTATCGGAGTTTTCATGCGGTGAAGGCGCTGTGGGAGTAACTCGTAAATTATAAAACGTAAGACGTGAAACGTAAAACGTAAAATGAATCTCACCATCGATCGCGATTATCTCATTCAAACGTTATCCGATCTCATCCGCATCAACTCGATCAACCCGCAGCTCGTGCCCGAAGGCCATGGCGAAGCGGAGATTGCGGCGTACATTGCCGAAGCGTTGCGCCGTCTTCATCTCGAAGTTATGACACACGAGCCGCAAGCCGGCCGCGTGAGTGTGGTTGGCCGGTTGCGAGGAAAAGGCGGCGGCCGTTCGCTGATGATTAATGGGCACATCGACACGGTTGGTGTCGAAGGCATGCCCAAGCCGTTTTCTGCCGAAATTCACAACGGTCGAATGTACGGCCGCGGCGCGTATGACATGAAAGGAAGCATCGCTGCGTGCATAGCGGCAATGAAAGCGCTGGCCGAAGCCAAGACTTCATTTAACGGCGAAGTTTTGCTGGCCACGGTTGCCGATGAAGAATATTTCAGCCTCGGCACCGCCGATTTAGTGTCGCGTTATAAAGTTGACGGCGCGATTGTCACTGAAGCGACGGAAATGAATCTTTGCCGCGCCCACAAAGGTTTTGTCTGGCTGGAAGTGGAAACGTTCGGTCGCGCCGCGCACGGCAGCCGTTTCGCCGAAGGCGTGGATGCCAATATGATGATGGGGCGTTTTCTCGCGGAGCTGGACAAATTGGAAAAAGAACTGCGGGCGCGTCCGCCGCATCCGCTCGTCGGGCCGCCGTCGCTTCACGCCGCGCTCATCAATGGCGGCTCGGGCTTGAGCACCTACGCGGCGAATTGCAAACTAAAAATCGAGCGGCGCACGATTCCTGGGGAGACCGAAGCGCAAGTTATCAATGAGGTACAAACGATTATTGATCGACTGATTGCTGCTGATCCAACTTTCAAAGCTTCAGTGAGCACTTTTTGTACTCGCGATCCTTTTGAAATTGCAGAGAGCGCCGAGATCGTTCGCGTGGTGGAAAAAGCCGCAACGCGCGTGCGCGGCATCCCGCCGCGCCACATCGGCCAAACTTTTTGGATGGACTCGGCGTTGCTCGCCGCGGCCGGCGTCGAAACCGTGGTGATTGGCCCCATCGGCGCCGGCGCGCATGCGGATGAAGAATGGGTTGATTTGCAGTCGCTGGTGGATTTGGCGCAGATTTTGGCAGAGACGGCGCTGGAATATTGTCGTTGATAAAGTTTTATTTTGACTCAATTCTCCCCGCTGTTCGGCACGACACAAATTTTTTGAATGGGGCTGGTCACCACCCGATTGCCAAATTCCAAACTGAGTCCGCACGCCGCGACAATATCGGCTTTGATGATGCTGCCGCCCCAGGTGCAGCCGGCGATCGTTGTTTTCAGCGGTGAAATCCCCTTCTTGTCAAACCAGCCGCCGGAGACGAGATAAAAGCCGTCTTCGATGACGCGAATCGAATAAATCGAGTTCATCGTCACCACGATCACCCAATCGCCAAAACGCAGCTCGTCTTTGCGGACCTGTTTTAGCTTCTCCGATTGCTCAACGATTGCGTCAAGGCTGTGGCCGAGTTGTGACATGGCACCTTGTTAAAAAAAGTTTGCTGGTTTGCCGTTAACCTGTTTTCAAATTGACCGGCTGAAACTTTTATTGGCAACTGCACCGAATCTCACCAAATCCAATCCCCGCCCCCTTCCAAACAAACGCTTCGCTCGTGCGCGGGTTTTCCCAAAAGAATGTGTTGCGCGAGCGCGGCTGATTGCCGATCTCGTTCATCGTCTCAGCGTCGTACAAACGGCCGTTCTTCATCACGTACAATATATGCTCGCTATTTTGGATATTGTCAAGCGGATTTTTTTCGAGCACGATCAAGTCCGCCAGTTTGCCGGCTTCGAGCGAGCCAATGTCGCCGTCGAGACCGAGATAATGCGCGCCGTGCAAAGTCGCGGCGCGAATCGCTTGCAGCGGCGTCATGCCGCCTTGCGCCAGCATCCACATTTCCCAATGCGCGCCAAGTCCTTGCAACTGGCCGTGCGCACCAAGCTGCACTTTGGCGCCGGCGTCGAGCAAAGCTTTGGCTGCTTGCGCAATATCGAGGTGACCGAAATCATCATCCGGAATCATCATGCGCCGCCGGGCGCGCGCGTCGATAAATGGCCGCGGCGTGAAATTCAACAAGCGCGACTTTTCCCAGACGTTGGTTTTCTGATACCAATAATTTTCTCCCCAAATGCCGCCGTAGCCGACAACCAAAGTTGGCGTGTAGCCGGTTTGGCTCGCGCCCCAAAGCTTGAGCACGTCGCTGTAAACCGGCGCCACCGGAATCGCGTGTTCGATGCCGGTGTGGCCGTCGAGAATCATGCTGAGATTATGATAAAATGTCGAGCCGCCTTCCGGCACCACTATCATCTGCAGCTCACGCGCCGCTTGAATGACTTGCTGGCGCTGATTGCGCCGCGGCTGGTTGTAGCTTTTCACCGAAAACGCGCCCACTGCTTTCATCCGGCGCAGATGCGAACGCGCGTCATCCAAATTGTTGATCACCGCTTTGAAATCGCCGTCGGCGCCGTACAGAATCGTGCCGGTCGAATACACTCGCGGGCCAACCATCTTGCCGGCGGCCACCATTTCCGCCAGGCTGAAAACCGTTTCGGTATTCGCCGAGGGATCGTGCATCGTCGTCACGCCGTAGGCGAGATTGGCAAAATAAGGCCAATGCTGCTGCGGCATCAATCCGCTGAAGAAATGGCTCGCGTGCGCATGCACGTCGATGAGGCCCGGCATGATGGTTTTGCCTGCCACATCGATCCGTTTGGCATCGGCAGGTATCGAAACTTCATTCGCTCTGCCGATGGCGACAATGCGATTGCCGTCGATGACGATGGCGCCATTCGCGATCACCTCGTCGCCGCGCATCGAAATGATTTGCGCGCCGACCAACGCCAACTTGCCGGTCGGGACATCGGTTTTCAATTTCAAACTGATACGCAAACCTGTTGTATCAGGAGGCGGAATGCTGTCGGCAGCGCCCTCGACGAATTTAAAACTGCGCGTCAATTCGCGGGTGAAATATTCCGGGCCAATCGTCCAATGCAACTTTTTACTGTCGCCGGACCAATGCAAAGAAGTGCCGGCGTCGCGCGAAACCTTTTTCACCGGAATGGCTTTGGTGTTGGCGTTGAGATCGATCACGCCGCCGGTTTGCGGGAACGGCGCGATGTAGGCGTTGAACAGCTCCGTGAATGCCACCCACTGCTCATCCGGACTCGGCGCGACGTCGGTGACGTATTTCAATTTAAAATGCTCACGCGGCTCGCCGCCATCCAATCGCACGCTCTTGTAGTTTTTTTCCATGCCGCCGCCGGTGAGATAAAAAATGCGATCACCTTTGCGATTAAAGCGCGGCTCGCGGCCTTCTTCGGTAATCAAATTCGGCTGGCCACCATTGGCAGAAATCCAATACAGCCCCAACTCGGTGCCATGCGTAAATCCCAAAATGCTGTTGCCGTTGTCGCGTTGGTAAACGATTTTTTGTCCATCCGGGGAGAATTTGGGGCCGAGATAATAGCCCTTGCGCGTCACGAGCTTTTGGGGCCTGGCGCGGCCATCGAGAGGCGTTTTATAAACTGCGCCAAGCGCGGTGTCATGCCACGTCGTGTAAACCACCCACTTGCCGTCCGGACTAAACGCCGGCTCGAATTCGAGATGGCTGTCGTTCGTGAGCCGTTGCGCCGCGCCGTTGGGCACACGCTTTTTCCAGAGATGGCCAACCGCATTGAACACCAGCCACTGACCGTCCGGCGAAGTCACGGCGTTGCGAATCATTTTCACTTCAACCGAATCCGAACTGACTTTTTGCGGAAAGCGCAGCGCCGCGGTGATCGTCTGTTTGACCTTCGCTTCAACTGGAATCTGCGTTGCTTTTTTGTTCGCAATGTCAATTTTCCAAATGCGCCCATTGGCCCACATCACAATGTTCTTGCTGTCCGGCGTCCAGGCGTAATTCGGATAAACTCCGAAGATCGCCCAGGTCTCTTGCTGATCTTTGCTCAAGCCGTCATAAATCGGCAGCTCCTCGCCGGTTTTAAGATCGTAAAGATAGAGCACGCTCTTCAAGCGCACGCGGCGCACGAACGCGAGATATTTGCCGTCGGGTGAAGGTTGTGGCCGCGCCGCGCCGCCCGCGCCAGTGACGAAATTTGTGAGCTTGCCCGTTTCACGATCGTAACGTCGAATGACGTAAATTTGGCCATTGGGATCTTTGTTGTATTGAAAGCTGGGGCCAGGACTCATATCCTCGCTGAAATAAACGTAGCGCCCATCGGGAGAAACACTTGGCTCGCCGGCATCTTGCTGGTCATTCCGGCGCTTGGTAAGCTGCAAACCTTCGAGGCCGCCCGAGGCGTGATACAACCACATCTCGCCGGCGCCGAGCGAGCGCGTGCCGGTGAAATGCTTGCGCGCCACGAGATACTTGCCGTCCGGCGTCCAACTCGCATTGTTCAACAAACGAAAATCTTCTTTCGTCACCGCCTTGGCGCCGGAGCCGTCGCGATTCATCAACCAGATATTATCGCCGCCGGCGCGGTCGCTGGTGTAACTGATCCGCTTGCCATCGGGACTAAAACGGGGCTGCACTTCAAACGCCGGCCCACCGGAAAGCAATTTCGCCGCGCCGCCCGCAAGGGCTTTTGAGCCGGTGATGGGCATGATATAAATGTCACCTAACAAATCAAAGACAATCTCTTTGCCATCCGGGCTCACGTCGAGATTCATCCAGGTTCCTTCCGTCGTGGTAAATTCCACCTCGCTGGTCGGGCCGTGCGCGGCAGTGACGTCCCACTCTTTTTTCTTTGGGGCATCTGATTTCTTGGTGGAATCTGGCTTGGCGGTTTTCGTCGTGTCGGCAGGGAAAATGTTGGCGTACAGCGCGGACGAAAAACAAAATAAAACCGCGATGATCAAGGCGTGGAAGCGGCGTCGCTGCATAGTCTCTCCCTCGAGATGGATAAGTTGTCGCACACAACCTGGGAATCAGGCGTTGGAATTTCTCTGCTGGCCGCTCTTCATCAAAGCGAGGCGCAGGCCATGAGAAAGAATAGAGAAAAGATTGGGAAAAGTCAAGCGCAAAAAATAAAACGCCACTTGCTCTTGCAAGGAACAAGTGGCGTTCTTATGCTCAGTGGTTTGTTTTAAGCAGTCACTAATAAATCTCTCGTTATTTTAACATCAGCAGCCGCTTGGTGACCCGATAATCACCGGCGACGAGACGATAGATATAAACGCCGGCGGCGACCGGTGCGCCGCGATCATTGCGGCCGTTCCAACGCACGGTGTAGCGGCCCGGTTGCATGGGTTCGTCCACCAACGTCCGCACCACTTCGCCGAGGATGTTGTAAATTCGCAGTTCGACCGTTGTTCCAGCCGCGATATGAGCCGGTATGCCGAAGCGAATCATCGTTTCCGGGTTGAACGGGTTCGGGTAATTTTGCGATAACTCATACGCCACCGGCGGTTGTTGGAGCACCAGGGCGCGATCGGCTTCGTGAATATCATCGATGATGAGAAGATCGGCGCCGCTTCCGGGCGGACCGGCTACTTCGATACGGATGTCGTTGTCGCCGACCGAGCGCAAATACGGCTGCAAATCAATCGTTATCTCGCCTTCACGCGGCATGGCGTAAACACCCAGCGACTGCACGACACCGCCGCGACGTTCGGCGTCCAAGCTGAAACGCTTGCCATTCAGCTCCACGCGAATCTGCGACAAACCGCGGTTCGTCACATGAAAGTAGCGATCAACGCTGCGGAACGTGAAAACGTACGGGTGGTTGGAGCGTTCGGCGCCGAGCTGCAGCATCACCGGATCGCAGACATGTGAGTTGCCGCAGACGTCGGTGATTTTGATGTCGAAGCCGATGTACGTGCTAAAGTCGATGGCATCGAGACGGAAATTCACCTTCTTGGCGCCGGGTGTGAACGGATCGACGGTGAGCTTGGCATTGTACAAAAAGAGCGGCTTGATTTTAGCAATGCCGCTTTCATCGTCCATGAAAACGCCGGTCACCGATTGATAGCCATGCGAAAAGGCGCACGTCGGGGCGGTTTTGTCGGAAACCAACCGCACCCGAACGGTGTCACGGCAAACTACCGACTTGCCGCAACTGTCAATCACCGTGCAAGCTGCGATCAATGTATTCCATCCTGCGTTCAATTTGACGCGCTTGGTGAACGTGTTGCCGCTTACCGTCGCCGGCAGGCCATTCACCACGCAAGTCGTTGTGAAAGGCGGAACGCCGCCAATGATCGTGGTCGCGCCTTTCACGTCGACACTATCCGTGCAGACGACCGCGCTGTCTTTCGGCGCCGTGAGGGTGAGCGTGCAAGCGAGCGGCGTTAATTTGGCGAAAACCGTAATCGTATCCGCCGCGACACAGGTGCTCAAAGAATCTTTCACCGTGAGCGTGGCGATAATCGTGTTCGCGCCGTTGACGAGGGGAATTTTAACGCAATCGACCGGCACCGGAAAACCGTTGACCGCGAGCGTTTTGGTGGTCGGCCCCACCGTTCCGGAAATCGTCGTGGCGACGCAAACAACCACCGAATCGTCGCAGGTGACGGCGTTGTCTTTGGGCGTCACAATTCCCACCGAGCAAACAAGAGGAGGCAAGGCGTTGAGCACGGTGAGATTGAACTGCGTCGAATCCGACAGCGGCGGCGCGCCGTTGTCGGTTGCAAAAATTTTGATATTCGGATAACTGCCGGCATCATTGCGGCCCGGTGTCAAGCGCAGCGTCCCGGTGCCGTTGCCATTGTCAGTCAAGCTGGCAAAAGCAGGCGCATTCTTAACGCGCAAAGTAATTCTGTCGCCGTCCGGATCCGTGGCAGAAATCGGGATATTCAGCGTCGCGCCTTCATTCATGGTTTGATTCGGAATCGCCGTCAAAACCGGCGGCGCGTTGCCGCGGACGGTGACTTTGCCGTCGGTGACTTTCAAGACGTTCAGCAGGCTCTGGAACGTCGAGGTGGTCATCTCGATAAAGCTGAGATCGAGAACGGAGCTTGAGCCGGCGGCGCCCACGACTCTAAAATTGACAATGAGGAGATTGAATTTTCCCGCGGCGCCTCCGGCAACAAAATCGTTCCACTCCAGCTTGCCGGTTGCGGTCTCGTTGGTGTTCAAATTAGGTGTGTCCCAAGGCGCCGGCGCCACAGTAGCGCTGAGAAATTGAATGACGGCGGGGTTCCAATTTAAAGTCGCCTGATACGCCGCGAGCCGGTTGTTGGGCGCCTGCAAAGCGCCGACATCGGCGTTGATCGTTACACTGATGGTTTCGTTGGTGCGCGGCGCCGGGTTGCTGGGAACGCTCGCTGCCGTGGCCGTATCCGCAGACGAATACATTTCAATCTGCGACCAGCCGGTCGTTGCCGCAGCCAGCAGAAGCAGAACCGCGCTTAAAAAAATGCCGGCGCAGCTCGTTGCCCGTTTGTAGCCGTTTGATCTCATGACAGCCTCCTAACAGTAAATGTATGAAGCGATGACAAAGTCCTATTTACAAAAAGAGATCGGAAGCGTGCTTGAAATTATTGCCGTCGTTCTTTTAAAGCGAAAACGTGCAATACAAACCAAAAACCGAATCGAGCAAAATATCATCGAGCGGAAAGCGGAAAATCGCGCCGGGCACGGCTTTGCCGAAATCCAATTTCGCGCGAAGGCTCACCTGGTTGATCGAGCTGGTGCCGAATGAATTTCCGGAAGTCACCCAGGTTCGGGCGTTGTAAGCGCCGCCGAGATATAATTTCCCAATATCAAACCCGCCTTCGCCGCCGTAAATAATAAAAAGCTCGCCGTCGTTGGCGCGGCTTCTAAAAACGCTTCTCAGATAATCAAAGTTCAGCCGGTCGCGCTCAACGCGAATAGTGAACGAGGCGCCGCCGTAAGGCTTAAGGCTTAATTTGCCGAGGCTGAGCTTCGTTTTGATCGTGCCGTAGAACGGCAAAATATCCGGAATAAAGGCTTCTTGCCGGTCGATGTCGGCGAGCGAGCCCATAAATCCGGCAAAACCGGCTTTCGCCAGCGGCAGGCGCGCGCCGACGTCGATTGTCAAATTTTCGTGGTCAAAGCGCAAGCCGAAGCCCGGGTTGCCGACGGTCTCGTCTTTCGCCGGCACCGGGTTGGTTTCGAGCTTGCCGAACGCAAACGGAAGCTGGCCCACGAAGTGGACGCGCTTGTAAATCGGCAGCGACAAAGTGGCGAACCAAGCCGTCGTAAACGTTGACGGCTCGCCGCCGCCAAACTTAAATTGCGGCCGCAGCACTTCGAGGCTGAGCGATTGCGCCGGCGCAAAAGACGGCAGCAAACATAGAACAATGAGCACACTCAAAAGGCGTTTCATAGCTGTTCTCCTGATCGTTACGTACCGTTATGATTTTGGAAAGCATCTTCCCTGAATTTACGCTTTTTTACGTCGCGGGGCGAATCATCTGAAAAGGTTATCGCCTATGAGTGTAATCATTTTGTCGAAAATGTCAAGTCTTTTTTTGCGAAGGTGTTGGCGAAAGTGTCGCCAAAAAGCCGAAAGAAAATTTTACAGCTAGCGTAAAAACTCACAAACCAGAGGTGGACGACGAGGGATCAACAGCCCCGACTTTTCTTGGATATAACTTCAAACGAAGATCGGGGCTTCTGAACATTTTAAAATACAGACTTGAACGTTTTCTAAATACAAACATTATACAATGATTGCAGACGGTTAAAAAACATTTGCTTTTTAGCGCATTATTTTTATACTGAGCAAGTAGCAAAGCAGGCGGGAAACAGCAAAAAGAAAAGGGCAAAAAGAATCATGTCGGTACCGAAAAATATCGAACGCTTGCGGCGTTTGAAAGAGAAGGCCCGCCTCGGCGGCGGCGAAGCCCGCATCAAGCAGCAGCACGACAAGGGCAAGCTCACCGCGCGCGAGCGCCTGGACTTGTTGTTGGATGAAGGCAGCTTTCACGAGCTGGACATGCTGGCGCAGCATCGCAGCCGCGACTTTGGTTTGGAGAAACAAAAATTTCTCGGCGACGGCGTGATCACCGGCTATGGCCGTATCGACGGGCGATTGGTTTATGTTTTCTCGCAGGATTTCACCGTGCTCGGCGGCTCGCTCTCGGAAACGTATGGCGCGAAGATTTGCAAGATCATGGATATGGCGATGAAAAACGGCGCGCCGGTGATCGGGTTGAACGATTCCGGCGGCGCGCGCATTCAAGAAGGCGTGCTCAGCCTCGGGGCGTACGCCGATATTTTTTTGCGCAACACGCTGGCCAGCGGCGTCGTGCCGCAAATCTCCGCGATTCTCGGGCCCTGCGCCGGCGGCGCCGTGTACTCGCCGGCGATCACCGACTTCATTTTCATGGTGAAACACACCAGCTACATGTTCGTCACCGGCCCCAACGTCGTGAAAACCGTGACGCACGAGGATGTCACTTTTGAAGAGTTGGGCGGCGCTGAAACGCACGCCACGAAAAGCGGCGTGGCGCATTTTCTCGAAGAAAATGAGATCGCCTGTTTAAAAAATGTCCGCCGGCTGATGAGCTTCCTCCCGGCCAACAACTGCGAGGATCCGCCGCTAAAAAACTGCGCCGACGACATCAATCGCCAGGACGAATCGCTCAACACGCTCGTGCCGGAAAATCCCAACAAGCCGTATGACATCAAAGACGTCATTCTCAAGATCGTCGACGACGGCGATTTCATGGAGGTGCATGAGAATTATGCGACGAACATCGTGGTGGGCTTCGCGCGGCTCGGCGGCAAACCCGCCGGCATCGTCGCCAATCAGCCGGCAAGCCTCGCCGGGGTGCTGGATATTGACTCGTCGCTAAAAGGCGGCCGCTTCGTGCGTTTCTGCGATGCGTTCAACATTCCGATCGTGACGTTCGTGGACGTGCCGGGTTTTTTGCCGGGAACGGAACAGGAATGGCGCGGCATTATCAAGCACGGCGCGAAGCTGTTGTATGCGTTTTGTGAAGCGACCGTCCCCAAAGTCACGGTGATTACGCGCAAAGCCTACGGCGGGGCGTACGATGTCATGAGCTCAAAACACATTCGCGGCGACATCAACTACGCCTGGCCTTCGGCGGAAATCGCGGTGATGGGCCCTCAGGGCGCGGTTGAGATTATTTTCAAAAAAGAGATCGAGCAAGCGCCCGATCCGAAAGCCGCCACCGACGCCAAAGTGCAGGAATTTCGCGAAAAATTTGCGAATCCCTACATCGCCGCCGAGCGCGGCTACATCGACGACATCATCGAGCCGGCGGCAACGCGGCCAAAACTCATCACGGCGCTGCGCATGTTGGAGAACAAAGTGGACAGCAACCCCAAGAAAAAGCATGGGAATATCCCGCTCTAAGACACGGACTTGGTGGACGAACGCGGAGATGAAAAAATGAGTAAGGAAATCGCAAAGAAATGGTTTAAACAGGCACAGCATGATTTAGAAATGGCCGAGAAAAATATGGGGATCGAAGGCTACGATATCGCGTCATTTCTTGCTCATCAAGCTGTTGAAAAATTATTGAAAGCAATTTTTGCGCTTGAAGGCAAGAAAATTCCTTTTACTCATTACATAGATGACATGGCGAAGGAATTGAAAATACCGGAAGAAACGATAACAGATATTCTCAACCTTACTCCAGATTATACACTTTCAAGATATCCAGACGTTAGTGATGATGTCCCCTACAAACAATATAACCTGCAAATTGCCAAAGAAAAAATCGAGATCGCAAAGCGCATTTTCACGTCATTGAAGCAACGTTATAAATCTTTGGAGGAAAAAGATGAATAAGGATATCTGGGTAGAAAAATTCTGTAAGGAAGCTGCTCCTGTCATCTTTCAAGCTTTCAAACCATCAAAAATGCTTATCTTTGGTTCACGAATCAAGGGCAACGCGACCGCTAATTCCGACTTAGATGTGATCGTTGTTTCTGATCATTTCAATACAGTCCCGTTCATAAAGAGAATGGCGTTGCTGTCAACGAAAGCGAGATTTCCAAAACATGTGGATTATTTGTGTTACACGTCAGAAGAATTCGAAAGGGTAAAAATTTCTTCTGCAGTTATTCAAGAAGCTTTACAAACGTGTCAAGAAGTTGAAAAAGATTTTAGCGAAGCCGGTCAATTGCGCGGCGGGCTTTTAACAGCTTTTGAGAAGAAAGCCGTATCGACGGAGAGGCAGAACCGGCCTATCAAAAAACCGAAGCAAAAGCCTCGCCAGGCCAAGGCAAAACGATCTCGCCAAAACCGGTAGCATTATTCATACGGAGTCTGAATCATGAACTTCAAAACCGTCACCAAAAACGATGTCACCATTTTGCGTTTGCAGGACGCCCGCCTCGACAACGTCATCGCGGCGGAGCTCAAAGCGCATTTGCTGGTGATGCTCGAGCAGGGAATTCAAAATATCCTGATCGATCTGGCCAAAGTCGAGTTTGCCGACAGCTCCGGCCTCGGCGCGATTCTGTTCGGCATTCGCCAGGCGCGCCCGCTCAATGGCCGCGTCAAGCTCATCAATCCGCAATCGCGGGTGCTGGGACTCATCAAGATCGCCAAGCTCGACAACGTCATCGAGGCCTACGACGACGAGAGAGAGGCGATAGAAAGCTTTGAAGAGTAAAAAGCTTTTTTTGTTGCCGTTCCCCTGCGGGCGCAGCCTTTTCGTTGCAGTTCCCCTGCGGGCGTAGCCTTTTCGTTGCGAAACGTTAAACAACTATGTTTCGAAAAATTTTAGTTGCCAATCGCGGTGAAATCGCCGTGCGCGTGATGCGTACGTGCCGGGAAATGGATATTCGCACGGTCGCGGTGTATTCACAAGCCGACCGTCTCGCGCTGCACGTTCGCATGGCCGATGAAGCCTACGAGATCGGGCCGCCGCCGGCGCGCGAATCGTATCTCGTGCAGGAAAAAATCATCGAGACCGCCAAACGCAGCGGCGCCGAGGCCATTCATCCCGGCTACGGTTTTCTCTCAGAAAATGCCGCGTTTGCCGATGCAGTTGCGGCGGCGGGCTTGGTTTTTATCGGCCCCAGCGGCGAGGCGATGCGAAAAATGGGGGACAAAACCGCGGCGCGCCAACTCATGCAAAGCGCCGGCGTGCCGACCGTGCCGGGCAGCAAAGAGGCGGTGGACGATCCGAATGAAGCCGCGGTGATCGCCGAGCGCGTCGGTTTTCCGGTTTTGATCAAGGCCTCGGCCGGCGGCGGCGGCAAAGGCATGCGGCTGGTGCATCGCGCGGAAGATTTGATTGCGCTTTTCAACAGCGCCGCTTCCGAGGCGCGCTCCGCGTTTGGCGACGGCCGGGTTTATCTTGAAAAGTATGTCGAGAATCCGCGCCACATCGAGTTTCAAATTATCGCCGACCAGCACGGCCACGTCGTGCATCTCGGCGAGCGCGAATGCTCGATTCAGCGCCGGCATCAAAAAGTGATCGAGGAATCTCCCTCCACCCTGCTCGACGAAAAAATGCGGCGGCAAATGGGCGAAGCCGCCGTCGCAGCCGCGCGCAGTTGCGGTTATGCCAACGCCGGCACCATCGAATTTATCGTCGATAAAAACCGCAACTTCTATTTTCTCGAAATGAACACGCGCCTGCAAGTCGAGCATCCGGTGACGGAGATGATCACCGGCCTGGATTTGGTGCGGCTGCAATTGGAAATCGCCGCGGGCGGCACATTGCCTTTTCACCAGGAACAAATCGAGTGGCGCGGCCATGCGATCGAGTGCCGGATTTATGCCGAAGATCCGGAAAATAATTTTCTGCCTTCGATCGGCACATTAAAACACCTGCAGCGCCCGGGCGGCAACGGCGTGCGCGAGGACAGCGGCGTCGGCGAGGGCGATGAGATTTCGATTTACTACGATCCGATGATCTCCAAGCTCGTGGCCTGGGGCGCCAGCCGCGACGAGGCGATTCGCCGCATGCGCCGGGCTTTAAGTGAATATGAAATCGCCGGCGTGCGCACGACGATTCCATTTTGCCTGTGGGTGTTGCATCATCCCAAATTTTGCGCCGGAGATTTCGACACGCATTTCGTGCAAAATGAATTTCGCGATATTCAGCTTTCCGCAGCCAACGGACAGCTCGATCTCACGGCGGCGGCGTTGGCGGCGGTTCTTCATCGCGAAAATAACGCGCCGCAACCGGTCAATTCGGGTTCGGCATCTTCCAATTCATCAGACGCCGGCTGGAAAATACGCGGCTGGAAACAAAGCTTGCGGCATGGATAAAGCAAAAAAGGAGGGCTAACAATTCGATTTTTTACAAAAACGCTAAAAACACTGATGTGACGCAGTTCAGGACCTTGTTGAAAAATTGGCAGCTAAATTCTCAACTCTATGCGCGATTAAACCGGCAAAAGCTTTGAGCGAGCCGGCCAATTCTTTAACGCCATTTCTTAAGGAGAATCATCATGTCTATAAGCAAAAGTTGTTCGGTCAAAAAAATTTTCATGACGCTTGCCGCCCTGATCTTTTTTCATGTTTCTTCTGCCGCCTGGGCGCAATTTAATGTCGCTTCAATCTCGCCGGCGCACGGCAGCCTCAATGTTCCCACCAACGCTGTGATCAGCATCACCTTCAGCGCGGCGCTCGATACGAGCTTTCGATTTTCCGACACGGCCCTGCCGGTCAATTTCGAGCTGCATCCCGACACGGCTTTCAGCGACCCGACGGTTACGTACAGCAGTGATCTGCGCACGATGCGTCTGGGAAATCTCAATCTGCAACCCAACACGCGTTATGTGCTTTTGGTCGTCGGCGCGCGCAACGCCTCGCGCACGCCGCTGGCGCGTCCGGCAACGGCGACGTTTTCGACCGGGCCGGCGCTGCCAACCGGCTCGGTAAGCGGCACAGCCAGTTATTCGGGCGGCGTCGATGGCGCGGTGGTTGGCATCTTCAGCGCGTTGGATGACGGCGCGACGGCCGGCTTTGCCATCGCCAACAGCAACGGCAGCTACACCGTTCCGTTTTTGCCCGGCGGCAATTATTTTGCATTGAGCAATAAAGATGTGAATCAGGATGGACAAATCAACCCCGGCAACGTCGATCCCCTCGGCGGGTATGATCCCGATGCCAACAAATTGGTGAATCAATTCACGCTGCCGGCGGGCGGCAGTTTGCCCGGCATCAATATCACCCTGCGCAATCCCACTCCGAAAACCGCACGCGAACTTTATTCACCCGCCATCGAGAACATTGCCAAAGCCGTGCAAAGCGATGCGCAGTTGGTGGCGTTGGCGGCGGGAAATCTAGGCGTGGACGGCAAATCGACGTTTTGGAGCTATCTTTTCTATTCGCCGACCACCAAAAGAAACTTCGGTTTTGGCGGCAACGATGTAATCTGTTTTCCGGTTTTTGACGACGAGGATACGTTGGATTTACCTTTGCCGGCGGATTGGATCGACAGCAAAGCTGCGATGGATACGGCGCAAGCGCAAGTGGGCAAAACCTTTTTGCAAAGATTTCCCGACGCCGTAATTTTCGGATTTGCCGGGCCGTTCGAGTTCGGTGGCGAGGGCGGAGTGGCGGCGCGCCGGGAATCGACCTGGCGGTTCGGCCTGCGGCAGAAATCTCAGCCACGCCAATCACAAATGTTCTTGAAAAAAAACGCTCGCCAGCCGCAGCAAGTTTGGTTCATTCAATATATCGACGCCGCGAGCGGACGCTTTGCCGCGATTTTGATTGACCTGCGCACGGGAAAAACGCTGTTGATTTTGCGCGCGACCTCGGCGCTGCCGAATTTGCCCGCGGCCCAAACCGCGGCGCTGCGCTGGGCGCCGGACGTCAAGCTCGTTTTAGCTGCCGCCCCACCCGGAGCAGGATTTTCTGCGATTGATGGCACGGCAGTGGCGTGGATTTTCATCTATCACTCCGCCAGCAAAGATTCCTTGCGCCAATTTATCGTCTTTTTCGGCGAGCTTGCTGTGCAGGAAAATGTGACCGACGGCCCCAAGACGCCCATTCCCGCCGGTTGGCTCGACACCGACAAAACCGGGCCGACGGCGGAATTGCTTGGCGGCGCGAGCTTCCGGCAAATGCACCCCAATGCAACCATCGAGGCCGTGTTGGGGTTTGCCAAGCCCGCCACGCCAAATCGTTTGTTCTGGTTTTTTCGATATAGCTCGCCTTCACAACCGCCGGCTTCTATCATTATTTATGTGGACGCTTTGACCGGCGTGTCGGTGAACGACAAACCCGCGACGCCGAATGAATTTGCTTTGCGTCCGGCGTATCCCAATCCCATTCGCCGCGGGCAGCAGGCGCAATGGACGTTTTCAGCGCCGGCGGGCGTTGAAGCGCGCGCTGACATTTATAATGTTCTCGGCCAAAACGTCGCGCCACTGCTCAAGGGCAAATTGCCGGCGGGAGAATCGATTTTGCGTTGGGACGGGCGCTTGGCCAATGGCAGCCCGGCCGCCAGCGGCGCGTATTTTCTGCGTCTTGAATTTCGCCTGGCTAACGACACGTGGCGGGTGATGACGCAGCCGGTTATGTTGCAAAAGTAACGACCAACACACAGATCAAAAACTCACGCGGAAAAAGTGTAAAAAAATCCGTGTGCGTTTTTGATCCGCGTGGAATCTGCTTCTTGTGATTTATTCATTATATGAATCGCGGATTCATCGTCATTCGCGCTGTATCGCAGCTAAACCTTGTCATCTCGGAGGCGAATCATGATCTCAATCATTGCAACGTCTAAAACCGCGGCCCCACCCGCCATTCCGTTGCCGTTTCGCTCGCTGGAACGGCCTGATTTTCATAACCTCCGCTTCGATATTTATCACACCAACAAACTTTATCTCGCCTGCCATCAAACCAGCGATTTGCCGAAAAACGACCAATGGCCGGAACCCTGTTTCCGCAGCGGTTGGGAAAAATATTATTCGGACGAGCACGAAGAAACCGGCTGGGAAGCGGCGCCGGGTGGTCCGCTGTTCGACTTAGCGAACCTTTCGCTGCATCCGGCCGCCTGCGCGCTGCATTACGCGCCGGCCACGTTTGAAGGCGCGAAAGCCATGATCTCCGCCAAAGGCCGCGTCGTGCTCTTTCGCCCGGAGATGAACGCGAAACGCATGCAAAAAACCGCCGGCCGCTTGCTGCTGCCCAAAGTTCCGGTCGATCTGTTCGTCGACGCGATGACAGAAACCGTGCTGGCGAATCGCGAGTTTATTCCGCCGTTTCGCCGCGAAGAGTGGACGTGGGAAACGCGCGATCCCAAGTGCATGTACGTCCGGCCGCTGCTCTTCGGGCACGGCCCGGAGCTTGGCGTCAAGCCGGCGAAAGATCATCTCTTTATGGTTTTTACCTCGCCGGTGCATGTTTACTGGCCGGCGAACGGCATCCGCATCCTCATCACCAGCCATTTTCATCGCGCAGCGCCGGGCGGCATCGGCAACGTCAAAGCCATCGGCAATTATGTTTCGGGTTTGCTGCCCAGCGCGCTGGCCAAACGCGGCTATGATTGGCTCGATGGCCGGCCCGTCAAAGTGAGCGACGAGCCGTTTCACGACGTTCTCTATCTCGATGCCGTTCACAACCGCTATATCGAAGAATTTGCCGGCGCCAATTTCGTCGCCATCACCACCGATGGCGCGTTGGTCGTGCCGCAATCCGACTCGATTCTCTCCGGCAACACCTGCGACTCGTTGATCAAACTGGCGGAAAGCGAAGGCTGGCGGGTCGAAATCCGCCCGCTGCCGGTTGAAGAAATCATGGACGAGAAGCGCATTGCCGAGGCGTTTTGCACCGGCAACGCCGCGATCATCACGCCGATCAACGAACTTTATTACCAGGGCCGATTTCGGCTTTTCCGGCCGGGCAAGAATGTCAAAACCCAACGGCTATGGGATTTGTTCGTCGGGATTCAACTGCAAATGATCGACGATCCGTTCGGATGGGTGAGGGAGATTGGGTGAGCTTGATGCTGGTTGCTCGATGCTTGTTGCTGGTCGCTTGTTCTGGTGTTTTCATGCCATAAAAATGTTCTTTAAACACGGAGTAGCTGAGTTCACGGCTACGCCCGTCGGGAGTATCACGGAGAAAGCTTTTAAAATTGCATTTATTGATCTCCGTGTTTTCTCCGCTTGCTTTGATTCTCCGTGTTAAATCGACCTATCGGATGAAAGAAAAGTTATGAGCTGGGAAGCCGTTGAAAAAGAAATGCAATCCATCCCCGGCAACGGCCCGGTGCTGGAAGAGCTTCATAAACTCCTCGCCTCCGGCGAGGCGATTGCCCTGGTCGGCGCCGGCGCCTCGGCGGAACTGTGGCCGTTGTGGAATCAATTTTTGCAAGGTTTCATCGATCACAGCCTGAAAAACAGCAAGATCAAACCGGAGGAGGCCGAATATTTCCGCAACGAAGCGCCGCAAAACCCGCTGGAAACCGCCCAGCTTTTGCGCAATAAAATCGGCGACCCGCTTTATTTCGAGTATCTTTACGAAACCTTTCGCGACAAAACTTCTCCGCACACCAACGACGCCTTTACCCTCACCCACCGCGCGCTGCTGCAATTGCCGATTCACAATTACCTCACCCTGAACTACGACGCCGGTTTGACCAATGCCCGCGCCGCCCTCTATCCCAAAGCCACCACCTCGTATTTTTTCTGGGATCAGGAGGAAGCCCGGCAAATTCGCGAGCGTCACTACAAACGTCTCGTGCTGCACGCGCATGGCCGTTACGACCGCGCCGACTCGATGATCTTGACGCTCGATGACTACCGCCGCGCTTACGACAACCGCGCGTTTGTGCGCCTGCTCGATGATATTTTCGCCTTTGAAAAACTGCTCATCGTCGGTTTTGGCCTGAGCGATCCGTACATCAAACGGCTGTTCGACAACATCAGCAAAGATTTCAAAACAAGCTCGCTGCGCCACCTCGCGTTCATCGGTTTGGATGATAACGACCTGCCATTCGCGCCTCTCAAGCGCGAGCAAGTTCAAATGGTCTACAGGGCGCGCATTCTCTTTTACCCCAGCCGGAATAACCACCGCGCCTTGACGGATTGGCTCACGGCGCTGGCGGAAAAATATGCGACGCCAACCGCCGAAGAGACCCAGCCGCTCGCCCCGCCGCCGCAACTGAAAACCGCGCTGCCGGATAAATACATTCATCTGCCTTCGGATGATGCCAACTTCAAAGGCCGCGTGCAGGATTTTGCGACGCTGAATCGCTGGGCGAATGATCCCGCCACTCGAACGATCGCCATCACCGGCATTGGCGGCCAAGGCAAAACCGCGCTGGTTGGCCGTTGGCTCAAGCAGGAAAGAAGTTCTGAATTGGCGCAGAGGCCGGTGTTTTACTGGAGTTTTTATGAAGACCTGGATGTTGGGAAGTTTTTGCAGACGTTGGTTGATTTCCTCAAGCCAATGGCGCAAGCCAAAAATAAAGATGATAGCGAAGCCATGGCTTTCTTATTGGAAGTTTTGAAAGACTTGCGCGTGCTCATGGTTTTGGATGGCTTGGAAGTGCTGCAAGAAGAAGCGGGCAGTCCTGCACATGGCCGTATCAACCATCCGCAGTTAGAACAACTGCTGCAAATCTGGCTGCGTTATCCGCACCAAAGCCTGATGATTTTGACCAGCCGTTTTCAATTTCCGCAATTGGCGCGCTTCAGCGGCGTCGGTTTTCATCACTTGAATCTCGTCCGCCTCAGCCACGCTGATGGTCTCTCGCTCTTACAACAATTGGGCGTTTGGGGAGATGACCGGATGATGGGCAACTACGTCGAAAAGCTGTACGGCCATCCGCTGGCTTTGCGCGTTTTGGCCAGCGCAGTGAAAAGGGAATGTTCAGGCGAGATCGACAAGTTTTCGGGCGAAGCGCTGCTTGCTGGTGGCAATGACGACCGACTGAGTCAGAAGCTCCAACGTTTGCTGGGTTTTTATGAAAGGCAATTGAAGAACGGACAAAAGGAATTGCTCGGCATCATCAGCCTGTTCAAACGACCGGTGGAAATTACGAGTTTTGTCACGTTGTTAGGCAATATGAAATCGTTACAAAATACGCCGCTGGCTAAAGCGACTGCCGCGGAGATTGAAAAACAGCTCGATTTGCTGAGCGAAGATTTCCTGATTGAAAAAACCCACGAAGGCATCACCACCCACCCCGTCATCCGCGACTATTTTCGTGAAGGAAATAAAATAGCCGGTTCCCGGCGCGAAGTGGCCGATTTTCTCAAAGCTCGGCCCGGTGCGGAACGACCGCAGAATATTGAAGAAGTTCGTCATTTGGTGGAGGCTGTGCAGTTGCTCTGTGAGGAGGGGGAGTTTGAGGCGGCTGATGATTTATATAATTCAAGATTATCTGAAAGAGGATATGGTTTTAATGTTTTTAAGTCCCTGCCGGCTGCGGAGGAAGGTTTGGAATGTGCCTTGGCCTTTGTCGGGGATGAGAGTCGTCAGAAAAAAGTTGAAGCTACATTAGGAGAAGCATATGTGGCGGCTCACTGCTCTGGAGCAGCCTTATATACATACTTAGTTGGAAACTTAGCTCAAGCAAAAGAGTGGCGACGAAGGGTTTTTGAAATTCGTAAACAACTTCACGATAAGCTTCGTCAAGAATTTGAACTGATAGAGATTACACTCATTGAAACAACGATGGGAGATGTCCGGCAAGCTCTCAGAACCACATTGCAGGCACTGAGTCAGTTGCATGAGACTGGGTATTTACCGCATATAAGATCGGGATTTTCCCAAAAAGCTTATTATGAATTCTTGCAGGGTAATTCTATTCAAGCCTACCAGGATTTTGAAATCGCCTTGCACTATGAGCAAAAGCTCAATTCTAAAGTGCAGTTCTTGTCCTCAATTGGAGGAAATATTATTGCTGAATTTTTTGTCCGCATTCAGGCCTGGAAGCCATTTGAAGCGGTGAATACCTGGAATATTCAAACTTGCGAAAAATTTCATTGGAATAATCACTTGGCTGTTTGCCACCTGCTTCAGGGCTGGTATGAAATCTGTCGGGGACAATTATCCCAAGCAGAAAACGCATTGGCGCAAGCCGAGCGCATCCTGCGTCCTTCCGGCATGGTGCAAGAAATCTGTCGTCTGGACTGGGTGTGGGGACTGCTGGCCGAGGCCAAAGGGGAGTATGACAAAGGCTTGCAGCGGGTGAATGATGCGCTGTTCACGGCGGCAGATAAAGGCTTTCGCCTGTGGCAGGCCGATCTGTTGGTTTTGCGCGGCCGGCTGCATTTACAGCAATTCATGCGTAGTCCCGGCCCCTTGTGGGCCGATGTCGGAACCAAAGAGTCTGGTGATGCAATAATGCCCCACAAGCCCCGATTGTCAATAGAATCGACAAATGAAGATCGGGGCAAGGGGGCAGGGCTACAAAACGATTTGCTCGAACAAGCCGGCGACGACGGCCACGAGACCTTAAAAATCGCCGAGCAAACCGGCTACATCTGGCCGAAAGTCGAAGCGCTGGAGCTGCTGGCGGCTTATCATCAAACCCGCGCCGGCCTTCCGGCTTTCAATGCGCCAGATGAAAAGAACTCTGCCCAGCGTTATGCCAACGAAGCAGCCGCCATTAAAAAAGGCCTCGTCCTCACCGAAGAACAAATGCAGGAATTGAAAGCGCAAGCGCGGCAAGAGTTCGAGCGGCAAACCGCCGGCTGGTAGCGTGGCGAAGTCCAACCCTGGCCTGCGGCAGGGCAGGCTTGGGCACAAAGATTTTGTGAAACTTGTGAACTCGTCGTGCCCAAGTTGGGCTTCATTATGCAAACTGTCAAAATATTGACCCCTGTCAAAATATTGACAGTAACCAACCGTTTGCGAGATTAAAACCCCACCTGTTCAGACCCTCCTAAATTTTATAAATAAAGCAGCTTGAGAGGCCTCCACCCCGACTGAAATTTCTCGGCATGGTTTTGGTTATACCTGAGCCAGAACCAAATGAAAATGCCGACTATGTTTCGCATCAAAAAGGTTTTTGAAAATCTCTCGCTCGCCATTTATAAAATCGAAGGCAAGGTCACCGACGAGAGCCTGCAAATTTGGAAGCATGAATTGCAGGCGCTCAACCACCAGCCGGATCGCAAGATCATTTTGGATTTTTGCCACGCCTGGTCGATCAGCGCCCCGGCGATTGAATTTCTCTCGGCTTATTTGCCCAACGAAAGCCACGATATTCAGATCATTAATCCGGGCATGGACGTCCGCAACATGCTGCACAGCGCCGGCTTGTCCGCCCGGATTTTGGAATAATCACCCTTTCGGCGTTTCAGAGCGTTGTTAAAACCTTGCGGGCGACGCCCATGGGCGGCGCCCGTGAAAAGAGGAGTTGGATGTCATGTCAACTGTCGCTATGGAGTATTCTCAGATTGTGGCCGAGGTCAAACCGCGCCAACGTCAAGCCCAGCCGCTGGCGCCGGTGAATCCGGAATCGTGGGTTGACGCGCACGGCGATTATCTGTTCGGCTTCGCGCTGCTGCGTGTGCGGAATCGCGATCTGGCCGAGGAGCTGGTGCAGGAAACGTTTCTGGCGGCGCTGAAGAGTTACAAAAATTTTGCGCAGCAATCGTCGGAGCGCACCTGGCTGGTCGGCATTCTCAAGCACAAGATCGTCGATCACTTCCGCCGCGCCAGCCGCGAGCGCCCGGTCGCCGATTTTGAAGTGAGCGCGGACGACGACGAGGCGTTTCGCAAATCCGGCGAGTGGGCGGATCATTGGACCGCCGAGGCCGGGCCAAAGGAATGGAGCGCTGATCCCAGCCAGCTCGTCGAGCAAAAAGAGTTTTGGGATATTTTCAACCGCTGCCTGTCACAACTGCCGCCGCGCCTGGCCGAGGCGTTTGCGCTGCGCGAGATTGACGGCCTGAGCAGCGAGGAAGTTTGCGCCGTTCTCAACGTCACGCCGAACAATTTATGGGTGATGCTGCATCGGGCGCGCGCGCTGCTGCGCCGCGGCCTGGAAGCGAGCTGGTTCGCCTATCAGGCGTGAAGCTGTTCACTGCGAAAAGTTTGCTATATTCTGTGCCGGATTTTGGCAGCGCTGTAAAGTTTTATTACACCTGCTGGGCGCGTTTTCATGCCGGCGGTTTTTTATCCTGCCCGCTGCCGCCGTTAAAAGCTTGATAAATTGATGCTCGACAACGACAGTCACGATTTTAATTCAAACAGCGCCGCTTGGCATCGGATTTGTAGATAAAAAGAGCGTAAGACTTTTGGACGCAGCTTTTGGAAGAAGCTGCCTGAAACAACCTGTGGAAAAGTTTCAAAGGATTGATAAGGCGCATCAAGGGAATGATGGATCATCTCCTTGATGCGCATTTTTTTTGAATGAACTGTGTGTGAACCGATTTCCTTAACCGAGTAGGAGGAGCCATGTTAAACCGTCTTTCTTTCGCCGCAATTTTCGCCACTGTTGTTGCCATTTCCGGCTTGTTCATTTTTCTCGCCGGCTATGCGTCGAGCGACATTGATCCTCAGGCGAAGCCGGCCGTTTCGCAAGCCGCTTTTGCCGGCCTCGATGCTGGTTTGAACAAAGTTCCGGCAACCGAAGCCAAAGCCGCCCAAGGTGTTGAGGAAGACATCGACTTGGGTGATATTGTTATCGCCGCGCCGGAGACGGCAACCCAATCGCCGCAAAGGTAACTTCCCCGGCGTTCTCTCGTAAGAATTGGCAAATCTTTACGGGAGAAAAGCCATGCTCGAATTGATGGTGTTGGCTGTGTTTTTGATCGCCGCATTCGTCGTGCTAAAAATTGTCGCGGTTCTTTTCAAAATCAGCTTTTGGGCGTTGAGCCTGCCGCTGCAGTTTGTGGCAATTGTCGTCGCGCTGGCGCTGGGATTGTTGCTCGTTGTTCCGCTTGGTCTGCTGCTCGGCCTGCTCGCCCTGCCGTTTCTTTTGATCTCTGTCTTGTTGCCATTTATTCTGATCGGATGGGGAATTTATTTGCTGCTGCGCTCGTAAGCAGCATCCACCCGCATGACGGCGCAACAGCTCACCTACAACTCCGCCTACCGATAAATCCCCGTATAACCAAGAAAATTCTGCTTTTTTTCTTTGAAAAAAGTGCGTAAATTATTGACCAACCAAAACTCGGAAGAACAAGGTGGTAGATAACCAAATTAATTTTAATCAAATAAATAATCTTCCCTCGCAACATGAATGGCGCGAAACAACCGAACGAAGGATTCACCAATGTCTGAAAAACGTTACGACTTCAAAGCGCTCGAAGCAAAATGGCGGCTGTCTTGGGAGCAAAGCGGTTTGTATAAAACCCCGACGGGCGCAGCCGGCGATGATCCGAATAAGCCAAAATACTACGTGCTGGACTTCTTCCCCTACCCTTCCGGCGACGGGCTTTCCGTCGGGCATTGCCGCAATTACGTGCCGACCTGCGTGATCGCGCGGTACATGCGCATGAAAGGCTACAACGTTCTGCACCCGATGGGGTGGGACGCGTTCGGACTGCCGGCGGAGAATTATGCCATCAAAATGAAGGTGCATCCGGCGATAACCACCAAACGCAACACCGACAATTACCGCCGGCAGATGCAGCTCATCGAAGCTTCGTATGATTGGGAGCGCGAAGTCAACTCGTCGGCGCCGGATTTTTATCATTGGACGCAGTGGTTTTTCCAACTGCTCTTCAAACGCGGCTTGGCGTATCAGGCGATTGGCAGCCAGTGGTGGTGCCCACAGTGCAAAACCATTCTCGCCAACGAGCAAGTCGAAGCTGGACGCTGCTGGCGCTGCGATTCCGAAGTCACCAAAAAAGATTTGAAGCAGTGGTATTTTAAAATTACCGCATACGCCGACCGCCTGCTCAATGATCTCGATACGATCAACTGGCCGGAGCCGATCAAGCTCATGCAGCGCAATTGGATCGGCCGCAGCGAAGGCGCGGAAGTGGTTTTTACCGTCAAGCACGCCAAACACGATCATCAAATTCCGGTCTTCACTACTCGTGTCGATACGTTGTTCGGCGTGACGTTTCTCGTGCTGGCGCCGGAGCATCCGTTGACGATGCATCTCGCCACCGCTGAGCGCAAAGCCGAAGTCGAAGCTTATGTCGAGCGCGCCAAACGCATGACCGAGATCGACCGCATGTCTACCGAGAAGGAGAAAACCGGCGTGTTCACCGGGAGTTTTGCGACGCATCCGGTGAGCGGCGAGGCAATTCCGATCTGGGTCGCGGATTATGCGCTGATGGGCTACGGCACCGGCGCGGTGATGGGCGTGCCTGGCCACGACACGCGCGATTTTGCGTTTGCGAAAAAATACGATCTGCCAATCATCGAAGTGATTAGTCCCGATGGCAAAGAACACGGCGTCGAAGAGTGCTTCGCGAATTACGGCATCATGATCAACTCCGGCGCGTATTCCGGTTTGACTTCCGAAGCCGGCATTGAGAAATTATGCAATGATCTCGCTGCGAAAGGTTTGGGCAAAAAACAAGTCACCTATAAAATTCGCGATTGGCTCATTTCCCGGCAGCGTTATTGGGGCGCGCCGATTCCGGTTGTGCATTGCGAAAAAGACGGCGCCGTGGCCGTGCCGGAAGATCAGTTACCCGTGATGCTTCCCGATCACGAAAATTTCGAGCCGACCGGCGACGGTCGCTCGCCGTTGGCCAAAGTTGATTCGTGGGTCAATACGAAATGCCCGAAATGCGGCGGCCCGGCGAAGCGCGAGACCGACACGATGGACGGCTTCGCCTGCTCGTCGTGGTATTTCCTGCGTTTCACCGATCCGCGCAACGACAAAGCGCCGTTTGATCCGGAAAAGATGAATTATTGGATGCCGGTGGATTTGTACGTCGGCGGCGCGGAACATGCGGTGTTGCACTTGCTCTACGCGCGCTTCTGGACGAAAGTGATGCACGACGCCGGCCTCGTGCCGTTCGTCGAGCCGTTTCCGAAATTGCGCAACCAGGGCATGCTGCTCGCTTCCGACGGCCAGAAGATGTCCAAATCGCTCGGCAACGTCATCACGCCGGATGCGGTGGTGGCAGAGCACGGCGTCGATGCGGCGCGCGCGTACATTCTGTTTCTCGGCCCATTCGAAGGCGAGTCCAAATGGGAAGAGACCGGCATCAAAGGCGTGACGCGCTTTCTCTCCCGTTTTTGGAATTTGGCGACGGAAACGATTTCTCCCGAAACAAAATTTACGGAGAAAGCCGGCATTGATGAAAAGACCTTCCGGCGCTGGATGCACAAAACGATCAAGCGCGTGTCCAATGACATCGAAAATTTCCAATTCAACACCGCCGTCGCCGCGTTGATGGAGTATTTGAATTTTCTCTACGACTGCCGCAACGAGAATGGCGCCATTGCCGTGCCGCTGGATTTGTGGCGAAAAGGCATTGAAACGTTCACGCGTCTCGTCTCCCCCATTGCGCCGTTCATTGCCGAGGAAATTTGGCAGGAAGTTTTAGGGAACAAAGGCAAGTCCGTGCAACAACAGCCGTGGCTGAGTTACGACGAGAGCGCCATCGCCGAAGACGAGATCACCATCGTCGTGCAAGTCAACGGCAAAGTGCGCGACCAAGTTGTCGTGCCGATTGGCATCGACGAAGAAGCGCTGAAACAGTTGGCCGTCTCCAGCGAGCGCGTGAAAAAATTCATGGACGGCAAAGCCGTGCAGCGCGTCATCGTGGTGCCGCAGAAGCTGGTGAATATTGTGGTGAGGTAGCGGTTCGTAGCAGTGCCTTCAGGCGCTCTGTTCCTTGAGACTACTATAACCTTTGCAGAAATCGGAGATATTTCCATGCGAGAATTTGACCGAATTACTTTTGATCCCAAGATCATGGGTGGGCGCGCCTGTATTCGAGGCATGCGCGTGACAGTGTCTTTAGTTGTGAACTTGGTCGCCAACGAAATGACGACTGAAGAAATCATCGCTGCCTACCCATATTTAGAGCCTGAAGATATCAACCAAGCACTGCAGTATGTCGCATGGCTGGCTGAAGAAACTGTTCATCCGCTGGAGTTGGCAGCAGCATGAAATTCTTGGGAGATATGGGCATCTCTCCAAGGAGTACGGATTTCTTGAAAACGCTTGGATACGATGCCGTGCATTTGCTCGACCAGGGCCTTGAGCGCTTACCGGATTCAGAGATTATGGAAAAGGCTTTAGCTGAAGGACGCATCGTTCTCACCCATGATCTCGGCTTTGGAGATTTATTGGCGGCAAGCGGCGATAGACTTCCCAGTGTCATTATCTTTCGCTTGCAAAATATGAAACCTCAAAATGTGAATCGGTATTTGCAAGCAATTATTGCGCAATATTCGAACGAATTGGAACAAGGTGTTGTCGTTAGTGTAACAGAAGCAAGAATTAGAGTACGTGATCTGCCGCTCTCGAAAAGCCAATAAAGCAAAGCGGACCAGCATGGACGAAAAAATTCCCGAGTTCAACAGCTACGTCGAGATGGCAGAGTTCTGGGATTCCCATAGCCTTGCTGATTATTGGGATCAAACAGAGCCTGCCGAATTTGAAATTTCGAACGATGTGCGTCGGCGCTATTTGGTTTCAGTCGATCGGGAACTGTTAGGCCGAGCACAGCGCGTCGCACGCACCCGCGGTTTGAGCACGGAAAGCTTGATAAATTTGCTGCTTGAACAACGCCTGCATGAGCTTGAGGCTCAAACATTACCAGCGCAGGCATAAGCTGATATCGGCAACAGTGACTCACGTGCAACGAAAGCGAAATGGCCGAAAATCAAATCACCGTCGTCATGCGAGCCTACGCCAAACTGCACGGTCAAGTCGTCGCGCCGATTGACTATGACGAAGAAACGTTGAAACAACTGGCGCTCTCCAGCGAGCGCGTGAAAAAATTCATGGATGGCAAAGCCGTACAGCGCGTCATCGTGGTGCCGCAGAAGCTGGTGAATATTGTGCTGAAGTAGCGTGGATGGCCCGTCGGTGAAATCTGAATAGAGAGAGGTTGAATATGTCCAATCATGTAGCCTCCTTTGAAACCATTATTGAGAGCATCGATGCCCTGAGTCAAGCAGAGCTTGACGCCTTACAAGCGCGTATCTCGCGCTCACGCCAAAAACAAGCACCCGCTGCCAAAAGGGGAGATGAACGCAGTGTGTTTGAAATTCCTTATGATGAATACGCCAGGTTCTCAAATCAAGAGCGTGAAGACTTGCAATGGCGAGTTTATCGTGAGCATCATGAGTGGGCAGAGACGGAACTGAAAACACGACGCGCGCAGTGGATGATCGTGTGCGGCGGTAAAATCGTGGAGTTCTCGCGAACCTTAGATAATTTCCCAACACAGGAAAAGTTACAAGCGTTTGGCAAAGAGCATGGTTTTATTCCTTTTATGTTTGTTCCCAAGCCGCTTATTGAAGAATCGACTTGGTCTGCTCTGGGCGAGGACGACTTCTATCCTACTTTGACGTTTAGTGTCGCTGGCAAAAATCAAGAAGGGAGCACCACTATCAACGCTGATTTGGATACCGGCTCGCCACATCTTTTTGTGGATTATGACCAATTGCTCGAAGCAGACGCCATTGATTTTCGACCAAATGCTGAGGCTTTTATTCAACAGCATTTGGGCGAATATTACCGCTTTCATATTATGCCCTTACAAGTTGCAATAATGGATGAAAGCGGCAATTACTTTATGCAACGCGTTCATGCCTATTGCGTGCGTGACTGGCAAAAAAGCTCGCTGTGTCTGGTCAATCCGAATCGTCAAGCCCTGGCAGGCAGGAATGTGCTGCTAAAATTTCCGGTGAAAGTCGAATTAGATGGAAAGAAGAAGACAACGCGAGTGCTTGGTAAAAAGGCTAAAACGAAAAAGCGCAGATGAGTATCTTCTTGCGAGAAAATGCGTCATGAAAGAAACCGATTCAACAAAACCACCAACCGACAGCATAAGCGCCATCATCAAGCTTTACAAGTGCGAGGTGTATATCATTTTGATTCGTGAGAATCTCAAACTCACAATGGAATAACGCTGGCGCAATTTCAAAAAGTTGCAATACTTCTTCGAAAAATTTTGCAAAGCAGGCAAGAAGCTGCGCAATAAGAACTAAAACGAAAACTCACCACCTCCCCAACTCATCCACAAACGACCCCGCCCGCTCGCTGACCGTCCAATTCATGAAATCCAGCGCGCGCCATTTGTTTTTGCCGCGCACTTGCAAAAGGCGCTTCGCTTCGTCGTATTTGATGTGGGGATTATCGAAGATCGGCCAGTTGTCAAATTTCAATGGAAACTCGTTGAGAAGGCGCGTCACTGCGCCGGTGTTGCCGTCGTAGACAAACTCCATCCGGTCGCTGTAAGCGGTCGTGTATCTCACTCTGATCTGCCTGCCGTCTTCCTTAAATTCAACTTTGCTCACTTCGCGAATCCGGCGCTTGAACTCTTCGAAATTTTTGCTCTCTTCCGGCGTGCTGACTTCGAGAATGACGCCGTTGCGGCGGCTTTCGGACACAAAGCGCAGCCCACCTTCCATTTTAGTAAACTTGAACTCTTGCAGCGGCCGAAAGGCAATGAAGGTGTTGCCGGCGCGGCAGAAAAGCCACGCCGGATCCTGCGACATGCCGTCGGCGTCAAGCTCCTCCCAATCTTGCAAGCCCTCGGAAAAAAAGCCGGTGATCTGCCCGAACTGCACGGGCTCGGGAATATTGTAGAGCGCGATCAAGGCGTTGCGATGCTGAAAGATTTGCTCATACGGCGAGCCGCCGACGAGCTTATCGCGGCGATGGTAATGGCCTTTGAATTTGGCCAGCTCATCCGCCAGCAGCGCCGGCTCGTCGACAAAAAAAGCGCCCAGCTCGCGCTGGTCAAAATAAGGATGCATGACGAACAGCGTCGGGCGTGGATCGCTGGGCGACAAATAGGTGAGATCCCAGGTGTGCTGCTGCATCGGCGACAGCAGCCCGCCCTGCACCGAACCGAGAATGTAACCACGCGTGATGTAGGCATATTTGTAAACCGCGGTGGTGCGATCATAACTGTTGCGCAATTGATTGCGCACGCGCTTGCGCTCGCGATGAACGTAGCCGCCCAGCGGATTGCGATTGGTGGCAAGCGCATAAACCCCTTCCGGAATATTGTAGCCGCTCAGCGCGCTGACCAGCGCTTCCATCGTCGGCCTCATTTCTCCCATGCCGAAATACAACCAGAACAGCGCGGCATTGGCGCTCTGCCGCGGCGAATAAACCGCCGGTTCGGTATCATAACTGTGGGCGCCGCCATACATGCCATCGATTTGCTCGAGCGCAAAATCGATCAACAGCAGATCGAGCATCATGCTGACGCGGACACGCAGATTTGAAAAACTCTTTTGTGAGCTTGCGGCATGAACCGCTTGGCCGTTGGTCTCGGCAAACGGCGAATCATCCATCATAAATTCATGCAAAAGCTCCAAGCAGGCAACGAACGCCGGCAAAAGCTCCGGCGAATCAAATTGGGCTTGCCCCTGGACGACATTATTGTCCATCCACTGGCTGAGAAACGAGGCGGCTTCGCGCCAGTTTTCAGCGGCGGATTTGCCGTTAAACCATTGCTCGGCCGCCATCTCCGGCCAGGTTTGCGCCGCCAGCAGAAGCGTTGCATAATATCGCAGTTGGCTATCTTCGTTGTCGCCGCGCAAAAACGCGTTGGCAGAAAAAATCCGCCGCACGTTTTCATGCAACGAATCAGGCATGTTGCGCCGGCCAAACAGATAAGTCGCCATGAGGTTGAAACCGTAAACCGGATCGCCGGAGGGCTGGCTCAAAAGCCCTTGCGGGCGCAAAAGCTGCGACAACATTTTGTTCGCTTCGGCGAGACGTTCATTGGCGGCGTAACGCGCGGTAACGGCAGCAAACGACGGCGTTGATTCATTTTCAACCAAATGCTCGATCAGAACCTGCCGGCGTTCGGCCAGCTCTTTTTCAAAATTCTTTTGTGAAAATATGGGGGAAGCAAAAAAAAGTTGTATTACAAAAAATAGAATGAAAGCGAATTGCGGCTGACCACTAACAATGTCATTCTGAAAGAATCTTTTTGCAATCCACGATTTTCCTTGCAATGAAAAAAGGTTCATCCGGAATGACAATTTCGTGTTTAGCAGAGGCATTGCTTGCCGCTTGGCTTCCTTGCTCCAAATGGATTTCATCATGCGTCCTTCATTAAAAAAAGTTTATTCAAAATTTTCCAGCGGATTGACTGCGACCGAGGAAACTCCGAAACGGATAAACAAAACTCATTTGCTTTGATCTACGGGTCGCAGCCAACTCGTTTCACCGGCAACGAGCTGGCGCACGTAAGCGCCGACCAATCCGAACACCTTCCAGGTTTTGCCGTCATCGCGGCTGAACTGCACGCCGCGATCATAAGTTCCAGCGAACAAGGCGTTGCGATCGTGCAAAGGCAGAATGCACGTCACGCTGCCGAGGCGCTCGCTGCCGGGCATTTGCTGCCAATTTTGGCCGACCGAAGACGCGAAGAAAATGCCGCGTTGATACGCGCCGGCGTAGATCGGCCGATTCGACCCGCCGCCGGCCAAGGAGTAAATCGAGATCCCCTCTTCGCCGATGGCTACGGGAAGAAAAGTTTGTCCGCCATCAACACTTTCATAAAGGCCGTGGCGTTCGGTTCCCACCCAAAAAATGCCGGGCCAGGATTCCGGCTCGCGCCAGATCGCGCGCACGGGAATATTGGGCAGCGCCAGTTGTTGCCAGTTGCGGCCGCCATCGGTCGATTGATAAAGCCCGCCCTCGGTGCCGGCGAACAATCGCCCTTTCACTTTCGGATCGGGAAACAAACAGCTCACAAACAAATTATTCAGGCCCTGGTTGGAATTGCGCCACGTCGCGCCGCCGTCCGGCGAGATGAAAATGCCGTTCGCTGAGCACGCATACAACACGCGATCATCGAAAGGATCGCGCCGCAAATCCATGATCTGCGCAACCTGCCAGTCGGTCACAAGCTGCCAGCCGGTGGGATTGTTGAAGGGACGCAGCACGCCGTTATCCGCGCCGAGCAGCAATTGCGCTTGGCCGGCCGCCGCCGACATGGCCATCGAGCGCAGCGTCAAGTTCGGCCAGCTTGCATTTTGCCATGTGGCGCTGTCGAGTGATGAGGTATACAAGCCGCCGGGGTAAGTGAGTTCGCGCCCGAGGTACTGCCGCAATGTTTTGATGAGATTGGGCTGGCCGGCGTCGAGAGTTCGGCTTCCAACAGCGAGGGCCGTGCTGTTTAGCGTGACCGGCGAGGGCCCGACGACGGCGGCGAATAAAAGCTCCGCGGCAGGGAGATTTTGAGAAAGTGAAAAAGTTGGAATGAAAAAAATAGCGGCGAGGCAAAGCAATACGTGTCGTTTCATATTCATCCTGAATAATGGTTCCTAAATGATCCCGGCTCTTACTCTTACTCTTACTCTTACTCCCACCTACTCGTGATGAAAGGCGAGTAGGAGTAGGAGTAGGAGTAAGAGTACGAGTAGAATGCGGGAACTATCGGCCGTACGGCAGACTGGTTTCAACATCCTGATAACTCACCAACTCGTCGGCTGGTTCCGTGTGAATCGTCACTGTGGTGTTGCGCAAACGCCGGCGAATTTCATTTTCAATCTGTTCGCACAATTCGTGCGCTGCGCGGACGCTCATGTCGCCGGGAACGAGCAAATGGAAATCAATAAAGCGCTGCGAGCCGGATTTGCGGGTGCGCAGATTGTGATAGACAAGCTTTTCTCCAACATACCGCCGCAACACTTCTTCAATAGCGGCAATCTCATGCGCCGGCAGACGGAAATCCATCAGGCCGCGAAACGAGCGCCGCAGCAGATCGATGCCGGAAAAAATAATATTGCCGCCGACGGCAAACGCAATCAGCGGATCGATGATCATCCAGCCGGTCAATTTCACCACCAAAAGCGCGGCCAAAACTCCGAGCGTCGTCCACACATCGGTGAGCAAGTGTTTGGCGTCGGCTTCAATCGTGATCGAATCGTGTTCGCGGCCGGCGCGCAATAAAAGTTGCGCGACGAAAAAATTAGTCGCTGCCGCCGCCAGGCCGAGGCCCAACCCGATATCGAGATCCGCCAGCGGCATCGGCTGCAACAAGCGTTGAACGGCGGAATAAATGATTCCCGCCGCCGCGACTAAAATGAGCGTGCCTTCCACCCCGCTTGAAAAATATTCGATTTTCTCATGCCCGTAAGGATGGCTGTCATCAGCCGGCCGCCCGGCGATCATCAACGCAACGAAGGCAATCAGCGCCGCGACCAAATTGACAATCGACTCCAACGCATCCGACAGCAAGCCGACCGAGCCGGTGATCCAATACGCGGCAAACTTGATCGCCATCGTGATCAACGCCGCGGCGATAGACAGGTAGAGAATGCGGTTTTTGGAGAGCGCAAGGGACATTCGATTATGATGCTAATTTTTTTCGAATCCGATCCCGCAGTTCAGCGATCTCCGGGCAAAGCTGCAACAACCTCGAATACCGACCAGCAAGACTCTTCATCATGTGTTTTCGGCCTCGACCAACATCATTCTGCAAGCCGAGTTGTTCAACCAGAGGATAAAAACAGGCTTCTTTTGGATCGCATTCTTGTCGCATTACTTGCCATCGCGCGGGCAATTCACCTTGATAAATAGCAAGGGCCCACATTTCCACTTCTTCAATGGCCAAACACCCGATCAACGCCTTGCCTCTACTCATAACTTCCGCTTCGCGCGAGTTTACTCTATTGATCCGATGCTGATCACAATCTCGATCAACGAGAAGCAAGAACAAATCTTCCTGCGGGTAGCTATCGATGATGACATTGAGTTGTGCAGAGTTTAATGCTTGTTCAACAGATCGCAAGCGTGGATTCTGAAGAACTTGTACAGAAGCTATGCGGTTCACCTCGCTAAAGATCGCCTCGACCACAGGTTTCAAAATAAACTGATCAAGAGCCGGATCTTCGGGAATAATCAAGACTCTCATAAATTCTGCTCCATCCAACTGCTGGCGTGCATCAGATCCAACGGCATATTTTTGCGCGCTTCGGTGAAGCCGGGAATATCAATGAGCTTTGTCACTTTCGTTTCAGCCGACTGCTGATCGCGGTGGAAAACCAACACATTTTTTAAACTGCTTTCGCTCAAATGATCCAAGAAATAAGGCGAATGCGTCGAGGCAATCACTTGCAGTTTACGCGACATCGTTACTTGCTCCAAAAAGTTAACCAGCAGATGCAGCCGCGAAGGATGCAAATCGTTGTCGATTTCTTCAATAATGAATGTTGTCCCTTCTTTGGCAGTCAGCATCGCTATGATGATTGCAAGAAAGCGCAGCGTACCATCGGACATGCTGCGAGCCGAGATGATAGTGCCCTTTGGCTCTTTTATAGCTAAAAGAACTTCATCGCCTAATTCAGTTCTATAAAAGTGTAAGTCGGAAATCTCTTGAGTGCAAAGTTCCTGAATCCAATCAAGTATTGTTTGGCGCTGTTTAGTATCTGATGCTAAGTTGAAAAGAACGGAAGAAAGATTTTCACCGTGCGTGCCAATTCGGGTGTGCAATTTCGAGGCAAAATTCCGCATCAATGATGGGTTGGGTTCGAGAAAATGCAAATCATTCAACCACTCTCTGAGAAAGCGGGTGGATTTCCTAACATTTTCCGGTACGTCAGGAAGGGCGATTAGGAAGTCAAAATTCGAAACGCCATAATCTCCGATATTTTGGTCAATTGATGAATCATATCTTTCACCATCCACAAGCCATCGCTCCCGAGTGAAAGCGATCTTTGAATTAAAGGCTTTTACTTCGACATCATACGTCATTGTTAAAGTGGGCGGTTCCCAATCAATAATAAGTTCAAAGGTCTTGCTATCGTGAAATAGATTAAACGCCTCTTGTTCGTTACCGCGTATAGGTAACCATACTAGTTGTCCACCCTGCCATTTTCCTGATAGAATTTCAATTACTGTCAAACTTCTCGCACAGCCTTGCAAGAATCGCAGTGCATCGACAAAATTACTTTTGCCACCGGCATTAGCGCCCACCATCAAAGTCAACGGCCCCAATTCAAAAGTGCTATCGCGAAAGCTTTTGAAGTTGCGTAGAGTTATTTTCTTTAGCATTGTAACACACCTCTTATTTCTTTTTCTTGCTCGCCGGCTGGGCTGGTGCAGTCTCTGGCGGACTCGCCACCGAAGTATGATCGTGCACGATCCTCCACCCTTCCGGCAAGCGTTGAAAAATCAGCGTGAACAGCCCGCGCGACATCGGTGGCGAGGCGGCATTCTTCGCCGTTTTGGGCAGGAGTTTCCACTCACCCAAAACTTTTGCCCAACCCTCACCCATGAAATCAATTTGCTGCGCGGTAAATTTGAGCTGCCCCATTTTCTCAGTGGTGTCATAGCTTTTTTTGTACCGGCTCAACAGCGCCTCCCAGCCGCGCATGACGTCGCCGCCGGAAGCAAACACCGTGGAATCATTTTTCCAATAGCCGCGCATGAAGCGCTCGATATCGAAATCATTCCAGGCGCGTTCCTGCTGTTCCAAAACGGCGCGGATTTCACGCTCGGCGCGGCGATGCGGGCGCAGGCGCTTCTCCAACTCATCGCGGCGGTAAAGTTTGCCGGCGCGAATGATCACGGTTGGCTCGCGCAAGGCTTGAAGATTCGAGAGCGGGTTTTGATCGACAACGATGATATCGGCGAGCTTGCCGGCGGCCAGCTCGCCGAGACGATCCGACAGTCGCAGCGCGTGGCTGGCGTTGGTGGTGGCGGCTTCAATGGCAAAGCGCGGCTCGAGGCCGGCCGCGACCCAGCTTTCCAGCTCGTCGTGCAGCGTCCGGCGGTCATTTTTGTGAATACCATAATCAGAGCCGGCGAGAAGCGGCACTTGCAGATCGAACGCCAGGCGCAACATGCCGGTAAATTTTTTCGCCGTTTGTTCGGCTAATGCCGCTTGCCGCGCCGGCAGGTCGTTTTGCAAAATCCACAACTCGGTGGCCAACGTCGGCGTGAAGAAAACCGCGTTGCTCGCCAGGAATTGCATTTTGCTGCGCGTAGTTCTATCGAGCGGCACTTTTCCCCACGCCATCACGTAAGCCGGAAACCATCGCTGCGCCAGCTCCTTGCGATCGCCGGCGCTGATATAATCAGTCACCAATCCGCTGACGCCTTCGAGCAGATCGATTCGCGCTTTGGCGGCTTCTTGAAACGAAGTGGCGACGAGATGGCCGACCGCCAACAAGCCCTGAGCATGCGCTTCGTCAATCGCCGCTTTGGTCAAATCCGCCGGAACATTCGAGTCGATTTTAATCGCGTCCGCTCCGTCGATTTTAAGCTGGCGAATGGCGGTTTTCACTTCATTGGTGTTTTTCACAATGAAGCGCTGGGTGGCCGAATCCAATCCGGCGACGCGCCCGCTGAACAATGGGCTGCCGCAATGCAGAACGCGCGGTCCAATCCACGCTTGCGTTTGTGATCGTTTTTTTATATCTTTCAATGATTCAAGGCGGCCGCCGAGATCGAACACAGTTGTGACGCCGCCGGCGAGCAGCTCAACAAACTCTTGCTCGTCTTCAGGCCAGCGCACATCGCGCAGCGCCACGTGTACGTGCGTGTCGATGAGGCCGGGCAGCGCCCATTGACCGGTGCAGTCAACGACCAGCGCTTCAGCGGGCACGGTTCGACCGGTGGGCCGAATTGAAATGATTCTTTCGCCTTGAATGAAAATGTCCTGCCCTCGCATTTCCGCGTTGCCGCCCAGCGCCACCAGCGAGAGATTTCGCAAGACCAGCGTTTTCTGTTCCTGAGCGAGGAGAGGCCGAGTGAAAAGCAAAAAAGAAAAAATGAGAAAAAGATAAGCAGGCATCACAGTTCTTTCTTGATTGTAACAACATTTTGGGTCCGGCGCGAGCCGCGCCCTGGCCGGCTTAGAGCTTTGGCTGGGCAGGCTTCAAATTAAAATATAACCGTGTCCGGCGCGAATTGCAACAAGAAATTTTTCAACCTTTGCCACTCTGAAACGTCTAATGCAAAAAATGCGGACCGAGGAGCAGACAAGCGCAGCGCTTCAGCCAGGATTGACGGAAGCGGAATTGATTGCCGGCTGCCGCGCCGGCAATCAGCAGGCGCTCGACGAGCTGGTCAAGCGTTATCATGGCGCGGTGCTGCGGGTTTGTGTGTCGCTGCTCGGCAGCCGCGATGTTGAGGATTTGGTTCAAGATATTTTCATCAAAATTTTGCGGCGGATCGACTCGTTTGAAGGCCGGTCGTCGCTGTTTACGTGGATTTACGAAATCACGGCGAACCATTGCCGCGACGAATTGCGCCGGCGCAAATACCGCCGCTGGTTTTCGCTGCAAAGCCTGCCGGCGGAAGCCGTCGAGCAGATCAAGTCGAATGAGGCCTCGGCGAGCGATCAAATGGAGCGCGATGAATTGCACGGGCAACTGCGCCAGGCTTTAAATCAATTGGAACCCAAGTATCGCGAGCTGATCGTGCTGCGCGATTTGGAAGAGTTGAGTTACGAAGAAATTGCCAGGCTCAATAAAATGGCGGTGAAACTGGTGAAATCGCGCCTTTTTCAAGCGCGGAAAATCTTGACGGCAAAAATGAAAAAAATTTCGGAGGGTTATCATGAGTGAATCGGCCAAAATCGGGCAGCATGTGGATGAGGCTATGCTGTGGCAATGGCGCGACGGCGATTTGAGCGAAGTGGAGCGCGCCGACGTTCAAAACCATTTCGGCCATTGCGTTTCGTGCCGGCAGCGCGCGGAAGAAATCGCGCATCTCTTTCACGCCATGCAGACGATGCATCACGCCGTCCAGCCGACGCTGGCGGAGCAAATGCGCTTGCGGCGCGCCCTCGAAAAACAATTTACTTTTGAGGACATCCCGAACTTTTTGGCCAATGCCAGCCGCCGGCTCGTGCGCTGGTTGGCGCCGGCGGTAGCGGTCTTAGCGGCGCTGTTCGTTTTCTTGCGACAAGAACCCAGCCAGACGGCCGCCACGGTAACCAGCTTGCTGCCGGAAACGCCGGAATCGCAGCTTTTGCTCGCCGACAGCGATGAGCAATTGCAGCAGGCGATGTGGGAGCTGGCGTTGAATATTGATGAAACGCAAAGGTAAATTTTAATGAAAACGAAAATCTGGGTTGTTGCGGCTTTTGTGCTGACGTTTGCAGCCGGTGCTCTTACCGGCGCACTGGTTATGCGCGAGTATGGGCGCCCGATGCCTTCGCGGGCGCGCCAAGAACATGAGTCGCGCCGACCTCGTCCGATGCGCTGGGAAGTTTTAAAATCCCAGCTCAATCTCAGCGAAACGCAAAGCCAGCAAGTCGCGGAAATCGTTAAAAGGCACGAGCAACGGCTCCGCAAACAGTTCAGCCAAATCCGGCCGATGTCGCATCAGATTATCAAGGAAATGGCGGCGGAGATCGACAGCGTTTTGACGCCGGAGCAGCGGGTGAAATTCCGCGAAAACTTTGCGGAGCCGCCGTTTTGGAAAAAGCCGTACCGTTCGCGCAAAATGCCAAATGACAGCCTTCGTGAAAAATTTTAAAACGCGGATATTGTGATGCGCCTACCTTACAATCGAGCGTTCTCTACTGTTGTAGTTCGTTCCATAATTAACTTTATCATGTCATCCCACGTGGCGCGGGATCTTTTTCATAGCAAGCACTGTGCTTGTATCGAAAAAGATCGTTCCACGATGACAAGTTACTCAAAAGCTTACACCTTCAAAAGAATTTTGGGCTTGCTGTGCAGCGTGGCTTTGGTGGGATTGGCTTATTGGATATTCCAACCATCATCGATCACCACCAAAAGTTTTTTTTCCGCCGACGGTAATTTTCAGGAAGAAAAAAAGTCTGAGGCCAAACGGTATCCTTCCGAATGGGCGTGGCTGCAGCGGACTTTTCCTCATTTCAATGCAGACCCAACGGCGCATATTCAAGCCTTGCAACAAGCGCAGGCCATGCGCCATCTGGCCAAAGCCTCGGCTGTCGCGCCGAAATGGAAACTCGCCGGGCCGACGAACATCGGCGGGCGGGTTTCGGCGTTGGCGTTTAATCCAAGAGATTCTCGAATCGTTTATGCCGGGGCGGCAAACGGCGGCGTCTTCAAATCCAGCGACCGCGGCGTGACGTGGCAGCCGATTTTTGATGAGCAAGCCGTGCTGCCGATCGGCGATATTGCGGTTGATCCGAACAATCCCAACGTCATTTATGTCGGCACCGGCGAGGCGAACGGCGGCCACAATAATTTTCCGGGCGCCGGCGTTTTCAAGTCAACCGATGCCGGCGCGACGTGGAAGCTCAGCGGGCTTGAGACGACGACGTCCATCGGGCGCATCGTCATCGATCCGGCCAACTCGAATCGCGTTTATGTCGCGGCCATCGGCTCGTATTTCGGCAACGGCGCTGATCGCGGCGTTTATCGCAGCCTCAACGCCGGACAAAGCTGGGAAAAAGTTTTATTTGCGAATGATTCCACCGGCGCCATCGATCTTGTCATCGATCCGAAAAATCCTTCGACGCTTTTCGCGGCGATGTGGGAGCGGGTTCGCCGTCCGACGCGCAGCCGTCTGTCCGGATTGGCGAGCGGGATTTATCACAGCACGAACGGCGGCACATCGTGGCAGCGTCTCGGCGCAACCCATGGCTTGCCGGCGCCGTCACAATCCACCGGCCGGATCGGCCTGGCGATTTGCGCGACAAAGCCGGAAAATCTTTACGCGCTTTACACGGCCAACAGCAATTACGGCGGGCTTTATCGCTCGAAAGACGGCGGCAAAACCTGGACGGCAACCGATCCCAACAATTTGCTGCGCACCGGCTTCGGCGGCTTCAGTTGGTATTTCGGCAACGTGCGCGTCAATCCCAATGATCCCGAACAGGTTTTTGTTTTGGATGTTGCGCTGATGGGCTCGTTCGACGGCGGCAAAACCTGGCCGATTTTTTACGGCTATGGCGGCCCGGCGAATCTGCACGTCGATCATCACGCGTTGATTTTCGACGCGGCTGATCCGAGATATATTATCAACGGCAACGACGGCGGCATCAACATTTCACAAGATTTGGGTTATCGCTGGACGAAAGTCGCGGCGCTGCCGTTCACGCAGTTTTATCATATCACTATAGACGCCACCAAACCGGAACGGCTTTACGGCGGCACGCAGGACAACGGCACGGTGCGCACGACGAGCGACCGGCTTGAAAACTGGCATGAGATTTACGGCGGGGACGGTTTTTACGTCATCGTCGATCCCACCGATCCCAACATCATTTATGCCGAATCGCAAAACGGCGCTCTCGGCAAATCGACCGATGGCGGCAATAGTTTTCGCGGCGCGCTCACCGGCATCAATACGAGCGAGCCGAGAAACTGGTCGACGCCGGTGGTGATGGATCCCAACAATCGCAACGTTTTATATTACGGCACCAATCGCGTTTATCGCACGGTGAATGGCGCCGGATTGTGGCGAGCAATCAGCGGCGATCTCACCGGCGGCAAACCCAACTCCTCTTATCTGCTGGGCACGGTGACGACGATTGCCGTGGCGCCGAGCAATGCCGCGGTGATTTATGCCGGCACCGATGACAGCCACGTTTGGGTCACCGCCGACACCGGGAAAACCTGGACGGAAATTTCGCAGGCGCTTCCTTATCGTTGGGTGACGCGCGTGGCGGTCGATCCGAAAAATGCCGACGTTGCTTATGTCACGTTCTCGGGCCTGAAATGGGATTCGCCGCAGCCGCACGTTTTTCGCACGACGGATAGGGGCAAGACGTGGCAGGACATCAGCAACAACTTGCCGGATGCGCCGGTGAATGTGATCGTCGTCGATCCGGCTTATTCGAACTTTTTGTATGTCGGCACGGATGTCGGCGCGTATCACTCGAGCAACTTCGGGCAAAGCTGGTCGGCGCTCGGCGAGGGCTTGCCGATGGTTTCGGTTTACGATATTGTCATACATTCCCAACTGCGCCGGCTTGTGGCCGGCACGCACGGCCGCTCGATGTACACGCTCGAACTTTCAAGTCTCACCAATATTGAAGAACAAAATAACTTGGCCCCATCGTCACCGATTCTCGCGCAAAATTATCCGAATCCGTTCAATCCTGAAACGACAATCGAATTCACTCTCCCCGCCGTAACGCCTGTTGCTTTGCGCATTTACAATTTGAACGGCCAGCTTATCCGCACTCTTCTCAACGAATTCCGCCCGGCGGGACGCCATCTTGTGTCTTGGGATGGCCGCGATGACGGCGGTCGCGACGTCGCCAGCGGCGTCTACTTGTATCGCTTGCAAGCCGGACAATTTATGCAACAAAGAACGATGGTATTGGCGCGGTAAATTCGCCAGGAGTAAAAAAAATGAACGCACGTTTTCTGGGCGGTTTGGTTTTATTATTCATTTCCAACGCCGTTGCCGGCGACAAATTCGGCCTGGCGCTCAAAGCCGGACCGAATTTCTCCAACATGCGCGTCGAAGAAAAAAGCACCGGCAACATCGTCGACACCGACATTGCCGTCGAGCCGGCTTTCATGTTGGAATTCGAGCTGGTGATTTCCAAGCACGTCAGTTATGTCGCCGGCTTTCAATTTCTCAGGCACGGCTACTCGGCGCGCGACATCGACAGCGTTTTCACCTTTCGCTACTTTCGCCGCGCGACTTATCTGGGAATGCCGAACAAGCTGCGGGTATTTTTTCATCACGGCAGGCTGCAATCTTTTGTGTCGTTCGGCGCCAATGCCGAAAACCTGCTGTCCGCCCGCTATCGAAGAGAATATGATAACGCAACGATTTCGGGATATGAACTCAACATCAAAGCCTTGTTCAACAACCTGACTTTCACGCCGGAATTGGACGCCGGACTGCGCTTTCCGCTGTCGGGATTTTTTGTAACCATTGAAGGCACGTACGCTTTCGGAACGGAAAACGTGAACAACCCGGAGGTCGAACATCTCGCCACTCACGCGCGCCGCATCCGCGACTTTCGTTTTTCCATCGGCATTTCGCGTTATCTTTTTTAATCAAACAAATTTCTTGCATTTCTGCAAAGAAAACGTAAATTGGGAGAAACACAATCAACTTTATCGCCAACAAAACTAAAACCAAACGTGACCGTGATTCATTCAAAACGCCGGTTGATTTTTCAAATCATTTTTCGGAAAGCCTTGGCCTTCGCGGAGAATCTTCGCGTGAGAAGCCGGGGCTTTTTGCTTTTGCCGCTTGTTGGCGCCTGGCTCGGCGCCGGCTGCGGCACCCAACAGCAGCACATCATCATTTACTCGCCGCACGGCAAGGAATTGCTCGAAGATTTCGCTTCGCGCTTCGAGCAGGCGCATCCCGGCGTGAATGTCGAGTGGCTCGACATGGGCTCGCAACACGTGCTCGACCGCTTGCGCTCGGAAAAGGCCAATCCGCAAGCCGACCTGTGGTGGGGCGCGCCGTCGCCGTTGTTCATGCAAGCGGCGGCGGAAAACTTGCTCGCGCCGTATCGCCCGACCTGGGCCGGCGAGATCGATGCCACCTATCACGACCCGCAAGATCGCTGGTACGGCACGTATCTCACGCCGGAAGTGATCATGTTCAATTCGGAAAAACTTTCCAAAGAAAATGCGCCGAAGGATTGGGACGAGCTGCTCGATCCGCAATGGCGCGGCCGCATTTCGATTCGCGAGCCGCTGCCATCGGGAACCATGCGCGCGATTTTCTTTGCGATGATCTATCGTTTCCATCGCGAGCAAAGTTCACCCGCCGCCGGTTTTGATTGGCTGCGCCGGCTCGACGCCAACACCAAAAGCTATCCCGGCGATCAAGCGTTGTTTTATATCGCCCTGGCGCGCGGCGAGGCGGACCTTTCCTTGTGGAATCTACCCGACGTTCTCCTCCGCCGCGAAAAAGACAACTATCCGTTTGATTACGTCGTTCCGCGCAGCGGCACGCCGATGGTTCCGGAAGGCCTGGCGCTGGTGGCGCGTAAACAACAAGATCAAGCGCGCCGCGAGCTGGCCAAAAAATTTTTTGAATTCGTCACCACGCCGGAGTCGTTTATTCACGCCTCCCAACAATATTATCGCATCCCCACGCGCCGCGATCTGGACTTCTCGCAAATTCGCCCGGAATTCAATCCGGCGCAATATCAAGCCATGCCGATGGATTGGCAGCTTTTCGCGGATAGTTCCAACGTGTGGATGCAATATTGGGATCAGAATATTCGCAACAAAGGGCGATCTTCAGTGGCCGATAATCCATGAGTAAGTAACACATAAAACGTTAGACGTAAAACGTAATGCGTAATGCGTAAATTATGTCTTTACGTATTACGTTTTACGCATTACGTTTTTACGTTTCACAATTTACGTTTTAGCAGCCAACCATGGCCCGCGTCCGTTTTGAAAACATCAAAAAATTTTTCGGGAACACGCCGGCGGTGCGCGATTTGTCGCTCGAAATTCGCGAAGGAGAATTTTTCAGCATTCTCGGACCGAGCGGCTGCGGCAAGACGACGACGCTGCGGATAGTCGCCGGTTTCGAGCCGCCGGACAGCGGGCGGATTTTTTTCGACAACGACGACGTCACTTCCCTGCCGCCGGAACGCCGCAACACCGGCATGGTGTTTCAAAACTACGCGCTGTTTCCCCATCTTTCCGTCTTTGAAAATGTCGCCTTTGGCTTGCGCGCGCGTAAACGTCCGCCAGCGGAAATTACATCGCAGGTGGCCTCGGCGTTGGATTTGGTTGAAATGCGGGATTTACAAAAGCGCCCGGTCACGCAGCTTTCCGGCGGCCAGCAACAACGCGTGGCCCTGGCTCGCGCCATCGCCGTGCAGCCGAAAATTTTACTGCTCGACGAGCCGCTGTCCAACCTCGACGCGCAATTGCGCCGCACGACGCGCAGCGAGCTGAAAAACTTGCAGCGCCGTCTGGGAATTACCACGATTTATGTGACGCACGATCAAGAAGAAGCCCTCGCCCTTTCAGATCGAATCCTTGTCATGCACCACGGCGAGGCGCAGCAGATCGACGCGCCCGAGGCAATCTATCACCAACCGGCGAATCTTTTCGTGATGAGTTTCATCGGCGCCAGCAACACCTTGACCGGAAAAATCGTTCAAATCGCAGACGATCAGATCACGATTGCCGGTGCAAGCTGGCAACTCGTCTTGCCGTCACCATCGCCTTATACAGTCGGAACGACTCTTCATCTTGCCTTTCGCCCGGAACACGCTCAACTTCATCTCAACAATGCGCCGGAGCGCGGCGGCATTGGAAACCTCACCGGCGAAATGAAATCCATCGAATTTGGCGGGAGCCATTGGCTGGTGCAATGCGAGATCGGCCAACAGCCGTGCTTCGTGCGCGTGCCCGCCGAAGAACTGAAAAACGCGGCGATTCACGATTTGATGAATGGCCGAAAAATTCATCTTTCTATCCTTCCCAAGCACCTCCGCCTATTTGCCGCCAATTAGTTTTTTGCCAATTAGTTTTTTGCCTTGCTTCTCGGCTTTTTAGGTAATAAATTTATTCCATGACGAAAATTCAAGAAAGACAGGCGCAGCTTCGCCAACTCTGCGAGTCATTGAAAAAAAACGACGCAGACTTGATTGACATTATTCAATTTGGCTCCTCGGTTTATGCGCCGGACCTGGCTCGCGACATCGATCTTTTGGTGACGACGCGCTCAAAAGAAAAGGAAGAATTTTACTGGGATACCTTTGCCGATTTGGATCTTGGCGCCGACGTCATCGTTCGCACACCCGGTCAACCCATTGGGAAGGATATCGCAGCCAGCATCAGGCTGATGGGAAATCTTTTGTGTGGCAATGGACAAACCTTAGAAGAAGCTGAGGCTTGTGCGGCGGTTACAACCTTTGAGCGCGCTCGGATAATTTTAGAAACTGCCGACGCCAACTTTGTTGTGGTGCAACAGAAAAAAGACCCGATCTTAAAAAACGAGTTTTGTAAAATTTCCTACGATCGTTTATTCGACGCCGCGCGTTACGCCGTGATGGCCTATCTCAACACGGATAATGCGCGCTGGGGACAATTACGCCATTTGCTGCCCCCGCCTTTTGATCAGGAATTTCGGCAAATGATCAACACGCTTCACATTCAATACGGCTACGACGGCAACTATCCCCAAAACGATCCGGATGGCGCGTTTACCAAGTGGCGGCAGGAAGTCGAGCAGTTTATTCAAAAGCTGGAACAACTTCAGCCTCCAACGCCGTGATCACGCCCATGAAGCTGCGTCGCCCCAACTTGGGTTATTGGCCTTTTTCCCTTCCTCTCTTTTTCATTCTTGCCGCAACGATTTTATTTCCGCTCGGGGTGTTGGTGCGTGAAAGCCTGCTGATTGATGGAAGTTTTTCCCTCGCCGCCTATCGCCGTTTTTTCGATCTCACGCAAGCCGCGAATTTGCAGGCGCTGCTCGGCAGCGTCAACATCTCGATTTTGACGGTCATTTTCTCGGCGCTTTTTGGCATTCCGCTGGCGATTTTGTTCACGCGTTTCGATTTTCCCGGCCGAAAACTTTTTGGCGTGCTGGTGACGCTGCCGATTCTGCTGCCGCCGCTCGTCGGGGTGTTGGCGTTTTATTTTCTATTGGGAGAAACCGGCATCCTGCCGCGCTTGCTGCAATGGCTTTTCAATTTGCGTGAAGCGCCGCTCGTCATGCGCGGCGTGACCGCGATCTTGGTGGTGCACGTTTACAGTTTTTATGTTTATTTTTATCTCTTTGTCCGCAACGCGCTGCTCGCCGCCGATCCCGCCTTGGAAGAAGCCGGCCAAAATCTCGGCGCCAATCGCCGGCTCATTTGGCGGCGCGTGATTTTTCCCCAATTATTTCCGGCAATTTTTGGCGCGGCGCTTTTGGTGTTTATGAGCTCGATGGCGAGCTTTACCGCGCCGTACATTTTTGGCGGGAAGTGGCGTTTTCTCACGGTTGAAATTTATAATTCGAAGCTCAACGGCGACATGCCGATGGCGATTACGCAAGCCGTGATCATCGCCGCTATTTCCCTGCTTTTTCTCATCATCATGCGATTGCAAGGCGGGCAAGCGATCAGCGGATTTGGCCGCGGCAGCAAGGGCGTAACCAAAGCCGGCAATCTTCGCCATCTGCCCGGGCTGCAAAAAATGCTGCTGGCGTTGATCGGCCTCGTCGTGATGTTTTCGCTCATCCTGCCGCAGCTTACGCTCGTCATGATTGCCTTCGTCAAAAACGGCTCGTGGACCTCGCAGATTTTGCCGGACACGTTTACGCTCGAAAATTTTACGACGCTGTGGCGGCAGCGCCAATTCGTCCAGCCGTTCCGCAATAGTTTTTGGATGGCGGCGGCGGCAACATTCGCCGGGGCGATCGTGAGTTTCATTTCAGCGTGGCTGCAATCACGCTGGACTGTGCAAAATCGCTCGCGCCTTTCATCTGCGGCCATCGATGCTATTGTCATGCTGCCCTATGCCATTCCCGGCACGGTGATCGCCATCGCGTTGATTGCGGCGTTTAACGAGCCGCATTGGTTCACCGGCAACAACATTCTCGTCGGCACGGCGGTGATCTTGCCGCTGGCGTATTTCATTCGCCATTTGCCGATTCAATTTCGCGCCACCGCCGCCGCGTTCGCGCAATTCGATCCGGCGTTGGACGAAGCCGGCCGCAACCTCGGCGCGAGTTGGTGGCGGCGCATGTCGCGCATCACCCTGCCGCTCATTTTGCCCGGCGTTTTAACCGGCGCCATGGTGGCGCTGATCAACGCCCTCGGCGAGTTTGTCGCCTCGATTTTGCTTTACACCTACTCGACCGAGCCGCTGTCCATTCGAATTTTTTCCGAGCTGCGGCTTTTCAATCTCGGCTCCGCCGCCGCGTATTCCGTGATCTTGACGGCGATTATCGGCCTGGTGATGTGGCTAAATCAAAAATGGGTTGGCGATAGGAACGTGACGATTTGAAGTGAATTAAAACGTAATGCGTGATTGCGTAATCATTACGTTTTGCTTTTCACATCGGTTTTTTCCAAAAAGGAAAAAAATATCTTTCCCACCGCAACCCGATTTTCCTCTTGACATTTCCGCTTCAGAGCATTAAATTTACTTTCTCGTAATTATAGAAGTTGTGTGTTGCAAAAATTTACGACCGCCGTTTTGAACAGAGTTTGGTTCTTGCGTGGCCGCGCCACCTCCCGATTTCTCGATAGACATTATAAAGGAGATTCGGGATTTTGGTTCATCCTGATCTCCGTGTTGTGCCTTCTCTTTGGATGCACTTCCAACGAACAAACCGGCAAGCCGGAGGCCATGCCACCAGCGGTGAATCAGCTGGCGACGCCGCCAGCAGACTCGGTTGAAAAAAATTTTAACGGTCAAATTGCCGGCCGGACGTTTTTTCAAGGCGAGGCGCCGGCGCGAAAACTGATCCGCATGAACCAGGATGCGGCTTGCGCCACGGCGAAAGGAAATCCGGCGTACTCGGAAGAAATCCTGCTTGATTATGGCCCGGACAGTTCCCCGACGGGCGTAGCCGCGCAAATCTCCGCAGAAAAGCTCGGGCTGACAAATGTGTTTGTGTACGTCAAAGCGGGGGTTCCCGATTCCTTGTTATCTTTTTTTAAAAGGAGAGTCGGGACGATGGCGCCGGTGATTTTGGACCAGCTTAGCTGCCGATACGCGCCGCACGTGTTCGGCATTCAAGTTGGGCAAACGCTGAAGATTCTCAACAGCGATCCAACGTTTCACAACGTCCACGCCTCGGCGAAAAAAAACCAGGCGTTCAATCTCGGCATGTCGAAGGTCGAAAAAGTGAAGACGCGCCGGTTCGACCGCGCCGAGGTGATGATTCCGATTCGTTGCAACGTGCATCCGTGGATGAGCGCGTATGCCGGGGTGGTCGATCATCCGTTTTACGCGGTGACGGATACGACGGGCCGCTACGCTTTGCCGGCGCTGCCGGCCGGGGAGTATGTGATCGAAGCTTGGCATGAAGTGTTTGGTGCTCAAGCACAAACCGTTAAAATAACTGAAGCCGAAACCAAAACCCTTGATTTCACTTTCACCCGGAGATGACGAGGAAGGAGAACATCTATGCTTGATTGGCTGCCACCGAACGTATCGACTTACGGCGGTGAGATTGATTACTTTTTTTACGTGATTTATTACATCACGGCGGCGGTTTTCTTTTTGGTCGCCGGCGCGATGATCTTTTTCATGATCAAATACCGCTTTAAAGAGGGCCGGCGGGCGGTTTACACGCACGGCAATACGACGCTGGAAATCGTGTGGACGAGCGCCACGATTGTGGCGATGCTCATCCTGGCGGTGGTAAGCCAGCCGCTGTGGGGCCGCATCAAGCAGCAAACGCCGATGACGCAAAACATGGCGACCGTGCAGGTGACCGGCAAGCAGTTCAATTGGGAAATTCTCTATCCCGGGCCTGATGGCGAGTTTGACACGGCGGCGGATTCGGCAGCCGGAACGCTCGACGATTACCAAGTCGATAACGACATGCACGTGCCGGTGAACACCGTCGTGCGGGTGATTTTGAAATCGAAGGACGTCATTCACAGCTTCTTCGTGCCGCAGGCGCGCGTCAAACAGGATGCGGTGCCGGGGCACACAATTTCGATGTGGTTTGAGATTACCCAACCGGGCAAGTATGAAATTCCGTGCGCCGAGCTGTGCGGCTTTGGCCATTCCGGCATGCTCGGACATTTGTATGCCGACACGCCGGAAGATTATGAAGCGTGGAAGAACGAGAGATGGCCGTCGGCAGCGGCGGATAGTGCAAATGTGCAAACTCCCGAACAAGAATAAACGAGGCGGAAGGAAACCATGAGCGAAGCAACTGCAACCCAAAAGCATGAAGCGCATGCGCATCATGAAAGTTTTATTCGCAAATACATTTTCTCCACCGATCACAAAATGATCGGCAAGCAGTTTTTACTTCTCGGCTTGATGATGTTGCTGCTCGGCGGCGGCCTGGCGTTGTTGATTCGGTGGCAACTGGCTTATCCGGAAAAACCGCTGCCGCTGCTTGGCGCGTCCAAACAATTCGTCGAAACCGGCGACCCCGACACCACCTCGTCGTGGGACATGACCTGGATGGAATGGCTCTCAAAAGATCAGGAAGAACAAAACTGGCTGGCGCGCAACGTGCCGCAGGGCGTGATCACCCCGGCGTTTTACAACGCCGTGTTCACGATGCACGCCACCATCATGATCTTCTTCGTGGTCATGCCGATTCTCGTCGGCTGCTTCGGAAATTTTCTCATCCCGCTGATGATCGGCACGCGCGACATGGCCTTTCCGGTGCTGAACATGCTGTCGTTTTGGGTTGCGGTCATCGCCGGTATGATGATGATGATCGGATTTTTCGTTCCGGGCGGGCATGCAGCCGCCGGCTGGACTTCCTACGCGCCGCTTTCGGCTGATCCACAGTGGACGGGCGTGGATTGGGGCCAGAATTGGTGGTGCCTGAGCTTGATCGTTCTCGGCATTTCTTCGTTGATGGGCTCGATCAATTACATCACCACGATCATCAACATGCGCGCGCCGGGCATGACGCTGTTTCGCATGCCGCTGGTGATTTGGTCGCTTTTCATCGTCGCGATCTTGTTGCTTTTGGCGCTGCCGGTGTTGACCGCCGCGCTCGCTATGTTGTTGTTCGACCGCATGGCCGGAACGAATTTCTTCAATCCCGCCGGCGGCGGCGAAGTTCTGCTCTGGCAGCATTTGTTCTGGTTTTTCGGCCATCCGGAAGTTTACATTCTCATTCTGCCGGGCATGGGCATCGCCTCGGAGATTCTGCCGGTGTTCAGCCGCAAGCCGATTTTCGGTTACAACGCGATGGTTTGGGCGATGATCGCAATTGCGTTTCTCGGCTGGATCGTCTGGGGCCATCACATGTTCCAAAGCGGCATGAACCCGACGCTGGGTTTTACATTCATGATTTCAACCATGATCATCGCCGTGCCCTCGGCGATCAAAACCTTCAACTGGCTCGGCACGATGTGGGGCGGCAACCTTCGCTTTACCACGCCGATGCTGCACGTGTTGGCTTTCGTCTCCATGTTCGTCATCGGCGGCCTCTCCGGCATCTACATGGCCTCGACGCCGGTGGACATGTTTATTCATGACACTTACTTCATCGTGGCGCACATTCACTACGTCGTGTTCGGCGGCAGCATTTTCGGCATCTTTGCCGCCATCACCTACTGGTTCCCCAAAATGTACGGCCGCATGATGAACGAGGCGCTCAACAAGATTCATTTCTGGCTGACTTTTATTGCGTTCAATTGCACCTTCTTCCCCATGCACATTCTCGGCGTCGGCGGCCACATGCGGCGCATTTATAATCCGATGCAATATGAATTTCTGAAAGACTTTCAGGGCATGAACGAATTTATTTCGATCAGCGCCTTCGTGCTCGGTTTCACCCAGTTGCTCTTTCTCTTTAATTTTTTCTATAGCCTGAAGGGCGGCAGGAAAGCGGAGGACAATCCGTGGCAGGCCAACACGCTGGAGTGGACGGCGATTCATCCGATTCCGCACGGCAACTTTGCGGCGCTGCCGGCGGTGTATCGCGGGCCGTATGAATACAGCGCGCCGGAAGTCGAGGAAGATTGGCTGCCGCAGACGCGCAAGCTGGCCACGACCGCAACGCACGGGAGTGGACATCATTGACGTAACTCCTAACTTTTACTCATACTCATACTCGCTTTTTAAAGTTTTTGAAAAGCGAGTATGAGTATGAGCAAGAGGCCTTTAGTTGATCAACTTTATGGAAGAAGCTAAACTTCAGTTTCAAAATCGCCGCATGCTGATGATCCTGCTCGGCGTGCTCGTCACGCTGGTGATCATCACGGTGGTGACGGTGTTGGTGAAAAACTAAACTCTAAAAAGCCCCAAGAGATGAATTGAGATCAACCGGTAAAATTTCATCCGTTGGTCTTATTCCGTTGGGGAAATATTTTGAATGCGGCCTGCCCGCATTGGATAAAGCTTGGCAGCAGAAATCTTCGACGCGGAAGTAGGGCGTGGCGTTGACGACATCACGCCGAAAAAAAAATTTGGCCAAGGCCCGCCGCCGGTTTTCGATGAGCCGCCTTATGATCCCGGCGGCAACGGCCGCGGCGAGGGCTCGCGCGCGCCGGTGGACAACGTGTATCTGGCGATGCTGCTGTTCATCGGCGCGGATGTGATGTTCTTCGCCGGGCTCATCGGCGCCTTCGTGGTTTTCCGCTTTGGCGCGATGGATTGGCCGCCGCTCGGACAGCCGCGCCTGCCCGTCGTGGTAACGGGTGTGAATACGCTTATTTTACTGGCCAGCGGTTTCACGATGTGGCGCACCTGGCGCCAACTCGACGATTGGAATCGCCGCCGTCTCGTGAACGGCTTGAATGTGACGGCCGTGCTCGGCGTGATCTTCTTGCTCGTACAAGGTTACGAATGGATGAAGCTGATTGGCTTCGGCCTCACCATGAAATCGAGCGTGTACGGCGCGATCTTCTACACCCTCATCGGCTGTCACGCGCTTCACGTCCTCGGCGCGGTGATTTGGCTGTTGGCGGTTTTAACGCTGTTAAAGAAAAATTATTTCACCGCCAAAAAACACGCCGGCATCAAGCTCGCCGGCATGTACTGGTTTCTCGTCGTCGCGCTGTGGCCGGTGTTGTATGGGCTGGTTTATTTGAAGTAAAGGAGAAGTTTCCATGCAAGCTATTACGATTCCACAAATTGTCGAGCGCCTGCAAAAGCTGCCAATAGAAAAACTCTCGGTCGTTTTTGATTTTGTCTCTTTTTTAACTAACAGAGAACAGCAAGACGATCTAATCGCTCATCACTCAGACGCTTTCCAAACGATGTTAGCGTCCGAAGCGGTTCTAATGCGTGATTGGGATCGGCCAGAAGAGGATGAAGCATGGGCAGATTTGTAAAAGGCGACGTCGTTGTCGCTCCTTTTCCATTTTCAGATTTGAGCGCATCAAAGAAACGACCGGCTCTCGTTGTTGCGGCGCTCACAGGTGATGATGTGCTTCTTTGCCAGATTACCAGTCAAGCGACAGCGGATAGTTATGCAGTATCTTTATTAAAGACTGATTTTGCAAACGGCAAGCTTAACAAAGATAGCAATATCCGGCCCAATCGCCTCTTCACCGCTGATTCAAATATTATTTTGTATCGTGCAGGAACGTTAAAAACTGTAAAAATGGCAGAAGTTACAGCAAAGATCATTTCAATCATTTCTGCTTAAATGGCAACTACTGTCAAAACTATTCTCGGCATTATTTTAACTTTCGTCATTGTGTTTTCAATGCCGGCTTTTTTACACGCCTGCCCGGGTTGAAACGCGGCGGTAACCGACCAGTTGGGTCGCGCTTTCAACCCGAGCGTGCTGTTCATGATGGCGATGCCGTTTGCCGTTGTCGGCGCGATTGCCGGTGGTTTGTTTTATACCTATTGGCGCGCGCAGAAGAAAGCAAACCGGAAAGAAATCGATATGGACGAATCCTCATCGCAAGAAAACAAATGATTTTGTCGAAACATTATTTTGTCTATTACTTTAACCTGAAGGAGGAGAAAAATTGAGTCACGCCACCACAATGCACGCAGTCGAACCGGCGGAATCGCCGTTGACCCCGGAAAGCTGGGGAAAACTCGGGATGTGGATTTTCCTCGCCGGCGATGCCATGAGCTTCGGCTCGCTGCTGGCCGGCTACGGCGCCTTGCGCGCCGGCAGTTTGAATTGGCCGGATCCGACCCATGTTCTCGGCATCAACTTGACGGCTTTCATGACCTTTTTGCTGATTTGCAGCAGCGTCACCATGGTCAAGGGCTTGTCGGCGATCAAGCGCGGCGATCAAAAGGGCATGCGCAACTATCTTTTGTTGACGGCTCTCGGCGGCGCCATTTTCCTGGGCCTGCAAGCGTATGAATGGACGCACTTGATCACGGGAGAGCACAAAGTTCTCTTCACGACCTTTAAAGGCGAAACCAGCCTTTTCGGCGCGACGTTTTACGCCATCACCGGCTTTCACGGCGCGCACGTCACCGGCGGCGTGATCTATCTGCTCATCGTCGTCATGAACGGCGCGCGCGGCAAATACTCCGCGGAAAATTTTAACGGCGTCGAGCTTGTCGGCTTGTACTGGCACTTCGTCGATCTGATCTGGATTTTGGTGTTCACGTTTATTTATTTGATTCCGAACCCGTATTAATTTGCAGGAGAGACTCATGTCGGGAACACATCAAGAACCGAATTACATGGCGGTGTTTTATTCGTTGGCGGTGCTGACCGCCGTGGAGATTGCCGTCGCATACATGAAATTTTTGCCGTTGCTGGTGATGGGCGCGCTGCTGATTATTCTCGCCCTCGTCAAGGCGGTGTTGGTCGGCATGTACTTCATGCACCTGAAATTTGAAAAACGCACTCTCGGCATCATTGCGATGACGCCGTTGATTCTCTGTACGCTGTTGATCCTCGCGCTGCTGCCGGATTTAACCGGCGCCAACCGCAAGCCCGACGCCACGGCGGTGGCGCAGACTCAACAAGAGGCGGCTCAATCCGCGGAAGCGCAGTAATTTTTGATCATGAAAGAGACGAATAATAATATCTGGCTCCACCGTTTCGCAAAACTCGTGGTTGGAGCCACATTTATTTTAATTTTTGTCGGCGGCTTGGTCACCAGCACTGACTCCGGCCTCGCCGTGCCGGACTGGCCGACGACCTATGGCCAATTCATGTTCTCGTTTCCGCTGTCGCAAATGGTCGGCGGCATTTTGTATGAACACGGCCACCGCCTCGTCGCCAGCGTCGTCGGCATGTTGATGGTGATTTTGGCCGTTTGGCTTTCGCTGAAAGAGCCGCGCCGCTGGGTAAAACGGCTGGGCTGGCTGGCTTTGCTGGCCGTGATCGTGCAGGGAATTCTCGGCGGCCTCACGGTTTTATTTTTTTTGCCGACAGCGATTTCCGTGAGCCACGGGGCTTTAGCCCAGACATTTTTTTGTTTGACCATCTGTCTGGCGCTGTTCACTTCACGCGAGTGGCAACGTGAACCGACGAAAGTCGGAGATGCCCACCGCCCTGCTCTGCAAACGTTAACCATCGCCACCACCGCGGCAGTTTTCGTTCAATTGATTCTCGGCGCGGTGATGCGCCACACCAAATCCGGCCTGGCGATTCCGGATTTCCCGCTGGCTTTTGGGAAATTGATTCCACCCTTTGACTCCGCCAAAATCGCCATTCATTTTTCGCATCGCCTCGGCGCGCTGATCGTGACGCTATTCGTCATTTGGACGGCGATTCGCATTCTGCAAAATTATCGCCATGAGAAAAAATTGTCTCGGCCGGCGCTGCTGTTGCTTGGCGCGCTAATCGCGCAACTGACGCTCGGCGCCTTCACCATTTGGACGCAAAAAGCCGTGCTCATCGCCACAGCGCACGTTTCCACCGGCGCGCTGATTTTGGGAACGAGCTTGGTGCTGACTTTACGGGCGCATCGATTGTTAGCCGTAACGCTGCGGGTTCAATTTGAAAGTAGTATCGGCGAAGCGATTCACGAAGCAAGATAAAATCATGAAATTGGGCCTGGTCTCGGTAAAATTTTCTAAAACGTATAACAGAAAACTTGTTAGGAACATGCAATGTCTAAAACCACAGAGAAACAAATTGTCGAAAAACTCGATCAAATCCTGAAAATCCTGAGCCTTCAATCTGGCACAGATATGGGTTTGACCGAGCGCGCTAGATTGCTCAAGCTCGCTGGCTTGGACAACCAAACTATCGCCGAAGTCCTTAATGTTACAGTTCCAACGGTGAGAGTCTTAACGTCTGAACGAAAACGTCAAATCAAGAGAAAATAGTTTTAAAGAGGCGTTATAATTGCGAAAGAACTCCATGCCATCTATCATTGACTTTCGGCTTTCTCAATTTGATTCCAAAGCGGTTGGCAAATCTGGCCAATATGTCGGACGCCAATCTTATTGGAAACTTTACGCAATTGAGAACTTTTTTCGCATCATTGTTCATTCAATTCTTTCCATACAAATTCCTGCTGATTGGTGGAATGTCTTGGTTGATAAAACGATTCGTGGGAAGGCAGCGCGCTTTCAACAAAATTATCTCAAGAAATTTTGGCACGGCAAACCTGGAACGCACAGCATTTACTATATCGATCTGAAAGATCTTAATGAAATAATTCGTGCAAATGCAAATTTATTTGACCCTGTTATTCCTGATTTAGATAAATGGATGTTGGGTATAGAAGAGCTTAGGTTGCCAAGAAATGTTGTTGCACACATGAATTTTCCAAGCGGTACGGACAAAAAGCGTATAGACGTTTTTTATGAAGATTGTTTGAATCTTGTTGCACTTGTTGAAAGTAAAGTTGGACTTAAAATTCCATAGATAAGATACTCGCCGATGATCAACTCTTGAAGCTTGCCCGGTCAAGAAAACTCATCCGGAGAAAGTGATATGGCAAGTGAAGCCACGCAAATGCTGAGGCTCCGCCGCCAGCCGCCGCCGAAAAAAATGCAAATTTACCATCACCCGCAAGTCGAAGGCGCGGCGGCGTTCGCAGACGATATCGCGCGTCACTTGCGCAGCCTGGGCGTGGAGGCTGAGGCCGTCGCCATCACCGACGAAACCGCCAAAGCCGGCCTGCCGGAGCAGGACATGATCGCCGTGCTTGGCGGCGACGGTACGATGTTGCGGGGCGGTTGCATGGCCGCCAAATATAAAATGCCCGTCATCGGCGTCAATCTCGGGCGTTTGGGATTTTTAGCCGAGGTGCAGCCGGCGGAGTGGAAGGGCGTCTTCGCCAGAATTCTCGTCGGCGATTACTGGCTCGAAGAGCGGACGATGTTGCACGTCGAGCATTACCGAGAAGAGGAAAAACTCAACACCGCCGAAGTCTTGAATGAAGCCGTCGTCAGCCGCGGCGCTTTGGCCCGGCCGATTCGCCTGAAAACCTGGGTGGATGGCGATGAGCTGACGACGTATGTGGCCGACGGATTGATCGTCGCCACCGCCACCGGCTCGACCGCGTATGCGTTGGCGGTCGGCGGCCCGATTCTGCCGCCGGAGCTGAGAGATATTTTGATCGTGCCCATTGCCCCGCATTTGTGCATCGAACGCGCCATCGTGCTTTCACACGGCACGACGCTGAAAATTCTCGTGCGCACCGAGCATCAGGCCATTCTCAGCGCCGACGGCCAATTGGAAGTCCCGGTGCAGGACGGCGATCACGTCATCGTTCATAAAAGCGATTACGCCACCCGCTTCGTGCGCGTTCAGGATTCGACGTATTTCTATCGCAATCTCAACTCGCGCATGAGCCAGAATCCCTCGGCGGATAAGGCGAAATAAAGTAAAGATGATTTTTATGGAGATCTTTTATGCTCAACACTTATACTGCCAAATACATCAAGATACGCTCTGGCTATATGGGACAGTTGGTAGAGTGGTCGGAAGTCATAACAGAAGGCAAGACTTTGGAAGAGTGTAGAGAGATGCTTCAAGATGCTCTTCGCGAAATGATCATGGCTTATCGACAACAAAAGAAAGAAATCCCCGCCGGTAGAGCACTCTTGGAACAAATACCGGTAGAGGTATGAACTTATGTCGGTAAAACGGCGCGACCTCATCAAGTATTTTGAGGAAAGCGGATTCTATTTATTGCGCGAGGGTGGAAAGCATTCTATTTACACCAACAAAGCCAAGACTGTGCCAATTAAAAGACACAAGACTCTTGATCGAATAACTGCTAACGAGTTGTGTAAACAAGCCGGTTTAAAGCCAAAGTTCTGAGATCTACTTTTATGACATGATCGTGCTTTCGAGCGATTTGTCCATGAAATCTAATCAGAAAAACAAGCGAATCGCAAGCGGTGATGTCTGCGAATACTGCGATGGCACGGTACGAAAACACATCGTAAAGCGAGAAGCTTTCAGACACAAGAATGGTCTGGTTATCCTTGAGCATGTACCAATTGGTGTATGCGACAAATGCGGTGAACGTTACTATAGTGCTGCGGTTTTGCACAAGGTTCATACTATTGTTACAGGACGCACCAAACCCGCGCGAAAAGTGTCTATTCCAATTGCCAAATATGCCTAAAAATTTCCATAGCAAATTTAATGATGAGCCAAATGTCAAAAAAATTTACAGCGCAAATCAGATTTTCAGATTATCTTGAGTTGACCAAGCCCCGCGTCACCTTGATGGTTCTGATCACCATGCTCTTCGGCTTTTATCTCGGCTCGCGCGGCGAGATGGATTGGATTTTGTTGGCGCATGCCCTGATCGGCACGGCCTTGGTCGCCGGCGGCACCAGCGCGCTGAATCAGTATTTCGAGCGCGACATCGACGCCAAAATGCTGCGCACCAAAAACCGGCCCTTGCCGGCGGGCCGCTTGCAGCCGAACGAAGCCCTGGCCTTCAGCGTCACCATTTCGATTGCCGGCCTCGCGCATTTGCTGATCATGGTCAACTGGTTGACCGCGTTCTTGGCGGCAGCTACGCTAATCAGTTACGTTTTCATTTACACCCCGCTCAAGCAGAAGAACTCGCTCTCGACCATCGTCGGCGCGATTCCCGGCGCCTTGCCGCCGCTCGGCGGCTGGACCGCGGCGCGCAATGATCTCAGCATCGAAGGCTGGATTCTTTTTGCGATTCTTTTCATCTGGCAGCTTCCGCATTTCCTCGCCATCGCCTGGATTTATCGCGAGGATTATCGCCGCGGCGGCCTGCCGATGCTGACCGTCGTCGATCCGGAAGGCGACAGCGCCGGACGGCAGATCATCAGCAACTGTCTGGCGCTGCTGCCGGTGAGTTTGCTGCCGACAATCGTCGGCATGGCCGGAAAATTTTATTTTGTCGGGGCTTTAGCCTTGAGCTTGTTTTTTCTTGGCTGCGGCATCGCCGTCATGCGTCATCGCTCGAACGCCACGTTCAAGCGCCTGCTCCACGCCTCGCTGTTGTATTTGCCCATGCTGCTGGCGTTGATGGCGTTGGATAAGACGGCGTTTTGAGGATTAAAAATGCTGCGCGTTCTAACAACAGAACAAGAACTTGCTGCAAGAAAGGCGAGTTGCCAAAAGCTTGTTTGTGGAAAACTTTTTTAATTTGGGAGGAGAAAGATTTTTTATGGCCATTGAAAAGTCTGGTGATTCCGTCAAAGTCATTGCATTAGATGCTGAGAATATAAGCCGTATTATATGTGGTGAACCATGTGTTCATTCCATGCTGCATTTCGATGATATGGCATGCCTAAATGTGCCAAGCTCAAGATAAAAAAGGGATTCATTCAAAAAGTCTAACCCTAAAATTAACGACTTTATTGAACCAAATATGAAAAATCTCGTTTCAAATAAACAGCGTAACGTCGGTATAATTTTTCTTGCTGCGATTTCGATCTTGTTTTGGAATTGCTCCGGTGTCAAACCAGAGCCTCTCCCCGTCCTCGGAACCTTGCCGGATTTCTCGCTCACCGAGCGCAGCGGCCAGGCCTTCGGCTCGGACGATTTGCGCGGAAAAATTTGGGTCGCCGATTTTATTTTTACCAACTGCGCCGGCACCTGCCCGATCATGACCACGGCGATGACGGAAATTCAGCAACTGGCGTTGGCGGAGAAACTTGACGACGCCAGACTGGTTTCGATCACCGTCGATCCGGAGCGTGACACGCCCGAAGTTTTGCGGCGCTTTGCCGACGGTTACGGCGCGCTAGCCGGGCGCTGGTATTTTCTCACCGGCGACGGCGCGGCGATTCAGCAATTGGCGAACAAAGGTTTTTTGTTGAGCGCCGCCGCGAGCACCGGCGGCTCCGCCGAAGAGCCGATCATTCACAGCAACCGCTTCGTGCTGGTTGATCGCGAAGCGCGCATTCGCGGCTACTACGACGGCACCGACGAAGAAAGTGTCAAGCATTTGTTCAAAGACCTCAAAACGCTTTACCGGGAAGAAGCCTCGTAATGCAGATCACCGATTTGCCCGCCGTCAACGCCACGCTCAACGCGCTCAGCTCGATTTGGCTAACTTGCGGTTACATTTTTATCCGGCAGAAAAAAATTTCGGCGCACCGATTTTGCATGATCGCGGCGCTCACCACCTCCGCGCTGTTTTTGATTTCTTATTTGATCTATCATTATCACGCCGGCTCGAAGCCTTTTGCCGGGCAGGGCGCGATTCGCGCGGTTTATTTCACCATCTTGACGACGCACACGATTTTAGCGACCGCCATCGTGCCGCTGGCGCTCATCACCTTGTTTCGCGCGCTCAAAGAGCGTTTCGATAAGCACAAGCGTATCGCGCGCTGGACGCTGCCAATTTGGTTTTATGTTTCGGTGACGGGCGTGGTTATTTATTTGATGCTGTATCAAATGTAAAAGCGTTTGCCTGTTAGCCAGTTGATAGATTAATGGGCTAAACGATCAATTGAGAGCGTGTTCAAAACCTGACATCCTCATAAGCCCCATAGGGGCGAAATGTTTATAGCAATCATTCCTATATAAAAATCCAAGCTCCGTAGGAGCGGCATGTTCAACATGCCACCCTTTCAGGGTTATAAGAGGTCAGGAGGAAATTTTTTCTATAAACATGCCGTTCGTAACGGAACTTTACAAGCATTTTTGGAGAGTTTTGTCGACACATGAATTTGGAAGCTTTAAAAACTGAATTATTCACATACTGCCAGAATAATCATCTCACCAAATTTGCCCCGGATGAAATCATCGAGTTATTGCAAGACGGCGAGACGGTTGACTGGGTGATGTCGATGCTCGTGCCGGCGGAGCAGCAGAACCAGCACAGCCGTTTGGTCGACTTGTTGATCGACATCCGGCAGGAAGTTTACCAAGAAACGGCCATTGACGCGGCGCTTGATGCGGAACCCGGCATCGAGTTATCGCCTGAAGAGCAAGCCGCCGAAGACGCGGAACTCGCCGACATGGCGATGTCGATGCTGCCGCCGGGCGTCGATGCCCGCCAATTCAAAAAATTCATGAGCTCGCCACAAGGCGCGCTGATGGCGGATTTCGCTTCGTTTTGCCAGGAAAAAGGCGTCGATATGCAAAACTTTGGCGGCGGGAAAATCACGCCTGCCGGAGTTCCCGATGACATTCGCGGCCTGCAAGAAGAATGGATGAAAACCCCGCGTGAAGCTTTGGAAGGGAAAACGCCGCGCGAGCTGCTCGATGGCCGCGCGCTCATCCCGCAAAAAGTTGAAACCGTCCGCCGCTCAGAGCCAAAAGTGGGGCGCAACGATCCGTGTCCGTGCGGCAGCGGGAAGAAATATAAGAAGTGCCATGGGGTAGGCCTCGCCTAATCTCTTCACCAGAAAGGCAAACTGCATTTTAAGGAACGACGAACTGGGAGCATTACGTGATTTTATGGATGCCGGAACAAAAACCTTCCACCGAAATCCACTGAAAACACCGAGAGTCGCCGAATTATTTTTCATCTTTTTCGGCGATTCTCGGTGACTCGGTGATCTTCGGCGAAAGAAATGCTTTTTAAAAAAACGAGTAATGCACCCGAGAAACTTTTATTTCTGCCACGCCGCCCACGCCAGACAAACCCATCCCGCCAGAAAAGCCAACCCACCCAACGGTGTGATCGCGCCGAGCCAGCGCAGGCCGGTCAGCGCGAGTGTGTAGAGACTGCCGGAAAAAATGAGAATGCCGCTCACAAAAAGCCAGCCGGCGGCTGTGGTCATGGAACTCGGCCAGCGCGTGCACGCCCAGGCGACGACGAACAACGCCAGCGCGTGATAGAAATGATAGCGCACCGCGATCTCAAAAGTGTTCAGCATATCGGCGGAGAGCCGCGCTTTCAAACCGTGCGCGCCAAATGCGCCGGCGGCAACGGCAAAAAAGGACAATAATGAGCCAAAGATGAAAAACAGTTTTTCCATATAATTCAAAGTCTTATTCCCTTGCAGTATGCATATTGGGTAGAACTTTAAATGGATGATTATTTTGTTCCCAAGCTCGAATTGATTGGTAAAGCTGAGTCATATAGAAATGCGAAATCTCATACGCAAGCCGCAAGCTTTTTTGGATTACATCAGGTTTAACTTCGGTCGCGTTGTTTGATCCGATTGCCGTCCGCAATCCAATCGACAAAATGCAAACCAAGTCATGACCACAACAGATGTGCCACGGATCATGCGAGTTATCCTTCAATTCGCCTATTTGATCACGGAGAGCTTTTTCTTGAATGGAAGGTTGCTGAGAATAGTTCTTTAGTACTTGAATCAACTTCGTTACATCCACAGCGAGTGTCTTTGAATCTACAAACGGGCTGAAAGATAGGTCATCAAATCTTAAGGCGTGGCGATTTTTTAAAGCAACCCATCGCAGATAACCAATTGGTAACCCACTTTCCAGGAGTATCGAGCGAATGTCCTTACCGAGCTTCCGGGTAAAATTGGTTAGCTTACTTTCGGATCCGTACTCCGCTAAAACTTTTTCTAAAGCTGGCGATTTGATGATAGTCGCCTCAATGTCGTGAGTATCGGTTAAAAATAAATTCAAGCTGGACAGCTTGACCCCTTCAAGCGCCCAAAAATCAGCATCAACAATTGCAAGCACACCTGTGAAACTTTCCTTTTCAAGGATGCTCAGTGCTTCAATGGCATTTTCCTTGTTGTGTGCAATAATAACTTGACATATTTGTGCATCTGTGAAAGCTTTATAAACTCTTGCGTCCGTAGTTCCTTCCACAATGAGGAATGACCCTAAGTGCTGGGTGCGCTTCATGCGGATTTCATTGGCTATCGTATGCGCGGGTAGGTTGCCTATCATTCAGTCGGACTCCTCAACTCGACTGTTAAATCCCATCGATCACTTATTATTTGGGGTGAATGTGTAGAAATCAAAACGTCAAAATTTGAGAGTTGTGTTATTTTCTGCAAGTCTTTTAAGAATTGTTCCTGCCAAGCGATGTGCAGCGACAACTCTGGCTCATCAATCAGAATAAGTGAGTTGCTTTTGATTTTGAATAAGAGTTCATAAAGCAGGACCAACTCATGTTGCTCTCCAGACGACAAACTACTAGGCGACAAGAGATCACCTTTTGAAGTGGTAAAAGTGAACCCCTTGTCTTTGCTTATCGTCATTTTTTTATACAAAAAGCGGCCATTAAGAATTTCGCTAAAAAGCTTTATTTTAGCGGAGATCTCCTCAAAAACACTGAATTTTTTTTCGACATCCTGAACGTAAACTGATAGAACACTGGTTTTGGTATCATCGATCTCCCGCGGTACCTGAAACGACTCCTTTCCTTCTTTATCTAATAACCCAATTTCCATGAGGCTCGAACGCTTTTGCTCCAACTCTTTAAGTTTATTATCAAGCTCCTCGGCTGCGAGCACGGAAGCTGGCTTTTGCATGACTAATCTTTGTGGAAAAGATCTATCTAATGACTGAGATAAGGCAGCATACTCGGCTAATGTTGATTGAATCACGCCGGCAAGGTCTTCAGAGTACCTATTAACAGCGGGTACCATAGAAGCATGTTTTTCGTATTTCGATTTCATTAGAGGCGACGATGAACTCAAGAGTCGTTGCGTCTCTATAAAACGAACATGTATAGATTTTCTAAAATCTTGCATCCATTCCTGTTCTTCTCTTAATTTGAAAGGTATAACGTTTCCATAGCGGTCTAAAATTTCTTCCAAGGAGACAATCTCCCTCGTCGGAATATGGCGCCACATTGCTGGACCGACCCGTTCTAACTCCGGTATTTCATGTTCAATAATTCCCAAAGGAAATTCTATGTCTCGAGTATCCATTGGAGATGTCGAGAAAGATTTAGGACTGTCTCCTGGTTTGGAAAAGTTGAAATTCAATATAGAACTACTATTTCGAGCCTTTCTCTTCTTATCACGAACCTCGTTATTCTTGTGTACCCAAAATTTGCTCTCGTCATCAAACTCGATCCTAAATTCTTTAAAAGGTATAGTGCGAAATTCACTATACCGCGAGCTAAACAATCCATCCAGCATTTTAAGTAAGACAGTTTTTCCAAATCCATTTGGTCCATGAATAATAGTTATACGATCTTCCAAATTCATGGGAATAGAGTGGTTAAACACCCCAAATAGATTTATGGCGGAGATACGCTTGATTCTCATAAGAATTAACCTATATTTTACGAACTTAAATGTACAACTCTTTAAGCAAACTTCCAACATTTTCTGCTACTTCATCGCACAACCTTAACTAGCGCGCCGCGTTCCAAACGATCCTCCAGTTGCATGCCGTTGAGAATCGCCAGATCACCCAGCTCTTTTTCTTGGACGCCGAAGCGCGTGAGAGTCTGGCGCACATCGCCGGGCCGATCGACAGTCATGATTTTGACGCGGCGCGGCTGTTTCGTGAGCGCGGCTTGATTGCGCAATTGATCGAAGCTTTTCATCACGCGCTCGAAAGTGGGCGCCTGGCCGTCAAAAAGATTGGCGGCGGTGTAACCGTGAAACATGTAGATTTTGCCGTCTTTTTCGATAAAATACGACATCACGCGCAGCACGCCGCCGTCCTGCGTTTGCATGTCGCTGATCAAGGCGTAAGCGCGCATGCCGTTGACTTGCACGGCGCCGCTGCGCAGAACGTTGGCTTTTGAATTTTGCGCAAACGCTTGCGCCGCCTCTTGCGCGCTGGCGCCTTTGCCCAGGCTGAATTGAATGGCGGCATTTTTCTGCGGGCTGACCAACTGCACTTGCGACGGCTGATTCACCACGAACCAATCGGCGGGAACAGAAAATTGAAAACGCAATTCCGGATGATAAAAATGACCGTTCTCGACGAATCCCTGCCGCGGATCTTCGCCGTAAACGATGCCTTCGATCCGGCGCAAATACGCGGCGCGGTCGGTGCCGCCTCTCGGCGCGGCAACTTTCGTCTGCCATTCGGTGGCGAGCGCTTCCACACGCTGCTCGCGGTTCTCCGGATTCGGATGCGTTGAAAAAAACGTCGGCGGGCCGCCGCCGGCCTGCTCGGTGATGCGGCTGATGGTTTGGAAAAATCGCGCCATGTGATGGGCGTCATAGCCGGCGCGAGTGGAATATTCCACGCCGAGGCGGTCGGATTCGGATTCATTGTCGCGGCTGAATTTGAGAAAAATGAGGCCGAGGCCGGTTTGGGCAACGTCGCTGAAACGGCGGAAATCCTCGGAAAGAATCGTTCCCGCCAGCAGGCCGATGCCGGCGAGCTGCTGTTTGGTCATTTGCTCGACGCCGTGCTGCGCGGTGACGTGGCCGATCTCGTGGCCCATGACGCCGGCCAGCTCGGCTTCGGAATTGAAATGCGCCAGAATCCCGCGCGTGAAATAAACGAATCCGCCGGGCAAGGCAAAGGCGTTGACCACCGGCGAATCCATCACCCGAAAAGTGAATTTCAGCGTCGGCCGGTGCGAAACCTTGACCATCGCCTGGCCGATGCCGTCAACGTAGGCGGCTAACTTTTCATCATCATAAACGCCGAACTCAGCGACGATGCTGGGATCGGCTTCGGCGCCCATGGCAATTTCCTGCGATTCACTCACCAGGGTCAAGCGCCGCTTGCCGGTGACGTAATCTTTGGCGCAGGCCCAAAAGATAGCGGCGATGAAAAAAACTAACATTAAAATAAATGAACGAACGCGAAACATGATGATCTCTCCGGAATCATTTTGAAATCTAAAAAACCAGCGCGCGCCTCACGCCGAAAGCCCGAAACGCTTGAGAATTTGCACGAAGACTTCCGTTCCCAGCCATCCGCCCAACGCGGAAAGCGCGAAGGCGCTCAACGGATTCAAGACGATGGCGCGAGAAACGAAATTGAGCACACCGAAGATGAACGCCCAGTACAACACGAAGCCGGCGATCAATCCAATGATGATGCGCCACCATTTTGAATTTTGCCGCGTCCAAAACGCGATCACGCCGCCGGCCAGGCCGCCCAACGCCGACAAACTCAGCGGCAGCAGCGGCGGCGAGACTTTGAGAGGAGCGGTGGTTGGCCGCAGATCGGGCGTCGCCGCCGAAATTTCCACATCGCCCATCCACGTCGGAAAAAAGCTCGTCCGCGATTCGGAACGGCCCGCCGGTATCTCGAATTCCTCTTTCTCGATTTCGCCGCGCCCCTTGTCGATCGCCAAGGCGATTTGCCGCGGCGAATCGGTGGCAATCGGCGTCCCTTTCTCATCCAACAAGCGAACGATCAGATCGGATTGATCGACGAGCGTAATGGCCGGCGGGCTGATATTAAGCTCGATCTGGGTGATCGGCGGGCCGAAGATGATGTCGATTTTTTTTTCAGCTTGCGGCGGCAAATTTATCGGCAAGGAGCCGAGATATTCGACGGTGATGGTTCCAATCTTGTCGGAAGTCAATGTTGCCTGGCCATAGTCGTCGCCTTGCGGGATGGTGACGACGGGCTGCGGCTTGAGCGTGCCGCCGCTGTTGAACAAACGCACGCGGATATCCGCCGGCGCAATTCCTTCGGGGCTATAATAAAACAGATGTATCGTGGCCGTGTCCTTGCCGTCCGCCAGCAAAGTTCGCTGCGGGCTGCTTTTCAGAAGAAGAGTAGTTTCTTGGCTCGGGATGCGTTGAAACGGTGGAGGGAACGCCAACAAGCCGGCTCCGGCAAAGCGTAAATCAAGGCCGGGCATCCAAGCGCCGGGGCGAGGCCGCTGCAAAGATCGAATCGCCGGCCGGACGCGAATCACCGTATCGTCCGGCAGAAATTCCGGCAATTTTGCGAGATGGCTGGCGTGAATGTTGAAGACGCCAAGCTCCTCAAGCGGAAGCGTGAATTTTGCCGAGGTCTCGCCAACTTTAATGGTATCTTGCATTTTTTTCTTGAGCTGGTTTGAAAACGAGGCCCGCAGCTCGATTTCGATGATATGCTCCTTGGCGGCTTTCAGCGGTTTGTTGTTCACGTCGTGAAGAAAAACTTCAACCGCGGCTTTGGCGCCGAGGGCATAGCTCGGCAAATCCGTTTTAATCGCCAGTTTGACCGGCTTGATTTCCTGCAGCCGCCGAACTTGGGCGCTCGCCGTTGCCGCCCCGAGCAGAAGGCAAAAGCAAGCCAATCCCGACAGCGTCCGTTGAGATAATTGTGTTGGCATAAGAAAGGGTCCTAAAATTCTATCATCGTCATGATAAATTGAGTTCTTGGAATCAGCCAAGGTGGTGTGCCGCATACTACAAAAAAATAAATCAAATGTCAACAAAATTTTATGCGCTTTTTATTTGAATTTTTCCTTGACTCTCAAGCGATTTTTTGTTATCATAAGCCTTGATTTTGTCCGCTTGCGAAACGATAACAGCCGTCTGATCGGCTTTTCGAGAAGACAAGAGAACTTCATCTGGAGGAGGAAACGAGATGTGGTTTGATTTTGCCGCCGCGTTTGCGTTCATCGTCGTCGGCGCGGCGTTCGTCGGTATCAATTTGGTGATTTCGCGCCTGCTGCAGCCGCGCCATCCCACCGCCATCAAGCTTTCGACCTACGAATGCGGGGAACTGCCGGTCGGCCAATCCTGGGTTCAATTTAACAATCGCTTTTACGTCATCGCCCTCGTCTTTCTTATTTTCGACGTGGAAATCGTCTTTCTTTTCCCCTGGGCCGTGGTGTTTAAAGAACTGGGCTTGTTTGCGTTTGTCGAAGCCTTGATTTTTGTCGGCATCTTGCTGGTCGGCCTGGCTTACGTTTGGCGCAAAGGCGATTTGGAATGGGACAAGCCGCAAACCGGCAAATACGCGCGCGAGTCCGCGCCGCACTTTTTCGACGATCAACCGGCGCCGGCGCCATCCGAAGCGCGCGAGCCTGTCATGGCGTCGTAAAAAATAAAACGTAAGAGTAAAACGTAAAAATCCGGGCGACGGCGGCCGTCGGATTCGGAAAATCCGGATACCGATTCATTACAAGCTTGTGTGAATGAGAGGATTTGAATGCGTGAATTGATCGAAACGCTGCAAAGCGGTCAAAGTTTTTTAGCCGGCCTGCCGCCGGCGGTGCTCACGCTCATTTTTTTGGTGATCGGCGCGGCGTTTTTTGCGACGGTCATGGCGCTGAATGCGCTGGTGATGGTTTATGCCGAACGCAAAGTCTCGGCCTGGATGCAAGATCGCATGGGGCCGATGGAAGTCGGGCCGCACGGCTTGCTGCAAACGCTTGCCGACGCCGTCAAACTGCTGCTGAAGGAAGACATCGTTCCGGCGGCCGCGGATAAACGCCTGCACTGGTTCGCGCCGTTTCTCGCTTTTGCCGCGCCCTGCGCCGCTTTTGCGGCCCTGCCCTACGCCCGCAATTTTGTTTTTGCCAACTTCGACATCGGCGTGTTTTATGTCGCCTCCATCACCTCGCTCTCGGTCATCGCCATTCTGATGGCGGGCTGGGCTTCGAACAACAAATGGGCGCTGCTCGGCGGCATGCGCGCCGCGGCGCAAATTGTCAGCTACGAAATTCCCGCCGGGCTGGCCATCATCGTGATCGTCATGCAAGTCGGCTCGTTGAATTTCAACGACATCAGCCTGGCGCAGGACGGCGGCATTCACCGCTGGTTCATCTGGCGCTATTTCCCGTTCAATCTCATTGCCTTCGTCGTTTTTTATCTCGCCACCCTCGCCGAATGCAACCGCACGCCGTTCGATCTCCCCGAAGCCGAATCCGAGCTGGTCGCCGGTTTTCATACCGAATACAGCGGCTTCAAATGGTCGATCTTCATGCTCGCCGAATACGCGGAAATGTTGATCGTCGCCCTGGTCGGCGCCGCGCTCTTTCTCGGCGGCTGGTCAAGCCCGATTCCCGGATTTTTAAACTCCGGCGCCTGGGGCGTCCTGTGGTTCGGACTCAAAGGCGCTTTTCTCATGTTCACATATATGTGGCTGCGTTGGACGCTGCCCCGTCTCCGGGTCGATCAGCTCATGCATTTGTCGTGGAAAGTTCTAACGCCGTTCAGTTTCGCCTGCTTGCTCGGCGTCGGTTTGTGGATGTTGTTTTAGTTGCTCGTTGCTTGTAGCTCGTTAATGATCACTGATTACTGGCCACTCGTTACGAATTACGTTTTACGTTTTAGGAATTTCTTATGACCTCATTCGACGTGATGTTTTATGTGATCGGCGCGATAACGCTGTTGTCCGCCGCCGTCATGGTTTTCTCCAAAAACATCATTTATAACGCCATGGGTTTGCTGTTCGCCTTCTTCGGCGTCGCCGGAATCTACGTCATGCTCGGCGCTGATTTTCTCGCGGCGACGCAATTGTTGATTTACGTCGGCGGCATTTTGGTCTTGCTGCTCTTCGGCGTCATGCTGTCGCAGCGTATCACCGGCCTGGAGATGCGCACCGATACGCTGCAAATGCTGCCTGCGGCCATCGTCTGCGGCGGCGTCGCGGCCATTCTCTTGTGGATGATTTGGAAAACCCCGTGGCCAAAAGCGGAAATCGGTCCGCCCGAGCCGACGACGCGCCACATCGGCACATTGTTCATGACGGATTATTTGATTCCTTTTGAAATCGTTTCGGTTCTCTTGCTGGCCGCTCTCGTCGGCGCGGCGTTTATCGGCAGAAGGGAGGCGCGATGATGCAAGTCGGTTTGACGCATTTTCTGGTGCTCGGCGCGATTCTTTTCGTGCTCGGCCTGCTGGCAGTGATCACCAAACGCAACGCCGTCACCGTGTTGATGGGCGTCGAGCTGATCATCAACGCCGCCAACATCAACTTCATCGCCTTCGCGCGCTATCTCGACAAGGATATCGACGGCCAGATGTTCGGCGTGTTTGTGATCGTCGTCGCCGCCGCCGGCGCTGCTGTCGCGTTGGCCATCGTTTTGAATATCTACCAGCGCATGCGCTCGGTGAATTTGGATGAAGCCGATTCGCTGGCGGGGTGAAATTTCTCCAAAATAAATTTTGGAGCTAAGAGCTGGATGGACGCTAAAGCGCCCTCATTCTCGTAATTATTAGCCCGATTTATCGGGCTTGCATATATTAGCCCCGAGCGTTCAGCTCGGGGGGAGGAAAGTTTTGGAAAACACCATTCTCACCCAAGCCATCATCATTCTTCTGCTGCCGCTGGCGGCGTTTGTCATTCAAATCTTTTTCGGCAAACGGCTGCCGCGGCAGGGCGATTGGCTGCCGACCTCGGCCATGTTCATCAGCTTGATTTTGGCCATTTTGATTTTTGGCCGCGTGCTCGCCCATTATGAACCCGCTTTCAAAATCAACCGCACGTTTGAGTGGATCGCAGTCGGCCCGATCGATCTCAGCTTCGGCCTCCTCATCGACAACCTCACCGCCGTGATGTTGGTCGTCGTCACGTTGGTCAGCGCCCTCGTGCATCTCTTTTCCATCGGCTACATGCACGGCGATGTCCGCTACAGCCGCTACTTTGCTTATCTGGCGCTGTTCAGCTTCTCGATGCTCGGATTGATCTTGGTCGATAATTTCTTCGGCATTTATATTTTTTGGGAATTGGTCGGCGTTTCTTCTTATCTGCTCATCGGCCACTGGTATGAAAAAAAATCCGCCAGCGACGCCGCCATCAAAGCATTCATCACCACGCGCGTCGGCGATCTCGGCATGTTTGCCGGTATCATGATCATCATCGCCACCCTCGGCACGCTCGGGTTTGACGACGTCTTCGCCGGCGTCGCCGCCGGTGAATTGGCCGGCGGATGGCTGACGCTGGCCGGCATTCTGATCTTCTTCGGCGCCGTCGGCAAATCCGCGCAATTCCCGCTGCACGTCTGGCTGCCGGACGCTATGGAAGGCCCGACGCCGGTTTCCGCGTTGATTCACGCCGCGACGATGGTTGCCGCCGGCGTTTATCTCGTTGGCCGTACTTACGTCTTTTACTCCGCCGATGCCATGCTTTTCATCGGCGTCATCGGCGCGATCACCGCTTTTATCGCCGCGACGATTGCCATCACACAGATGGACATTAAAAAAGTAATGGCATATTCGACGATCAGCCAGCTCGGTTATATGATCGCCGCGCTGGGCGTCGGCGGTTACATGGCCGGACTTTTTCATCTGATGACGCACGCCTTCTTCAAAGCGCTGCTCTTCCTCGGCTCCGGCTCGGTGATTCACGCCATGCACCACGCTTATCACGAATTGCACGATCATCACTCCGATCCGCAGGACATGCGCAACATGGGCGGCTTGCGCAGCAAGATGCCGGTGACTTTTCTCACCATGCTGCTCGCCACCTGCGCGATCTCCGGCGTGCCGTTTTTCGCCGGCTTCTTCAGCAAAGACGCCATTCTCGCCGCGGCGTTGGAAACCGCGATGACCTCGCACAATCTTCTTCATACCGTCATCTTTGGCGTGCTTTTGTTATCAGCCGGCATTACAGCCTTTTACATGTTTCGTCTGGTTTATCTCACCTTCTTCGGCGAGCCGGCGAAGCGCGAGGTGCATCATCACATTCACGAATCGCCGACGGTAATGACCGTGCCGCTGATCGTGCTCGGCGTCTTGTCGGTTGTCGGCGGTTACGGCAGTTGGTTTCAAGATTTGGTCACCAAACCGGAACTGGCAAGTTACGCGGCGAGCGCCGTGGCGCCGGCAGCCGCCGAAGCCGGACATGATGTCGCTCACACCGCGCACACGCTGGCCATGTGGCTATCGATCTTCGTCGCCGGTCTGGGCATTTTGCTGTCAACTGCGTTCTATTATTGGAAAAAATTTTCCGCCGACGCCGTGGCCGAGCGCTTCAAGCCGGTTTACAATTTTCTGTTGAACAAATGGCGTTTCGACGATCTGTACCAAGCCACGTTTCTCGCCGGCACGCATCTGTTCAGCCGGGTTTCCGCCTGGTTTGATTTGAAAGTGGTCGATGGCCTGGTCAATGGCGTCGCGAAAGTGACTGTGCTCGGCTCGTTCGCCAGCGGCTGGCACGACAACAAAATCGTCGACGGCCTCGTCAACCTCACCGCCAACATCGTCGGCTGGTTCGGCGCGACCTTGCGCGAAGTGCAAACCGGCCGCGTGCAAAGTTATATCCTCATGGCGCTCGGCGCGGTGGTGTTGTTATATATTTTGCAGTTGGCGTTTGCGTAATACAGATTTTTTATAAATCCCCAACGGATAAGAACTTAGCATCCGTCGCGTTGTTTCTATCCGTTGAGAAAATGTTTTTGCAACTTGTTGACGCAATCAAAATTATCCCGAGGAAGAAATGATTTCAAACATTCTCAGTTGGATTATCTTCTTGCCGATCATCGGCGCGGTGTTGGTGCTGCTCGTGCCGCGCAATGAAAAACAAACCGGCATCATTCGCGCGATTTCCGCGGTGTTTACCGGCTTGCAGGTCGTGCTGGCGGTTATCATTTTCATGAAATTCGACCGCAACACCGCGACGATGCAAATGGTCGAGCAGGCCAAGTGGATACCGTCTTATAACATCGAATATTTTGTCGGCATCGACGGCCTCTCGGTGTCGATGGTGCTGTTGACGGCCCTGCTCTCGTTCATTTGCATCTTTGCCTCGTGGGGCATTCAAAAAGCCGTCAAAGGCTATTTCGCGCTTTTCCTGCTGCTCGATGCCGGCATGATGGGCGTTTTCTGCGCGCTGGACTTCTTCCTCTTCTACATTTTTTGGGAAGTGATGCTGCTGCCGATGTATTTTCTCATCGGCATTTGGGGCGGCCCGCGCCGCGAATATGCCGCGATCAAATTTTTCCTCTACACCTTGTTCGGCTCCGTGCTCATGCTGGTTGCCATGCTGGTTTTTTATTTTAATGTGAAAGATCCCGTCACCGGCGGCCATACGTTCAACATGCTGCACATGATGGATCAGACCCTGCACCAAGGTTTGCTCAGCCAGTTCAATGTCCGCTTGCTCGCCTTCGCCGCGTTGTATGTCGGCTTCGCCATCAAGATTCCCGCATTCCCGTTCCACACCTGGCTGCCCGACGCCCACGTCGAAGCGCCGACGGCAATCAGCGTCATCCTCGCCGGCGTTCTCTTGAAGATGGGAACTTACGGATTGTTGCGCATCAGCTATCCGATCTTGCCGGATGCCATGATGTACAAGCCCTTTGCGTATGGATTTGTGATTATTGCGGTGATCAATATTGTCTACGGCGCGCTGTGCGCCATGGCGCAAAAAGATTTGAAAAAAATGGTGGCGTATTCTTCCATCGGTCACATGGGCGTGGTGATGCTGGGCATGGCCGGCTTGACGCCGCTCGGCATGAACGGCGCGGTTCTGCAAATGTTCAATCACGGCACCGTCACCGCCATGCTCTTCTTGCTCGTCGGCGTCATTTATGATCGCGCTCATCATCGCGACGTCGATGGCTTCGGCGGCCTGGCTCAGCAAATGCCGATTTACACCGGCATCGTCACTGTTGCGTTCTTCGCCAATCTCGGCTTGCCCGGCCTCTCAAGTTTCATCAGCGAAGCGTTCAGCTTCCTCGGCGCCTTCAGCTCGACGACGTTTAATCTAAAAGTTTATACGATCATCGCCACTCTTGGCATCGTGCTCGTCGCCGGCTACATGCTGTGGACCTTGCAGCGCATGTTCCTCGGCCAGCTAAATCCCAAGTACGCCAATTTGCCGGAAATCAACAACCGCGAGCTGTTCACCCTCGTGCCGTTGGCGGTCATCGTCATCTTTCTCGGCATCTACCCGGCGCCGGTGTTGAGCTTGCTCGAAGTCACGATGAACAACCTCGTCGTCGTCATGAAAGAAGCCCCGGCGTTGTGGGGAATGCGATAGAAATTAGATTTTGCAGCGTAAATGATCGAACCTACAACAGGCGCGCTTTAAAAGCTGTTTTAATCTAAACGTTGGGTGATGAATATTTTTCTGTTCATGCTTGACGCACAAAAACTCCGTTAGGAGTGAAATGTTTATAGAAAATACCGCCCGAGATTCGAAAAACTCCGTAGGAGTGAAATGTTCTTTCTCGAACGCTCAACGCGTCTTTTCCGGAAAAACCCAACATGTCACTCCTTCGGAGTTTGAAAATCCTCAGGATCAAAATTACTATAAACATGGCACTCCTAACGGAGTTTGCCTGAAGCAGACGAGCCATTTTGAAATTGAATCCGATCATGAGCCGGAACCGGCGACGGATGAATTTTTAGTGGCCCAGCTTCAGGAAAAAATAAGCGCGCTGGCGGATTTTTATAAAAGCATTCTAAAAGAGCAAACCCGGCAAAACCCGCTTTTCGCCCGGAAATTGGCCGGTTGGTTGGCCGAGCAAAATTGCAAATTTCGCCGGCGGCCCGAGAATTTTGATTACGCCGCAAAATGGACGGCTTATCTGCTCATCAACAAGATTCTTTTTTATCATCTTTTGCGCGCGCAAGAATCTCATGCTCTCGCGGCATTTGCATTTCCCGATGATTTGAAAAGACTGCGGACAACCCTGCGGAATTATTTCAAGCGGATTTTGAAAATTGACTACAATGCCTTTTACAGCGCCGATTTTATCGAAAAAATCGCTTTGCCAAAAACCAGCGCGATGGTGACAGAAATCGAAGCCGTGGCCGAAATTTTTAAGGCGCATGATTTTTCCAGGCTCGGATATGACGTGATCGGCAGAATTTTTGAACGTTTGATTCCGCCGGACGAGCGGCACGATTTCGGCCAGTATTTCACCAGCCCGGAGGTGGTTGATTTGATTCTGCGGTTCAGCGTCAACCGTGAAGACGCCGCGATTCTCGATCCCGCCTGCGGCGCCGGCATGTTTCTGGTGCGCGCCTATCAGCATAAAAAATTGATGAATCGCCGCTTGCCGCACGAGAAAATTTTAGCGACCTTGTGGGGCAGTGAAATTGCAGCTTTTCCGGCGCATCTGGCGAAAATCAATCTGGCGATCAACGGCCTGAGCGCCGTAAAAAATCAGCCGAACATCATTCAGCAGGATTTTTTCGATTGGCGCGCCGGAGAAGACGAGGCGTTTGATCATAAAAAAAGAAAAAAATTGAAAGCGGGAGAAGCAGCGCTTCCGCGCTGGTTCGACGCCGTGGTGGGAAATCCGCCGTACACCCGGCAGGAGGAGATGAATAAAATTTCTTCCACCGCAGCGGCTTATAAGGAAAATTTGATCGACAAGGCGGTTTATTTTCGCCGCGTAAAAACGGCGGCAATCGGCAAACGCGCCGGCATTCACGCGTATTTTTTTGTTCACGGCGCCAAGTTTTTGAAAGACGGCGGCTTCTTCGGCTTTATCGTTTCGGATTCGTGGCTCGACGTTGATTATGGCAGAGGCCTGCAAGAATTTTTTCTGGATCATTACAAGATCGTCGCCATCATCGCCTCGCAAGTCGAGCGCTGGTTTGCCGAAGCCGGCGTCAACACCTGCATCGTCATCCTGCAAAAATGCAGCAACCGGCAAAGGCGCGAGGCGAATTGGATTCGCTTCGTTTATCTCAAAAAATCCTTGCGCAGCTTGATTCCGCCGGCTCAGGACGGCTGGGAAAAACAGGCTGCCAGATTCAATGCCATCGACCGGCTCAAAAAAACCATTCTCTCGCAGGCGGATTTTTGCGAAAGCGCAAGCTGGCGGATTTTTCCCAAAAGCCAAAAAGAGCTGCGCGAGGAGGGAACGGATTCTGAAAGCCGGAAATATGTCGGCACCAAATGGGGAAAATATCTGCGCGCGCCGGAAATTTTTTTCAAAATTCTCGAGAAGGGAAAAGGCAAGCTCGCGCCGCTCGGAGAAGTCGCCGCGATTCGCCGCGGCTTCACGACCGGCGCCGACCCGTGGTTCTACGTCACCGATGTGACCGACTCAACGAGCGAGAAAGAAATCAAACAAATTGCCGGCCGGATGGGCTATAAAGGAAAACTTGCCGATCTCAGGCTGATTCAAAGCGGCGACGGCACCCGCTGGCTTATTGAAAAAAAATTTCTTCAACCTGTGATTCGCAATCCCGAAAACTACAAAAATATTTTTATCGAGGCGCAATCAATTCGGGATTTCGCCGTCATCATCAATGCGCCAAAAGAAAAAATCAAAAGCAAGCTCATCGCGTCGTATATCCGGCATGGCGAGAAAAAGGCTTATCAAATGGGAAAAAACCGGACGCTGATTCCGGCTCAAACCAGAACCTGTTCGTCGCGGCAGAATTGGTATCAACTGTCGAGTCTCAAGCCCTCGCGCCTGCTCTGGCAAAAAGCGTTCGACATTTATCATCGCCACTATTTTGCCAGCGAAAATGTTCTTGCCAATCAGCGGTTTTATCATGTTTATCCGCAAGAAAACGCCGGTGAAATCATCGCGGCGGTTTTAAATTCAACTTTTGTGGCGTTGTATCTGGAATTTCAAAGATCGATGATGGGACTCGGCGCTATCGAGGCCACCGTCGAGGAAGCAAAGCAAACTTTGGTGATTCAGCCGCAGGCGGTTTCAGCTTCGGCACGCAACCGTCTGACGAACGTGTTGAGCCGCTTGGGGCAGAGAGAAGTCGGCTCGATTTTTGATGAAATCGGCGCGTCTTCGCCGGAAGAAGTTTTGTTGGATAAAGTCAAGCCCGATCGCCGCGAGCTTGATCACATCGTTTTGAGAGAAATTTTGGCGCTTACCGAAGCCGAACAGGTCGAAGTTTATCGCGCGGTTGTTAATGCCGCGAAATTACGTATCGAAAAAGCAAAAAGCCGGCGTTGAGGCAGATTCTAAAATAAACGGAGTGCAACATGGATATCGCTGCAAGCCTGCAGAATAATATTGCGAGTTTAAGCTATTTCATCCCCGAGTTCATTCTCATCGGCCTGATGCTGGTGCTGATGATCGTCGACATCCTGATCAAGCGCGAGAAAACGCCGTGGCTCGGCATCATCGCGTTGATCGGCAGCGTCGTCGCTCTCGTCGCTGTTTTTGCGCAAGCCTCGCTGCCGCCGACCGGCCTGTTCAACAACATGATGGCGGTCGACCCGTTCTCGTGGTTTTTCAAGATACTTTTTCTCGGCAGCATGGTGATGGTTGTCTTTCTCTCCATGTCGTCGCTGGAGCTGGCCGGGCGCAATGTCGGCGAGTATTTTATTTTGATTACTGCGACCACACTCGGCATGTTTTGGATGGCCTCCGCCACCAATTTGTTGACGATTTTTATTTCGATTGAGACAGTGAGCATCTCCTCGTTCGCGTTGGCGAGCTATTTGAAAACCGTCAAACGCTCGAGCGAGGCCGGATTGAAGTATACGATCTACGGCGCGTTCTCTTCCGGCTTGATGCTGTACGGATTTTCGCTGCTGTACGGATTGACCGGCTCGTTGAACATCGTGGAAATCTCCAAAATTTTGGCCACTTCCCAGCCAAATTCCTTGACGTTGTTTGTTTCGGTGCTTTTAATTCTCGCCGGCTTTGGTTACAAAATCGCTTCGGTGCCGTTTCACTTCTGGGCGCCGGATGTTTATGAAGGCGCGCCGACGCCGGTCACGGCCTTTTTCAGCGTCGGCCCCAAAGCCGCGGGCTTTGCGCTGTTGATCCGATTCTTCAACACCGCGCTTTCGACGACCGAAGACGGCGCGATTTGGTATCCGGCGGCGGATATCAACTGGCCGCAGCTTCTCGCCGTGGTCGCCGCGGCAACGATGACACTCGGCAATTTGATCGCCATCAAACAAAACAATATCAAACGCCTTCTCGCTTATTCGAGCATCGCGCACGCCGGTTACGCGCTGATGGGAACCGTTCTGCTCACACGCGAGGGCATTTATGCGACGATGTTTTATCTCGTCGCGTACTATTTGATGAACCTCGGCGCTTTTCTCGTGGTCATCATTTGCCAGGATTTGATCAAGAGCGAGCGCCTCGAAGATTATCGCGGCCTCGGTTTCCGCGCCCCGGCGGTGGCGGCGGCGATGACGATTTTTCTTTTTTCTTTAACCGGCCTGCCGGTGACGATCGGCTTCGTCGGCAAATTTTATCTGCTCGCGGCGCTGGTGCGCGGTGGGGAGCAATATGTCTGGCTCGCCATCGTCGCCGTCATCAACACCGTTGTCTCGCTGTTTTATTACGCGCGCATTTTCAAGGTGATGTATTTGGAAACTTCCGATGACGTGCCGCTGACCCGCCTTGCCGTTTCTCCGGCCGCGCTGATCTTGCTGGCGGTCTTGGCCGTCCCCACCGTTTTGTTGGGCGCGTACTGGGCGCCGTTGTTTGATTTAACCGTTTCCTCGGTGAAATTTTTTGCCGGGTTGTAAGGTTGGCGAATTTGGCTGTAAATAGTAGCGGTAGGACGCCACGATCAAACGTCAATTTCGGGGCCGAAAAGCTTTGGGGTGGCAAACTTTCTTTTGGCAAACTTTCTTTTCTTGACTTTCAGAAAAAGCTTGTGTAAATTCCGTAACATACGAAGTTTGCAAAATTCGTATTTTTTGCGTTGAGGTAGCTCATGGATGCGCAAGCGGAGTTTGAACGCATTTCGAATCCTTATATCGTGGGGAATCCCATCAAAAGCGGCGAGATGTTCTACGGCCGCCAGGAGGAGTTTTTTTTCACTAAAAGAAAAATCGAAACCGGCGACAAAAACTACGTCATCGTTTTTTGCGGCGAACGCCGCAGCGGCAAAACCTCCATCCTTTTTCAAATTCTTTCCGGCAAGCTCGGCGAGGCGTTTCTGCCGGTTTTGATCGACATGCAAACCATGGCCGGCCTGCATAACGACGGCGACTTTTTCGGGGAAATCGCCCAGGAAATCTGCCGCACGCTGAAAGACAGCCGCGTCGATCTTCAGGACTACACGACCCGCGCCCTTTCCGAAGGTCCGTACAAGAGCTTTCGGGCCTTGCTCGACAAGGTTTTTGCGCTCTTTCCCAAGAAGCATCTGATCCTGATGATCGACGAATACGAGATGATCGAGGAAAAATTCAACGAGGGAAGCTTAAGCCCGGATGTGATCACTTTTTTTGCGGGCTTGCTGGAAAGCTCGTGCAGCGTGAGTTTTATTTTTACCGGCTCCCGGCATCTGGAGCAGCGCCAAAGGATTGAATTTTGGCGCGTGCTGTTCGGAAAGTCCCTCTACCGGCGCATCAGTTTTCTTTCCCGCGAAGACACCCTCCGGCTGATTACCGAGCCGGTGCGGGAATCTGTGGCTTTTGACGACGGCACCGTGGAAGCCATCTACCGCCTGACCGCCGGCCAACCATTTTATACGCAAGTTGTCTGCCAAAGCCTGATTGACCATTTAAACGAAGTCAAAAAAAATCGCGTTGAGGCCAGCGACATCGAAGCGGTAACCGAAGACATCCAGCGCAATCCCCTGCCGCAAATGATCTACATTTGGAACAGCCTCGAGAACATGGAGAGATTGGTCATGTCGGTGCTCGCCGAGCTGCAGCATCAGGCCGAGGCGTCCATTCCGGTGACAAAACTCCTGCGCTTTCTCAAAGAAAAGGACAGCGGATTTGCCGCCAACAAGAAGGTGCTGATCACCACGCTGGAAAATTTATACGAACGTGAGCTGGTGAGCAAAAAGGAGGAAACCTATCGCATTCCCATCGAGCTTTTGAGTCGATGGATCCGGCAGGAGCAATCCTTTTGGAAAATCATTCACGAAATAACGCCGACGGTGACGGTTCCGCAAGTCGGCGAAATTTCCAGGCACCGGGTGGTCAAACTGGGTTATGCGCTCGGCGGGGCTCTCGTCTTTGCGCTGGGGATTTTCGTGGTCACAAATATATTTTCGAAGAAGGAAATCAATCAGCCAAGCCCGGCGACCGAAACGCTGGCGACCAACTTGACGCCTGCCGCACCGCCGCCGGCAGAGATCAAAATCGCGCCGGCAGACAGCAATCCGGCGGCTATCGCCGCGGAAAAACCCGTGAAGCCTACCAAAAATGAAATTCGCGGAGAAGTGAAGAAGCCGCCGGAGCCGCCGCCTCGCGTCATGCCGGGGGCCATCATCGCCACCTGGCAGCCAGCCGCGGCAAATTTATTTTTCAATGACCAGCTCATCGATACCGAATCTCCCGCCATCCTCGATACGTTACCGGCCGGGGAATACTTCCTGCGCCTCGAAAAGGCCGGTTATCTCACTCAGCAAATAAAAATTGTTTTGGCCGCCGGCGAAAGAAAACCGGTTGAGATTTCTCTCCGGAAAGTGCCGCCGGCGTATCTTGACATTCGCGTCGTTCCCTTTGCGGAAATCTACCTCGACGGCGATTTCAAAGCAAAAACCAGTTATTTTTTCACCGAGGTGGAGCCGGGGCGGCACGTCATCAAGCTGGCGCACGCCAGCTTTGGCGACACGGCCTGGACCATCGCGGCTGGCTCGGCGGATACCAGCCGGGTGATTCATAATTTTCTTCTCAAAAAATAAGGAGCAGGTATGGCGATTCAAGCTCGAAAGCTTTGGCTGCCTTTTCTCCTCGGCTGTGTGCTGGCGCTTTTCAATTTCCCGCTACAGGCGCAAATCAACATCAGCACATATCAGCCGATCAATCAGGCGGCGGAACACTTTTTCTTCGATCGCTTTGCCGATGCCATCGCGGTGCTGCGGCCGTTCCTCGATAGCACGGTCGTGGAAAAGCCCGATTACGCGCTGGCCTGCGAGCTGCTGGCTTTTTCATTTTATTCCTTACAAGACGTCCAGGCGACGGAGGCGATACGCGAAATTCTTTCGCGAAACATTCACACCGAAGCCGACACCAATTTGTTCAAGCCGGAATACGTCAAATTTTTTCGCTTTGAAAAAGCGCGGCTGGTCGGCCGGGGGCGCATCGGCTCGAATCCCTCCGGGGCAACTGTGTTTATCAATGACCGCTTTGCCGGGAAAGCGCCGATCGATACCCTGCTGCTTGCCGGCGAATATCAGATTCGCGTCGAGTCGGAGGGCTATCGCAGAATAAGCCGCAGTTTTTTGATTCAAGGCGGGAGCGGGATCGATTTTGTCTTTGAGTTGTCCCGCAAGAGCAGAAATTGGCGATTAGACTTTATCTGAAATAAGGTTTATATTATATGAATGCTCACATACAACAAACTCAAAAAGAATCGTCGTAAGTTCATCGCTCTCACTGGCATCACACCAAGAGAGTTTAAGCGTCTAA
>Ga0187892_10000211_pt1 | contig 155086 bp, 155 predicted proteins | sample MA1701073metaG_FD_139345 | JGI IMG/M metagenome (GOLD analysis project Ga0187892, IMG submission 139345) | Bio-ooze microbial communities from a basaltic lava cave in the Kipuka Kanohina Cave System on the Island of Hawaii, USA - MA170107-3 metaG ...
GCTCCGTGATTCCTTCTCTGCCTTCTTGCCATTGCCTGCCCCCTGAATTCGGGCGATTCCGTCGCCCACGCGGGCAGAGACTACACTTGTCGGACTGTCTGAATTTCTGGGGCCACCTCTCATTACCCCCCTCCTTCCCCATCTAGCTCATTCCGGGTCAGTACATTTTCTCTCCGTGCTCCATCACGAATCGCACTGGAATCTTCGGATTATTAATGTCTTTCCTCGTCTTCCGCCATTTCTTTTCCCACTTGCTGAAGTACGGTTCAAGGTCGGCAGGTGACATCTTGTAAATAGCCTTTAGTTCGATGGATTCGTATACGGCAAAAATCCATTCGACATTGCGATACTTCTTCAGAATCACAGGATTCAAATGGTGATGCGTGGAAAAGCTCTTGGTCAGGAGCACATTGACCGATTTCAGTTCGTACTCCTGGCCGTTGTCGTCTTTGGCGTCGTTGCCTTCGCGGGAAGGAATAATTTGCAACCCGGTGATGAGGGCGAGCTGCAGCAGCTTTCCTCCGTTGTCCTGGAACACGTCGCGGATACCGTGCTTGCTCGCAAGCTCCTGAAGCCGACGCACATGCGGCATGAGCGCGTCGAGTAGTGCCCTGTCCGGATGCGATTTCATTTGCTCGCGTCGGACAGGAGGTCTTGAGGCTGTACACCGAGACCACGGGCGATGCGTTCAACATTGTCAATGGATACGTTCCGCTCGCCGCGCTCAACGGAGCCGACGTACGTGCGATGCAGGCCCGTGCGCTCCGCCAATGCCTCTTGGGATATGCCCAGGCGGCCCCGTTCCTCTCTGATGCGGCGCGCAAGTAGCTGGCGAAGTTTGGGGGCTGTTGACCTTGTTGCCATGGGCCGCTAGGATGCAAGGCTGACGACTATGAATCTACAGACTATAAGTAGCGCGCCCGATAAGGCTCCGGCCTATTCGACGCACCTTGGGGCGTGCTACTGCGGAGACTCGTTGGATGTACTCCGAGGTCTGGCCGACGACTCGGTTAATCTGGTAATTACCAGTCCGCCTTTTGCCCTGCTCAGAAAAAAGGAGTATGGCAACAAGGACCAGGAGGAGTATGTCGATTGGCTGGCACAGTTCGGAGCTTTGGTCCGGGATAAGTTGCGGCCGGATGGTAGCTTCGTACTCGATCTCGGGGGCGCGTATCAGCGGGGCACACCCGCGCGGAGCCTTTATAACTTTCGCGTACTCATGCGGTTCTGTGACGATTTGGGCTTCTTCTTGGCCGAGGACTTTTACTGGTTCAATCCGTCGAAGCTTCCGAGCCCGATTGAGTGGGTTAACAAGCGCAAGATGCGCGCGAAAGACTCGGTCAATACGGTATGGTGGTTTTCAAAAACCGAATGGCCGAAAGCCAACGTTGGAAGAGTGCTCGCTGAGTACAGCGGGCGGATGAAAAAGCTTCTCGAGGATCCTGACGGCTTCTACTCGCCCGCCAAACGACCCTCCGGCCACGATATCGGACGCGGTTTTGGCAAGGACAACGGGGGCGCCATTCCCTCCAATCTCCTGCAAATCCCGAATTCCGAATCGAACGGCGGGTACTTGAACGGCTGCAAGACGGTCGGCATCACGGGTCACCCGGCCAGGTTCCCCGCAAAGCTTCCGCAGTTCTTCATTCGGATGCTTACCGACCCCGGCGATCTGGTAGTCGATATATTTGGAGGGTCTAACACTACGGGCGCCGTTGCCGAGCAAGAGACCCGGCGTTGGATGAGCATAGAGATGGATCGGACCTACGTTGCTGCGTCCGCTTTTCGGTTCCTTGCTAGCGACGTATCCGCCGAGCTCGCAAGAGAAATATTCGAGGACATTCTCGCCGGGCGTAGCGTCGATCTGTCCAAATACCTGCCGGTGCAGTCACCGCTGTTTACCGAAGCGGCGTAGCAACAGGAAGCCAAGTAAAGCCTCGATCAGCCATAGCTGTATAAATTGACAGTGCCCGATGCGCTAAGGTAACTTGTGCGCACAGCCGGGCCATCGAACAGCGGAAGAGCCGCTTCCCCTTTGAGGAGCTGATTGCAATGAGATCACTTGTCACTAACCAGTGACCGAGTGAAGCCCGGCGGCTAGTCCACCTTGCTCCATTCGGTCCTTAAACGAATTGGAGCCGCTATGCACAGTATTGGGATCACCCGGTCGTCGCACTGCCTCAAAGCACGTCTGCTCGGGCTGGAGAAGCTCTTCCGGCCCCTACTGGATGGGAGGAAAGCCCACGGCCGGGACGGCCGGACGGCGAAGCGGCCGGACGACCCGGCACGTGCCTCTTCCCCCCGTCCAGTAATACGGGGGGAAAGTCCCCCCGTTGATCGTCTCGTCTATTCCGGGTGAGCCATGGCGACGCTCACCCTGCGAGAGGCCGCGGCGCTCCTGAAGATTCATCCGGTCACGCTCCAGGACAGGGCGCGCGCCGGCGAGATCCCCGGGGCGAAGATCGGGCGGGCGTGGGTATTCGTGGAAATTGACCTCCTCGAATATATCCGCGCACAATACCGGCGGCGAGTGTTGCAGGGTGAGCATGCGGAGAAAACGCAATGTCACTCTACAAGCGTAGTGGTTCACCATATTGGTGGATCAGACTCAGCCACAACGGACGACGAATACAGCAAAGTTCTGGCACTTCCGACAAAGCAGAAGCCCGGGAGTATCACGACAAGCTGAAGGCGTCGTTGTGGGACCAGGAGCGCCTGGGCATCAAGCCCGAGCACTCCTGGAAGGAAGCTGCCGTTCGTTGGCTGAGGGAAAGTACGCACAAGGCTTCGCTGGGCCTGGACAAGATGCACCTCCAATGGCTCGACAAGTTCTTGGGCGGGTTGAATCTCACGGAGATCAGCCGCGACGTGATAGACCGGATTACGCAGGCGAGGCTGGCGGATAAGGTGTCGAATGCTTCCGTCAATCGCATGCTTCAGTGCATCCGGGTCATTCTTCGCAGAGCGGTGAACGAGTGGGAATGGCTCGACCGGGCGCCGAAGATTCGGTTCCTGCATGAGCCTACCCGGCGCGTTCGGTGGTTGACGCAGGACGAAGCCGAGACGTTGTTGAGCAAGTTACCGGAGCATTTGGCGGGGATGGTGCGTTTCTCGCTTGAGACGGGGTTGCGGAAGTCCAACGTAACCGGGCTGAAGTGGTCGCAGGTGGACCTGGTGGCCCGGAAAGCGTGGATTCACCCGGACCAGGCGAAGGCAAGGAAGGCGATCGCGGTGCCGCTCTCCTCGGCGGCAGTTGTGCTGCTGAGGGAGCAGCTAGGCAAGAAGCGCGAGGACAAGTACCGCGAGTACGTGTTCGTGTATCACGGCAAGCCGGTAACTCAGGTGAACGGGAAAGCATGGAAGGGCGCCCTGGATCGGGCCGGGATCAAGGAGTTTCGTTGGCATGATCTGCGGCACACCTGGGCGAGCTGGCATGTATAGGCGGGAACTCCGCTCCACGTGCTGCAGGAGCTTGGCAGTTGGGAGTCGGTCGAGATGGTGCGGCGTTACGCGCACCTGTCGGCGGACCACCTGGCGAGCTATGTAGATCGTGTCTCGGGGCTTCGGCTGGTGGATGCCGGTGAAGTGGCTACATTGGGGCTACAGTCGGCGGAAATGAAAAAGGCCTCCTAGCGGAAGCCTTTGATATTTCTGGTCGGGGCGGCGAGATTTGAACTCGCGACCACCTGCACCCCATGCAGGTACGCTACCAGGCTGCGCTACGCCCCGAAGAAGGCGATCTTATCAGGCGCGCAGGCTCTCCAACAGCTCCTTGAGTTCGCGTTTGAGCGCGGAAAGATCGCCGGCGGCGCCGGACACGGGCGCGGCACGCGCCGCGCGCGCCTCCTGCCGGTCTTCGCCGGTGACTGCGTGATCGAGCCGGTTGCGCGCACCGCTGATGGTGAAGCCCTCTTCGTAGAGCAGTTCGCGGATGCGCCGGATCAGCAGCACTTCGTGGTGCTGGTAGTAGCGCCGGTTGCCGCGGCGCTTGACCGGTTTGAGCTGCGTGAACTCCTGTTCCCAGTAACGCAGGACGTGCGGCTTCACCCCGCAAAGATCGCTTACCTCACCGATGGTGAAGTAGCGCTTTGCAGGGATCGGCGGGAGATCAACTTTCCTGCGGCTTGGCTCCATGGCGCGACTTCTCGACCATGGCTTTCAGTTTCTGACTGGCGTGGAAGGTGACGACGCGGCGGGCGCTGATCGGGATCTCCTCGCCGGTCTTCGGGTTGCGCCCCGGGCGCTGTGGTTTGTCGCGCAATTGGAAGTTGCCAAAACCCGACAGCTTGACGCTCTCGCCCCGTTCCAGCGCCCCGCGAATTTCCTCGAAGAACGCCTCCACCATGTCCTTTGCCTCGCGCTTGTTCAGCCCGACCTTTTCGAACAAAAGATCGGCCAGTTCGGCCTTGGTCAAAGTCATTACAACTCCCTGATAGTTCTCAAATTTTTTCTAATTATGCCCGCAGGATGGCGCCCAGGCGCCGCCCCCACAGTCCAACCAGCGCATCGCGCGCCGCGTCGGCCTCCACATCCGTGAGGGTTCGTTCAGTATCTTGCATAACTACCCGGAACGCAAGGCTTTTTTTCCCGGCGGGCAAGCTTGGGCCCTGGTACAGGTCGAACAGGTCCACGGCCTGGACGATGGGGGGTTTTTCGGCCCGCGCAGCGTCCAGCAGCACCTGTGCCGGCACCCCGGCGTCCACCAGCAAGGCGATGTCGCGCACCACGGGGGGAAAACGGGAAGGCTGCAGGGGCCGCGGTAGCGGCGCTTGCACCAGGCTTTCCGCGTCCAGCTCGAACAGCACCGCCGGCTGCGGCAATTCGTACTTCTGCTGCCAGCCCGGATGCAGCTCGCCAAGCCAGCCGGCCGGCGAGTACCCGGTTTCGCCGCCGATCAGTACTCGAGCCGAGCGCCCCGGATGCAGCGCCGGATGCGCCGCCGCCTCGAAGCGCAACGGGCGCGGGGAGCAAACCGCCTCCAGATCCGCTTTCACGTCGAAGAAATCCACCGGGCGCGCCGCAGCGCCCCATTGCTCCTCGAGCGCCGGGCCGAAGGCCGCGCCCGCTACCCGCATCGGCTGGCGCAGGCCCGCCACTTCGAGCGGTCCGTCGAGCACCGCGGCATCGCGCAGGTAAACGCGGCCGACCTCGAATACGCGGATGCGCGCCAGCTTGCGCGCAAGGTTGGTGCGCAGATTGGCGATCAGCGAGCCAAACAGCGTGCTGCGCATGACCGAAGCCTGGCTAGCGATGGGATTCAGCAGCCGGATCGGATTCGCCTCGCCGGCGAGGTCCCTTTCCCAGGCAGGCTCGACGAAAGCGAAGTTGATCGTTTCCCGGTAGTCGCAGGCGGCGACCCGCTCGCGCACCTCGTGCAGCGAGCGCCGCGCCTCGCTGCGCGCGTGCATCTGCGCCGGCACGCGCGGCGGATGCGCGGGAATCCGCTCAAAGCCATACACCCGCGCCACCTCCTCGATCAGGTCCTCCTCGATCTGCAGATCGAAGCGGTACGAGGGCGGTTTCACGGTGAACTCGCTCTTCTTGCGGGTGATTGTAAACGCGAGCCGGCGGAAGATCGCATCGATTGCCTTCGCCTCGATCGCCATGCCCAGCACCTTCTGCGCCCGCGCCACCCGCATGCGCACCGGCTTGCGCTTCGGCAGGCGCTTGACCAGGTCCACCGTCGGCCCCGGCTCGCCACCGCAGATCTCGAGAATCAGCTGCGTCGCCCGCTCGATGCCGATGGCGTTGTTGCCGAAGTCCACGCCGCGCTCGAAGCGGTGCGAGGCATCGCTCGCGAAGCCGTAGCGCCGCGCGCGCCCGGCGATCGCTTCCGGATAGAAGAACGCCGATTCAAGGAACAGGTTCTTGGTGCCGGTTTCCGCCTTGGTGGATTCACCGCCCATGATGCCTGCCAGCCCGATCGCCCCGGATGCGTCGGTGATGCACAGCACCCCGGGATCGACCTCGACCTCTTCGCCGTTGAGCAGCAGCACCTTTTCTCCTGCCCGGCCCCAGCGCACGTCGATCGCGCCGTGCAGCTTGTCCTGGTCGTAGACGTGCAGCGGCCGCCCCAGTTCCAGCATCACGTAATTGGTCACATCCACCAGCGCCGAGATCGAGCGCTGGCCGGCGCGCTCCAGGCGCTGGCGCATCCACGCGGGGGTCGCTGCAGCGGCGTTCACGCCGCGAATCACGCGCCCGGCGAAGCGTCCGCAGCCTTCCGGCGCGCTGATGCCGAACGGATGCTTGGCACTGACCTTCGCTTTGACCTTCGGAATGTCGGGCTTCTTCAGTTTGACCCCGGTGAGCGCGGCGACTTCCCTCGCCACACCCAGCACCGACAGGCAATCCGCGCGGTTCGGCGTCAGCTTGAAGGTCAGCACCTGCTCGTCGAGCTGCAATGCGCGATAGACGTCCTGGCCGGGTTTTGCCCCGGCCGCCAGCTCGAGCAGGCCGGAGTGATCGTCGGACAAGCCCAGTTCCTTCGCCGAACACAGCATTCCCTGGCTGTCCACGCCGCGCAGGGACGCGGCCTTGATTTCCGTTTTTCCGAGCTTTGCTCCGGCCAATGCGACCGGGGCTTTCATTCCTGCCCGCGCATTGGGCGCGCCGCAGACGATCTTCAGCTTCGCCTTTCCCGCGTCGACCGCGCACACCGTGAGCTTGTCGGCGTTCGGGTGGCGCTCGACCGAAAGGATCTCGCCGACCACCACGCCGCCAAAGCGCGGCGCCACCGGCGCGCAGGCCTCGACTTCGAGACCGGACATGGTCAGGAGGTCGGCCAGTTTTCCCGTTTTTATGCCTATCGGAACAAAATCTCGCAGCCAGTTCTCGGGGACGTTCATGAGAATTGCCTCAGGAAGCGCAGATCGCCATCGAAGAACAGCCGCAGATCGTCGATGCCGTAACGCAGCATCGTCAGGCGCTCCAGTCCGGAGCCGAACGCAAAGCCGATGTAGCGCTCCGGATCGAGGCCGAAATTGCGCACCACCTGCGGATGCACCTGCCCCGCGCCGGAAAGCTCCAGCCAGCGGCCCTTGAGCGGTCCGGAGCCGAACTGCAGGTCGATCTCCGCCGAAGGCTCGGTGAACGGAAAATAGGAGGGGCGAAAGCGCACCGCGAGCGCGTCGGATTCGAAAAACCGCCGCAGGAAATCCGTGTACACGCCCTTCAGGTCGGCAAAACTGATGTCCTCGCCGATCCACAGGCCCTCGACCTGATGGAACATCGGCGAGTGCGTCGCATCCGAGTCGACGCGGTAGGTGCGCCCCGGCGCGATTACCTTGATCGGCGGTTTGTGCATTTGCGCGTAGCGCACCTGCATCGGGCTGGTGTGGGTGCGCAGCAGCAACGGCAAATCGTCCCCATCTTTCAAGTCGACATAGAACGTGTCCTGCATCGAGCGCGCCGGATGGTTCTCGGGATTGTTGAGCGCGGTGAAGTTGTACCAGTCGGTTTCGATCTCGGGCCCGTCGGCGACGTCGAAGCCGATCGAACCGAAGATCTCCTCGACGCGCTGCCAGGTGCGGCTGACCGGATGCAGGCCGCCGCGGCCGCGGCCGCGGCCGGGCAGCGTGACATCCAGCGCTTCCTCGGCAAGGCGCGCCTGCATGCGAGCGAGCGCCAGTTCGCCGCGGCGCGCTTCGAGCGCAGCCTCGATCGATTCCTTGGCGGCATTGAAGGCGGCGCCGGCGGCTTTGCGTTCTTCGGCGGAAAGGGCGCCAAGCGCAGCGCGAACGCTCGAGAGCTCGCCGCTTTTTCCGAGATAACGCGCCTTGACGTTTTCGAGCGACGCGGGATCGGCCGCGGCGGCAAACTCTGCCGCAGCGCGGGCGACGATGGCCTCGAAGTCTTGCATCCCCATTCCCCGGGGGCCGGGGTCAGTGCGCCAGGCTGGCCTTGATCTGGCCGGCGATCTTGGCGAACGCAGGCTTGTCGAGCACCGCGAGGTCGGCAAGCACCTTGCGGTCGATCCCGATCTGGGCCTTCTTCATGCCCGCCATGAAGGCGCTGTAGCTCATGCCGAGTTCCCTGACCGCGGCGTTGATGCGCGCAATCCATAGCGCGCGGATCACGCGCTTGCGGTTGCGCCGGTCGCGGTAGGCATACTGCCCCGCCTTCATCACCGCCTGCTTGGCGACGCGATAGACATTGCCGCGGCGGCCGCGGAACCCCTTCGCCTTCTTCAGGACCTTCTTGTGGCGCGCGCGCGCCGTGACTCCGCGTTTTACTCTGGGCATGACGCGCTCCTTTAGGCGGAGTAAGGCAGCATCGAGCGCACTGCGCGCTTGTTGCTGTGGTGGACGTTGGTGGTGCCGCGCAGCTGGCGCTTCCTCTTGGTCGATTTCTTGGTGAGGATGTGGCGCATGAAGGCCTGCGAGCGCTTGATCGAACCGCCCGAACGCACTTTGAACCGTTTGGCGGCCGACTTCTTCGACTTCATCTTGGGCACAGCATTGCTCCTGTCTGATTCCGTTGCTTACTAACCGGCCGCCACGGGTTTCGCCTCGGCCTTCTTCGTTTCCTTCGTTTCCTTCGCTTCCTTCGCTTCCTTCGGCGCCTTGGCGACCGCCGGCTTCTTGCTGCGCTTGACCGGCACCACCTTCTTCTTCGGCGCCAGCACCATCACCATCTGCCGGCCTTCCAGCCGGGGAAACTGCTCGACGATCGCGACCGGTTCCAGGTCCTTCTTCACCCGTTCCAGCAGCCGCACGCCGAATTCCTGGTGCGCCATCTCGCGGCCGCGGAAGCGCAGCGTCACCTTCGCCTTGTCGCCTGCATCGAGGAACCGGATCAGCTTGCCGACCTTGATCTTGTAGTCGCCCTCGTCGGTGCCCGGGCGGAACTTGATCTCCTTGACCTGGATCTGCTTCTGCTTGAGCTTGGCCTCGTGGGCCTTCTTCTGCTCGCGGTAGCGGAACTTGCCGTAGTCCATCAGCTTGCAGACCGGCGGCACCGCCAGCGGCGCGATTTCGACCAGGTCCACGTTCTGCTCTTCCGCCATTTTCAGGGCATCGGCGACTGCCACGATGCCCAATTGATCGCCGTTTTCCGCCACCAGTCTGAGCTGCGGCGCGGTGATCTCCCCGTTGACGCGTTGCGATCTGTCGAGTGCGATGGGTGACAACTCCTCTTCTGGTCAAAAAAAGCGGCTGTGCCGCTACGCGCGCGCCTCGTTGCCGAGGCGCTCGATGAAGGCCGCGAGGGCCATCGCCCCCAGGTCTTCGCCGTTGCGCGTGCGCACAGCCACGCTTCCAGCCTGCTTTTCCTTGTCGCCGACCACCAATTGGTAGGGCAGCTTTTGCAGGCTATGTTCCCGAATTTTATAAGCAATCTTCTCGTTTCGCAAATCAGTTTTGGCCCGAAAACCGGCCTCGCCAAGGCGTGCCGCGACGCTTTCGGCGTAGTCCGCCTGATGCTCGGTGATGTTCAGCACCACGACCTGCTCGGGCGCGAGCCAGAGCGGAAAAGCACCGCCAAAATGCTCGATCAGGATGCCCAGGAACCGTTCCATCGAGCCGACGATCGCCCGGTGCAGCATGACCGGCGTATGCCGCGCGTTGTCCTCCCCCACGTATTGCGCGCCCAGCAGGCCAGGCATGCTGAAATCCACCTGCATGGTGCCACATTGCCAGAGTCGGCCAAGGGCGTCCTTGAGTGAGTATTCGATCTTAGGGCCGTAGAAAGCGCCTTCGCCGGGCGATATTTCAAAGCTGCAATTCGAATCCTTCAGCGATTGCATCAGGGCGAGTTCGGCGCGCTCCCACTGCGCGTCCTCGCCGATGCGCTTGGCTGGGCGCGTGGCGACCTTGTAGGTAATGTCGGTAAATCCGAAGCGCGCGTACACTCTTTGCAGCAGCGCCGTGTAGCTCGCACATTCACCGAGGATCTGGCTCTCGGTGCAGAAGATATGCCCGTCGTCCTGGGTAAATCCGCGCACCCGCATTAGACCATGCAGCGCGCCCGAGGGCTCGTTGCGGTGGCAGGATCCGAATTCGCCGTAGCGCAGCGGCAGGTCGCGGTAGCTGCGCAATCCCTTGTTGAAAATCAGGATGTGCCCCGGGCAGTTCATCGGCTTGATCGCGTAGTCACGCGTCTCCGACTCGGTGAAAAACATGTTCTCGCGGAAGTTGTCCCAATGGCCGGTGCGTTTCCACAGCCCAACGTCGAGGATCTGTGGGCCCCGCACCTCTTGATAGCCGCTGTCCCGATAGACGCGGCGCATGTACTGCTCCACCTGCTGCCATAGCGTCCAGCCCTTGGGGTGCCAGAACACCAGCCCGGGCGCCTCCTCCTGCATGTGGAACAGATCGAGTTGCGTGCCAAGGCGCCGGTGGTCGCGCCGCTCGGCCTCCTCCAGCATCTTCAGGTAGGCGTCCTGGTCTTCCTTGCGGCCCCAGGCGGTGCCGTAGATGCGCTGGAGCATTTCGTTCTTCGAATCGCCGCGCCAATAGGCGCCGGCCACCCGCATCAGCTTGAACACCTTCAGCTTGCCGGTCGAAGGCACGTGCGGCCCTCGGCACAGGTCGGTGAATTTGTCTTGCGAGTAGAGCGAGATCTCCTGGCCGTCCGGAATGGATTCGATGATCTCGGCCTTGTAAACCTCCCCCTGGTCGCGGAAAAACTTGACCGCATCCGACCGCGGCAGAACTTTCCTGGTCACGGCAAAATCCTGCTTCGCCAGCTCTGCCATGCGCTTCTCGATCGCCGCCAGGTCTTCCGGCGTGAAGGCACGCTGGTAGGCGAAGTCGTAGTAAAAGCCGTTCTCTATCACCGGCCCGATCGTCACCTGGGCGTCCGGAAAAAGCTCCTTCACCGCGTGCGCGAGCAGGTGCGCCGTGGAATGGCGCAGGATCTCCACGCCCTCCGGGTTTTTCTCGGTGACGATCGCCACCTCGGCGTCGGATTCGATGCGGTAGCTGGTGTCGACGAGCTTGCCGTCTACCTTGCCTGCGAGCGCGGCACGGGCAAGGCCGGCGCCGATGGCTTGGGCCACTTCAGCGACCGTGACCGGACCGGGAAAGTCCTTCACCGCGTCGTCGGGTAATTTAATTTTCAGCAAGAAGTTGGTAGGCGCGATTGGACTCGAACCAACGACCCCTACCATGTCAAGGTAGTGCTCTAACCAGCTGAGCTACGCGCCTGAAAAAGGCGAATTTTACAGGATTCATCCGCGCGCAACCCTGATCACGCTGCGCACCCCCTTCATCGAACGCAGCGCGCGCTTCAGGTGCGCGGCGTCGGCAACTTCGAAGCCAAAGCGCATGTGCGCAAGATCCCCGCGGCTGCGCGTGCGCACCGACGTGACATTGATGTGCTCGCGCGCCAGCGCCTCGCCGATGTCGCGCAGCAGGCCCTGGCGGTCGGCGGCCGTCACCAGTACTTCGGCCGGGTAGGCGGAGGCCGAACCCGTTCCCGCGGCCGCGCCCCTGCCCCATTGCGCCTCGACCAGCCGCGCCGGGCTGCGCTCGGCCAGCCGCTTCAAGCTCGCGCAGTCCTCGCGGTGCACCGATACGCCCCTGCCGCGGGTGACGAAGCCGCGCACCGGATCGGGCGGCAGCGGCTTGCAGCATTTGGCGAGCTGCGTCAGCAGCCGGTCCACGCCAACCACCAAGATGCCGCCATCGCTCGCCGGTTTGGTTTTCTTCTTTTGGACTGCGACCGGCACCGCTGCCGGGGCTTCGCCGGTTGACTCGCGCAGCGCCGCCTGCAGGCGGCGCAGGTTCACCTCTTCGCGGGCGACCGCGGCGAACAGTTCGTCGGGCTTGCCGAAGCCGAGTTTTTGCGCCAGGTGCTCGAGGTTGGCCTGCAGCGCGCCTTCGCGCCGCTGCTCCTTTTCGACCGTGGCGCGTCCCTGCGCGACGGTGCGGGCGAGCGCCTGCGCGTTGAACCACTGCCGCACCTTGCCGCGCGCGCGGTGGCTTTTCAGGAAGCCAAGCGCGGGGTTGAGCCAGTCGCGTGATGGACCGGCCCCCCGCGGCCCGCCGCTTTTCGCGGCGATGATCTCCACCCGCCGGCCGCTCGCGAGCGGCCGGTCGAGCGGCACGATCTGCCCGTCGACTTTCGCGCCGCGGCAGCGGTGCCCAAGATCGGTATGCAAGGCGTAGGCGAAATCCACCGGCGTCGCGCCGGCGGGCAGGTCGATTACCTTGCCCTGCGGCGTGATGACGTAGATCGCGTCATCCAGCGAGGCCTTCTTGGTCTGCTCCGCCCAGCCGGCGTGTCCCGCGACTTCGTCGCGCCAGGCGAGCAGCTCGCGCAGCCAGGCGATCTTGTTATCGAACGCGCCTTCGGCTTTCGATGCCTTTCGACTTTCCTTGTAGCGCCAGTGCGCGGCGACGCCGAATTCGGCTTGCCGGTGCATTGCCTCGGTGCGGATCTGCACTTCCAGAGTGCGGCCGCCCGGGCCGATCACCGCGGTATGCAGCGACTGGTAGTTGTTGCCCTTGGGCCGCGATATGTAGTCGTCGAATTCTCGCGGAATCGGCTCCCACAGGTCGTGCACCACGCCCAGCACGCTGTAGCAATCGCGCGCCGCGGGCACGATCACGCGCAACGCGCGCACGTCGTGCACCTCGGAAAAATCGAGCTGCTTGGCGCGCATCTTGTTCCAGATCGAGTAGATGTGCTTCGGCCGGCCGGTGATTTCGCCCGGCACGCCCGCGTCATCCAGTTTTCTCTTCAGAAAATCGATGGCGCTCGCAATGTACTGCTCGCGCTCGACGCGCCGCTGGTCCAGCATCTGCGCGATCTTCTTGTACAGCTCGGGCTCGATGAAGCGGAACGACAGGTCTTCCAGTTCCCATTTGAGCTGCCACACGCCGAGCCGGTTGGCGAGCGGCGCATAGATGTCGAGCGATTCGCGCGCGTAGACCTTTCTGCCCTCGCCCGGATTCTTCGCCAGCCAGCGCAGCGTCTGGGTGCGCGAGGCCAGCCGGATCAGCACCACGCGGATGTCCTCGACCATGCCGAGCACCATCTTGCGCAGGATCTCGTTTTGCTCGAGCGCCGAGGCGCGGGTCAATACGCGCAGCTGGTAGAGCTTCTCTGCGCCGCCCGCGAGCGCCGCCACCTCGGCGCCGAATTTTTCCTCCAGCCGTTCCACGCGGTCCAGGTACTTGGGCGTGGCGAACAGGATCCCAGCGGCGCGTGCCGCAGGATCCATGCCGATCGCGGCGAGGCCGGCGGCGAGCCCAAGCGCGTGCGGCCACACCGGTTCGCCGGTCGACAGCGCCTGACCGGCATAGAGCGGTTCGGCAAACTCCAGCGCCTCCGCCAGCAGCGAGCGTTCGGACGCAGCCAGCCCGTCGGCGAGCGGCCCGAGCGCGCCGGAACCGGATGGCGCGTGTTGCGGAAACAACTGAACCACGGAGACCATGCTGCTATTGTAAGGGCGCGATGGGTTGGCTCCGCGACTGGAAGCGCAGGCGAATTCTTGCGCGTCATCGTATCGACGACGCACTGTGGCGGCGCGCGCAGCGGCACCTGCCGTTCCTCGCCGGCCTCACTGTCGACGAAGTGCGGCGTCTGCAGGAACTCGCGGTGCTGTTCCTCTCGGAAAAACAATTCACGCCGGTGCGCGGGCTGATCCTGTCGGACGATGCTCGGGTGGAGATCGCATTGCAGGCTTGCCTGCCGGTGCTCGAGCTCGGCCTCGACTGGTACCAGGGATGGGTTGGAATCGTCGTGCATCCGTCCGACTTCCGAGTGCAGCGCAGCGAAACCGGCGAGGACGGCGTAGTGCACGAATGGGACGACGAGCTGGCCGGCGAATCCTGGCCGGGCGGCCCGGTGGTTCTGTCCTGGGAAGCGCTGGATGATGCCGGATCGGTCGCGGCGGGCGGCGCCAATGTGGTGATCCACGAATTCGCGCACAAGCTGGACATGGCCTCGGGCGAGGCCGACGGCGTGCCGCCGCTGCCATCGCGCGAAGCGCGCGAGCACTGGATCGAGGTCTTCGATGCCGAATTCGAGCGCTTCCGCGCCAGCCTCGACGCGGGCAGGGAAACCATCCTCGACCCGTATGCCGCGGAGCATGAAGCCGAGTTCTTCGCCGTCGCGAGTGAAGCCTTCTTCGAATCGCCGCATGCGCTGAAGCGCGACCTGCCGCTGCTCTATGATCTTTTCATGGGGTTTTACAAACAGGACCCGTCGCGGCGGCTGAAGTCATGAAAACGCTGCTGATCGTCTATCACACCGGCGGCGTGAAGACCGCGAAGATGGCCGAGGCGGTCGAGCGCGGCGCGCGCGCCGAGGGCGGCGTGACGGTGGTGGTCAAGCGCTGCGCCGAGGCGGGGCCTGAGGACCTGCTCGCGGCCGACGCGCTGATCCTCGGCACGCCGGAAAATTTCGGTTACATGTCGGGATTGATGAAAGACTTCCTCGAACGCGTGTTCTATCCCTGCGAGGGCAAGGTCAACGGCCGGCCCTACGCGCTGTTCGTCGGCGCCGGTCAGGACGGCGGCGGCGCGGTGGCGTCGGTCGAGCGTATCGTCACCGGGCTGCGCCTTGAAAAGAAAGCCGAGCCGGTGATCGGCCTGAAAGAACTTACCCCCGAAGTACTCGCGCGCTGCGAGGAACTGGGCGCCGCCTTCGCGGCAGGCCTTTCCCTGGGTGTGTTCTAGAGCACCAGCTCGTCGCCCTCGGCGGGGGCTTCGCAGACCACGGGCGAATTGAGGCGCTGCAGTTCGGCGCGCGCTTCCGCGAGTTTCGCGTCGATGTCGACGTCGGTCTGGTCCGGGTCATGGTGGAACAGGTGCAGGCGCTTGACCTCGGCGCGCGCCGCGAGGTCGGCAACCTGGCTGACGCAGGAGTGGCCCCAGTCCACCTTGGAGGGGTACTCGTGGTCGCGATAGGTGGTATCGGTGATCAGCACGTCGGCGCCGCGCACGAAGCCCGCCAGCCGTTCCACATAGCGCGCGTCGTGGCGGGAATCGCTCGGCAGGTACAGTTCGTTGTCGGTGATGTAGCAGATGCTTCGCCCGCGGCAGGTCAGCTTGTAGCCCAGGCAGTAGCCCGGATGGCGCAGCAGCATGGTATCGATGCGCACCGGGCCGAATTGCAGCGTCTCCTCGCGCAGGTCGCGGAAGACGAGGCGCGCGCCGAACTCGCGGATCGTGACCGGGAAGTACACGCTCTCCATCTGCGCGCTGATGGCGCGCTCGATGGTCAGGTCGCCCTGGTAGGGCCCGAACAGCTCGATCTGGTTGCCGCGCAGATAGAGCGGCGCGAAAAACGGCACCGTGTTGATGTGGTCCCAGTGCGTGTGCGAGATGAACACGCGCGCCGAAAAGCGCTCGCTCGACTGGTCCATCACCCGGTCCGAGAGGCGCTTGATGCCCGAGCCGCAGTCGAAAACATAGAGCGGCTCGCCGCCGCTGATCTCGACGCTGACGCAGGGCGTGTTGCCACCGTAACGCGTGAAGGCCGGCCCCGGTGCCGGCAGGGTGCCGTGCACGCCCCAGTAACGCACCACCACGCGGTTGGCGACGATCTCTCCGACCGACTTCAGGAAGGTGTCGCGGTTGATCGGCTTGACGATGTAGCCGTCGGCGCCCATCTCTTTTGCACGCCGCCGGTCGAAATCGTAGGTCTTGGCCGACAGGATCATGATCTTCATCGAGGCAAGCTCAGGCTTGTGGCGCAGCTCGCGCGTCAACTCGAAACCGTCCATCACCGGCATCATCACGTCGGTGATCAGGCAGTCCGGCCTCTCTTCCGGAATGTCGCGCAGCGCGCCTTTGCTCGATGAGCGCACCGTGACCTCGTGTCCGGCATCGGTGAGGATGCGCGAAACCACCGCCAAGGTGTCCGGGTCGTCGTCGACGATGAAGAACTTCATGGAATGCCGAATTTTAACAGCCGCCTGCGCCGATATATTCGATATTCACCAAGCGCAATCCTTGGCCGGCGGGATCGCCGCCAACAGCGCGCTTATTCTCGGCAGATCCGCTTGGTTGACGGCCAGGCTGTAGATCGACTGTCCCTTGCCTTGCGGGCGCTCGACGACGAAGTCCGGTCGGATGCGGAAAATCGTCACCGTGCGCGTTTCGCTATGCAACGAAAGGGTCGCGTAACAGGAGAACTGGGTGTCTGCCCGGCGCCAGGCCTTGTTCCGCAGCTGCCTGAGTTCCTCGACGATGGACCTCACCTTCTCTCGATCCTGGATTACCGTGGAGGGGATTCCATAGTTGGCGATTCGAACGGTTGACACGTCCTTCAGTGCTGTTCGGTCCTCAGCTACCGCCATGGCGCTTGCGCCCTGAACGAGCAACCCGAAAACCAGCAGTGCGAAGCGACGATTTTTCATAGGCCGCCGGCGCTCAGAGTTTTACCCCTTCTTTCCTGAGCCGCGCCTTTACACGCGCATCGATTTCCGGTCCCAACGATTCTCCCCAGCGCTGTCCCGCCGCCATGCTCTCCTGCATCAGCGCTTGCGAGACCCGAATAAGTTTCTTGCCGAGATCTGTCGAATAGAAACGGATCATTTCCTTGACTTCGGCCCCCGTAAAGTGCTTGTGATAGATGGGAACCGCCAAGTTCCGGAACGCGGCGATGTTGGCGTCGATGGCTGCCCCCACTTCCTCGGGCAGGGTGTCGAGCGCTTTCTGCGGAATATCGGGTCTGGTTTTCCTGATTTCCTGGGTCAGCGCGCCGACAAAGTAAACGGCCATCTGCTTGCCTATCGCCAGAGCGCCGGTCATTTGCAGAACTTGTTCGATGTCGGCTTTCTTTTCAGCCGTCAAATCTTCCGCCGCCGTATTGAAAGACACTGCTGCTGCACCAACCATGAGGGCAACCAGCACACGATATGCTTTCATGTCTCCTCCAGTTACTGAACCCTATTCAGTAGAGCCGCGCAGACGCGAGATCCGCGCCCAGGCGCAGCGAGCGCAGGTTTTCCCACACCACTTCGTCGGCGACGCAACCGCAGCCGGTGGAGGTGTCGAAGCCGCAGTCGGTGCCGGCGAGCACGCGGCGGGTGGCCTCGCCGGCCGCTTCGGCCAGGACTCCCGGGTCGACTTGTTCTCCGCGGCTGGTGCGCAGCTGCAGATCCACCAGCGCCGCGGGCCGCGGCAGGCTGCCGGCGTGCGTCGTCAGGATGCGCGACGCGCTGCCCCTCATCGCGGCCTCAGGCCTTGACGGCCGCTTGCTTGCCTGCCGCCGTTTTCTTCGCCGCCTGCCAGCGATCGAGCTTGGTGCGCGCGCCGTTGCCGGCCGGATCCATGGCCTGGTCGTGGCCGGGCATTTTCGTGGTCAGTTCGATCACGTAGCCGTTCGGGTCGCGAAAATAGATCGAGTGGATGAAGCCGTGGTCGGACACGCCGCGGGTCTCGATGCCGCGCGCCTTGCCTTCGGCGAATTTCTTATCGAGCACTGCGCGCTCGACCTCCAGTGCGATGTGCAGGTCGTAGTCGTGCTGGCGCTTGAACTCGAAATCCATGTCCGGGGCCTCGAAGAAGGCGAGGTAGGAGCCGTCGTCGAGCCGGTAGAACGTGTGCAGCGTCTCGGTCTTGCGCCCGCTCAGGGTCTCCTTGATCTCGAGCGTGTGCGACAGCGGCAGGCCGAGGAAGTCCTCGTAGAAGCGGCGCGTCTCCTCCGAATCGCGGCAGCGGTAAGCGTTGTGGTGCAGTCCCTTGATCATGGCTCAGACCTTTTCGAACGGCCCCTTTAGCGAGGCCGCGAATCCGTTGATGGCTTCGTTCACCTTGGCCCAGCTTTTCAGGCCTTTCATGCGGCCGAGCCAGCGCTTGACGTTGGGGTAGCCCGAGTAATCCGAGCCGACCGCCTCGGCGAGCGCGACGAAGGGCGCCGCGTAATAGTCGGCGATGGTGATCTGCTTGCCGCAAAGGTAGTCGCCCGACCCGAGCAGGTGCGCATCGAGCACCTTCATCCAGCCAGCGGCGCGCTCCTTGGCCCAGGCGAGCGTGGCTTTCTGCACCTCCTCGCTCGGCCGCTTGTGGTGCGGGAAGATCTGCGGATAGACCAGGCCGTAGGCGAGGTCACGGCATAGCTGCGTGTTGACCCAGTCCATGCGCTCGTTGACGCGCGCGCGCTGCTTGAGATCCTTCGGATAGGCCGGCGAGTCCGATTTATCGGCGAGATATTTCAAGATCGCGCTGCTCTCGGTCAGGCGGAAATCGCCATCGTCGAGCACCGGCACCAGGTGGTTCGGGTTGATCGCCTCATAGGGCGGCTGGTAATGCTCGCCCGTGAAAAGGTCGACGATCTTGAAATCGATATTGATGCCGCTTTCGACGGCGAACAGCATCAGCGGCCGGCTGGTGGTGGATGCCGGGTGGTAATGGATCTGCATGGCAGTTCCTCCTTGTCCGGAAAAACGCAATCCATCATAGGCCAGATTGGACCAGATGCGTGCGATTCGAGGCTATGATTCGCGCATGACGGACGCGGTCCTGGAGCAGGCAGTGAAAGGCTGGGCGCGCACGGCGCCCGAGCGCACCAAGGAACTCGCCTCCGACAAGGCCAGTTTCGGCCATTTCTGGCAGCGCGCGGGCGAGCTGCTGGCGCGTCTGCCGCCAAAGCCGCGGCGCAGCGCCGAGGAGTCCGCCACGGCCCGCGAAGTCCTGGCGCTCGCGCGCGAGACCCGCACCCTGTTCATGCGCGCGCATGCGCGTGCCGTGTACGAATCGCTCACTTCGGCGCGCAGCAAGCTGGTGCGCGTGGATGAACTGTGCCTGCGCGCGACCCGCGAGTATCCCGGGCTGGTCCCCGACGCCAAATCTCTGGAACGCGATTCGGGGATCGCGCAGGGCGACAAGGACGGGCTGGAGGTCGACCAGGGGATCTTCCTGTCGCAGATCCTCGCCGATCCGGTCGCGGGCGCGCACCTGTGCCACGCCATGCTGCTGCCCAAAGAAGAGTCGCAGGAGTTGCTGCCGGGCTATCTGGAAACCGGAAAGATCAAGTTTGACGGGGCAAGCCTCGAACGCCGCGGCAAGGCGTCGGTGATCACGATGAGCAACCCCAGGTATCTCAACGCCGAAGACGAGACGACGCTCGAGGGCCTGGAGACCGCCATCGACCTCGCGCTGCTCGATCCGAAGACCGAAGTCTGCGTCCTGCGCGGCGACCGGGTGCCGCATTCGAAGCATGCGGGCCAGCGCCTGTTCGGCGCCGGCATCAACCTCACCCACCTCTACCAGGGCCGCATCCGCTTCCTCTGGTACATGCTGCGCGACCTGGGTCTGGTGAACAAAATCTACCGCGGCCTCGCGCGGCCCGAGGCCCCGCCCGAGGAAGAGTCGATCGAGAAATTGTGGATCGCCGCAGTCGAGGGCTTCGCCATCGGCGGACACTGCCAGATCCTGCTTACCATCGACCAGGTGATCGCCACCGAAAATGCCTACATGACGCTGCCCGCCCGGAAAGAAGGCATCGTGCCGGGCGCCGCCAACCTGCGCCTGCCGCGCCACGTTGGCGACCGCATCGCGCGCCAGGCGATTCTCGCCGAGCGCCGCATCGATTGCGCCAGCCCGGAAGGGCGGCTGATCTGCGATTACATCGTCAAAGCCGATGCCATGGACGCGGAAATCGAGCGCCTGGTCGGCCACATCACGGGTTCGGGCATGGTCAGCGCCGCCAGCAACCGGCGGGCGCTGCGCATCGCCGAAGAACCGCTGGATGCGTTCCGCCGCTATATGTCGGTGTACGCGCGCGAGCAGGCACATTGCCATTTCAGTCCCGCGCTGATCTCCAACCTCGAAAAATTCTGGATCACTGCAGCGAGCAGTCGCGCGCAATCCTAATCTGATCGTCGCGCATCGGCCTCAGGCCAGTCTGCGCTCGCCCTGCCACTTGTCGACCAGCCGGCCGCACTCGATCGCCGCTCCGCCCTTCGCGCCATCCTTGTCCCATTCTGCCTCGACGCGCAGTTCGGGAAATTCCGCGCTGGCGGCGACGAAAGTCGGAAACGGCAGGCCCCGCGCCAGCTTGAAGCGGTATTCGAGCACGTTGTCGGTGAGGTGCTCGGTATAGGGATCGGTATCAGGATCACGCACCAGCAGCCAGCGCACACGCTCGCGGAATTCCTCGAAGCGGCCCGCGCTGCCGGTCACGCGAACGATCGCGGTGTAGGTCGCCATGATTCCTACTCCAGGTATTGCGCGTTCCAGCGCGAATACAGCGCATACGCCGCCGCCTTCATCGCGTACCGGTCGGCGTAGTCCTTCGGATCCAGCAGGTCGTAGACATAGAAATTGACGCGGTTGTTCAGCGTAAACATGAAGTGCCGGATCTTGTCCGGCAAGCTGTAGGGGGGTTGCCACTCGAAATCATCCTGAGCTTCGTAATGCAGGAACACCGGCAGGATCGGGACTCCCGTGCGGAACGAGACTTCGAAGGCCCCGGTCTTGAACTCGCTGAACAGCCGCCGACCCTTGCAGCCGCCTTCGGGATAGAGTGCGACGTTCTGCCCTGCGTTGACGGCGCTCACCATGGTCCGGATGACTTGTTTGCGCGACTCAGGATTGTCGCGGTCCACGAACAGCGTACCAGCCGCCTTGGCAATCCGGCCCAGGATGGGCCAGTCCTGCACCTGCGTCTTGGCAAGCGACACCACGTTAAACACCGCCGGAATGCCGATATCCTCGAACGCCGACGGGTGATTGGCGATGAGGATGTAGCGCTCCGGCAGGTGCTTGCGGTGCTTCTGATGCACGCGGATGTCCACATCGAGTGCCCGCACGAAGGTGCGGCACCAAGCGGGAAACAGCCGCGCCACCGGGTGCTTCCCCGGCCAGGGCAGCCAGGCGAGCAGGTACACCACGAAGCAGAGCAGGACGAAATCCACCCAGCCCGCGATCTTGCGGACCAGGCGCAGCAACAGCACCATTCAGGCTGCGCCGTGCCGGATACTGCTCAAGCGCCGTATTTGAATGACAGCGACAGGCGCGTGCGGAATTGCGTGATCCTGCCGTTGTCGACCTTGACGTCCAGCTTGGTCACCTCGGCGATGCGCAGGTCGCGCAGGGACTTCGCCGCGGTTTTCACGGCGCTGCGCGCCGCATCCTCCCAGGATACCGAGCTGGTGCCGATGACATCGGTGACGCGATAGACAGCGCTGCTAGCCTTTTTCGCCATGATCCGTCCTCCTTGAGCTATGACGCGGGATATCCGCCCGGCCATTATTACCCCAGGAAGGCGCGTCGTGCCAGTACCGGCGCCGGTTGCGCCGTTCGCTGCTGATGTGCATCTGATCCGCGGCAAGGCGCACCGTTACCGCGCCGTCGCGGTCGGTACGCGAAATCGCCATCGTCGACAGTCGGTCGAGCACCTCTGCGCTCGGCTGGCCGAACCGGTTGCGGTAGCCGACCGGAATCACCGCCGCCGACGCGCCGACCGCGTCCAGGAACTCCGCGCTCGAGGAACTTCTGCTGCCGTGGTGCGGCACCAGCAGGACGTCAGCAGCGAGCATCGCCGCGCCACGGCTCACAAGTTCCGCCTCCGCCGTTTTTTCAATGTCGCCGGTGAGCAGCATCGAGCGCGCCCCAGCGCTCACTTTAAGCACGCAACTCAGGTCATTCGTGCGCGTGCCTTGGGGAACGGCTGCTCGGGGATGCAGGATGGCAAAGCGCACGCCATCCCAGTCCCAGGTTGCGCCCGCGACGCAGCGCAACGCAACCGGCACCAGCGCGGTCAGCGGATGTCCGGCAGATAGCGACGACAGCAGCTCGCCGACTTCGACGTTCTCCACCACCGAAGCCGCGCCGCCGGCGTGGTCGAGGTCGTTGTGCGTCACGACCATGGTGTCCAGGCGCAGCACGCCTATAGCGCGCAGGTAGGGCGCGATGATGCGCTCGCCGCTATCCGCGCCAGCGCCGAATGCCGGCCCGGCGTCGTAGAGCAGCGCGCGGTTCGCGGTCCGCACCAGCACCGCCAGGCCATGACCGACATCGAGCGTAGTAATCCACGCTTCGCCCGGGGCGGGCGCCGGCGCCGGCAGGGCAACTGCGGGCAGCATCAGCGCCAGGCCGGTCGCGCGCCATGGCAGTCCGCGGGGCGCAAGCAGCCAGGCGACGCCGACCAGCGCTAGCAGCACGCTCCAAAGGGGCGGCGCGTGCTGCTGCCAGACGGCGACCGGCTGCGCAGCGCACCATTCGAGGAACTGCAGCAGCCATTCCATCAGCCAGGCGGCCGCGCGCAACGGGAACTCCCAGGTCACCGCGGCGGCCGCCAGCGCGAGCGGCGTCACCACCACCGAGACGACGGGAATCGCGACCGCATTGGCGAGCGGCCCGACCAGCGAGACCTGCGCGAACAAAAACAACACTGCCGGCGCCAGACCGAGCGTGATCGCGTATTGCACGCGCAACCACTGCTTCGCTGCGCGATCCTGTTCATTGGCGACAAAAAATATGAAGGCGACGGCGCCAAAGGAAAGCCAGAAGCCCGGCGCCAGCACCGCCCAGGGGTCGAAGGCGAGCACCGTGGCGAGCGCCAGAGCAAGCACCTGCGCCGGGCGCGCGATGCGGCCCGACCAGAGCGCGAGCGCGACCATGGCCACCATCCAGAATGTGCGTTGTGCCGGCACTGCGAAGCCGGCGATCAGGGTGTAGCCGAGCGCACCGACGATGGCGGCGGCCGCGCCCGCCTTGCGAGCCGGCAAACGCAGCGTGAGGAAGGCCGAGCGCCGCCATAGCGCGCTCGCCAACCAGGCGCACAGGCCCGATACCAGCGTCACGTGCAGGCCTGAGATGCTCATCAGGTGCGTTACCCCGGTGCGGTTGTAGAGCCGCCATTCTTCCGCCGAGATCGAACGCTGATCGCCGACCGCGAGCGCGGCCAGGGCGCCGCTGGCCGGCGTTTCGCCCAAAATCCGTTTGAAGCGTTCCCGCACCTCCTCGCGGATTTTCTCGATCCGGTCGAGGAAACTGCGCCGGTCCCCGAGCAGCGACGGCTGGGTCCGCGGCCGCACGTAGCCGGTAGCGCCGATTCCGCGCTCGAGCAGCCATCCCTCGTAATCGAAACCGTGCGGATTGGCGTGCCCGTGCGGTCGGCGCAGGCGCACGGTGAACCGCCAGCGCTCGCCCGGATGGACGGCGCCAGCGAGGATCGACGGGGAGTCTTCGTAGAGCGTGCTCCGATACCAGGAAAGCAGGATTTTTCCCGGCAGCGTTGCCCCGGCAGGCTGCAGCACCGCTTCGGGTTCAAACTCGAAGCGCACGCTACGCTCGCTGAGCGCCGGCAGGCTCGCCACCACCCCCACTAGTTCCAGGTCCCTGCCCTCCAGTTGCGGAGCCAGCCGGTCGGCCAATCTCAGCTGCGCCATGCCGAGCGCCCAGCAAAAGCCGAGCGCCAGCGCGGCCGGAAGGTGAAGGATCCTGGTCCGGCAGAGGAAAACCAGGACCAATGCGGCGAGTCCGAACCAGCGCGCCCCGGGCAGTTCGGGTTGCAGCTGGAGCAACAGGACGCCGGCGGCGAACGAAAGCAGCAGCCTGGTCATCTACAATCGAACGCAGCAGCGCCCCCGCATGATGACCGGGCGCCGACCATGCCGAGAAAATTCTTTCGCAGATTTCTTCCCGATCAGGCCACGGTCCGCGCCAACAAGTACCTGGCGTGGTGCGCAAACTGGCTGAACCACCCGAATTTGTGGCACCTCAACCGGGACTCGGTGGCCGGCGGTTTTGCCATTGGCCTGTTTGCCGGGCTGGTGCCGGGACCGCTGCAGATGCTCACCGCGGCGCTGCTCGCCATCCCGTTGAAGAAAAACCTGCCGGTCGCGCTGGTCACGACGCTCTACACCAACCCGCTCACCATCGCGCCGCTTTACCTGCTCGCCTACGGCTACGGCCGCCTGCTGCTCGGCATCGGCCACGCCAAGGCCGAGGTGCAGCCGTTCGAATGGGACTGGGCGCACTGGATCGATTCGGCGCAGGCGCTGGCGCACTGGGCGCTGTCGCTCGGCAAGCCGCTCGCGGTGGGCCTGGTCGCCCTCGCCCTGACGCTGGCCGTTGCGGGATACGCGGCCGTGCAGCTCGGCTGGCGCGCCTACCTGATGCTCGCCTGGCGTCGGCGCAGAAATAGGAGGAACGCGGCGCCGGGCGAAGCGCGGAGTAATTCCGGCAAACTGGATTAGGATGCCCCCTGCCTCATGGAACACAGCAGCGGCTTCCTGATCCCCAGCGTGGTGTTCCTCGCTTCGGCGGTGCTCGCGGTCGTGCTCTCGCACCGCCTGGGCCTTGGATCGGTGGCCGGCTACCTGCTGGCCGGCGTTGCCATCGGCCCGTTCGGCCTCAAGCTGATCGACAAGATCGAGGACGTGCGCCACCTCGCCGAACTGGGTGTGGTGTTCCTGCTGTTCGTCATCGGCCTGGAACTGGAACCCAGACGCCTCTGGAGCATGCGCGGGCGGCTGCTCTCGCTTGGCGCGTCGCAGGTCTTTGGCAGCATCGCCCTGATCGCCGCCGCGGTCTGGCTTGCGGGCATCGACCTGCGCGTGGGCATCGTCGCGGGCATGGCGCTCGCGCTTTCTTCGACGGCGCTGGCGCTGCAGCCCCTCACCGAGCGCGGCGCGCTGAAAAACCAGGGCGGACAGGCGGTATTCGCCATCCTTCTGCTCCAGGACATCGTGGTGCTCCCGATGCTGGTGGTGCTGCCGCTGCTCGGTGCCGCCGGCAGCAGCGCGAGCTTCTCCTGGGGCGCCCTCGGCTTTGCCGTGGTGGTGATCGCCGCGACCCTGGTGGGCGGCCATTTCCTCGCACGACCGGTGTTCCGCCACATCGCGCGCATTCGGCAGCGAGAGATCTTCACTGCGTTTGCGCTGCTGCTGGTGCTGGGCATCGCCTGGGGCTTCGAGTCGGCGGGCCTGTCGATGGCGCTCGGCACCTTCCTCGCCGGCGTGCTGCTTGCCGATTCCGAGTACCGCCATGAAATCGAGGCCGCGGTCGAGCCGTTCAAGGGACTGCTGCTGGGACTGTTTTTCATCGCGGTGGGCATGAGCGTGGATTTCGGCTTGCTGTTCCGCAAACCGCTCATCATCCTCGGGCTGATCGTCGGGTTGTTCGTGCTGAAGAGCGCCGTGCTGTGGGCGATCGCGCGCTTCGCCAGGCTGCCAAGAAGCGAGCGGCCGCTGTTCATCCTGCTGCTCGCGCAGGGCGGAGAGTTCGCGTTCGTGCTGCTGACGCTGGGCGTGCAGCGCGACGTGCTGCCGTTTGACACTGCGCAGGCGATCACGCTGGCGGTGGCGCTGTCGATGCTATCGACACCCTTTTTGCTGGTGTTCCACGACCGGGTGCTGGCGCCGCGCTTCGCCGACGATTCGCCCGCGCGCGCGCACGAGCGACCGGAGGCCAGCAAGGTGATCGTCGCCGGCCTCGGGCGCGTCGGCCAGGTGGTGGCGCGGCTGCTGCACGGCAGCGGCTACGAGCCGAGCATCCTCGACGACGATCCGGACCATGTCGAGCAGTCGCGCCGCTTCGGCTTTCGCGTGTTCTACGGCGACGCGACCCGACTCGACCTGCTGGAAGCCGCCGGCGCCGGCACGGCCAACTTCCTCATCATCACGCTCAACGACCCAAGCGCCACCACCCGGCTCGCGCGCACCGTGGCCAAGCATTTCCCGAACCTCAAGGTCATCGCGCGGGCGCGCGACATGCGCCACATGTTCGAATTGCGCGACCTGGGTGTCGAGATCATCGAGCGCGAGACCTTCCAGTCGGCGCTCGCACTGGGCCAGGCAACGCTCGCCGCGGTGAGCGGCAGCAGCGAACGCGCGCAGCGCGCCACGCAGCGCTTCGCCGAGCACGACGGCGTGGTGCTCTCCAAGCTGTACACGGTGCACACCAGCGACATCGACGCCAACGTCTCGATATCCAACGAACTGCGCGATCAGTTCGCCCGCACGCTGCGCGAAGACGAGGCCACGCTGGCGGCGAAAGCCGCCGAGCGCGAGGAAAAACCCGCCTAGCTGCGCAGTGTTCCTTGGCGCAGCACCAGCACGCGCCCGGTGCGCGCCGCCAGCGCTTCGTCGTGCGTCACCAGCACGAAGGCGGTGCCGCGGGACTCCGACAGCCGCACCATTGCGTCGAACACCTCGTCCGCGGTCTGCGTGTCCAGATTGCCGGTGGGTTCGTCGGCCAGCACGCAGGCCGGCTCGGTCACCATCGCGCGCGCAAAAGCGCAGCGCTGGCGCTCGCCGCCGGAGAGCTCCGAGGGAAGATGGTCTTTCCTGCTGGAAAGTCCCAGTTCCGCAAGCACCGCACGCGCCCGCCCGAGCGCGGAGCTTCGGTCGTCTCGCCGAATCAACAGCGGCATCGCCACGTTTTCCTCGGCCGTAAATTCCGGCAGCAGGTGGTGGAACTGATAGACGAAACCAAGCGACCGGTTGCGCAGCGTGCCCCGTTCGCTTTCGCTCAGCGTGTTGAAGGCCTTGCCCTGCAGGCTGACCACGCCTTCGGAGGGCGCATCCAGGCCGCCCAGCAGATGCAACAGCGTGGACTTGCCCGAGCCCGAGCGCCCCATGATCGCGATGCGCTCGCCGGCGCGCACCTCGAGGTCGACGCCGAGCAGCACGTGCACCGGGGCAGGCCCTTGATAGGTCTTCTTCAGATTCTTGCAGCTCAATATCGATTCACTCATAGCGCAACGCCTCCGCCGGATTGACCTTGGAGGCGCGCCAGCTCGGGTACAGGGTGGCGAGGAACGACAGCGCGAGCGACACCAGTCCGATGGTCGCTACGTCGCGCAGCTGTACGTCGGAAGGCAGGTCGGAAATGTAGTAGACGTCCTTGGCGAGAAACTTGAAGCCGAGCACGCTCTCGATCGCCGGCACCACCGTATCGACGTTGAAGCCGATCAGCACGCCGAGGATGACCCCCGAGAGCGTGCCGATGACGCCGATCAGCGCGCCCTGCACCATGAAGATCTGCACGATTGAACCGGGCGCGGCGCCGAGCGTGCGCAGGATCGCGATATCGGCCTGCTTGTCGGTCACCAGCATCACCAGCGTTGAAACAATGTTGAATGCCGCCACCGCCACGATCAGCAGCAGGATGATGAACATCACCCGCTTCTCGATCTCCACCGCGCGAAAGAAATTGGCATGGCTGCGCGTCCAGTCGGTGGCATAGAGGTCGGCGCCCAGCTTCGCCAGCAGCTGGCGCGCCACGCCGCGCGCCGCGAACAGATCGTCCAGGCGCAGGCGCAGGCCCGACACCGCGTCGCCCATCTGGTAGAGCTTTTGCGCGTCTTCCAGGTGCACCAGCGCGAGGCCCGAGTCGTACTCGAACATGCCGACCTCGAACAGGCCCACTACGGTGAACTGCTTGAGGCGCGGGATCACCCCGGCCGGCGTCACCAGGCCCTGCGGCGCGATCAGCGCCAGCTTGTCGCCCGGCAGCACGCCCAGCGCGCGTGCCAGCTCCGAACCGAGCACGATGCCGAATCCGCCGGGCCGCAGCGACTCGAGCTTGCCGGCGCGCATGTGCAAGCCGATCTCCGCCACCTTTTCCTCCCGCTCGGGCACAATGCCGCGCACCACGCTGCCGCGCACCGCCTGGCCGGCGGAAAGCATGCCCTGCGCGTTGACGAAGGGCGCCGAGGCCACCACGCGCGGTTCCTCGGCGGCGATTTTCGCCACCGCGTGCCAGTCGGCAAGGCGGTTATCGGCACCGCTGATTTGCACGTGCGAAGCGACGCCGAGGATGCGGGCGCGCAGTTCCTTTTGGAAGCCGTTCATCACCGAGAGCACCACGATCAGCGCCGCCACGCCGAGCGCGATGCCGGCCATCGAGATGGCGGAGATGAAGCTGATGAAGTGATTGCGGCGCTTGGCGCGGGTATAGCGCAGGCCGACGAGGAGTTCGTACCGCACGGTGAGGCGAGAATACTACAATCGCGTGCGTGGAATTCCGCACCGAACTCGCCCGCCTTCTGCTCGGGGAACGCATTGCGCACCTGGCCACGCTGCGCCAGGGCGCGCCGATGGCCTCGATGACGCTCTATTTGCCCGAGCCCGGCTTCACCGCCTTCTACGTTCATGTCAGCAGCCTTGCCTGGCATACGCAGGACATGGCACAGGACCCGCACGTCGCGCTTTCAATCTCCGAGACCGATGACCGCCGTGCCGATCCTTTTACATTGATGCGGGTTTCGATCAGGGGTAAGGCAGAGCAACTTTCCGGTTCCCAGGATGCCCTGAAAAATTCCTGGCTGATGAAATTCCCGGAACAGGCGATCAACTTCACACTCACCGACTTTTCGTTCTGGCGCATCGCGCCGCGCGACGCGCGCTTCGTTGCCGGCTTCGGCCGCATCCACAATCTTTCGGCGGCGCAATTGGCGGAGTGCGCGCAAGCCTGACCGCCGCCGCATGACGTTTTTCGCCAAGGCGCTGCTGTTCGGTTTCCTGCTCGCGGCCACCGTCGGCCCGATGTGGCTGCTGTGCTTTCGCCGCACCCTGGCGCAGGGCGCGCTGGCGGGCTTCGTCGCCGGCATGGGCATCGCGGTCGCCGATGCCGTTTACGGCGCAGTGGCGGCATTCGGGCTGACCGCGATCTCCGGGTTTCTGCTGCAGCACCGCTTCTGGATCGGCCTGGTGGGAGGCCTTTTTCTCCTCTACCTTGGGGCAAAGATCTTGCTTTCCCGGCCCCCGGCAAACGCTTCGAGTACGGACCGGCCCGGCCTGGCGCAGGGATTTCTCGTCACGCTTGGGCTCACGCTGGCCAATCCACCGACCATACTTGCCTTTGCTGCCATTTTCGCGGGCCTCGGCCTGGTCGCAAACGATTACGGCACCGCCGCGCTGGTGGTGCTGGGCGTGTTCCTCGGTTCCGCGTCCTGGTGGGTGGTGCTCGCCGCCGGGGCTGGCTGGCTGCGCGGCCGCATCGGCCCGGCGCTGTTTCGCGCCATCAATATCGTCTCGGGCCTGAGCATCCTCGGACTGGCGCTCTGGCAACTGGCTGCTGTTTTGCGGTAGATTGCGGTACTGGATAGATATTTATCATGCGAGAACGCAAGCAATACCCGGATCTGAGCGACGAGGAGCTGGACAGGCGCGCCGAGGAATCGCTACGGCGAATGCTCAACACGCCTCCCAAGCCCCAGGTCCCGGCGCAACGCGACCACAAGCGGCGCAGGAAGCGCCGCAAGTAACAGCCAATCGGGCGGGCGGGTGCCGTGAACGCGCCGCGATGAGGCCGCTGTTCGACGCGCCGCTCGCCATCGTCGACCTGGAAACGACCGGCGCACACCCCGCCTGGGACCGGGTCACCGAAATCGCGGTGGTCGAAGTGCAGGCGGGCGAAGTAGTCACCGAGTGGTCCACGCTGGTCAACCCGGGCAAACGCATTCCGCCCGCGATTCAGGCGCTCACCGGCATTACCGACGGCATGGTTGCGGATGCGCCCGCGTTCGAGGACCTCGCGCCGGAACTGTATGCGCGGCTCGAGGGACGCGTCTTCGTCGCCCATAACGCGCGCTTCGACTACGGCTTCCTGCGGCACGAGTTCGAACGCGCGGGATTGCGCTTCCAGGCGCGCACGCTGTGCACGGTAAAACTCTCGCGCCGCCTCTACCCGGGCCATGCGCGCCACAATCTGGACAGCCTGATCGACCGGCACGGTTTGACCTTTGCGCCGAGCGGCGGCGCCCGCCACCGCGCCCTCGGCGATGCGCAGGCGGTGTGGCAATTCCTCTGCGTGGCCGCCGCAGAACGCGGCATCGAGCTGCTGCAGGACACCGCCCGGCAGCTGGCGCAGTCGCCCGCGCTGCCCGCGCATATCGAGCGCAGCGTGCTGGACGAGATTCCGGAGGCACCGGGCGTCTACCTGTTCTACGGCGAGCAGGACGCCCCGCTCTACGTCGGCAAGAGCGTAACCCTGCGCAGCCGCGTGCTGCAGCATTTCTCGAGCGACCTGGGTTCGCCGCGCGAAGCGCAGATTGCGCGCGAGGTGCGGCGCATCGAGTGGCGGCGCAGCTGCGGCGAACTGGGTGCGCTGCTGCGCGAGGCGCAACTGGTCAAGGAACTGCTGCCCGCTTTCAACCGGCGACTCAGGCGCGCCAGCGACCTGTGCGGCTTTCGGTTCGATTCGAACAAACTGAGCCTGGTGCAGAAAGAAGACATCCGCGCCGATTGCGTGCCGCATCTGTGCGGCTTTTTCCGCTCCAGGCGTTCGGCCAATGAAGCGCTGCGCGAACTCGCCAATGCGCACCGGCTCTGCCTGCGCACGCTGGGCTTCGAGCGCGCCGGCCGCAGCGGCAACCTGGGCGCCTGTTTCCGGCACCAGATCGGCCGCTGCGCCGGGGTCTGCGCCGGACGCGAAAGCCCGCACGTGCACCTCGAGCGGGCGCGGGCCGCGCTCGCGCTGCTCAAAACCGCCGCCTGGCCCTGGCGCGGGCCGATCGGCATCATCGAAAAAGACCGGGAGCGCGACGCGGTCGACGTGCATGTGGTGAACAACTGGTGCCTGCTCGGCACCGCGCGTTCAGAAATTGAGGTCGCGGAGCTTCTGGAAGCCGCCTCCAACCCGAGCTTCGACCTCGACCAGTACAAGATTCTCGCCCGGCACCTTGCCGCAGGACGCGCCCGGGTGATCGAGTTCGGGAGCGCGCCGCGCGCCTTGCTGCACTGATGCACCTCGAGCTTGCCGTTCCAGCGATGTTCCGAGCGCCGGCCGCAGCGCCGGTCGCTGCACCGGCGCTGGAACTGCTGCTTGCGCGCGCTCGGCGCGCCGCCGGCAATCCCGGCACGCTGGAAGTTTGGTACCGCGATCACTTCGCGCTGCAGGGCCAGCCGTTGCCCGCAGGGGCGCTCACGGCGCTCGCCTACGGGCAAGCGCCCGGGAGCGAGACCTGGTTGCGCGCCGACCCGGTGCATCTGCGCGCCGACCGCGACCGGCTGCTGCTCCTTCCGAGCGCAGGCTTCGATGTCACCGCCGAGGAGGCCAGCGCGCTTTGCGCCGGACTCAACCAGCATTTTTCCGAACAGTTCACGCTGCATGCGTTTTCTCCTGAGCGCTGGGGCCTGCGGGCGAGCACTGCCATGGCGCTGCACACGCGCCCGCCGATCGAGCTCGCCGGCCGCAATGTCGATGGCGAACTGCCGGACCAGCGCTGGCATGCGCTGCTCAACGAGATCCAGATGGCGCTCTACCAGCATCCGGTAAACACGGCGCGCGAAGCGCGCGGCGCAGCCGTGATCAACAGCCTGTGGCCCTGGGGCTCTGGCCCGCTTCCCGCGGCCACGCGCGGCCCATGGCAATCGGTGAGCGCCGACGATCCGGTCGCGCTCGGCCTGGCGCGGCTGGCCGGCATGCGTCACCGGCCGGCGGGAAGCGGCGCCGCCGAATGGCTGGAGCGCGCGCCGGAAGACGGCCGCCACCTGATCGTGCTGGACAGCCTGCGGGGCGCGGCAGCGCTGCAGGATGGCGAGTCGCTCGCTGCAGCACTGCGGCTGCTGGAAGAGCGCTGGTTCGCGCCGCTGCTCGCTGCGCTGCGCGCCGGCCGCATCGGCATGATCACCCTGCAGGTGCCGGAAGCGGGAACCTCGTTCGAGACCCTGCGCGGCGACCTGCGCCGCTTCTGGCGCCGACCGCAACCGCTCGCGGCCTACCGGGAAGCCGAAGCGTGAAGATCGTCACCCGACCCTATGCGGAGACCGACCGGCGCCGGCTGCAGGACGCCGGCGTTCATCCCCTGCTTGCGCGGCTCTACGCGGCGCGGCACATCGCCAGCGCCGGGGAACTCGCGCAGGAATTCGCGCAGTTGATCCCGCCCGAGCGCCTGACCAACGCCGATCGCGCCGCGCGGCTGCTCGCCGACGCCATCGCGCAGCAGAAAAAGCTGCTGATCATCGCCGACTATGACGCCGACGGCGCCACCGCCTGCGCGGTCGGCATGCACGCGCTGCGCAGCTTCGGTGCGCGCGTCGAATACCTGGTGCCCAACCGCATGGAACTGGGCTACGGCCTGACGCCGGAACTGGTGGCTATCGCCGCGCAACGCAGGCCGGACCTGCTGATCACGGTGGACAACGGCATTGCGAGCGTCGAAGGCGTGGCACACGCGAGCAGCCTCGGCATCGGCACGCTGATCACCGACCACCATCTGCCGGGCGATTCGCTGCCCAAGGCCGAGTGCATCGTCAATCCGAACCAGCCCGGCTGCAGCTTCCCGTCCAAGGCCATCGCCGGCGTCGGAGTGATGTTCTATGTGATGCTGTCGCTGCGGGCGGAATTGAGAAAACGAAAAGCATTTGAAACCGAGCCCAATCTCGCCGCGCTGACCGACCTCGTCGCGCTGGGCACGGTCGCCGACGTGGTGCCGCTGGATGCCAACAACCGGATCCTGGTGGCGCAAGGGCTCAAACGCCTGCGCGCCACGCGGCCGCGGCCGGGGCTCGCGGCACTTGCTCGCGCGGCCGGGCGCGCGCCGGGCAGCGCGACTTGTTTCGATCTGGGTTTCATTCTCGGCCCGCGGCTGAACGCCGCCGGGCGCCTCGCCGACATGAGCCTTGGCATCGAGTGCCTGATCACCGAGGACGAAGCGCGCGCCGCGAACTGCGCGCAGCAGCTCGATCGCCTGAACCGCGAGCGCCGCAAGATCGAGGGCGAGATGCTGGACGAGGCAAGCGCGGCGCTCGAGGGACTGACCGAGGCGCCGGGCGCGACCGTGACGCTGTATCAGCCCGGCTGGCACCAGGGCGTGGTCGGCCTGATCGCCTCGCGCGTGCGGGAACGGGTGCACCGGCCGGTGGTTTGCTTTGCCAAGGCGAATACCGGGGAATTGCGCGGTTCGGGGCGCTCGATTCCCGGTTTTCACCTGCGCGACGCGCTCGATCTGGTCGCCAAGCGCGCGCCGGGGCTGCTGCTGCGCTTTGGCGGCCATGCGCAGGCGGCAGGACTCACCATCCGGGAGCCGGATCTGAACGCTTTCCTGGAACTATTCGAGCGCACGGCGGCCGAGTTGCTGCCAGAACAGGCGAGGCTGCGGGTGGTCGAGACCGACGGCGAGCTGGAACCCGCCTACCACTCGCTGGACGTGGCGCAGATGCTGGAAACGCAGATCTGGGGGCAGGGTTTTCCGCCGCCGCTGTTTTGCGACAGCTTCGTCGTCGAAGACCAGCGCGTGGTCGGCGAACGCCACCTCAAGTTGCGCCTGCGCAAGGACGGCCGGCGGCTCGAGGCAATGCGCTTCAATTCGCTCGAGCCCCTGCCCTCCCGCGTGCGCGCCGCCTACCGGCTCGGCGTGAACGAGTTCAACGGCCTGAAGCGGCCGCAGATCACGTTCGAGAACGTAGAGCCGGCCTAGCGGCGCAGGCTCAACCGAGTTTCAGCGGCACGAACACCCGCGCATTGCCGCGCTGCACGAGCAGCGCCACGCTGCCGTTCGCCTCGGTCGCAGCGCGCAGGTCCTCGACGCTCTGCACCGCCTTGCCGCCAGCCATCAGCACGATGTCGCCAGGCTGCACGCCAGCCCGGGCGGCCGGCCCGTTTACGTTCTGCACCAGCAAGCCGCCTGCCACTTTTGCCTGCTTGCGCTCTTCGGGCGTCAACGGACGCACCGACAATCCAAGGCGGCCCTTGCCGCTCGCCGAGGCGGCATCCTCCGTGACGGCCGTGCCTTGCGCAGCACCGAGCGTCGCCGTCAATTCGCGTGTCTCGCCCTTGCGCACGACCTCAAGCTTCGCCTTGTCGCCGGGTGAAGCCTGCCCGACCATGGCAGAGAGCTCGCCCGCCGCACCGACCGGCTTGCCGTCGTACTTCACCACCACGTCGCCTGGCTGCACCCCGGCGCGCTCGGCGGCGCTGCCCGGTTGCACCGAGGACACCAGCGCGCCCTCGGCGCGCTTCAGGCCGAAGGATTCGGCGAGCGCCTGGTTCAGGTCCTGCACCGACACGCCGAGCCGCGCATGCGAAGCGCGTCCGGTCGCCACGATCTGGTCCTTGACCTTGAGCGCGACGTTGATCGGAATCGCGAACGACAGGCCCTGGTAGCCGCCCGAGCGGCTGTAGATCTGCGAGTTGATGCCGATCACTTCGCCGGCGAGATTGAACAGCGGCCCGCCCGAGTTGCCCGGATTGACCGCTACGTCGGTCTGGATGAAGGGGACGTAGGCATCGCCCGGCAGCGAACGGCCCTTGGCCGAGATGATGCCGGCGCTGACGCTGTTTTCGAAGCCAAAGGGCGAGCCGATCGCCACCACCCAGTCGCCGACCCGCGTTTTCGCCGGGTCGCCCAGCTGCACCATCGGCAGATCCTTCGCGTCGATGCGCAGCACCGCGATGTCGGTCGCCGGATCGGCACCGAGCACCTTGGCGCGGAACTCGCGCCGGTCGGTGAGCTTGACGGTGACCTCGGAGGCGCCCTGCACCACGTGCGCATTGGTCAGCACGATGCCGTCGGCGGCAACGATGAATCCCGAACCCTGGCCCTGTACCGGCACTTCGGAGGGCGGCGGACCGAAGCGAAACGGCATGCCGCGGAAGAATTGCGAGAACGGGTTGTCCTCGTCCTCCAGGTTGCCCGGGAATCCGGTCTTGCGGGTGCCCGATACCGCGATGTTGACGACGGCAGGACCATAGCGCTGTGCGATGGCTGCGAAATCCGGCAATACCGTCACCGGGGTGCCGGTTGCGGCCGCCTTGGCGACCGCGGCGGTCGCGTGGGCAGGCTGGCTTGCGTAGTGGGTGGCCGCGGCGCCGGCGGCAAAGGCCGCAACAATAGCGAGCGCAGCCGCGACTTTTCTGGCTTGCATGGCGATGTCCCTCGTTACAATTGAAAGGATGCGAATTCGACAAATCCTCCTGGCGCAAAGTTCCCTTTCCGCGGAACCGCATCTGCGCTACCGTCGCCGCCTTTCGTCCCCTGGTTCGCGCCTTGCCCTGGTGAAGACCGTTCGTTGCCTGCTCGCCGCCGCGCTCTGTCTCGCCGGCGCATCCCAGGCCGCAAGCACGCCGCCGATCAATGCCGGACCCTACGTGCCTTCGCCCAGCAGCGTGGTTTCCGACATGCTGACGCTGGCCGAAGTGGGAACGAAAGATTTCGTCATCGACCTGGGCTCGGGCGACGGGCGCATCGTGCTCACCGCGGCCAAGGTGTTCGGCGCACGCGGCTTCGGCGTCGACATCAACGAGAAGCTGGTCAAGCAGGCGAACGAGTCGGCCAAAGCCCAGGGCGTCGCCGATCGAGCGAACTTTTCCGTCCAGGATCTTTTTCATACCGACATCAGCAAGGCCACGGTGCTCACCATGTATCTGCTGCCGCATACGGTGAACATGCTCAAGGACAAGCTGCTCGCGGAACTCAGCCCGGGAACGCGCATCCTGTCGCACGACTACCCGCTGTCGGGCTGGATCCCGGAGAAATACGTACAGATGGACCTGGAGGACAAGGTCGCGATCAGCGGCGTCACCACCACGCTTATCTATATGTATGTGGTTCCCGCGAAGGCGGAGGGCGCCTGGAGCGCCAAGCTGCCGCCCTCCATGAGCAAGGACCCGGTGCGCTTGAACCTGAAGCAGCAGATCACCCGGGTTTCGGGCTCGGCGCGGATCGGCGGCAAGGACGTACTGCTCGAGGAAGCGAAACTGCGTGGTGAGCGCTTCAGCTTCAAACTGGCGCTGGGCGGCAAGACCTACGAGTTCGCCGGCACGGTCAAGGGCCGCGCGATCGAGGGCAGCGTCGAGGGCGGCGGCGAGAAAGCCTCCTGGAGCGCCGCCAGGTAGCGCGATGGAACGCAAGCGCGTCAACTCGTCGAAACTGCGCTCGGTCGGCTACGACGAGAAGTCGATGACCCTGGAAGTGGAGCTGTCGAACGGGCAGGTCTACCAATACCCGAAGGTCTATCCCGAGGTTTATCGCCGTTTCATGGCCGCGCCCAACCCCACTGCCTTCTTCGACGACAAGATCGACGAGGAATATACCGGCCGGCGCGTATAATTCGCGCCACCGCGGCGGGTCCGCGGTCCTCACTTCATGGAAGCCGAACGCATCAACCAGATCGCCTCGACGCTCGCCGGGCTGCAGACGCAGTCGGCCGAGTTGCGGAGGTATCTTTGACTTCGAGACCAAGGAAAAGCGGCTGGCGGCGCTGAACCGCGAACTCGAAGACCCCAAGCTTTGGGCCAATCAGCAGCGCGCCCAGGAAATCGGCAGGGAAAAAAAGGCGCTCGAGACGGTGGTGCAGACGCTCAAGCGCATCAGCGGCGGCGTCGCCGAAACCCAGGAACTGTTCGAACTGGCGCGCAGCGAAGGCGACCACGCCACGCTGCTCAGCATTTCTTCCGACACCGAGAAGCTGAAAGAAGAGGTCGCGGCCCTCGAATTCCGCCGCATGTTCGCCAATCCACTCGACCCGAACAACTGCTTCATGGAGATCCAGGCCGGCGCAGGCGGCACCGAAGCGCAGGACTGGGCCTCGATGCTGATGCGCATGTACCTCAAGTACTGCGACAAGAAGGGTCTGCGCGCCGAAATCCTCGAGCAGTCCGAGGGCGAAGTCGCGGGCATCAAGAGCGCGACGCTCAAGATCTCGGGCGCCTACGCCTACGGCAGCCTGCGCACCGAGAACGGCGTACACCGGCTGGTGCGCAAATCGCCGTTCGACGCCAACGCGCGCCGCCATACCTCGTTTGCCAACGTGTTTGCCTACCCGGAGGTGGACGAGTCGATCGAAGTGGCGATCAACCCGGCCGACCTGCGCATCGACGTCTACCGCGCCTCGGGCGCCGGCGGCCAGCACGTCAACAAGACCGAGTCGGCGGTGCGCATCACGCACCTGCCGACCAACATCGTGGTGCAGAGCCAGAACGACCGCTCGCAGCACCGCAACCGAGCCGAGTGCATGGCGATGCTCAAATCGCGCCTCTACGAACTCGAGCTGCGCAAGCGCAACGCCGAGCATTCCAAGCTCGAGGCGTCGAAGACCGACATCGAGTGGGGCCACCAGATCCGCTCCTACGTGCTCGACCAGTCGCGCATCAAGGACCTGCGCACCGGGGTCGAGAAAGGCGCCACCCAGGCGGTGCTCGACGGCGACCTGGACGACTTCATCACCGCCAGCCTCAAACGGGGTGTCTAAGAATGGAAGACGAAAACAAGCTGATCGAGGAACGGCGGGAAAAGCTGAAGGCGCTGCGCGCCAAAGGCATCGCTTTCCCGAATGACTTTCGCAGGAAGAATTTCTCTTCCCTGCTGCATGAAAAACACTCGGGCAAGACCAAAGAAGACCTGGGAAAAGAGAAACTCCCGGCAACAGTGGCCGGTCGGATGGTGCTCAAACGCGTGATGGGCAAGGCGAGCTTCGCCACCCTGCAGGACGGGACCGGCCGGATCCAGCTCTACGTATCCAATGAAATCAGCAACTACGAAGAGTTCAAGCACTGGGACCTGGGCGACATCGTCGGCGCCAGCGGCACGCTGTTCAAGACGAAGACGGGCGAATTGACGATCCATGCCGCGCAACTGCGCCTGCTCGCCAAGTCGTTGCGGCCCCTGCCCGAGAAATTCCACGGCATCGCCGATGCGGAGCTCAAGTACCGCCAACGCTACGTGGATCTGATCGTCTCGCCGAAGACGCGGCAGGTCTTCGACGCCAGAATAAGGATCATCCAGGCGCTGCGCGCAACCATGGCCGGAGACGGCTACCTGGAAGTCGAAACGCCGATGATGCAGCCGATTCCGGGCGGCGCGGTGGCGCGGCCGTTCCGCACGCACCATCACGCGCTCGACATGGAAATGTTCCTGCGCATCGCGCCGGAGCTGTACCTGAAGCGCCTGGTGGTGGGCGGCATGGAGCGCGTCTACGAGATCAACCGCAATTTCAGGAACGAAGGCATTTCGACGCGCCACAATCCCGAGTTCACGATGATGGAGTGGTACTGCGCCTACGAGGACTGCGCCTACATGATCGCGCACACCGAGAAGCTGGTGCGCGAGTCCGCGCGGGCGGCGCTGGGAAAACTCGCGTTCACCTACCAGGACAAGGCCATCGACATGGCACAGCCGTTTGCCCGCCTGTCGATGTCCGAGGCGATCCGCGGCCAGGGCGTGGCAGGCGACCTGCGCGACCGGGCCATGCTCGCCAGCAAGCTGACTGCGCTTGGCGTTGATTATTCCACCAATCAGGGCTGGGGAGCGCTGCAGCTGATGCTGTTCGAGGCGCTGGCGGAAAAGCACCTGATCCAGCCCACCTTCATCACCGAGTTCCCGGCCGAGGTTTCGCCGCTCGCGCGGCGCAACGACCGGGACCCGGGCATTGCCGATCGCTTCGAGCTGTTCATCGATGCGAAGGAAATCGCCAACGGCTTTTCCGAGTTGAACGATCCCGAGGAGCAGTCCGAGCGCTTTCGCGAGCAGGCGAAGCTCAAGGACTCCGGCGACGTGGAAGCGATGTACTACGATGCCGATTACATCCGCGCGCTCGAGTACGGCCTGCCGCCCACCGCGGGCGGCGGCCTCGGCATCGATCGCCTGGCGATGCTGCTGACCGACAGCGCCTCGATCCGCGACGTGATTTTGTTCCCGCACCTGCGCCCGGAAGGAAACATTTCGTAACAGATTGTCACGGCGTTCGGTGTTCCTCCTGCGTAGCCTGAGCGTTGTTCGTTCCGGCACCACGCCTAAAAAGGAGAACGCCATGGAATCCACCACCCGCCTGCACCCGCTGCTTTCTGCCGCGGCCGTTTCCGTCATCGCCGTTTCGGTGGTCGGGATTGCCGCGATTTCCGGCCGCCTGCCCAGTTCAATCGGCTCGATGCCGACTGCGGCGGCTGTTTCCACCGCTACCCCGGCCGTCCCGGAGCCCGCCGTGCTCGCCGCGCCGCCTGCTGCGCCGGCCGCAAAGCCGAAGCCCGTGAAAAAAGCAGTAGTGCGCGCCGCCGCGCCCGCGCCGCAAGCGCCCGTCTTTCAGGAGCCGGCGCCGGCCGTGCTGCCGCAGCCGCCGCTCGCCCAGGCGCCGGCCGCAAAGCCAGTCTGCCCAGACTGCGCAACGGTCGAGGCGGTGCGTGAAATCGAGCAACAGGGCGAAGGCACCTGGATGGGACCGGTTGCCGGTGGCGTCGGCGGCGCGATCCTCGGCAAGCAGATGGGCAAGGGCAGCGGCCGCACCATCATGACGGTCCTCGGCGCCGCGGGCGGCGCCTACGCCGGCCATGAAATCGAGAAGCGCGTGCGTTCGAGCAAGCGCTGGGAAGTCAGCCTGCGTATGGACGACGGTTCGCTGCGCTCGCTCAGCTACGACGCAGCGCCCGCCTGGCGCGCCGGCGAGCGCGTGCGCTACGTCAACGGCGCAATCCTGCCGGAGCAGCGCAGCTAACGCTCGCCTAAAATGGCGCCTTGCTCATGGCAGGCGCCGACGCTCTTCATGCGAGCACGCTCCGCGGCATCCTGCTGATGGTTGCCGCCGTCGGCGTGTTCGTGCTCATGGATACGACCGCGAAATACCTTTCGCGCTGGTATCCGGTGCCGCTCATCGTCTGGGCCCGCTACGCCTCCAACCTGCTGGTGCTGCTCGTCTTTCTCGCCGTGCGGGGCGAACTCGGGCGCCTGCGCACAGCGCGCCCCGGCCTGCAGCTCGCGCGCGGCCTGCTGCTCGCCCTGGCGACGCTGCTGTTCTTCACCTCGCTCAGCGTGCTGCCGCTGGCCGAAGCCAACGCCATCGGCTTCGCCATGCCGCTGTTCGTCGCCGCCCTGGCGGTACCGATGCTGGGCGAGCGGCTCGAAGTCGCGCGACTGGTCGCGATTCTGGCCGGTCTCGCCGGCGCGCTGTTCATCGTGCGGCCTGGCTCGGAGCTGTTCACGCCCTACGCCCTGCTGCCGCTCGGCATGGCGGTCTGCAACGCGCTCTACCAGATCCTGACGCGCAAGGTCGCGGGCCTCGAGCACCCGCTGACGTCGCTGGTCTGGGGCGCCATCGTAGGCGCGGTGCTGCTCTCCGCGATCGCGCCCTTCGTCTGGGCACCCCCGCAGGCGGCGTCGCACGGGGTGCTGATCGTGATCCTCGGCATCCTTGCCTCGTTCGGGCACTGGCTGTTGATCAAGGCTTACGACCATGCCAACGCCTCGCTGCTCGCTCCCTTCACCTACAGCGCGCTGGTCTGGGCGATGCTGCTGGGCTGGCTGGTGTTCGGCGATTTCCCGGACGGCTGGTCGCTCTTCGGCATGGGGATCATCGTGCTCTCGGGCCTGTACATCGCGAACCGGCAGCGCTTCACCATGCACCGCGGTTAAGCCCTTTGCTTATTGCCGCTCGAAAATCGCGGCGATGCCCTGGCCGCCGCCGATGCACATGGTGACGAGCGCGTAGCGCTTTCGCGTGCGCTGCAATTCGTAGATCGCCTTGACCGTCAGGATCGCGCCGGTCGCGCCGATCGGGTGGCCGAGCGCTACCGCGCCGCCGTTCGGATTGACGTTCGCCGGATCCAGGCCCAGGTCCTTGGTCACCGCCATCGCCTGCGCGGCAAAAGCTTCGTTGGACTCGATCACGTCCATGTCGGCGGGCTTGAGACCTGACTTTTCGAACACGCGCTTGACGGCCGGAATCGGCCCAAGGCCCATCAGTTGCGGCTCGACCCCGGCGTGCGCATAGGCCACCAGCCGCGCCAGCGGTTTCAGGTTCTGCTTCTCGGCGGTCTTCGCCTCAACCATCACGATCGCGGCGCCCGCATCGTTGATGCCCGAAGCATTGCCCGCAGTCACCGTGCCGTCCTTCTTGAACACCGGCTTCAGTTTCTGGAAGTCTTCGATCTTCGCGCCCTTGCGCACGTGCTCGTCCACGGCAAAGGCCTCCGCACCCTTTGTGGATTTGAGTTCGACCGGAACAACCTGCCCCTTGAAAAGCCCCTTTTCAAGCGCGTTCGCGGCGCGCCGGTGCGATTCGAGCGCGAAGGCGTCCTGCTGTTCGCGCGTGAAGCCGAATTTCGCTGCCACGTTCTCCGCGGTGATCCCCATGTGGCCGTGCCCGAAGGGGTCGTGCAGCGCGCCGGTCATCGCGTCCACCACCGCGCCGTCGCCCATGCGCTGGCCCCAGCGGCCGGCGGGCAGGAAGTAAGCCGCGCGGCTCATGCTCTCGGCGCCGCCGCCGACCACCGCATCCGTGTCGCCGAGCAGGATGTGCTGGGCGGCCGAGACGATCGCCTGCAGGCCGGAGCCGCACAAACGGTTGACGGTGAGACAGGGCGTGCCGACCGGCAAGCCGGCCTCGATCGCGGCAACGCGCGACACATACATGTCCTTCGCTTCGCCGTGGATCACGCTGCCCATCACCACGTGGCCGATGCTTGCCGGGTCGATCTTGGCGCGCGCCAGCGCCTCCTTGATCGCGACGGCGCCGAGCTTGGTCGGCCCCAGGTCCTTGAGCGAGCCGCCGTAGCCGCCGATCGCGGTCCTCGCGCCCGATACCACCATCACTTCGCGTGCGCTCATGCCAGTCTCCCGTGTAAATCATGCTCGTCCGAGCGGTCGATGCGGACCTGCGCAAATTCTCCCGCTGTTCCGCCCTTGAATCTCACCACGCCGTCGATTTCCGGCGCGTCCGCCGCCGAGCGGCCGACGCCCGGCTCGTCGATCAGCACCTTGAGCGTCGCGCCGACTTTCGCCTTGAGCTTGTCCGCGCTGATCTTCGCCTGCAGCGCCATGAAGCGCGCGCGCCGCTCCTCCTTCACCGGTTCGGACACTGGATCGGGCAGATCGTTCGCCTTCGCCCCCTCCACGGGCGAATAGGCGAAGCAGCCGACGCGGTCGAGCTGCGCTTCCTGCAAAAACGCCAGCAGTTCCTCGAATTCGGCTTCCGTCTCGCCCGGAAAACCGACGATGAAGGTGCTGCGGATCGTGATGTCCGGACAGGCTTCGCGCCAGCTGCGGATGCGCGCGAGTACTTTCTCCGCCGCCGCGGGGCGCTTCATCAGCTTGAGGATCCGCGCGCTTGCGTGCTGGAACGGGATATCAAGATAGGGAAGGATTTTTCCCTGCGCCATCAACGGCACGATCGCGTCGACGCTTGGATAGGGATAGACGTAGTGCAACCGGACCCACACGCCGAGCTCCCCGAGGGATTTGCACAGTTGCCGGAAGCAGGTCTTGATAGGCTTTCCGCCGTGAAATCCAGTCCGGTACCTGACATCGACTCCATAAGCACTCGTATCCTGCGAGATCACCAGCAGTTCCTTCACGCCGGCGCGCGCCAGCTTCTCCGCTTCCTGCATCACTTCGCCGATCGGGCGCGACACCAGATCGCCACGCATCGAGGGAATGATGCAAAAGCTGCAGCGATGGTTGCAGCCCTCGGAAATCTTCAGGTAAGCGTAGTGGCGGGGGGTAAGTTTTATGCCAGTATCCGGAACCAGATCCAGGAAAGGATCGTGGGGTTTGGGCAGGTGGGCGTGCACCGCGCGCATCACGCCGTCGGTATCCTGCGGCCCGGTAATCGCCAGGACGGCGGGGTGCCGTTCTTCTATGAAATCTTTTTTGGCCCCCAGGCAGCCGGTAACGACGACTTTGCCGTTCTCGGCCAGCGCATCGCCGATCGCGCCGAGCGATTCTTCGACCGCGGCGTCGATGAAGCCGCAGGTATTGACGATGACCAGGTCGGCGCCGGCGTAATCGGGCGCGGTGGCATAGCCTTCGGCCCGCAACTGCGTGAGGATGCGCTCGGAATCAACGAGCGCTTTGGGGCAGCCTAGAGAGACAAAACCGACCTTAGGAATTGCTCTTCTTATCGGAGCCGCCTTGTGGAAAACCGGGAAACTGGAAACCCGTGAACATGTTGCGCGCCTGGCTCTGCATCTGCTCCTGGAACTGCGCGAACATCTTCTGGCTCTGCTCCATATAGGCCTGCATCAGGCCCTGCATCGCCGGGCCCTGCATGTTCATGAACTGCGCCCAGATCTCCTGCGAGCTCTTCGAATTGTCGCCGTAGAGCTTCTGCGACTGGTCCTGCAGCGCCTTCTGCATCTGCTGGAAGCCCTCGAGGTTCTTCTCCAGGTACGAGCCCATGAAGCCCTGCATCGCGCTGCCGTAGGAGCGGATCATCTGCGACAGCAGGTCCGAGGAGAACATCGGCATGCCGCTCGACTCCTCGTCGAGGATGATCTGCAGCAGGATCTGGCGCGTCAGGTCCTCGTTCGACTTGGCGTCGAGCACCTGGAACTCCTCCTGCTTCAGCACCATCTGCTTGACGTCCGCGAGCGTGATGTAGCTCGAGGTCTTGGTGTCGTAGAGCCGGCGGTTGGGATATTTCTTGATCAGCCGGATCGCGTGTTCCATCTTTTCCTCAGGAATGGCAGCCATTCAGTCTACTCCTCAATACATGTGCTGGCCGCCGTTGATCGAGATATTGGCCCCGGTCACGAACGCGGCTTCTTCGGAACAAAGATAAATGATCAGGCCGGCAATCTCCTCGGGCTTGCCGAGGCGACCGAGCGGAATCTGCGGCAGGATCTTGGAATCGAGGATGTCCTTCGGGATCGCGGTCACCATCTTGGTGCCGATGTAGCCCGGAGAAATCGTGTTGATGGTCACGCCCTTCTTGGCCACTTCGAGTGCGAGCGCCTTGGTGAAGCCGTGGATGCCGGCCTTGGCGGCCGAGTAGTTGGTCTGGCCGAAGGCGCCCTTCTGCCCGTTCACCGAGGAAACGTTGATGACGCGGCCCCAGTTGCGTTCCACCATGCCGTCCATCACCTGCTTGGTCATGTTGAAGCAGGAGTCCAGGTTGGTGCGCATCACCGCGTCCCAGTCGGCCTTGGTCATTTTTTTGAACGTCATGTCGCGCGTGATGCCGGCGTTGTTCACCAGGATGTCGATGTCGCCGCACTCTTTCTGGATCTGCTCGCATTTCGCGGCGCTGTCCTCGTACGACACCACGTCCACCGGGTAGGCCGAAAAGCTGTAGCCCCTGCCCTTCATCTCGTCGAGCCAGGATTTGTACTTGGTGTTGGAGGGCGAGTACGTCACCACCACGCGGTAGCCCGCGTCGGCCATCTTGGTGCTGATCGATTCGCCCAGGCCGCCCATGCCGCCTGTGACGACCGCAAGTTGCTTCTGTGCCACGTTTTTCCTTCCTCCAGTAACGGCCCGCCGCGGCCCGTGACCCCCGCGGGCAGTCTACTACATCATGTGCATGCCGCCGTTGACGGAAATGTTGGCGCCGGTGATGTATCCCGCCTCATCCGAGACGAGGAATGCCACCACTGCGGCAACTTCCTCGGGTTTGGCGAGGCGGCCCATCGGGATTGAATCGATGATCTGCTGGCGCACGTCGGCGCGCAGCGCCATCACCAGATCGGTATCCACGTAGCCGGGTGACACGGTGTTCACGGTGACGCCCTTCTTGACCATTTCCTGCGCCAGCGCCTTGGAAAATCCGGCCATCCCGGCTTTCGCCGCCGAATAGTTGGTCTGGCCGAACTGGCCCTTGATCGCGTTGACCGAGGAAATGTTGACGATGCGGCCCCAGCCGCGCTCGGCCATGCCCTCCACCACCTGGCGCGTGACGTTGAACACGCTGTTCAGGTTGGTGTTGATTACTGCGATCCAGTCGCGCTCGGTCATGCGCTTGAAAACCGCGTCGCGCGTGATGCCGGCGTTGTTGACGAGGATGTCCACGTTGCCGACCACCGAGCGCACGTTGTAGAACATGCCGGCGCAGCTCTCGTATTCAGCGACGTCGCCCTCGGCGGCGTGCACCCGGTAGCCCGCCTCGCGCATCTCGCCCAGCCACTCGGCCTTTCTTTCGTATCCCGGCAGGCAGCCGGCGACGACAGTGTGGCCGGCGGCGGCGAGGCGCCGGCAGATCGCGCTGCCGATGCCGCCCATGCCGCCGGAGACGAACACCACGCGCTTCGGAACGGGGGCGTCCCCCACCCGGTCGGTTTGCTGTTGTTGTTGGATCCGTTGCGCGACTTGCATTCTGTCTTCCTTTGGTTGGCGTTCCAGGTTAGCGCTCGACGGCCAGGGCAACGCCCATGCCGCCGCCAATACAAAGCGACGCGAGACCTTTCTTCGCGTCGCGCTTCTGCATCTCGTGCAGCAGCGTGACCAGGATCCGGCAGCCCGAGGCGCCGATCGGATGGCCGAGCGCGATCGCCCCGCCGTTCACGTTCACCTTGGCGAGGTCCCAGCCCATCTGCCGGTTCACCGCGATCGCCTGCGCCGCGAAGGCTTCGTTGATTTCCATCAGGTCGAGGTCCTTGGGCGTCCAGCCGGCGCGCTGCAGGCAGCGCTTGGAGGCCGGCACCGGCCCCATGCCCATGTATTTCGGATCGACGCCGGCCGAGGCGAAGGCCTTGATGCGCGCCAGCGGCTTGAGGCCCAGCTCTTTCGATTTTTTCGCCGAACACAGGACCACGACCGCCGCACCGTCGTTGATGCCCGAGGCGTTGGCCGCGGTCACCGTGCCGTTCTTGTCGAATGCCGGCTTGAGGCCCTTCATCGCCTCGATGGTCGCGCCGTGGCGCGGAAATTCGTCCTCGGCGAACAGCACCGGCCCTCTGCGGGACGGCACTTCGTAGGCAATGATCTCGTCCTTGAAGCGGCCGGCTTTCTGCGCGGCCTCGGTCTTGTTCTGGCTCGCCACCGCGAACTGATCCTGCTCTTCGCGCGTCACGGCGTATTCCTTGGCGACGTTCTCGGCCGTCACGCCCATGTGGTACTGGTTATAGACGTCCCACAGCCCGTCCACGATCATCGAGTCGATCATTTTCGCGTCGCCCATGCGAAAGCCGTCGCGCGAGCCGTTCAGCAGGTGCGGCGCGGCGCTCATGTTTTCCTGCCCGCCCGCAACCACGATGTCCGAATCGCCGTTGGCGATCGATTGCGCGCCCAGCATCGCCGCCTTCAGGCCCGAGCCGCAGACCTTGTTGATGGTCATCGCCGGCACCATGTCGGGCAGCCCGGCCCAGATCGACGCCTGGCGCGCCGGATTCTGGCCGACGCCTGCCGCCAGCACCTGGCCCATGATCACCTCGGACACCTGATCCGGCGCGACGCCCGCGCGCTCCAATGCCTTGCGGATGACGTGCGCCCCGAGCCGTGCCGCGGGCACGCTGGCGAGCGAACCGCCGAACTTGCCGATCGCGCTGCGGGCCGCGCCTACGATGACGATCTCTTCCATGCCGTCCTCCTTCTAGTTTGCTTTCTGCTTCACGTAGCGACCGGGCGCAGGCTCGATCGCGGCATGCTGGGTGCTGCCGGTTCGCGCCGGCGCCTCGCGTGTCCCGCCCTTGAATTGCTCCAGCCACTGCGACCACTGCGGCCACCAGCTGCCGCGTTCCTGTGTCGCCTGCGCGAGCCAGCTGTCGGGATTTTCCGGGTAATTTTCCGAGAGCCAGAAACTGCGCTTGCCGCCGGCCGGCGGATTGACCACCCCGGCGATGTGGCCGGAGGCGCCGAGCACGAATTTCTTCTCTCCGCCGAGCAGTTGCAGCGAGCGGTAGGCAGCGCGCCACGGAACGATATGGTCCTCGCGCGTGGCGACGATGAATGCCGGCCGGTCCACCGCGCCGAGATCCACCGTCACGCCGCAATTTTGCAGCGCACCCGGGACACGAAGCTTGTTTTCGAGATAGGTGTTGCGCACATAGCTGCAGTACATCGGGCCCGGCAAGTTGGTGCTGTCCGAATTCCAGTACAACAAGTCGAAGGCCGCCGGCGCGCCGCCCATCAGGTAGTTGTTGACCACGTAGGGCCAGACCAGGTCGTTGGCGCGCAAGGCATTGAAGGTCGAGGCGAGATCGGCGCCGGGCAGGATGCCGCCCTTGCCGATCGATGCTTCGCGCGCCGCGACCGCGTTCTCGTCGACGAACAGGCCGATCTGACCCGGCGCCTCGAAATCGAGCATGGTCGCGAGATAAGTGACGCTCTCCGCCACAGCAACGCGCTTGGCGGCCTGCACCGCCAGCGCCGCAGCGAGCAGCGTGCCGCCGACGCAAAAGCCCAGCGCGTTCACGCGATCGCTCTGGGTAATTGCCTTGGCAACGTCAATCGCCTGCAATACTCCGATCTCGAGGTAGTCATCCCAATCGTACTGGCGCTCGCCCGGCCCGACGTTGCGCCACGAGATCATGAATACCGTGTGGCCGCGCTCGACTGCGTAGCGCACGAAGGAATTTTCGGGCCGCAGATCGAGAATGTAGTATTTGTTGATGCACGGCGGCACCATCACCAGCGGCCGTGCCGCGACTTGCACAGTCGACGCCCGGTACTGGATCAGCTGGATCAGGCCGTTTTCGTAGACGACGTCGCCCGGCGTGAGCGCAAGATTGCCGCCGACCTCGAACGCCGCCTCGTCGGTCTGGCTGATGCGCCCGCGCTGCGTGTCGCCGATCAGGTTGGCCAGCCCGCGGGTCAGGCTTTCGCCGCCGGAATCCATCGCGTGGCGCAGCACCGCCGGATTGGTGGCCGCGAAATTCGCCGGCGACATCGCATCGCACCACTGCTTTACTGCGAACTGCAGCCGCTCCTTCGACTTCGCGTCGAGTTCGGCGTCGGCGGCAAGTTCGTTGAGAAAACGGCTGGCGAGAAGGTAGGACTGCTTCAGGTAATCGTAGTACGGATTATCGTGCCATTCGCTGGCCGCGAAGCGCCGGTCACCCGGGTCAGGCTTCACTAGCGGCTCGCTTTTTCCGCCGAGCATCGCCGTCCAGAGCTGCATCTGCTTGGCGAGGTACTCTGATTGCAGCGCAGCAAGGCGCGTCGAGTCCTGCATCAGGCGCGCCGTCCAGCTGGCGGCGTCAGGAATGCCCGGCGGGTTGGACAACAAGTGCTGCAGAGGGGGGTCTCCGTCGAACCAGGAAAGCCCTTATTTTGCGCCGCACAATACGCTAATGCAAGTCCCCGAGCAGCGCGCGCACCAGCGCGATGGCGCCGATACCAACGGCGATCAGCACGGTCTGCGACATCGTGGCGCGCAGTTCGGGCCGGCGATGCAGTCCGGGGATCAGGTCGGCGACCGCAACGTAGATCATGCTGGCGGCGACGATGCCAAGCAGCACCGGCGTCCAGCCTTCGATCACCTGCAGCGCGTAGTAGCCGAGCACCCCGCCCACCAGGGTCGCGAAGGAGGACAGCATGTTGGCCAGGAACGCCTTGGCGCGCGAGTAGCCCGAGTTGAGCAGGATCACGAAGTCGCCCACCTCCTGCGGGATTTCGTGCGCGACGATAGCGATCGCAGTGATGATCCCGAGCTGCGTACTTTGCAGGAAGGCCGCCGCGATCAGGATGCCGTCCAGAAAATTGTGGATCGTGTCGCCGACAATGATCAGCGCGGCCGAACGGCCATGATCGTCCTCCGCTTCGCCCGCCAAATGGTCCGCCTCGTACACATCGTGCGAATGGCGCCACAACAGCAGTTTCTCGAGCAGGAAAAACACCAGGATGCCGCCCAGGATCGAGGCCGCGACCGTTTGCGAATCGCCGTGCTCGAAGGCGTGCGGGATCACTTCGAGGAAGGCCGCGCCCAGCAGCGCCCCGATGGCGAAGGACACCAGCGTCGGGATCCACGCCGCACGCAGTGCCAGCGCGAACGAGGCCGCGCCCGCGGAGAGGACTCCGCCGGCCAGGCTCGCGACCACGATCCAGCCGAGCGACGACATGGGGGCGGGGATTGTACGCGACTGCGCGGCTATGCCAGCCAGATCGCCGCGGCCATGCGCGCGTGGGTTTTGTCCCTCCGGTAGGAAAAAAAACGCGCTGGATCGGAAGCCGTGCAATAGCCGCCACCGAAAATCTGCGCCACGCCGCTGGCGGCAAGCCGCTGCCGGGCGACGGCATACAGATCGAGCCGCCAGTGCCCCGGGCGCGACGGCGTGAATGCTGCTGCCGCCTGCGCATCGCGTGACAGGAACGCTTCGCGTACTTCGGCGCCGACTTCGTAATTTTCAGGACCGATAGCTGGCCCCAGCCAGGCGCGCAGCAGCGGCGGCGGCAAGCCAAGCGCGCCGACCGCGGCTTCGATCACGCCGGCGCACATGCCGCGCCAGCCCGCGTGGGCGATCGCCACGGCCTTGCCCTCCTGGTGCGCGAGCAGCACCGGCATGCAATCGGCTGCCATCGCCAGGCACACTACGTTGGCCTGCGTCGTGAACGAGCCATCCGCCACCGCGCCGGCGGGCGCGCGAGCTGCATCGACGACCTCGGCGCCGTGGACCTGGCGCAGCCAGAGCGGCTCCGCGGGCAGGTGCGCGCGCAGCCGCGTCCTGCCCGGTTCACCCGCCATGTCGCCGAGTGCGCGCGTGGTGACCAGTGCCCGGACGCGGGAGGGCACCGGCCAATCCGGGACGATCAATGGCGTCCCGGAATCAGCCGCCACGTTGCAATCTCGCCAGCAGCGCTTTCATGTCGGCCGGCAAAGGCGCCCTCCAGCGCATCGGGTTGCCGCTGCGCGGATGCTTCAGTTCCAGCTCCGCCGCATGCAGCGCCTGGCGCGGAAACGGCACGCCGTGGCGCGTGCCGCGCCGGTAGACCGTGTCGCCGACGACCGGATGACGGAGGTGCTGCAGGTGGACGCGGATCTGGTGCGTGCGGCCGGTTTCCAGCTGGCATTCCAGCAGCGCGGCGTGGCCGAAACGCTGCAGCACGCGAAAGCGGGTTCGCGCCTCCTTGCCGCGGCGCGTCACGGCCATGCGGGTGCGCACGCGCGTGTCGCGGCCGATCGGTGCATCGATCGCGCCGCGCGCCGGCGGATCGCCATGCACCAGCGCGAGATAGCTGCGCTTCACGCTGCGCTCGGCCAGCTGCGCGGCGAGGCGCGCCTGTGCGCTGACGGTTTTCGCCACCACCAGCAGCCCGCTGGTGTCCTTGTCGAGCCGGTGCACGATGCCGGCACGGGGCACCTGCCGCAAGCCGGGCTGGTGCGCGAGCAAGCCATTCATCAGCGTGCGATCCGGATTGCCGGCGCCAGGATGCACGATCAAGCCGGCCGGCTTGTTGACCACGATCAGGTCGGCATCCTCGAACACGATGTCGAGCGGCATGCGTTGCGCGGGCGGCAGCGCAACATCGACGGCCGGCGGCGGCACGAGTTCGATCCACTCCCCGCCGATGGTTTTCGAGCTTCCTTCCCGGGGCTTGCCGTCAACCGCGACATGCCCGGACTTGAGCCACGCTTGCAGGCGGTTGCGCGAGTACTGCGGGAACATTTTCGCCAGAGCCTGGTCAAGGCGCAGGCCCGCCAGCGAGGCCGGAACGTGCGCTTCGAGCGGCGCAGAAAAGGCTTCCTCCCATTCGGATTCGGGAAGCGTTTCCTGCGCGGCGGTATAATTTTTCGCCATGCAACGAAGTTTACTTGCTCTGTTGTTGGTCGCCGTGCTTGGCGCCGCGGGCTGCGGCCTGCTGCCCAAGGACGCCGACGAAACGCAGGGCTGGTCGGCGCAGAAACTATATGGCGAGGCGAAGGGTGCGATGAATGCGCGCGCCTGGGACAAGGCGATCAAGTATCTCGAGAAGCTCGAAGCGCGCTATCCCTACGGCCGGTTTGCGCAGCAGGCGCAGCTGGAAGTCGCCTACGCCTACTGGAAGAACAACGAGCGCGCGTCGGCGATCGCCGCCGCAGACCGCTTCATCAAGCTCTACCCGAATCACAGCAATGTCGATTACGCGTACTACCTCAAGGGCCTGATCAATTTCAACGAAAACCAGGGCCTGCTGACCATCCTCGACAACCCGGACATGAGCGAACGCGATTCGAAGGGAACGCGCGAATCCTTCGAAGCCTTCAAGGAACTGGTGACGCGCTTCCCGGATTCGAAGTACACCGAGGACTCGGCAGCGCGCATGCGCTACCTGGTGAATTCGCTCGCCCAGTACGAAGTCCACGTCGCGCGCTACTACATGAAGCGCGGCGCCTTCGTCGCCGCCGCCAACCGAGCCCAGTACGCGGTGCAGAATTACCCGCAGGCGCCGGCGCTGGAAGAGGCGGTGTTCATCATGGTCAAGGCCTACGACGCGCTCGGCATGCCCGATCTGCGCGACGCGGCCGACCGCGTGATGCGCAAGAATTTCCCGGAAAGCAAATACTTCACCGGCAAGGTCGAGCGCAGCGCCGCCTGGTGGAAGCTCTGGGACCCGAACTGGTAGGTAGTTAGAGCCTGATTCCTTCGTCCGCGATGTAGGCGCGAATTATGCTTGCCACGTCCGCGTCGGGCTTGAAGCCCATTGCCAGCGCGCGCGGGGTGCGGAAATTCACCGGCCAGGTTTTCACGATCGCCTGGATCTTCGCATCCGCCTTGTACTGCACGCGCTTGGCCACCGCCTCGCCCGCCACCTCACGCAGCGCTGCGATCATCTCGGCGACGCCGGCAGTGATGCCGGGCAGGTTCAGCCAACGCTGCGTGCCCCAGGTTTCGGCTGGCAGCTCCCAGGCGTGGATGAAGGCCTCGACCACGCGGCCCGGCGAAAGCAGCCAGACGCCGGTGTCGGGCGCGACCGGACATTCCGAGACCGCGCCGTTGAGCGGCTCGCGGATGATGCCGCTCGCGAACGAGGACGCCGCCGCGTTCGGCTTGCCGGCGCGCACCACGATCGTCGGCAAGCGTAGCGCGCGGCCGTCGATGAAGCCCTTGCGCGAATAGTCGCTCACCAGGTATTCGCCGATCACCTTCTGCGCGCCGTAGGAAGTTTGCGGGTTGGCGAGGGTCGTGTCATCGAGCACCGCCGGCAGCGTGCCGCCGAAGGCCGCCACCGAACTGGTGTAGACGAGCCGCAGCGGCTTTGCGCCCGCCGTGGCAACGCGGCGCATCTGCTCGAGCAGCAGCTGCGTGCCCTTCAGGTTGACCCTAAGCCCGAGCTCGAAATCGGCTTCGGCAGCGCCGCTCACTACCGCCGCGAGGTGAAAAACCGCGCCGATATCGGGCGTACACACGCTCGCGATGGTGTCCGCATTGGAGATATCGCCGGTGACGCACTTGCAGCGGGATTCCTGCGCCGCGGCCGCAGGAAAAGCACCGTCCAGCAAGGTAATGGCGTCGATCGCCTGCCCGCCGAGCTTGCCGCGCGCGAGCAGGGTCTTTGCGAGTCTGAAGCCGAGGAACCCGCCACCGCCTGTAATAAGTAATTTCATGCCGGAATTTTAGCGAAGAACGCTTCGACTTCGGCCAATTCGCGCGTCTGTTTCATCGGCGGCAGGCTGGCGCGGATAGTCCGGCCGTAGGCTTTGCTGTACAGGCGCGGATCGCACAGCACCAGCACGCCGCGGTCCTGCTCGTCGCGGATCAGGCGGCCCGCGCCCTGCTTCAACTGCAGCACCGCCTGCGGCAGCTGGAAATCCATGAACGGATTGCCGCCTTCCCGGCGCAACGCTTCGATGCGCGCCGCGAGCACGGGATCTTCGGGCGGCGCAAACGGCAGCTTGTCGATCAGCACCACCGAAAGCGCTTCGCCGCGCACGTCCACGCCTTCCCAGAACGACGCCGCACCCAGCAGCACCGCGTTGCCGAGCGTGCGAAACCGCGCCAGCAGCTCGCTGCGCGAGCCGGTGCCCTGCACGAGCAGCGGGTAGTCGATCCGGTCCTTGAGCAACTCATGCGCGCGCCGCAGCGCCCGGTGCGAAGTGAACAGCAGGAAGGCGCGGCCGCGGCTCGCTTTGAGCACCGGCAGCGCCAATTCGATCACGGCCTCGGTGTAGGCGGGATCATTGGGGTCCGCCGGCAGTCCGCGCGGCGCGTACAGCAGCGCCTGGCGCGCGAAGTCAAAAGGACTGGGCCAAGCGCGCGCCGCAGCGTCCTCGATGCCCAGCTCTCGCTTGAAATGCGAGAAATCCTCGCCCACCGCCAGCGTCGCCGAAGTGAAAATCCAGGCGCGCGGATGGTCCGCCATCTGCTTGCGGAACAGTTCCGCCGGCACCAGCGGCGTGACGTGCAGCTGCAGCGACTGGCCGAACACTTCCACCCAGCGCACCACCTGCACCGCGCGCCCGGCATCGTCCTCCTCGCCGATGTGCGCCAGCAGTTCACCCGCCTCCGCAGTGCGCCGCGCGCAGGCGCCCAGGCCTTCGGAGCGCTCGGACTGTTCGGCGAGCGGCGCGCGCAGCGCCTCGATCGCCGAAGCGAGCGCTGCCAGCGCCGCGCCGAATCCCGGCTCGCGCAAGGCTTGCCGCCAACCCAGGCGCAGCCCTTCCCTGGGGAAGCACAGCCGGAGATCGCGCGCGGCCTTGTCGAGCCTGGTCGCGGCGCGGTCGAGCTCGGGCGAAGCGCCGCCCGCCGCGCGCAATTCGAGCCGCGCATCGCGCGCGAGCTCGACCAGCTGCGCGGTGGAGAGCGTCTGGCCGAAGAACAGCCGCGCGGTCTCGGGCAGCTGGTGCGCCTCGTCGAAGATCACGGTATTGCAGGAGGGCAGCAGTTCGGCGATGCCTTCTTCGCGCAGCGCCACGTCGGCGAAGAACAAGTGGTGGTTGACGACCACGACGTCCGCGGCAAGCGCATTCCTGCGCGCGCGCATCACGAAGCAGTCCTGGTACTTCGGGCACTCCTGGCCGAGGCAGTTCTCGCGGGTCGAAGTGGCGTGCTGCCAGACCGGCGCGTCTTCCGGCACATCGGCAAGGTCGGCCCGGTCGCCGGTGACGCTGGTGGCGGCGAAACGCTCGATGCGGCGCAAGCGCGTCGCGTCTTCGCGCGTCTCGAGCCGTGCGTCGCGGCCTGCGCGCTCCAGGCGGTACAGGCAAACGTAGTTGGCGCGGCCCTTGAGCAGCGCGGACACCGAGCCCGAGGCGAGCGCGTCGCGCACCGCCGGCAGGTCGCGGTCGTAGAGCTGGTTCTGCAGCGTCTTGGTGCCGGTGGAGACGATCACCTTGCCGCCGCCGAGCAGCGCGGGCGCGAGGTAGGCGAAAGTCTTGCCGGTGCCGGTGCCCGCTTCGAGCGCCAGCGAGCTGCCGGCTTCGATGGCGCGCAGGATCGACTGCGCCATCTCGAGCTGCTGCGGCCGCGGCCGGTAGCCCGGCACCTGCGCGGCCAGCGGCCCGTCGGCTGCAAACATCCGCTGCAGCGCATCCTGCGTGGCGTTCAGCGTATTTCCTCGACCTTCACCCAGATGGCGCGGTCTTCGCTGGTGGTTCGTTCCCGCGCAGAAAGAATTCCGCTTTCTTCGCGCCTCGACGAACGTCTTGCGCCGCCGAGTTCGATCCACTCGCCCAATCGGCCGCTCACGGTGCTGACGGCGCGCTCGCCCTGGATCGCGCCGCCGCGGGTGAAGGCTTCCTGTTGCGCCGCGATCTCGAGAATCACGTTGCTGCCCGCGATCCTCGGCACCACGGCAAAGCCGGTGCCCGCCTGCCCATAGAGCCGCGATTCCCCGGTCGATATGTAGGCCTGGCCGCCCTCGAGCACTTGCAGGCGCTGGTCAACGCGCTCGTCCTGCGCGCTGGCGGAATCCTGAACGCGCACACCGATGCTCGAGCCGCGGTTGGAGATGCGCGCGTCGGTTTGCACGCCGCGGCGCGCTCGATCCTGCGCCGTGTCGAAGCGCACTGAAATGTTCAGGCGCCGCGCCGGCTGGTCGATCGCCTCGAGCGCTGCGCGCAGTTGCGCCAAGTTGCCCGGACTGGTGCGCACGATCAGTTGATAGGCCTGGCCGGACAGGGCGCCGCCCGGCTCCAAGAGCGGACTCAGGATCGGGATCACCTGCTCGGCGCTGCGGTGCCGGAGCGCGATGACTTCGAGCGTGCCCTGGGCATGCAGCGACGCCGCGAGCCAGGCGAACAGCAGCAGAAACCCCTTCATCAGCTGGTTAACGCGCGCCATGAGTTAGTGGTTGCACTCAGAATCAGTATGTATTAGATTACTCGAATTATGTTCCACAATACTCTGTTTTATATCGTTTTTTCTTCCACACTTTCTGGCTGCGTCACGTTTTACCCCTCCGCGCCGGCCTCCGTTGCAACTCCCAGGGCATCGCCCTCAGCCCCGTCAACGCCGGCGCGCGCGGAACGCTCGGAAGCCCTGCTGCAAGCGCTGCTCGCGCTCGGCGTTGATTATCAGTATGGCGGCAGATCGCCCGTGACCGGCTTCGATTGCAGCGGCCTGGTGGCCCACGTCTACCAGCAAGCTTGGGGCATCCGCCTGCCGCACAATGCAGAAGCGCAAAGCGAGGCCGGAGTGCCGGTCAGTCTAGCGGAGCTGCAGGCCGGCGATCTCGTGTTCTACGACACCCTGAAGCGCCCGTTCTCGCACGTCGGCATTTATCTCGGCGACGGCCGTTTCGTGCACGCGCCCAAGTCCGGCGCGCAGGTGCGCATCGAGTCGGTGAAAAGCAGCTATTGGTCGCAACGCTTCAACGGCGCGCGCAGGATCGAGCCCTCGATCTAAATGCTATAAATTCTCATTGACTTAATTCAGTGAGAAGAATTATCATTCGCTTTTACCTCCGCAGAGGCTTTCCAAGTGCCTGTTATTGAAAAGATTGTCGTCGTGTTGGCGCTGGCCGCGTCGGCTACGGCCTTCGGGCAGGACAACAAGGTGCTCAACCTCTACTCGTCCCGCCACTACCAGACCGATGAGGCGCTGTACGCCAACTTCACCAGGCAGACCGGCATCCGCATCAACCGCATCGAAGCGGGCGAAGAAGCGCTGATCGAGCGCATCCGCAATGAAGGCGCGCGCAGCCCTGCCGACGTGCTGATAACAGTGGATGCGGGCCGGCTGTGGCGCGCCGAGCAGCTCGGTTTTTTCCAGCCGGTCAAATCGGCGCTGCTGACGGCGCGCATCCCGGCGAATTTTCGCGAGCCGGGCGGCCAGTGGTTCGGCTTTTCATTGCGCGCGCGCCTGATCGCCTACAACAAAGCGAAGGTGAAGGCGGATGAGGTCCCGACCTACGAATCGCTCGCCGACGCGAAATGGCGCGGCCGCATCTGCATGCGCTCTTCCACCAACATCTACAACCTGTCGCTGATGGGAGCCTTGATCGATCACCTCGGCGAAGCCGGCGCCGAGCAATGGGCGAAAGGCGTGAGGGCCAACCTCGCGCGCGATCCCAAGGGCGGCGACACCGACCAGTTGAAGAGCGTCGCCGCCGGCGAATGCGACGTCACGGTCACCAACCAGTACTACTACGCGCGCCTCGCCCGCTCGGGCAAGCCCGAGGAGCGTGTGATCGCCGAAAAAATCGGCGTGGTGTTCCCGAACCAAGCGAGCTGGGGCACGCACGTCAACATCTCCGGCGCGGGTGTGATGAAACACGCGCCGAACCGCGACGCCGCGGTCAAGTTTCTCGAGTACCTGGCGGGGGACGAAGCGCAGCGCTATTTCGCCGAAGGCAACAACGAGTGGCCGGTGGTGCCGCGCGTCCAGCTCGACAACCCGGTGCTGAAATCGCTCGCCGGTTTCAAGCAGGACGCGCTCAACGTGGCGGTGCTCGGCCGCAACCAGCCGGATTCGCAGAAACTCTACGACCGGGTGGCCTGGAAGTAGCGTTTCGAGACTGCGATCAGCACCGCCAGGCCGATCGCCACGATGACCAGCGACGGCAGCGCAGCCTCGGCCAGCCGCTCGTCCTTGGCGAGGTTGTAAGCCTCGATCGCCAGGGTGTCGAAATTGAACGGCCGCAGCGCGAAGGTCGCCGGCAGTTCCTTCATCACGTCCACGAACAGCAGCAGCGCCGCGCTCGCCAAGCTCGAGGCGACCAGCGGCGCGTGCACCCGGGCGAGGGTTCCGGCGGGCGTCGCGCCCAGGCTGCGCGCCGCGTCGTCCATGCGCGGCGTGACTTTCGCCAGGCCCGCTTCCATGGTCTGCAGCGCCACCGCGAGAAAGCGCACTAAATAGGCGTAGACCAGCGCGACGATCGTTCCGGTCAACAGCAGCCCGGGCTTGATGCCGAACGCAGCTTCGATGCCGCCGGCGATCCAATTGTCGAGCTGGCCGAGCGGCACCAGCACGCCGACTGCGATCACCGCGCCCGGAATCGCGTAACCGAGCGAGGCGGCGCGATTGGCCCAGGCGACGACGGCAGTAGCGCGCCCGCGCGCAAGCCGCGCCGCGTAGGCCATGGCGGTGGCGAGCAGCACGCCCGCGGCGGCGGCGATGCCCGCCAGGATGAAACTGTTGCCGATCAGTGCAGCGAGGCGCGGACTCCAGCGAGCAGCCGGATCAGACCAGGCGAGACCGACCAGCAGCCCCGCCGGAAGGAGGAAACCGAATAGCACCGGCAAAGCGCAGGCTGTGACTGCCGCTGCCGCGGCGGCGCCCGCGAGGCGCTGCGCGGGCGCGCGCTTGCCCAGCAGGCTCGCGTACGCGGCCCGCCCGCGGCTCGCGCGCTCCAGCGCCAGCACCAAACCGACGAACACCAGCAGGCAGACCGAGAGCTGACCGGCAGCGACCGGATCGCCCATCGACATCCAGGCCTTGAAGATTCCGGTGGTGAACACTTCCAGCGCGAAATACGACACGGTGCCGAAATCGGCGAGCGTTTCCATCAGCGCCAGCGTGACGCCCGCGGCGATCGCCGGCCGCGCGATCGGCAGCGCCACGCGCCAGAAACTGCCCCAGGCGGTGTGGCCGGCGAGCCGCCCCGCTTCCAGCGCGCTGCGCGAGACGTCGAGGAAAGCGGTGCGCGCCAGGAGGTAAACGTAGGGATAGAACGCGAACGACAGCAGCAGCGCGGCCCCGCCGAGCGAGCGGATCTCGGGGAACACATACTCGCGCGCCTGCCAGCCGAAAAAAGCGCGCAACGCCGTCTGCACCGGGCCGGTGAACTGCAGCCAGTCGGTGTAGGCGTAGGCCATGACATAGGCCGGCATCGCCAGCGGCAGCACCAGCGCCCACTCGAGCACGCGCTGGCCGGGAAAGCGGTAGGCCGTGACCAGCCACGCACTCAGCACGCCGATCGAGGTCACGCCGAGCGCCACGCCGATCACCAGCAGCGCCGTATTGGCGACGTATTGGCCAAGCGCGGTGCGCAGCAGGTGCGCCCAGGTATCGCCGGTCGCGCCAAAAATACTCGCGACCACGGCGAGGATCGGCAGCAGGATCAGCGCGGCGGCGCCGAGGGAGACCGCTCCCAGAAATCCAACTCTTTGAAAATAAAGCACTCCTGATTGTAACAAGAATTATTCTTGATACAATAAACAGCATGGACTGGCTGCTGGAGGTTCGGGACCTGCGCCACGGCTATGTGGGCAATACCGCCGGGCAGGAGGCAGTGCGCGGCGTTTCGTATTCGCTGAAACGCGGCGCGATCGGCTGCCTGCTCGGCCCGAGCGGTTGCGGCAAGACCACCGTGCTGCGCTGTATCGCCGGCTTCGAAACGCCATCGGCGGGCCTGATCCTGCTCAAAGGTGCGGTCGTCTCCTCCGCCGACATCAATCTCCCGCCCGAACGGCGGCAGATCGGCATGGTGTTCCAGGAGCACGCGCTGTTTCCGCACCTGACTGCCGCGGGCAACATCGCTTTTGGCCTAGCGCAGGCCGCGCCCACGCAGCAACGCGTGCAGGAGCTCGCCGCCCTGTGCAGCATCACCGACCTGCTGCAGAAGTATCCGCACGAACTTTCCGGCGGCCAGCAGCAGCGCGTGGCGCTCGCGCGCGCGCTCGCGCCGCGCCCGGACCTGTTGCTGCTCGATGAGCCCTTCTCCAACCTGGACACCGGCCAGCGCGAGCATCTCGCGCACGAGCTGCGCGCCATCCTCAAGGCCTCCGGCGCGACCGCGGTGCTGGTGACGCACGACCAGAACGAGGCCTTCGCCATGGCCGACGAGATCGGCGTGCTGCGCGAGGGCCGCATCGAGCAGTGGGACAGCGCCTACAACCTGTATCACCGGCCGGTGAACCGTTTTGTCGCCGACTTCGTCGGCCAGGGCGTATTCCTGCCGGCGCGGGCGCTCAACGGCCGCCAGCTGGAAATCGAGCTGGGCGTGCTGAACGCCAATGTGCCGCATGGCGGGGGCGCGCTTGAGGTGCTGCTGCGCCCGGACGACGTGATCCACGACGACGCCTCGAGCATGCAGGCCGAGGTGGTGCACAAGGCGTTCCGCGGCGCCGAGATCCTCTACACCCTCAAGCTGGAAAGCGGCCGAAAAGTGCTGGCGATGGTGCCCAGCCACCACAACCACGCGATCGGCGAACGCATCGGCATCCGCCTCGATGTCGATCACGTGGTCGCGTTCGCGCCGCAGGGTTAGTTCAGCGCGTTTCGTCTTTCAGCAGAAAATCCACCGAAATATCCAGCGCGAAGGCCTTGCCGCGCAGCGCCGGCGGCAGCGGCGCCTGTGCCTGCGCGTTGCGGATCATCTCCCGCGCCGCCTCGTCGAGCACCTCGCGGCCGCTGCTTTGCTTGACGCCGAGTGAAGCGATGGCGCCGTTCTCGGCGAAGGCAACGCGCAAATCGACCCGGCCCTCCCAGTTATTGTCACGCGCGAAACGCGGATAGCGCTTGTGCTGGCGCGCGAGGTCCATCAGCTCCAGCCGGTAGCGCGCAATGCTGCCGGGATCCGGCGCGCTCACCTCTGCAGGGGCGACGGCAGCTTGAGGTTGCGTGACGACTGCGGGCGGCGCCACCGGCTTTGGCAACGCGACACTGGGCGCTGGCGCTGGAGACGCAGCGACCGGTAGCGTTAGCGGCGCCGGCGCTGCTGCGGGCGCGGGTACGGGCGCGGGGCGCACGGCGGGCAGGCTGGGCTGCGGCGCTGGTGCCGCCTCAGGTGCTGCTTTTTGCGGTTGCGGGGGCCGCTTGGATTCAACGAATCGCGCCGTCAGCGGCGGCGCGACGTTCATCGGCTTGAACTCTTCGGGCTGCAAGAAGATCGAGAGGACGAGCGCGTGCAGGAGCACCGAGCACAGCAGCGCCAGCGCAAACAGCCGGGGTCCGCCGTCTTCTAGCCGCGCGCCCTGATAGCCTGCCAGACCCGTTCCGGTGTGCATGGCATTTCCATGTGCGTCACGCCGTGCTCGGCCAGCGCATCCAGCACCGCGTGCACGGCAGCGGGGGTTGCGCCGATGGTGCCGAGTTCGCCCACGCCCTTGACCCCGAGCAGATTGGTCTGGCAAGGCACGCTTTCATCGAACGCGCCGGCCATCGCGGGAAACTGGTCGGCGCGCGGCAAGCAGTAATCCATCAGCGAGCCGGTGATCAGTTGCCCGCTTTCGGCATCATATTCGACCCGCTCCCACAGCGCCTGGCCGGCGCCCTGCGCGATGCCGCCCTGCACCTGGCCTTCGACGATGCTGCGGTTGATGATGCGGCCGATGTCGTCCACGCTGGTGATCTTTGCCAGCTCCACCACGCCGGTCTCGGGGTCGATTTCCACCTCGATCACCTGCGCGCCATTGGGCCAGGAAGGCGCCGAGGGCGTCTGCATGGCGGAAACCCGGATCCGCTTTTTCGCCTGCTTGGCCGCGAGTTCGGCGAGGCCGATCGAGCGGTCGGTGCCGCCGATGGCGAAGCGCCCGTCGCGGTATTCGATGTCGGGCGGCGCCGCTTCCAGCGCCTCGGCGGCGAGTTCCTTGCCGCGCGCGATGACCACGCGGCCCGCCGCCACCACCGCCGAGCCGCCTACGAAGGCCGAGCGCGAGCCTACGCTGCCGACGCCGTTCGCCCGGTCGGTATCGCCCTGCACGATCCTGATTTTTTCATGCGCAAGTCCCAGCACTTCTGCGACCAGCTGCGTATAGCTGGTTTCCAGCCCCTGCCCCATCGCCATGGTTCCGGAAAATACCGTGACCGTGCCGTCGGCCGACACTTCGATGTCGACCGTTTCGGTCGGCAGCGCGCCGGTCCATTCCAGATAGGAGGCGAGGCCGCGGCCGCGCAGCTTGCCGTTCTGTTTTGAGATTTTTTTGCGCTTCTCGAAACCACTCCAGTCGGAATCGGCGAGCACCCGCTCGAGGATCTTCGCGAATTCGCCCGCATCGTAGCTGTCGCCGAGCGGCGTGCGGTAGGGAAAGGCCGAAGGCGCGATGAAGTTGCGCCGGCGCAGCTCGGCCGCATCGATCTTCATCTCGCGCGCCGATTTGTCGATCAGGCGCTCCATCAGGAAGTTCGCTTCTGGACGGCCGGCGCCGCGGTAGGCGCCGGTCGCCATGGTATTGGTGAGCACGCCGCGGATCTCGTAATCGACCACCGGCACGTGGTAGACCGAGGTCAGCACCTTGGGCCCGACCATGAGCGGGATCATGGCGGTCGAGCCGACCGGCACCGCGCCAAAATTGCCCAGCATCTGCATTTTCAGCGCGAGGATCCTGCCTTTGGCATCGAGCGCGAGCCGCGCCTTGAAATGCTGGTCGCGGCCCATGTGCGCGGCGAGGAACTCTTCGCTCCGGTCGGCGCGCCATTTCACCGGGCGCGCGAGTTTCTTCGCCGCGTAACAGGCCAACCCATCCTCGGGATAGACCCCGGTCTTCATGCCAAAACCGCCGCCCATGTCGCCCACCACGACGCGGAACTGCTCGGGCTTCGCCTTGAACGCTGCCGTCAGCGAATCGCGCGCGCCGGTCGGCTGCTGCGTCTGCGTGTACAGCGTCCAGCGCCCGCCGCCGTACTCGGCCAGCGCGCAGCGCGGCTCGAGCGGCACCGCGGCGAGCCGTTGGTTGTGCAATTCGATTTCGGTCACGTGCGCCGCCTTGGCGAATGCCGCAGCCGCGGCCGCCGCATCGCCATAGCGCGCCAGCGCCGCGACATTGCCCGGTGCATCGGGCCAGATCTGCGGCGCACCGGCCGCCATCGCCTGCGCCGGATTCACCACGCAGGGCAATGCCTCATAGTCGACCGCGATCAATTCGGCCGCGTCCAGCGCCTGCACGCGGGTCTCGGCAACGACCGCGGCCACCGGGTGCCCGGCATAGAACGCGATGCCATCGGCAAGCAAAGATCGCAGCGGCGCGCCCATCGGCTCGCCGTCCGGCCGCTTGAACAGCGCCGGGGCCGGGATGTGCCCTACGCCATCGGCCTTCAGTTCCGCCGCGCTATACACCGCCACCACGCCCGGCGCCTTGCGCGCTTCGGCCGCATCGATCGAGGCGATACGCGCATGCGCGTGCGGCGAGCGCAGCACCACCATCCAGGCCTGGCCCGGCAGATTGCGATCGTCGCTATACAGGCCCTTGCCACGCAGCAGCCGCGCATCCTCGATGCGCTTCTGCGAGCGCGAGGAACCAAAGCGGGCGGAAGCCGGATCGAACTGGATTTCGGGTGTGCTCATGGCAAGGAATAAAAACGCCCCGGCAGGGGCGCAATCAGGATCGAAGCGGATGCAAAGTCTACCGCGAATCCAGGACCGTTCCGACTGCGCGCCGCGCCGGGGGCGGTGTCGTTCACGGCGATGCTTGCATGCACCCCTGTTCAAACGTAAAGTCCTAAGAAGCATAGGGAAAATGGCGTCCGGCAGCAGCAGTCCGCTTCGACCAAAGGAGAAGGCCATGGCAATCACCCTCTTTACCAGGCGCGCAATACTGGGCGCGCTCGCAGCGGCGGTGCTCGCGCCCGCATTTGCGCAGGACGGCCCGGTACGCATCGGCTACGCGATCGCCCGCACCGGCCCGTGGTCCGCCGGGGCGCAAGTCACCCAGGAGCCGAACTACATCATGTGGTCGGAGCAGGTAAACGCCCGCGGCGGATTGAACGTGAAAGGCAAGAAACGCATGATCGAGCTGGTCGCGCTCGACGATCGCAGCGACATGGAGACCGTCGTGCGCTCCTACGAGAAGCTGATGGGCAGCGACAAGGTCGACCTGATCCTGCCGCCTTGGGGGACCGGCGCGAACTTCGCCGTCATGCCGCTGGCGCAGAAGCACGGTTACCCGATGCTTTCCCCGACCGCGACCGGCCGCAAGCTGCTCGAGATGAAGAACCCGTACTTCTTCGCGCTGCTGCAGCAGCCCGACCGCATGATGACCGCGCTGGCCGAGTTCCTGGTGGCGCGGGGCGCGAAGACCGCTGCAGTGGTCTACGTCGACGAGCTGTTCGGGCTGGAGCAGTTCGCCGGACTGGAAGCGGCGCTAAATCAAAAGAACATCCAGATCATCGAGAAGAAAAGCTACCCGATTGGCGTGAAGGACCTGCAACCGGTGCTGAACGACATCAAGGTCAAGAACCCCGATGCGTTCATCGCCCTGAGTTATCCGCCCGACACTTTCCTCATCACCGGTCAGTCGAAGGCGATCGGCTTCAATCCGAAGCTGTTCTACGCCGCGGTCGGCACCGCGTTCCCGGTGTACCGCGACAAATTCGGGCCGACCGCCGAGGGCGTGATGGGCCTGGGTACCTGGAACCCGAAGACGGGACCGGCGACCAAAGCCTATTTCGATGCGCACGTGGCGCGCTGGAAAAAGGAGCCGGACCGCTGGGCGAGCGCGCATGCCTGGGCTGGCTTGCAGATCCTCGAGCAAGGGGTGGCCAAGGCGGGCCTCGACCGCAAGGCGCTGCGCGACACTATCGCCAACTCGGAGTTCGACACCATCATCGGCAAGATGCGCTTTCGCAACGGGGAAAACGTTTCGACGCCGGGCGTGGTGAGCCAGTGGCAGAGCGGCGAGTTCGAGGTGGTGTGGCCGCCGCAAAACGCCACCGCCGCCGCGTATTACCCGAAGCCGGACTGGAAGTAGTCCGGCGCCCGGCGCAGGCCCTGCGGGTCCCCCGCAGGGCTTTTTCATCTCCATGGCCTTCTGGTTCGAACTCGTTGCAACCGGCCTGATCACCGGCGGCATCTACGCGCTGGTGGCGCTGGGCTTGAACCTGCAGTACGGGCTGATGCGCATCATGAACATCTCGCACGGCGAGTTCCTGATGCTGGGCGCCTACCTGACCTGGCTCGGCCATACGGTGCTGGGGGTGAATCCGCTCGCTTTCCTGCCGGCCGTGGCGCTGGCGCTGTTCGTGCTCGGCGTGGCGGTGTACTGGCTGTGCTTTCGGCGCATCGTGCGCACCGCGCCGGCGGTCGAGGTGATCGAAGCGCGGAGCCTGCTGGTGGGGTTCGGCCTGCTCTTCCTGGTGCAAAACGCCGCCTATCTGATGTGGGGCGCCGATTTGCGCGGCTATTCCTTCCTTGCCGAACCCATTGAAATCGGCGGCGCGCGCTTGATGGCCAACCGCCTGGTGATCTTCGCATTCGCGGTGGGCGCAAGCCTGCTGCTGCTGGCGCTGCTGCGCTGGACGCTGATCGGCAAGGCGGTGCGGGCGATGATGCAATCCCCCGTCGGCGCACAACTGGTCGGCATCGACACGCGCGTGCTGCATCCATTGGTATTCGGCCTCGGCCTGGCGATGGCCGGCGTCGCCGGCGCGCTGCTCTCGATGGTGTACGAGATTTCCCCGGGCATGGGCGAGCCCTATACGGTCACCGCGCTGATCGTCATCGTGCTCGGTGGCCTGGGCAGCGCGCTCGGCAGCCTGCTGGGCGGCTTCCTGCTTGGCCTGGTGGAGGCGTTCGGCATGCACTTCACCAGTCTCTCGCTCAAAATGCTGCTGTCTTACGCGGTGCTGATCGGCGTGCTGCTCGCACGCCCGAAGGGATTGTTCGCCCGATGACGCGGCGCGACTCGATGCTCGCCACGCTGACGGCGGCACTGGCGTTGTCGGCGCTGCCTTGGCTGATGTCGGATTTCGCGCTGGCGCTGACGCTGACTTGCCTCATGTACGCCGGGCTGGCAGTGAGTTGGGCGATGTTCTGCGGCGCGACCAACTACCTCTCGCTCGCCACTGCAGCGTTCTTCGGCATGGGCGCCTACGTCACGGCCTGGGGCGCAGACGGACTACCCTACGGCGTCGCGGTGCTGCTCGGCGGACTGACGGCCGCCGCGTTCGCCGCGCTGGTCGGCGCCGCGGTGCTGCATCTGCGTGGGGCGTATTTCGCGGTGATCACTTTCGGGCTTGGCGAACTGGTGCGCCACGCCATCACCTACTACGAGAAGGCCTACGCGGGCACGGTCGGGCGCGTCATTGCCGAGCCGCCCGAGGCGATCCCCATTTACTTCGCGGTGCTGCTGCTCACGGCGCTCGCCGTGCTCGCGGCGCTCGCGGTGCGCTCGAGCCGCCTGGGCTTGGCGCTGCGCGGCATTGGCTCCGACGAAGAGCGCGCCCGCACACTCGGCGTCAACACCCGGCGCGAGAAAATCGTCGCATTCTCGCTCTCGGCGTTCTTTGCCGGCGCGCTTGGTGCGGCGATGGCGGTGCGCTGGACCTATATCGACCCGCTCACGGTATTCAATCCGTTCATCGGCTTTCAGACGGTGCTGATCGCCATGGTGGGCGGCGCGCATACCATCCTCGGGCCAATCGTATCGGCGCTGCTGTTCAGCCTGCTCACGGAATTCCTGCGACTGCAGTTTCCTTACTTGTTCCTGAGCCTGCTCGGGCTGCTGCTGATCCTGCTGGTGCTGTACCTGCCCGGCGGCCTCGCCTCGCTCATTGACCGCTGGCGCCTTGGCGCGCGCTGGAGACGGTGGAAGACCGATGCGTGAAGCGCTGCTCTCGGCCAAGGGCGTCAGCGTGCGCTTTGGCGGGCTGCTCGCCGTGGACGCGGTCGACCTCGACGTGCATGCCGGCGAGATGGTCGGTGTGATCGGTCCGAACGGCGCCGGCAAGACCACGTTCTTTCACGCGCTCTCGGGCGTGCTGGTGCCGACGGCGGGCCGCATCGTGGTGGCGGGCGATGACCTGACCGGAAAGCCCGCGCACGCCTATGCCCTGCACGGCGTCGCGCGCACCTTCCAGACGCCGCGCGTGTTCAAGGACATGACCGCGGTGCAGAACGTGCGCTTCGGCCTCGAGTTCGCCGGGCGCACGCGGCAGCACGCGCACGACGCCTTCGACGACCCGGTCGCGATCCTCGATTTCCTCGGACTCGCCGGGGCGGCATCGGTGCCCGCGGGCGGCCTGACGCCCTCCCGCCAGAGGCTGCTCGAGATCGGCATGGCGCTCGGCGCGCGCCCGCGCGTACTGCTGCTGGACGAAGTGGCGGCAGGCCTCACGCATGCCGAAGTAGACGCGACCGCCCAGCTGATCCGGCGCGTGCGCGACGAGCTCGGGCTGGCAGTGGTCTGGATCGAGCATGCGGTGCGGGTCCTGATGAACTACGTCGAACGCGTCGCCGTGCTGCACCAGGGCGCGAAGATCGCGGACGGCGATGCGCGCGCCGTCGCGCGCGACGCGGCGGTCATCGAGGCCTACCTCGGCGAAGACGGCGCATCGCAACGGAGGGTCGCATGAGCGGCCTGTCGATCAAGGGCCTCAGCGCCGGTTACGGCCCGATCCGCGTCCTGCAGAACCTGGACCTGGAGGCGCCTGGCGGCGAAATTACGGTGATCGTCGGCCCGAACGGCGCCGGCAAGACCACGCTGCTGAAGGCGGTGTCGGGCCTCATTCCGCGCGAAGGCGCGGTGCTGCTCGATGGCAAACCGCTGCCGCTCGAGCCTGCGGCCATCGTCTCGCGCGGCCTGGCGCAGGTGGCCGAGGGGCGCCAGCTGTTCCCGCAGATGACGGTGCGCGAAAATCTCGACTTGGGCGGTTACCTGCTGCCCAGGGGCGAGCGCTCAGCGCGCCTCGCACGCGTGTTTGAATTCTTCCCCAAGCTCGCCGAGCGGCGCGAGCAGCTGGCGGGCACTCTGTCGGGCGGGGAGCAGCAGATGCTTGCCGTGGGGCGCGCGCTGATGGGCAAGCCCAGCCTGCTGATGCTCGACGAACCCTCGCTCGGGCTGGCGCCGAAGCTGATCGACGAGCTGCTCGGCATCGTGCGGCGCATCCGCGACGACGGCGTCACCATCCTGCTGGTCGAGCAGAACGTGGCCAAGGCGTTGGCGATCGGCGAGGGCGCCTATGTGATCGAACGCGGCGCCGTGGTGATGAAGGGCCAGGCGGGCAAGCTGCTCAAGTCGGAGCGCCTGCGCGCGGCCTACCTCGGCGCCGATCACAAACCCGGTACATTGACCTGGAAGGGAGGACTGTTCATGTCGCAGCAACAGACGACCGCGGTGACCATCGCCGCCGAGAACGCATGGAAAGGCAAGGTCTTCACCGGCCGCTGGCAGCTGGCCAGCGGCGGCACGCGCGAGGTGATCGAGCCGGCCACCGGCAAGGTGCTGACCGAAGTCGGCTTCGCCGATGCCGAGGACGTGCGCGAAGCCGCGCAGGCCGCCGCCCAAGCGCAGCCCGAATGGGCGAACACGCCGGCGGACCAGCGCGCGGCCGTGCTGCGGCGCGCGGCGCAGCTGCTCGAGGCGCATGCGGAATCGCTGCGCCCGTGGATCGTGCGCGAGACGGGCTCCATTCCGCCCAAGGCGGATTTCGAGCTGCACATGGTCTCCGGCATCCTGCTGGAAGCCGCGGCGATCGCCACGCAGCCGCCCGGCGTGATGCTGCCCTCGGGCCCCAAGCGCATGAGCTTCGCCCGGCGCGTGCCGCACGGCGTCATCGGCGTGATCTCGCCGTTCAACGCGCCGCTGATCCTCTCCAGCCGCGCCGTCGCGCCCGCGCTCGCGCTCGGCAACGCCGTGGTGCTCAAGCCCGATCCGAGCACGCCGGTCACCGGCGGTTTCATGCTGGCGCGCCTGTTCGAGGCCGCGGGGCTGCCCGCAGGCCTGCTGCACGTGCTGCCCGGTGATGCAGCGGTAGGCGAAGCAATGATCGCCGACCCGAACATTGCGATGATCTCGTTCACGGGATCGACGGCGGCGGGCAAGCGCGTGGGCGAGCTCGCCAGCCGGCATCTTAAGCGCGTGACACTCGAGCTCGGCGGCAAGAATTCCACGATCGTACTGGACGATGCGGACCTGGACGTCGCCGCCTCCAGCGCGGCCTGGGGCGCCTACCTGCACCAGGGCCAGATCTGCATGGCCACGGGCACGGTGCTGGCGCAGCGCAAGATCGCGCGCGACCTGACCGAGCGCCTGGTGGCGAAAGCGAAGAACCTGCCGGTAGGCGATCCGAATGCGGGGCCCTGCGCCCTCGGGCCGATCATCAACGGCCGCCAGCTCGAGCGCATCGATGGCATCGTCAAGGATGCCGTGGCCAAGGGTGCCGTGCTGCGCGCCGGCGGCAGCTACGACAAGCTCTTCTACAGCCCCACGGTGCTGGAAAACGTCACGCCCGACATGCGCGTGTACACCGAGGAGGTATTTGGCCCGGTCCTGTGCGTCGTCGCTTTCGACACTGACGAGGAGGCGATCGCGCTTAACAATGCGACCGAGTACGGCCTGTCGGTGGGGGTCATTACCCAGTCGGTCGAGCGGGCGATGGCGTTCACCGCGAAGTTGAAGACCGGCATCATCCACATCAACGACCAGACTGTTGCCGACGAACCCTGGGTGCCATTCGGTGGCAAAGGCGCGTCGGGCAACGGCGGGCGCCACGGCGGCGTCGCCAATTGGGAAGAGTTCACCCAGTGGCAGTGGGTGACGATTCAGGACAAGGCGACGCCCTACCCCTTCTAAAGGAGAGAACCGCGCCGGGGCGCGCCCGAGCCCTTGATCTGCGTGCGGTGCATGATGCGCCGCGCAGCGGGGTCGAAGGCGTCGCGGCGGTGCATGGTGCTGCGGTTGTCCCACAGCACGAGGTCGCCCAGCGCCCACTTGTGCTTGTAGACCGCAGACTCTACGTAAGTCCACAACTCGTCCAGCAAGCGCTCGGATTCCTCGAGATCCAGCCCCATGATGTAGGCGTTGCGGCGGCGGCCAAGATAGAGCGCCCGGCCGCCGGAGACCGGGTGCTCGATGATGATCGGATGCGGCGTGCCGACGGAGGTGCGCGGGTCAACGGACGGCGCGAGACCCTTGCGGACGTAGCCGCCGGAGTCATAGGTGCCGTCGTGCTTTAGGTCCAGGCCCTGCAGGCGCTCTGCGAGCGCCTTTGGCAGCCGCGCCAGCGCCGCCTTCATGCTGCAGAACCAGGTGTCGCCGCCGGTCGGCGGAATTTCCAGGGAATAGAGAATCGAGGCATCGGGCGGCTGCGGCGCGTAGCTCATGTCGGTGTGCCACAGCGCCTCGCCGTCGCCAAGCGCGCCGATCGGCTCGCCCTTGTCGTCGCGCACGTTCGACACGACATAGATGTCCGGATACCCCGCGGGCGACTTTCGGCCCGCGCCCTGGATGGGCGGGGAGTCGAGTGCGCCGAAATGGCGCGAGAAGGCGAGCAGGTCGTCGTCGGTCAGCTTCTGCCCGCGAAACACCAGCACGTCGTGCCGGTACCAGGCCTGCTTGATCGCCGCGACTGTTTCTGCCGAGAGCGACGCGAGATCGACGCCCCGCACCTCGGCCCCGACCGTTCCGGTGGGAAGAATCTTCAGCAGCGCAGAATTATCCGGAGCGTTCATCGCTCATAGTTTAGTCCGAACCGGTATGGCGGAGAGAGAGGGATTCGAACCCCCGGTACCCTCGCGGGCACAACAGATTTCGAGTCTGCCGCAATCGACCACTCTGCCATCTCTCCGCGTCGCGTAACGACTGCGCGCGAGGCGCGGATTTTATCAGGCCGACCGCGCCGCGAGCCGCTGCAGATCCTGCGCAAGGCGCTCGACGAGCGGCGTCCAGTCGCCCAGTTGCGCCTGGCGCAGCAGTTTCAGCGACGGATACCACGGGCTGTCGGACCGACCCCACCCCCAGCGCCAGTCCGGGCTCGCAGGCAGCAGGATCCAGGCCGGGATGCCGAGCGCGCCGGCGAGATGTCCTGCGGCGGTGTCGACCGTGACGAGCAGATCGAGGTTCGCGATCAGCGCCGCGTTGTCGGCGAAGTCCCCTACTTCGGCGCCCAGTTGCAGCGCCGGAAATCCTGCGGCAACGGGGTGCTCCTGCGCGCGCTCGCCGAATTGCAGGCCTACGAAACTGATTCCTGCCAGGCGCGCGAGCGGCTGCAGCGCGTCGAATCCCATGCTGCGGCCGTGCAGGTTCTCGCGGCTGGTGTTGCCCGCGGTCCAGACCAGGCCGACCTTGAGCCGGCCCTGCGGCAGCGCGCGCAATCGGTCGGCCCACTTTTTCACTTCTTCCGCCGGCGGCCGCAGGTAGGGAATCTCGGCGGGAACCGAGTCGAGCTTGGTGCCGAGCCAAAGCGGCACGCTCAGCAGCAGGCTCCAGTAATCGTAGCCGCCGGCGCCCGGCGCAAGCCCGGGCAGCACCGCGCGCACGCCGGGCACGCCGGCGGCAAGGCGCTGCATGCGCGCGTCCGCTATCACGTCCACTGTTGCGCCCTGGCGATCGAGCACCGCAGCGAAGCGCAGGAACTGGATCTGGTCGCCGTAGCCCTGCTCGGTCGCGAGCAGGATGCGCTTGCCGGCGAGCGCTTCGCCGCGCCACATCGGAAACGCGAAATCGGGTTTCGCGACCCGCGGCCGCTCGAAGCGCGCGGTATACCGGCATTCGTAGGCGCGAAAGCCGCGCGCATAGTCGCCCATCGCCAGCAGCGACAGCGCGCGGGCGAGCGAGGTTTCGCCGCGCTCCGGCGCCAATTCGAGCGACCGGTCATAACAGTCGATGGCCGCCGCGTAGTCGCCCGTCGAGTGCAGCACCAGCCCCAGGTGGTAGGCGATGTCGGGGTCGCGGGGCGCGAGTTCGCGCGCGCGGCGCAGTTCTTTGAGCGCTTCGCCGCGCCGGCCCTGCGCATCGAGCAGCACGCCCAGCTGGTTCAGGGTGTCGGCGTCGTCGGGGCGCAGGCTGAGCGCGCACTGGTAGCAGTCGATCGCCTCCGCCTGCCGGCCTTCGGCTGCCAGCCCGTTGCCCGCGGCGAGCAGGATGCCGAGCAGCTTTTCGTGGCAGGCGCGCGCTTCGTCCGGCCTGCCCAGCGCGTGCAGCGTGACCCCGAGGTTGTAGAGGGCCTCGGCCAACTCGGGCTCCAGCCCGAGCGCCTCGCGGTAGCACGATTCGGCCTCGGCGTGACGGCCCAGGCTCTGCAGGACGTTGCCGAGGTTGTTGATCACGCCAAGGCGCCCGGGCTGCACACGCAGCGACTCCCGGTAGTGCCGCTCGGCTTCCGCCAGCCGCCCCGCCTGGTGGTGCTGCAGCGCGAGCTGGAAGGCGCGTTCGCTCGCGTCGCTCAGCTGCGCTCCAGCCGGTCCAATCCGCCCAAATAGGGGCGCAGCGCCGCCGGCACGCCGACCGAGCCGTCGGCGTTCTGGAAATTCTCCAGGATCGCGATCAGCGTGCGGCCCACCGCCAGGCCCGAGCCGTTCAGCGTGTGCACCGGCTCGGTCTTGTTCTTGTCGTTGCGGAACCGCGCCTGCATGCGCCGCGCCTGGAAGGCCTCGAAATTGGAGCAGGAGGAAATCTCGCGGTAGGCATCCTGGCCGGGCAGCCAGACTTCGAGGTCGTAGGTCTTGGCGGCGGAAAAGCCGGTGTCGCCGGTGCACAGCGTCACCACGCGGTAGGGCAGCTCGAGCCTGCGCAGAATCGTTTCGGCGTGCCCGGTCAGCTCTTCGAGGCCCGCGTAGGAATGCGCCGGATGCACCACCTGCACCAGCTCGACCTTGTCGAACTGGTGGTTGCGGATCATGCCGCGCGTGTCCTTGCCGGCGGCGCCCGCCTCGGAACGGAAACACGGCGAATGGCAGACGTACTTGAGCGGCAGGCGCTCGAGCGGCACGATCTCGTCGCGCACGAAGTTGGTGACCGGGTACTCGGCGGTCGGGATCAGGTACAGGTCGCGCTCTTCCAGCTTGAACAGGTCGCCCTTGAACTTGGCGAGGCTGGAAACCCCGTCGGCGCAGGCGCCGCTCACCATATAGGGCACGTAGACCTCGGTGTAGCCATGCTCGCGCGTGTGCACATCGAGCATGAATTGCGCGAGCGCGCGGTGCAGGCGCGCAACCCCGCCCTTCATCACCGCGAAGCGCGCGCCGGCGAGCTTGGCGCCGGTTTCGAAATCCAGGCCGCCGAGGCCCGCGCCGAGATCGACGTGGTCCTGCGCCGCGAAATCGAACTTGCGCGGCTCGCCCCAGCGGCGCAGTTCGGCGTTGTCGGCCGGGCTGCTGCCGAGCGGGACGCTTTCGTGCGGCAGGTTCGGGATCAGCGCGACGAACTCGCGCTGCTTCGCCTGCAGCGCGTCGTTTTCGGTCTCCATCTGCTTCAGCTTGTCGCCGAATTCGGCGACCTCGGCCATGATTCGATCGACGCGTTGCTGGTCTTTCTTGGCCTTGGCCTGCCCGATCTGCCTGGACAGGGCATTGCGCTGGGATTGGAGCTGTTCGGTGCCGGTCTGGATTTTCTTGCGCTGCCGTTCGAGTTCTGCAAACCGGGAAACGTCAAGCTCGAAACGGCGCGCGGCGAGCCGCTTGGCGAGCGCGTCGATGTCGGTTCTCAGCAGCTGGATGTCGATCATTTCTTCTTGTGGCCCGCTTCGGCGTTGCGCTGGCGCAGTTGCTGCAGCTTCTCCCGGATCTTCCCTTCCAGCCCGCGCTCGGTCGGCTGGTACCAGGACACCGGCGCCATGCCCTCGGGCAGGTAGGTCTCGCCCGCGGCGAAGGCATCGGCCTCGTCGTGCGCGTAGCGGTAGTCCTTGCCGTAGCCCAGGCCCTTCATCAGCCGGGTGGGCGCATTGCGAATGTGCAGCGGGACCGGCCGCGTGCCGTCTTCGGCGACGAACGCGCGGGCCGCATTATAGGCGCGGTACACCGCGTTCGATTTCGCCGCCACCGCGAGGTAAAGCACCGCCTCGGCCAGCGCCAGTTCGCCTTCGGGCGAGCCCAGGCGCTCGTAGGTTTCGCTCGCATCGAGCGCGAGTCGCAGCGCGCGCGGATCGGCCAGCCCCACGTCCTCGACCGCCATGCGCACGATGCGCCGCCCGAGGTACAGCGGGTCGGCGCCGCCATCGAGCATGCGCACCAGCCAGTACAGCGCGGCGTCGGGATCCGAGCCGCGCACCGACTTGTGCAGCGCCGAGATCTGGTCGTAGAACTGCTCGCCGCCCTTGTCGAAGCGGCGCAGGTTCTTCGCCAGCGCGTCTTCTACGAACGCGCCCTCGATCAGGCCTTCGGGTTTTGCGTTGAGCAGGATTTCAATCGCGTTGAGCAGGCGCCGCGCGTCGCCATCGGCGAAACCGATCAGCCGGGCGCGCGCGCTTTCGTCCAGGTTCGCTGCGGTTCTTTGCAGCAGCTGCAACAGGTCGGCATCGCCGAGGCCCTCCAGCACGTAGACCGTCGCGCGCGACAGCAATGCCGAATTCACTTCGAAAGACGGGTTCTCGGTGGTCGCGCCGACGAAGGTGAACAGGCCGCGCTCGACGTAGGGCAGGAACGCGTCCTGTTGCGCCTTGTTGAAGCGGTGTACCTCGTCGACGAACAGGATGGTGCGGCGCCCGCTCGCAGCGAGCGCCTGCTCGGCCGCCTGCACCGCGTCGCGGATGTCCTTGACGCCCGCGAGCACCGCCGAGAGGGCGACGAATTCCGCGTCGAATACCTGCGCCATCAGGCGTGCGAGCGTGGTCTTGCCCGAGCCGGGCGGCCCCCACAGGATCATCGAATGCGGCTTGCCGGATTCGAAGGCGACCCGCAACGGCTTGCCGGGCGCCAGCAGGTGCTGCTGGCCTACGACCTCATCGAGCGTGCGCGGACGGAGCCGATCGGCGAGCGGTGCCGCGGGCTGAACCTTGCCGAATAGGTCAGTCCCCAAGCACATCCGCCCCTTTGGGCGGGCTGAAGCGGAAGGTGCCGGGGTCGATCTGCGGGTTGCGCACCACGTTGAAGAAACGCAGCACCGTGGTCTGGCCGAAATGGTCCGCCAGCTCCATCGCTTCGACGCCTCCGGCGCCCATGCCGAGGCGAAAGTGCTCGAAGCCGGCCTCCTTCTCGCGCGGCCTCGCCTCCAGCCAGGACAGGCCGTCCTTCTCGCCCGCCGCCTTCATCTCGAAGGACTTGTCGATGTCGGACGCACCGGCCAGCAGCGCCGCGGGTGTGGCGCCGATCACGCGCGCGGCGCGACGCACGGTCACCTGGTTGAGGTCCACGTCGTGGATCCAGACGCGCTCGCCGTCGCCGACGATCGTCTGCTGCGGCTTGAGATAGGTCCAGCGAAAGCGCCCCGGGCGCAGAAAAGCGAAGCTGCCCTTGGAGTCCTGCACCAGCTTGCCGGTCTTGTCGTAGACCTTTTGCTCGAATTCGCCGCGCGCCGCCTGCGTGGTGCGCAGGTAGCTTTGAAAGCGCTCCAGGCTCGCCGCCGGCGCAGCCTGGATGACCAACAGCAGGGACAGAGCGCAGAAGAATCTCGCCATCGCGTTACTCCACTTTTGCCGGCACCAGCACTTCGCGGTTGCCGTTGGATTGCATCGAGGACACCAGCCCCGCGCGCTCCATTTCCTCGATCAGGCGCGCCGCCCGGTTGTAGCCGATGCGCAGGTGCCGCTGCACGAGCGAAATGCTCGGGCGGCGCGTGCGCACCACGATTTCGACCGCCTGGTCGTAGAGCGGATCCTTCTCGCCGCTGGGTTCGCCGTTCGCGCCCGCGCCGCCGTCCTCGGCCGTCGCCGGCTCGAGCACGTCGCTGAGGTACTCGGGCCGCGCCAGCGTCTTCAGGTGCTCGACCACCTTATGCACTTCGTGGTCGGCGACGAAGGCGCCGTGGATGCGCTGCGGCAGCCCGGTGCCCGCCGGCAGGTAGAGCATGTCGCCGGCACCCAGCAGCGCATCGGCGCCGGACTGGTCGAGGATGGTGCGCGAGTCGACTTTCGAGGCCACCTGGAAGGCGATGCGGGTCGGGATGTTGGCCTTGATGAGGCCGGTGATCACGTCCACCGAGGGCCGCTGCGTGGCGAGGATGAGGTGGATGCCCGCCGCGCGCGCCTTTTGCGCGAGCCGCGCGATCAGCTCTTCCACCCGCTTGCCCGAGACCATCATCAGGTCGGCGAGCTCGTCGATCACCACCACGATGACCGGCAGGCTGTGCAGCGGCTGCGGCTCGGCCGATTCGAGCGTGGTGGGGTCTTCCAGCGTGCGGCCGTGCTTTTCCGCGTCGGCGATCTTGTGGTTGTAGCCCGAGAGGTTGCGCACGCCGAGCCAGCTCATCAGCTTGTAGCGCCGGTCCATCTCGGCGACGCACCAGCTCAAAGCATTGGCCGCCTGCTTCATGTCGGTCACGACCGGCGCCAGCAGGTGCGGGATGTCCTGGTACACCGACAGCTCGAGCATCTTCGGATCGATCAGGATGAAGCGCACGTTCTTCGGCTCGGCCTTGTAGAGCAGCGACAGGATCATGGCGTTGATCGCCACCGATTTGCCCGAGCCGGTGGTGCCAGCCACCAGCAGGTGCGGCATTCTCGCCAGATCCACCACTACCGGGTTGCCGGCGATGTCCTTGCCCAGCGCGAGCGCGAGCGGCGAGTGCACGCCGTGGTAGGTCTCCGAGCCGAGGATTTCGGTCAGCCGCACCGTCTGCCGGTTGGGGTTGGGAATCTCCAGGCCCATGCAGGATTTGCCCGGGATCGTCTCCACCACGCGGATCGCCACCACCGACAGCGCGCGCGCGAGGTCCTTGATCAGGTTGACGATCTGGCTGCCTTTGACGCCGACCGAAGGCTCGATTTCGTAGCGCGTGATCACCGGCCCGGGATAGGCGGCGAGCACCTTCACCGCCACGCCGAAATCGGAGAGCTTTTTTTCGATCAGGCGCGAAGTGAATTCGAGCGTCTCGGCGCCGACCGACTCGGTCTCCTTCGCCGGCTCATCCAGCAGCTTGAGCGGCGGCAGCGGCGTGTCGGGCAGGTGCTCGAACAGCGGCGCCTGCTTTTCCTTCTGCGCCCGCTCCGAGCGCTTGATCTCCGGCGGCGGCGGCGCGATCACCAGCGGCGGATGGTCCTCCTCGCGCTTGCGCTCGGCCTGCACCACGCTCTCGCGCTCGTCGCGCGCCAGCTCGCCGATTTTTTCGTCGCGGCGCCGCTCCCAGGTGCCGATCGCGAGGACATAGGCGGATTCGAGCAGCAGGCCGGTGACTTCCGCGATACGCAGCCAGGAGACGCTGATGAACAGGCTGAAGCCCACGCCGACCGCCGCCAGCGTGAGCAGCGTGGCGCCGGTCGGGCCCAGCAGGTCGCGCGACAGCCTGCCCAGCTCCGTGCCGAGGATGCCGCCGGCAAATTGCGGCAAGCCCTGGCCGTAGCTGTTCAGGCGCAGGTATTCCAGCGCCGCGCTCGCCATCAGCAGCAGGCCGAAGCCCGCCAGGGATAGCAGCAGCGGCTGCGGCTGCAGCTTCTCGCTGCGTTCGATCTGGCGGTAACCGCGCACCACCAAGTGCAGGCACAGCGCAGTCCACCAGAAGGCGGACCAGCCGAACATCGACAACAGCAGGTCCGAAAGCATGGCCCCAACCCGGCCGCCGGCGTTCTGCACCACCGCCGCGGTGGCACTGCGCGACCAGCCCGGATCGCTCGCCTGGTGGGTCAGCAGGATCAGCAGCAGGTAGCCCGCGGCCGCGACCAGCAGCAGCCACTTCGCTTCGCGCAGCAGCCCGGCCAGTTTCGCCGGGAGGGCCGCGCTGCCCTGGGTCTTGTGTACCGCCGCCATGCGCGATGACCCTGCGGTTATCCGGCCGAGGGCTGGCGCATCAATCCCGCAGCAGGATGGTGTCGCGCAGCACGATGGTAGAGCCGCGCGTTTCGATGTAGCCGCCCAGCTGCAGGTCCTTCATCACGCGGCTGACCATTTCGCGCGAGGCGCCGATCATCTTGGCGATGTCCTGCTTGGGCAGGCGCTTGGTGACCACGCGCTGCCCGTCCACGTCTTCCGACATGTCGAGCAGCAGCCGCGCCACGCGGCCGTAGACGTCGAGCAGCGCGAGGCTGCCGATCTTGCGGTCGGCCTCGCGCAGGCGGCGCACCAGGCCGCGCATCACCGCCATCGACATCTCGAAGTTCTCGGCCAGGCAGATCTTGAAATCGCGCTTGGTGATCGACAGCAGCTCGCAGGGCTCGATCGTCACCACGCTCGCCGAGCGCGGGCTGTCGTCGATCAGGCCCATCTCGCCGAAAAATTCGCCCGGGCCGATCAGGCTCAGGATCACTTCCTTGCCGTCGGCGTCGCCCATCATCACCTTGAGGCGGCCGGTTATGACGATATACAGGGAATCGATCGCGTCGCCCGCGGCCATGATCACCGAGGCGCGCGGCGCGCTGCGGCGCGTCACCACCGAAACCAGCGCGCGCAACTGCTCCTCGGGGAAGCCGGCAAACAGCGGCACCGATTTCAGCACTGTCGTCGAAACCGTGGCGGCCATCGCCGGCATCGGATTTTCCTGCGTCTGGTGCGCGAATGAGACCCTTCTATGGTAGCAGAATCACTCCCTTATACTTTCGCCATGAACACCAATCCACGACACTCCCGCTTGCTGATCCTCGGCTCGGGCCCGGCCGGCTACACCGCTGCCGTCTACGCCGCGCGCGCCAATCTCAAACCGCTGTTGCTGACGGGCATCGTCCAGGGCGGACAACTCACCACCACCACTGACGTGGACAACTGGCCGGCCGATGCCGACGGCGTGCAGGGCCCGGAGCTGATGACGCGCTTTCTCAAGCACGCCGAGCGATTCGACACCGAGGTGGTGTTCGACCAGATCAACAAAGTGGATTTCGCCAAACGGCCTTTGCTGCTCGAAGGCGACGCCGCGACCTACACTTGCGACGCGCTGGTGATCGCAACCGGCGCCTCGGCGCGCTACCTCGGCATGCCGAGCGAGCAGAAATTCATGGGCAAAGGCGTTTCGGCCTGCGCCACCTGCGACGGTTTTTTCTACAAGAACCAGCCGGCCGCGGTAGTGGGCGGCGGCAATACGGCGGTCGAAGAAGCGCTTTACCTCGCCAATATCTGCAGCGCAGTGACGTTGATCCACCGGCGCGACAAGTTCCGCGCCGAGGCGATCATGGTCGACAAGCTGATGAAGCGCGTCACGGAAGGGAAAATCACCCTCGAACTCGATTCGACGCTGGACGAAGTGCTCGGCGACAAGACCGGGGTTACCGGCATTCGAATTTTGAACGTTAAAACCAACAAAAATAAGAATCTCGAGCTGAAAGGCCTGTTCATCGCCATCGGGCACACGCCGAACACCGAAATCTTCGCCGGGCAGCTGGAAATGGCGAACGGCTACATCATCACCCGCGGCGGCCGGGAGGGTGGCTCGACGGCGACCAGCGTGCCGGGCGTGTTCGCCTCGGGCGACGTGCAGGACCATGTCTACCGGCAGGCGGTGACCAGCGCCGGCAGCGGCTGCATGGCCGCACTCGATGCGGAAAAATACCTCGACGACCTCGCATGAGCAGTTCGGACGAATTCAGCAAGGCGGTCGCCGACGTCAAGCCGCTCAAGCACAAGCACCGCGTCGCGCATCGCCGCCCAGCGCCGCCGCCGCTGCCGCAGCAGCGCCGGCGCGACGAACGCGCCGCGCTCGCCGAGAGCCTGGCTGCGCCGCTATCGGTGGACGACGCGCTCGAGACGGGCGAGGAACTGGTCTACCTGCGCGACGGCATGGCGCGCCAGACGCTGCGCAAGCTGCGGCGCGGCCACTGGGTCATCCAGGACGGCCTCGACCTGCACGGCCTGAACCGCGACGAAGCCGCGGCAGCGATCGCCGATTTCCTGCAACAGTGTGTGGCGCGCGGCCTGCGCTGCGTGCGCATCGTGCACGGCAAGGGCCTGGGCTCGCGCAACCGCGAGCCGGTGCTGAAGACGAAACTCAGGAACTGGCTGCCGCGGCGCGAGGATGTCCTCGCCTACTGCCAGGCGCCAGCGAGCGAAGGCGGCAGCGGCGCCCTCCTTCTCCTGCTAAAAACAAAACGTTAGACGGCGGCTTCGTTGGTCTCGCCGGTGCGGATGCGCACCACCTGAGAGACCGCGCTGACGAAGATCTTGCCGTCGCCGATCTTGCCGGTGCGCGCCGATTTCACGATCGCCTCGATCGCCGGCTCGAGCTGGTCGTCGGTGACCACCACTTCGATCTTCACCTTGGGCAGGAAATCCACCACGTATTCGGCGCCGCGATAAAGCTCGGTATGGCCTTTCTGGCGCCCGAAACCTTTCACCTCGGTCACCGTCAGCCCGGTCACGCCGACTTCGGAGAGCGCTTCGCGCACTTCGTCGAGCTTGAACGGCTTCACGATGGCTTCGATTTTTTTCATGGCCCGCCCTCCAGGAAGCTGCGATTGTAGCCTGTAATTCTATAATGCAGAGATGGCGAACGAACGCCTGCGCGTCGCGTCAACTCTCGCAGGCGTACCGGCCGCGGCGTGGAACGCGATCGCCGGCGGCGATCCGTTCGTCAGTCACGAATTCCTTTCCGCCCTGATCGATACCGGCTGCGCCAGCGAGCGCTCGGGCTGGCTGCCGCAGATCATCCTCCTGGAAAAGGACCAGCAGCTGGCCGGCGCCATGCCCCTGTTCCTGAAATCCCACTCCTATGGCGAATACGTGTTCGACTGGGCCTGGGCCGACGCCTACCAGCGCCACGGCCTCACCTACTACCCCAAGCTTTTGTGTGCAGTACCGTTCACGCCGGTGACCGGCCCACGGCTGCTCGCGACCAACACCGCCGACCGCAGCACGCTGGCCGCCGCGGCGCTCGAGATGTCGCGCGGGGTTTCCTCGCTGCACGTGCTGTTTCCGCCGGCCGACCAGGCCAACCTGCTGCGCTCGGCCGGGATGCTGCTGCGGCGCACGGTGCAATTCCACTGGCAGAACCTGCCCGGCGCAGGCTATGCCGATTTCGGCGAGTTCCTCGAGCGCATGACGCGGCACCGGCGCAAGATCATCCGCCAGGAGCGCCGGCGCGTGCAGGAAACCGGACTGCGCTTTCGCTGGCTGCGCGGCGCGGAAATCAGCCAGGCCGATTGGCAATTCTTCAACCGCTGCTACCAGCGCACTTACGCGGCGCACCGCTCCAGCCCCTACCTGAATCTCGATTTTTTCCTGCGGCTCGGCGCGACGCTGCCGCAGCACACCCTGCTGGTGCTGGCCGAGCGCGCGGGCCAGCCCGTGGCCGCGACCTTGAACCTGGTCACCAAGGACCGGATCTTCGGCCGGTACTGGGGAGCGCTGGAACCTGTTCCGCTGCTGCACTTCGAATGCTGCTACTACCAGGCGATCGAGTACGCGATCGCCCACCGCCTGCAGGTCTTCGAGGGCGGCGCCCAGGGCGAGCACAAGCTGTTCCGCGGCCTGCTGCCGGTCGAATCGCTGTCGGCGCACTGGCTCGCCCATCCGCAGTTCTCGCGCGCCATCGAGGACTACCTGGAGCGCGAGCGCAGCGGCATCGCGCGCTACGTGGACGAGTTGAACGAGCACTCGCCATTCAAACCGCCGGCTTCAGCGGCGAAGTCGTGAACCTATAATCAGTTCTTTCGGGAGACTGACATGAGACTCAAGGGCAAGGTCGCCATCGTCACGGGTGCGGGCAGCGGGTTCGGCGAGGGGATCGCCAAGCGCTTCGCCGAGGAAGCTGCGAAAGTTTTTGTTGTCGATATCGATGATAAAAATGGCAGCCGTGTTGCCCGTGGCCTCGATGCGACATTCATTCAAGCGGATGTAACCCGCGCAACGGACTGGGCGCGGCTGGTGCAGGCCTGCGTGTCGGCCGCCGGGCGCCTGGACGTGGTGGTGAACAACGCGGGCTGGACCCACCGCAACAAGCCCTACCTCGAAGTGACCGAGGCCGAGTTCGACAAGGTCTACGCGGTCAACGTGAAGAGCATTTACCTGTCGGCGATCCACGCCGTGCCGGTATTCCGCAAGCAAGGCGGCGGCGCTTTCGTCAACATCGCCTCCACCGCGGGCCTGCGCCCGCGCCCCGGGCTCACCGTCTACAACAGCTCCAAGGGCGCGGTGATCCTGATGTCGCGCTCGATGGCGGGCGAGTTCGGCGCCGACAAGATTCGCGTCAACTGCGTCAACCCGGTGTTCAGCCCGGACACCGGGCTGTCGGCCGATTTTGCCGGCGGCGCGGTCACCGAGGAAGCGAAGAAGCGTTTCCTCGCCACCATCCCGCTCGGGCGCTTCTCCACCGCGCTGGATGTGGCCAACGCCTGCCTTTACCTGGCCTCGGACGAAGCCGCGTTCATCAGCGGCGTGTCCATCGAAGTGGACGGCGCGCGCTCGGTGTAGCGGTTATTTTTTCGCGCGCTGCTTGTCGTGCTTTTGCTTGGCGATACGGCGGCTCTGCTGGTCCTGCGCCCGCTCGATGCGACGGCTCTCTTTCTTCGTCACCTTGCCGTCGGCGACCGCCTTGTCTTCCATTTTCTGCACGCGCGCCTGGCCTTTTTCGAGGCGCGCCGCCTCCTTCTCGGTCAGCTGGCCCGACTTCACGCCCTGGTCGATGCGCTGCTGCTGGAGCTCCTGGCGCTTGTCGATGCGCGGCGTGCTGGTGGTCTGCGCAAAGGCGGGCAGCGCCAGCGCGGCGACGGCTACGAAAGTGAGAATTTTCACGTGTTTCCCCTTTATGCTCGGTTGAAAGGATGATGCTGCAGGGCGAATAACGCGGCAAGCGGCTGGCGGACGACGCGGCTTTGTAACCACTTGTTACCGGAATTCCGGCCCGATGCGCTCCAGCGCGTCGGTCACCAGGCAGTCGGCCCCCATCGCGAGCAGGTGCCGTGCTTCGGCGGGGTCGTTGACGGTCCAGAGCAGAATGCCGTAGCCGGCTTCGTGAATGGCGGCGGCGAGCGACTCGGTCAACGATCGGTAGTTGCAGTGCAGCGCGACGCACTCGAGCCGCCGCATCGTCGCCAGCCAGTCTTGCGGAATCTTGTCGACCAGGTAGCCGCGCGGCAATTGCGGCGCCGCTTCGCAGGCGGCTTCGAGCGCTGGCATGGAAAACGAGGACAACAACGGCGGCAGGGCCGCGCCGCGCCACAGTTCGCGCGCGAGCGGCGCTACCGCGAGCCCGGTGGCCCGTTCATGGTCCTTGGCGGGTTTGATCTCCACGTTCGCCCAAAGGCCCAGCTCGCGGCAAAGCCGGCCTGCTTCGGCGAAGGTTGGAATCTTTTCATTTTTCCCGATGATTAATTTTGAAAGCTCCGGGTAGGTCAGCTTCGGCACTGCGCCGCGCCCATTGGTCGTGCGATCGACGGTTTCATCGTGGATCACCACCGGCGTGCCGTCGCCCGCCAGCATGACGTCGAACTCGACGCCCTTGAAGCCCATCGACGCGCCGAGCCGGATCGCGCCGAGCGTGTTCTCCGGCGCGAGCGCGCCGCCACCGCGGTGCGCGACGATCCGCGGGTAGGGCCAGCTCAGGCAGCCTCCCGGTGCCTGGGTTTGAGCCGCACATAGAGCGTCTTTCGCACCAGCGCAACGAGGGAACCGTCGCCGACGTGGCGCACTTCGACCTGGAACTCCGGCAGCACCTTCTCGCCGCCCTCGGCCTGCGCGCGTATCTCGGCGATGCGCGCCTCGCTCAGCACGAAGTGTGCATGCACCGTGCCCCGGCCCGGAGCCACGTAATCGATGGTCCCGGACTTGTCCCAGACCAGGTACCGGTCGCCCAGGTTGTGCATCAGCATGATCGCGAAAAAGGGGTCGGTCATGGCGTAGAGGCTGCCGCCGAAATGCGTGCCGACGTAGTTGCGGTTCAGGCGCCCGAAGCGCAGTTCCACAACCGCGTCGCGAAAATCGTCCGCCAGGCTGCGCACGCGGATGCCGGCGCCGAGGAACGGCGGCCACCAGGCCATGCCGCGGCGCAGCTGCCCTGCGGTGAACTTCATCGCCAGCGGATCTTGCGCTCCTCGAGCAGCTTGCGCGCGAGGTCCGGACGGTCGGTGATGAGCCCGTCGACGCCATAGTCGAGTACGCGCGCCATTTGCGCGGGATCGTTCACGGTCCAGGCCAGGACCTTGATGCCGAGCGCCTGCGCCTCGCGCACTTTCTGCGCGTCCAGGTCCCCATGGAAGCCGGACCAGATCCTGCCGCCTGCGGCCTTGATCATTTTCGGCACCGAGCCGTGGTCGCGGAACTGGAAGCCCGCGGTCCAGCTCGAGCCTTCCGGCCGGCCGGCGCCGATGTTGTCCATGCGACGCTGGATCGACAAGTACACGGTCTCGATCTCGGGAGCGATCTTCTGCACGACCTGCAGCGTGCGCCAGTCGAAGGACAGGACCTGAGAGCGCGAGGCCATGCCGGCCTTGCGGATCTCCTCCACCACTGCACGTGCGAAGGGCTCGGGCAGCGCGGTCTCGTCAGGTCGGTCCGGCGTCACCTTGGTCTCGATGGCGAAGCGCACCTTGTCGTCTCCGGAGCGCTTCACCAGCTCGAACAGATCCGAGAGGCGCGGGATGCGCGTGCCGTCCAGCGGCCTTTGCTCGGGGAACTGGCGCGCGTACTCGGTGCCGGGCTTGATTCTCCCGACGTCGAAGGTCTGCAACTGGTCCCATGTGAGCGTATTGATCGCGGGACCACGCTGCTCCAGAAAGTGGCCGGAGGCGTCGCGCGTGATGTCCGGGTTGAGCGTCGGGTCGTGGGATATCACCAGCACGCCGTCGCGCGTGATCGCGATGTCCAGCTCGAGCGTGGTGACGCCCAGCTGCAGCGCCAGCTCGAACGAAGGCAGCGTGTTCTCCGGCAGCAGGCCGCGCGCGCCGCGGTGGCCCTGCAGGTCGAGCGTCTGCGCCGAAGCCGCGGCCGCAAAAAGCGCGACAAGCGCCGACACGAAACGCATGCTCAGCTCTCGATCCGCCGGCCGCTCGCCGGGTCGAACCAGTGCGCGTTGGAGGGCGCGTAGCGCACCGCGAGCTTGCCCGCCTGCGCCGGCCTGTCGGCCGGCAGGCGCGCGGCGATGCGCGTGCTCGCCCCGTCGCCGATGTGCCCGTAGACGAGCGTATCGGCGCCGAGCGGCTCGATCAGGTCGACCTCGAGCGTCAGCATTGCCTCGGACTCCGCGCAGGGCTCGAGATGCTCGGGGCGCACGCCGAGCAGCTTGCCGTCCTTCGGGATCAGGTTCATCGGCGGCGAGCCAATGAAGCCGGCGACGAAGGTGGAGGCGGGCCTGGCGTAGACCTCGAGCGGGGCGCCGATCTGCTCGGCGCGCCCCGCGTTCATGACGATCATGCGCTGCGCGAGCGTCATCGCCTCGACCTGGTCATGGGTCACGAAGAGGCTGGTGGTGCCGAGGCGCCGGTGCAGCGCCTGCAGCTCGCCGCGCATCTGCACGCGCAGCTTGGCATCGAGGTTCGAGAGCGGCTCGTCGAACAGGAACACCTGCGGCTCGCGCACGATCGCGCGCCCCATGGCGACGCGCTGGCGCTGGCCGCCCGAGAGCGCGCGCGGCCTGCGGTCGAGGAATTTCTTCAGCTCGAGGATCTCGGCCGCCTTCTGCACCCGCTTGTCGATCTCTTCCTTCGACAGGCCGCGGATGCGCAGCCCGTAAGCCATGTTGTCGAACACGCTCATGTGCGGATAGAGCGCGTAGTTCTGGAACACCATGGCGATGTCGCGGTCCTTGGGCTCAAGGTTGTTGACCACGCGCTCGCCGATCACGATCTCGCCGCCGGAAATCGTCTCCAGCCCCGCCACCATGCGCAAGAGCGTCGACTTGCCGCAACCCGAGGGCCCGAGGATGACGATGAACTCCCCGTCCTTGATCTCCATGTTGACGCCGTGGATCACCTGCAGCTCCGGCGTGTAGCTTTTCTTTACGTCCCTGAGCGATACAGCAGCCATTATTTTTCCGTCTCCACGAGTCCCTTGACGAACCACTTCTGCATCAGCATCACCACCAGCGCCGGCGGCAGCATCGCCAGGATCGCGGTGGCCATGATCAGGTTCCACTCGTTGGCCGCGTCGCTGCCGACGATCATGCGCTTGATGCCGATCACCGTCGTGTACATCGATTCGTCGGTGGCGACGAGCAGCGGCCAGAGGTACTGGTTCCAGCCGTAGATGAACTGGATCACGAACAGCGCCGCCATGGTGGTCTTCGACAACGGTATCAGCACGTCCCAGAAGAAGCGCATCGGCGAGGCACCGTCGACGCGCGCGGCTTCCGCCAGCTCGTCGGGGATCGTCATGAAGAACTGCCGGAAGAGGAAGGTGGCGGTGGCCGAGGCGATGAGCGGGATCGTGAGCCCGGCGTAGGTGTTGTTCAGCTTGAGATCCGTGATCACCTGCAGCGTCGGGATGATGCGCACCTCGACCGGCAGCATGAGCGTGACGAAGATCATCCAGAAGAAGAACATGCGCCCGGGGAAACGGAAGTAGACGATGGCGAACGAGGCGATGATCGAGATCGCCATCTTGCCGAGCGGGATCACGAGCGCCATCACCGTGCTGTTCACGAGCATCTGCGCGACCGCCGCCTTGGAGCCGGTGTTGGTGCCGGCGGTCAGCACCTGCGAATAGTTCTCGAACAGCTGGTCGCCAGGCATGAGCGGCATCGGCACCTGCATGATCGCCTCCAGCGAATGCGTCGACGCCACAAAGGTGACCCAGAGCGGGAACGCGATCGCCAGCACGCCGAGGATGAGAATGGCGTGCGAGAGGATAGTCAGCCAGCGTCGATTCTCGACCATCAGTACTGGACCTTCTTCTCGACGAAACGGAACTGCGCTACGGTCAGCGCAATGACGATGAACATCAGGATTACGGACTGCGCCGACGAGCCGCCCAGGTCGGTCGCCTTGACGCCGTCGTGGTAGACCTTGTAGACCAGGATATTGGTCGCCTGTCCCGGCCCGCCCTGGGTGGTGGCGTCGATGACGCCGAAGGTGTCGAAGAACGCGTAGACGCAGTTGACCACCAGCAGGAAGAAGGTGGTCGGCGAGAGCAGCGGGAAGACGATGGTCCAGAAGCGCCGGAACGGGCTCGCGCCGTCGATCGCCGCGGCCTCGATCAGCGAGCGCGGGATGGATTGCAGGCCGGCGAGGAAAAAGAGGAAGTTGTAGCTGATCTGCTTCCATACCGAGGCCACGACCACCAGCACCATCGCCTGGTCGCCTTTCAGCAGCCAGTTCCAGTCGATGCCCCAGCCCTTGAGAACGTAGCTGACGATGCCGATCGAGGGCGCGAACAGAAACGCCCACAGCACGCCGGCGATCGCCGGCGCCACCGCATAAGGCCAGATCAGCAGCGTCTTGTAGGCCATCGCGCCGCGTAGCACGCGGTCGGCCATGGTGGCGAGCAGCAGCGATATGGCGATGCCGCAGAAGGCCACCAGCACGCTGAACAACGCGGTGACCTGGAAGGATTCGAGGTAGTTTCCGTCCGCGAACAGCGCGGTGAAGTTGTCGAACCAGACGAACTCGGTACTGGTGCCGAATGCGTCCTGCAGCTGGAATGAATACCAGACCGCCTGCGCCGCGGGCCAGAAGAAGAACACCAGCGTGATGGCGATCTGCGGCGCCACCAGCGCGTAGGGCAGCCAGGCCGAATGGAAGACGACGCGCTTTTCCATCCGGCCGGGTTTTCCTCGCCAGCGCTACCCGCGACTTACTACTTCTCGGCGCGCGCCGAAGCCTGGAATTTCTTCAGGATGTCGTTGCCGCGCTTGACCGCGTCGTTCAGGCCGGTCTTGGCGTCCTTCTTGCCCGAGAACACCGCCTCCAGCTCCTCCTCGATCACGGTGCGGCCCTGGACGAAGTTGCCGAAGCGCAGGCCCTTGGAGTTGGCCGTCGGCGCCTTGTTGGTGAGCTGCTTCACCGCCAGCTCGGCGCCCGGGTCCTTGTCGTAGAAGCCGGACTTCTTGGTCATGTCGTAGGCCGCCTGCGTGATGGGCACGTAGCCCGTCTTGGTGTGCCAGGCCATCTGCACGTCGGGCAGGGAGAGGTAGGCAAGGAATTTCGCCACGCCCTTGTACTCGGCGGGTTTCTTGCCCCCCATCACCCACAGCGAGGCGCCGCCGATGATCGAGTTCTGCGGCGCGCCCTTGACGTCGTCATGGTACGGGATGAAGTTGATCGACCACTCGAACTTGGCGGCCTTGCGGATACCCGCCTGTGCGCCAGTCGAGCCGCTGAACATGGCGCACTCGCCGCTCGAGAACTTCGCGTCGCCCTGGTTGGTGCGGCCGGCATAGGTGAACAGGCCCTTCTTCGACATGTCGGCGAGCATGCCGACATGCCGCACGTGCAGCGGCGAGTTGATCGTGAATTGGGTGTCGAAGCCGCCCATGCCGTTCTGCTTGGTGCCGATCGGAACGTTGTGCCAGGCGCTGAAGTTCTCGATATGCATCCACGACGGCCAGCTGGTGGTGTAGACGCAATCCTGGCCCGCCGCCTTCAGCTTCTGCGCCGCCGCGACCACTTCCTTCCACGTCTTCGGCGCCTTGTTCGGATCGAGGCCGGCCTTCTTGAAGGCGTCCTTGTTGACGTAGAACATCACCGTGGAGCTATTGAAGGGGAACGAGAGCAGGTTGCCCTTCGAGTCCGAGTAGTAGCCGGTCACGGTGGGGAGGTAGGCCTTGGGCTCGAACTTCTCTTTCGCGTCGGTCATCACCTTGGCGACCGGGACGATGGCGCCCTTGGCGGCCATCATGGTCGCGGTGCCGACCTCGAACACCTGCAGCAGGTGCGGCGCGTTGCCGGCGCGGAACGCGGCGATCGCCGCGGTCATCGACTCAGGGTACGAGCCCTTGAAGGTCGCGACGACCTTGTAGTCCTTCTGGGTGCCGTTGAAGTTGTTGGCGACCTCGTTTAGCGCCTCGCCGAGCGCGCCGCCCATCGAGTGCCACCATTGAATTTCGGTCTGCGCCAGGGCGTTGCCGGAAAACAGGCCGGCACTCGCCATCGCGACCACGCTCAATTTGAACCGCATGTAACCTCCTTAGAAGATTTGTGCCCGGTCTTGGCGCCGGACGGTGCCTGAGTATAGCCAAAACCGCCGACCGAATCGCGTCTTTTTATTGCTTTTTCACCGCTGGCCGCGGGCCGCGCGGAACGCGCTGGGGTATCCCGGGCTCGACTCCGCCGCGCTGCGCCTGCTCGAAGCGGCGCAGCAGCACGTCGCCGCGTTCGGCGGCGCGGTCGAGCGCAAGTTTGGGCTCGACCTTGCCGTCCCACACGCCCTCCAGTTCCTCTTCAAGAATCAGGCGAATGTTCTGAAAGTCGCCCAGCCGGATGCCGCGCGACTCGCGCGTCGGCTGGTTGAGCAGCAGTTGCCGGATGGCGATCTGGTGCCCCGGGTTGTCGCGGTAGAAACCCGCCTTCTCGGTCAGTTCATAGGCGGCGCGCGTCACCGGGACGTAGCCGGTGCGCTGGTGCCACTCGGCCTGTACTTCGGGCCGCGCCAGCCAAACGAGGAATCTCGCCACGCCTCGGTTGGACGTGCTTTTCTTGCCCGCCAGCGCCCACAAGCCGGCGCCGCCGATCACCGAGTGGTGCGGCGCGCCGCGAATGTCGTCGTAATGGGGCAGCGGCGCAGTTCCGAAATCGAATTTCGCCTCGCTGCGCAGCTCGGCGTAACTGGAGGACGCCGCCGTGACCATCGCGCATTCGCCACGCGCGAAGCGCCGCTCGCCCTCGATGCGCCGCCCGCTGTAGGTGAAGTAGCCGGCGCGCGCCCAGGACGACAGGAACGAGACGTGGCGCACCATCAGGTGAGTATTGAAGATCAGCTTCGCGTCCAGCCCTGCGAGGCCGTTGTCGCGCGTGGCGAAGTCCTGGTTGTGCCAGGTGCTCATGTTCTCGATCTGCACCCAGGACGGCCATACCGTGGTGTAGACGCATTCGAAACCGGCGTCGGAGAGCGCCTCCATCACCTTGGGCATTTCGTACCAGGTCTTCGGCGGCGCGTCCGGGTCGAGTTTCGCTTTGCGGAACGCGGTGCGGTTATAAAACAGGATCGGCGTGGAGACGTTGAACGGCAAGGCGAGCAGCCGCCCGGCGTTGTCGGAAAAATAGCCCGCCACCGCCGGCAGGAAGGCTTTCGTTTCGAGCCGCTCGCCGCCCTCGGCCAGCACCTGCCAGAGGGGGCGCAGCGCGCCGCGCGCCGCCATCATGTGCGCGGTACCCACTTCGTAGACCTGCACCAGGTGCGGACCGTCGCCCGCGCGCTGCGCCGTCAGCGCCGCGATCATGGTGTCTTCGTAGCCGCCCTTGTGCTGCGCGACCACGCGCACCTGGGTCTGCGACGCATTGAAGCGCTGCACCAGCGAATCGAGCTCGGCGCCGAGCGATCCGCCCAGCGCGTGCCAGAGGTGAATTTCCTCCTGCGCCATGCCGCTTGCACAGAAGAACGCGAGAACGATCGAAACGAGGCTGCGTCGCATAGGGGGCCGATTGTATGATGCGATCCATGGCCGGGATGCACGATCTGGATGCGCTGCAGGTTGCAGCGCAATATGCGCGCGGCGCGCTGTCGCCGGTCGAGCTCACTCGCGCGTTGCTTGCGCGCATTGAAAAATGCGAAGCGCGCCTGAATGCGATGTACCGCATCAACGGCGAGAGCGCGATCGCCGCGGCAAAAGCCGCCGAGGGCCGCTATCGCTCAAAGCAGCCGCTGTCGCTGCTGGACGGCGTGCCGGTCACGATCAAGGAAAACATCCATACCAAGGGCGATCCGGCGCCAGTCGGCACCAAAGCCAACGAAGACGCCGCGCCGCAGCCGGCGGATGCGCCGCCCGCAGCCAGGCTTCGCGAAGCAGGCTGCGTGATTCTCGGCAAGACCACCATGCCCGACTTCGGCATGCTGTCCTCGGGGCTCTCGAGCATGCATGGCGTGACGCGCAATCCCTGGAATACCGAGCGCAATACCTCGGGCTCGAGTTCGGGCGCAGGCGCAGCGGCGGTCGCCGGCTACGCGCCGCTTCACCTTGGCACCGATATCGGCGGCTCGGTGCGGCTGCCGGCGACGCACTGCGGCGTCTTCGGCCTGAAGCCCAGCCTCGGCCGCGTGCCGGTCTATCCCCCTTACATCGGCCGCGTGACGGGCCCGATGACGCGCGACGTGGCGGCCAGCGCAGCGCTGATGAACCTGCTCGGCAGGCCCGACGCGCGCGACTTCATGAGCTTGCCTTTTCAGGAGATTGATTTTTTGAAAGGCACGGAAAACCATTCCCAGGAAAATCTCAAGAACCTCCGAATCGGTTTTCTGCCCGACATGAAGGCCGGCCTGCCGGTCAACGCCGAAGTGCGCGCCGCCGCCGCTGCCGCCGCTAAGGCGCTCGAAGCCGCCGGCGCGCAGGTCGAGGCGATGGAATCTTTCCTCACCGCGGAACTGCTCGACGGCATGTGCCAGTTCCTGGAGGCGCGCTCCCACAACGATTACCTGATGCTGGCGCCGGCCAAGCAGGCCAAGGTGCTGCCCTTCATCGTCGAGTGGTCCAACTGGCGCGCGAAAAAGTTCAGCGGCCGCGAAGTAATGGCGGCCTACAACAGCTACGTCACGATGCGTGATGTGACGGTGCGCGCCTGCCAGCCCTACGATTTCGTGCTCTCGCCCACTTCGCCGATCCTGCCCTATGCGGCCGAGCTGCCTTCGCCCAACAACGATCCGCACGACGCGCTGCCGCATATCGCCTTCACCGTCGCCTACAACATGTCCGAGCAACCCGCGGCATCGCTCAACTGGAGCTTCAGCAAGGATGGAATGCCGATCGGCATCCAGGTGATCGGCCGGCGCTTCGATGACCTCGGCGTGTTGCGCCTGTCGCGGGCGCTTGAGCAACTGCGGCCGGCGCAAAAACCCTGGCCGGCGCTCTAGCTGGCGCGACGGCGGTTCGGCTAGCCCCCGAACGCGGGCCCGAGGGGTTTGAGGCGCAGCCCCTTGCGCAGCTTCTTCCAGGGAAACTCCGAGGGGTCGGCCAGCGCCGGGCCCGGCGACTTCGCCACCAGCACTTCTTTTGCGATCGGCTCGAAGTCGGCGCGAAAATGCACCGAGCTCTTCAGCACCAGCACCCGCTCGCGCACCGGCTCAACGCCAAGGTGGCGGAACATTTCCCTGTCCGCCGCCTGGCATTTGGAGGAAGCGAGCGCGACGCGCACGCCGGGCGCCGTTTTGCTGCGCAGCAACGCCATCAGCCCCAGATTCATCTTGAAGCCCTTGAACATCGGCCCGGTGCAGGTGAATTTCCCTTCACCCAGGCGTTCCACCGTGAATTCGCCGTCGAACGGCGCATCGCCCGGAATTCTCGATCGCCCGCCGAGACTGAAGTTTGCAGTCAGGCCTAATCCGATATCGTGCGCGCGCTTGGCGGCCGCCGAATCAATCAACAGCCCGAGCGTCGCCTCGGTCGCCCGCTGGCGCACCAGCGCCGCCAGCATCCCGGTGGTATCGCCGTTGCCCCCGGCGCCGGGATTGTCCTGGGTATCGGCGATGACCACCGGCTTGCCGGGTTCGCCGCGCGCGCGCGCACGCGCCACCGCCTCGTCGGGCGAATGCAGTTCGAGCGCGAAATCTTTTTCGGCATCGGCAACCGCGCCGCGCAGCTTCGCCACTGCCGCTTCCACCGCGCTTTTATCCTTGCCGTAGCCGAGCACGGTCATGCCGCACTGGTCGAAATCGGCCATCGGAAAACCGGGCATGAACGTGAGGACCGCAGCGCCGTCGCGCTCGAGGCGTTCCAGGTGGGCATACAAACCCTTGCACGGTTCGATGAAGGAGCTCTGCGAGGGCAACCCGGTGAGGAAATCGAGCGTCGCGAAGGCCTTCGCCGGCCGCTCGCCCGTGCGCAGCATCGCATCCAGCAGGTGCGCGGCCCGCGCCCCGGTGTCGGCCATGTCCACGTGCGGGTAAGTGCGGTAGCCGACCAGCGCGTCGGCGTGCGCCACCATCGCGCGGGTCACGTTGCCGTGCAGGTCGAGGCTCGCCACCAGCGGCACCCGCGCGCCGATCACTTCGCGCACGCGGCGCAGGATTTCCCCCTCGCCGTCCTCGTAGTCGTCGCTCACCATGGCGCCGTGCAGGTCGAGGTAAACCCCGTCCAGCGGCAGCGCCGCCTTCAACCGCGTCACCATCTCGCCGAGAATCCGCTCGAAGGCCTCGCGGGTGACCTGCGCCGAGGGACTGGCCGCCGCCCAGGCGCTGCCGACCAGCGTGTGCCCGGCCGCGCGCAGCGCCTGGATCGCGCCCTGCGCCGGGATGTTGGCGCCCTCCAGCGCCGCGAAAATGGGCTCGCCGTACTTGACCCCCGGCCAGCCGCCGCCGGACTCGAACTGGGGGTAGTCGGCGCGGGACGGCGCAAAGGTGTTGGTCTCGTGCTGAAAACCGCCGATTGCGATGCGTGCCATGCCCTGATACCCTCTTTTTGGCGTTCCAAACCGCAAAGGATACCCGCATGAACCGGAAACTCTTTACCACTGTTTTGCTTGCGACGGCCGCGCAACTGCCGTTTGCGGCTGGCAACGCGTCAGCCCAAGCGAACGTGCTGCGTGTCGTGCCGCACTCCAACCTGAGCATCCTCGATCCGATCTGGACCACGCAGTACATGGCGCGCAATCACGGCTACATGGTCTACGACACCCTGTTCGGCACCGACGAGAAGAGCCAGATCAAGCCGCAGATGGTCGAGAGCTGGACCGTGTCGCCCGACAAGCGCCTGTGGTCGTTCAAGCTCAGGCCGGGCCTTGAATTCCACGACGGCAAGCCGGTGACCGGCGAGGACGTGACCGCGTCGCTCGCCCGATGGGGTAAGCGCGACGCCATGGGCGTGGCCCTCATGACCTTTGTCGAGCGCATGGACTCACCCACGGCTGACAGCTTTCGCATTTTCCTGCGCGAGGCGAACGGCTTCGTGCTCGAAGCGCTGGGCAAGCCCTCCTCCAACGTGCCGTTCATCATGCCCAAGCGCGTTGCCGAAACCGACCCGTTCAAGCAGATCGAGGACTACATCGGCTCGGGCCCGTATGTCTTCAAGCGCGACGAGTTCAAGCCGGGCGATCGCGCGGTGTACCTGAAGAACGCCAAGTACCAGCCGCGCGCCGAGCCGGCCTCCGGCACCGCCGGCGGCAAGCACGTTTACGTCGACCGCGTCGAGTGGAACCTGGCGCTGCGCGACGTGCAGGCGCAGGCTAACGCTATCGTCAAGGGCGAGGTGGACATCCTCGAGTCGCTCTCCTTCGATCATTACGAAAGCATGTCCAAGGAAAAGAACGTCAAGGTGCTCAAGCCCACCCTCGGCCTGCAGTACATGTGCCGCTTCAACCACCTGCATCCGCCCTTCAACAAGGCCGAAGTGCGCCGCGCCGCGTTGGCCTCGTTCGACCAGCGCCCGTTCCTCAAGGCACAGGTCGGCGTGGACGAGCTCTACAAGCCCTGCGCATCGATGTTTACTTGTGGCACGCCTTACGCGAGCAGCGTCGGCACCGATATCCAATCCAAATCGACCATGCGCAAGGCGCAGGAACTGGTGAAATCTTCCGGCTACGACGGATCGGCGGTGGTACTGATGAAGCCCACCGACCTGCAATCCATCGGCAAACTGCCGGATGTCGCCGCCCAGTTGATGCGCCAGGCGGGCTTCAAGGTGGACCTGCAGGCGATGGACTGGAACACGGTGGTGTCGCGGCGCTCGAAGAAGGATGCGCCGTCGGCCGGCGGCTGGAACATGTTCTGCACCGCCTGGGTCGCGCCCGACATCTGGAGCCCGATCAACAACGCGGCGCTCGATGCGCGCGGCGACAAGTCGGGCTGGTTCGGCTGGCCGGACGGGCCCAAGCTCGAGGCGCTGCGCGCGCAGTTCATGCGCGAAACCGACGAGGCGAAGAAAAAGAAGCTTGCCGAGGCGATCCAGGCCGAGGCTTTCAGCGTCGCCACGCACGCGCCGCTGGGCGAGTACGTGCAGCCGGTGGCGGTGCGCTCGAACGTCACCGGGGTGAACATGGCCGGGCTGGCGAACGTCTACTGGGGCATCAAGAAGAACTGACGTAACGCGGAATTGGGCAACGGCTCCCGCCCGGCAGGGTCGAGGAGCCGTTCCTTTTTGCACGCATGCTGAACTTCATCGCGCGCCGCATCCTCGCCACCGTCCCGGTCCTTGGGATCGTGGCAGTGCTGGTGTTCCTGCTGCTGCGCCTCACGCCCGGCGACCCGGCGGCGATTCTCGCCGGCGATGCGGCCAGCTCCGAGCAGATCGCGCGCATCCGCGTCAGCCTCGGCCTGGACCAGCCGATCCTCGTGCAGTTCGGCATCTGGCTCGGGCATGTGCTTACCGGCGACCTGGGCGAGTCGTTCTTTTACAAGGTGCAGGTCACCGAGCTGATCGCGCAGCGCCTCGAGCCGACGCTGTCGCTCGCGGTGCTGACCATCGTTTTCGCGGTGACGGTGGCGGTGCCGCTGGGCGTGATCGCAGCCTGGCGCTTCGGCGGCTGGTTCGACCGCGCGCTGATGGGCTTCTCGGTGATGGGGTTCTCGGTGCCGGTATTCGTGCTCGCCTATATCCTGATCTGGATCGTCTCGCTCAAGCTCGGCTGGCTGCCGGTGCAGGGCTACAAGCGCATTGCCGACGGCTTCGGTCCCTACCTGCAACACCTGATCCTGCCCTCGATCACGCTGTCGGTGATCTTCATCGCACTGATCGCGCGGGTCACGCGCGCCTCGGTGCTGGAGGCGCTCGGCGAAGACTACATCCGCACTGCGCGCGCCAAGGGTCTGCGCGAATCCAAGGTGCTGATCCGCCATGCCCTGGCCAACGCGGCCGTGCCGATCGTCACCGTGATCGGCATTGGCATTGCGCTGCTGATCGGCGGCGTGGTGGTGACCGAATCGGTGTACGCGATTCCCGGGCTGGGGCGCCTGACGGTGGACGCGGTGCTGGCGCGCGATTTCCCGACCATCCAGGGCGTGATCCTGTTCTTTTCGCTGGTCTACGTCGGCGTCAACCTGGCAGTCGACCTGTCCTACGTGTTCCTCGACCCGCGCATCCGCTACTGAGCTGCCGTGCCCGCACCGCAACTCAACGCCAACGAAATGGAGACGCTGTCGGTCGAGTCCGCCGACGTGCGCATCACCGAGTCCGCCTGGCAGCGCGTGAAAAAGAGCTGGTCGGTGCGCATGGGCGGTGCCGCGCTGCTGCTGCTGCTGCTCATCGCGGTCTCGGCGCCCTGGCTCGGCACCGTCGACCCGACGCTGTTCGATGCGGCGAGCCGCGACCTGGTGCCAGGCGGGCGCGGCGAGATCACCACGCTCGATGGCGAAATCATCAAGCACAAATTCTGGTTCGGCTCGGACTCCTTCGGCCGCGACATCTACAGCCGCGTCATGTACGGCACCCGCGTCTCGCTGGCGGTGGCGGTCCTCGCCGCGCTGCTGTCGCTTGCTTTCGGCATCGTCTGCGGACTAAGCGCGGGTTACCTGCGCTGGCTGGACGGCATCCTGATGCGCTTCATGGACGGGCTGATGGCGATTCCGGCGATCCTGATCGCCATCGCGCTGGTGGCGATGTGGCGCGGCAGCCTCACCACCGTGGTCATCGCCATCGCGATTCCCGAGATCCCGCGGGTCACGCGCCTGGTGCGCTCGCTGGTGCTCTCCATTCGCGAAGAGCCCTACGTCGAGGCGGCGGTGGCGCTCGGCACGCCGACCTGGAAGATCATGTTCTGGCATATCCTGCCGAACACCATTGCGCCGCTGGTGGTGCAAGGCACCTACATCTGCGCCGCGGCGATCCTGGTCGAAGCGATCCTTTCGTTCCTCGGCGTCGGCCTGCCGCCCAGCATCCCCACCTGGGGCAACATCATGGCCGAGGGACGGTCGCAATTCAACGAGTACCCGCACAACATCTTCATCCCCGGCGTGTTCCTCGCCATCACGGTGCTGGCGGTGAACATCCTCGGCGACGGGCTGCGCGACACGCTCGATCCGAAAATGGCGAAACGCGTATGAAGGTCCTTGACGTGAAGGACCTGAGTATCCGCCTGCCCTCGGGCAGCGATCGCGCCGAGGCGGCGAGCGGGGTCTCGTTCGACGTCAGGCGCGGCGAGATCCTCTGCCTGGTGGGCGAATCCGGTTCGGGCAAGTCGGTGATCGCGCAGGCGGTGATGGGCCTGTTGCCCGATACGCTGCCGGTCGCCGCCGGCGAGATCCTGCTCGAAGGCGAAAACGTGGCGCACGCCGGCCGCGACCGGCTGCGCGAGCTGCGCGCGACGCGCATGTCGATGATCTTCCAGGAGCCGATGACAGCGCTCAATCCGGTCATGAGCTGCGGCGACCAGATCGACGAGGTCTTGCGCGAGCATACGCAGCTCACGCCGGAGCAGCGGCGCGAGAAAATCCTCGCCATCGTGCGCGAAGTGGCGCTGCCCGAGCCCGAGCGCATCGTCGCTTCCTACCCGCACCAGCTCTCGGGCGGCCAGCGCCAGCGGATCATGATCGCGATGGCGCTGGTGCTGGAGCCGGTATTGCTGATCGCCGACGAGCCGACCACGGCGCTCGACGTCACCACGCAGGCGCAGATCCTGCTCCTCATCCAGGACCTGCAGAAGCGCCACGGCATGGGCGTGCTCTTCATCACCCACGATTTCGGCGTGGTGGCGGAGATCGCGCATCGCGTCGCGGTCCTGCGCCTGGGCCGGCTGGTCGAACTGGGCGAGAAGGACGAGGTGCTCAAGCGCCCGCGCCACAGCTACACCAAGATGCTGATCGCCGCGGTGCCGACCATGCAGCCGCAGGAGCGCGCCGCCGAAGGCGCCTCCGAACCGGCGCTGCGCACCGTCGGCCTTTGCAAGACCTATTACGACCGGGGCTGGTTCGGCCGCAGGCGTGAAGTGCGCGCCGCGCAGGACGTTTCGATCGAGATCCGCCGTGGCCAGACGCTCGGCATCGTCGGCGAATCCGGGTCGGGCAAATCGACCGTGGCGCGCTGCATCATCCGCCTGATCGACCCGACCACGGGCGAAATCCGCCTGCACGGCGTCGACATCGCAACAATGTCGGCGGCCGAGCTGCGGCCGCTGCGGCGTAAGGTGCAGATCGTGTTCCAGGATCCCTACCGCTCGCTCAACCCGCGCCGCATGGTGCTCGAGGCGATCATCGAAGGCCCGGTCAATTACGGCGTGCCGCGCGACAAGGCGATCGAACGCGCGCGCCAGCTGATGGAGCTGGTGCGCATGGACCCGGGCTCGCTGAACCGCTATCCGCACCAGTTCTCCGGCGGCCAGCGCCAGCGCATATGCATCGCGCGCGCCCTCGCGCAGGAGCCCGAGCTGCTGATCGCCGACGAAGCGGTCTCGGCGCTCGATGTTTCGGTGCAGGCGCAGGTGCTCGACCTGCTGGAAGATATCCGCAACCGCCTCAACCTGGCGATGCTGTTCATCACCCACGACCTGCGCGTCGCCTCGCAGGTCTGCGACCAAGTGGCGGTGATGTCGCAGGGCCGCATCGTCGAGTACGGCCCGGCGCAGGAGGTTTTCCTGCGCCCGCGGCACGAGTACACCCGCGCGCTGTTCGACGCCGCGCCGGGCCGCGAGTTCGCCTTCGGCGTAACGTAAACTCCGGTCCATGGACCGGCTCACCAAGTCGCGCATCCGCGTCCCCGGGCTCGAGGTTCGAATCGCCGCCCGCTGCAGTTCCACCAATGCAGTCCTGTTGTCGGAGAATTCCGACCGGCCGGTGCTGCTCGCCGCCGAAGAGCAGACCGCCGGCCGCGGGCGGCGCGGCCGCAAGTGGCACTCGGCGCCGGGCGCGGGCGCGACTTTTTCGATCCTGCGGCGCATGCACTGCGCGCCGCAGGCGCTCGCCGGTCTCTCGCTTGCGGTCGGCGTTGCCGCGGCACGCGCGCTGCGTGCGCTGGGGGCGGGCGAAGTCTCGCTCAAATGGCCGAACGACCTGCTCGCCGGGGGCAAGCATGCGGGCGCGAAACTGGGCGGAATCCTGATCGAGACGCGCCTGCAGGGCCGCGCCGTGCTGGCGGCCGTCGGTATCGGCATCAACTGCCGGTCGGTGCGCGGGTTGGCAACGCACCTGCGGCGCAAAGTTGCAGCGCTCGATGACTTGGTGCGGCCCGCCCCGTCCCGCAGCCGGGTGATCGCGACAGTCGCCAAGGAGGTGCTGGCGGCGCTGGCGACCTTCGAGCGCTCGGGGCTGGCCGCCTTCGCCGAGGACTGGCGCGCACTGCATGAATACGAAGGCCGCCGGCTGCGGGTACGGCTCGGCGATGGCCGCACCGTCAGCGGCGTGGCGACGGGACTTGCGCCCGGCGGCGCGCTGCGCCTGCACACGCGCGGCGGCACGCGCGAGATCGCCGACGGTCGAATCGTTTCTGCGGTGACGGCATGATCCTCGCCATCGACGCGGGCAATTCGCGCGTGAAATGGGGCTGGTACGACCCCGCGCAGCGCGGCGGCGGCTGGTCGGGCATCGCCAACGTTTCCCTGATCGAGTTCGCAGCTTCGAGCGACCACATCAACCCATTTTCCGTCACGCACGAGAACCCTGCGCGCATCCTGATTTCAAACGTCGCCGGCGAGGGCGCGCACCAGCTGCTGGTCAACTGGACCAGCATCTTCGATACCGAACCGGAGTGGGTGCGTGGCGAGCGCGAACTGTGCGGCGTGCGCAACCGCTACGACGATCCCGAGCTGCTCGGTCCCGACCGCTGGGCCTCGCTGATTGCGGCACGCGCGCTCGAACCCGGTCGCGCCTGCCTGGTGGTCAACGCCGGCACCTGCACTACCGCCGACGCGCTTTCGGCCGACGGGGAGTTTCTCGGCGGCGTGATCCTGCCCGGCATCGACCTGATGCGCTTCGTGCTGCACGAGCACACCGGACGGCTGCCCCTGCAAGAAGGCAGGTTTGTCCGCAACCCGCGCAACACGCTGGACGCAATTGAAACCGGCTGCCGCCATGCGCAGGCCGGCGCGGTCGAGCGGTTGCTGCGCTCCATGGGCGGCGACTGCACCTGCCTGGTTTCGGGCGGCGGGGGACTCGCGCTGATCGAGCGTCTCGAACTGCGCTGCCGCTACGTGGAAAACCTGGTGCTCGAAGGACTGGCACGGATCGGGACCGCATGAGCGCGCCGAGATGAGGCTGCTGTTCCTGTTGCTGGTCGCGGCCAACCTGGCGCTCTACGCCTGGTTCCAGCATTACGCGCCTGCGGACAGCGCCTCCGATCCCGAGCCGCTGCGCCGCCAGATCAGCCCCGAGAAAATCCGCCTGCTGGACGGCAAGGAATTGGCTGGCCTCGCCGCGGCCACGCCCAAGCCTGCGCCGGCGCCGGCCGCTTCGCCCGTGGCCGCAGCCGGGACGCCGCCGACGGCAAGCTGCATCGAATGGGGCGGCTTCGCCGTCGCCGAAGCGCCGAAATCCGAACAGGTGCTCGCGCCGCTCGCGTTCGGCGAGCGGCTGTCGCAGCGGCGCAGCGAGGAAACTGCCGGCTGGTGGGTATTCATCCCCCCGCAAGGCAATCGACCCGGTGCGCTGAAGAAAGCCGCGGAGCTGAAAGCGCTCGGCGTCGACGAGTATTTCATCCTGCAGGACGAGGGCAAGATGCGCTGGGCGATATCGCTCGGCGTCTTCAGCAGCGAAGAAGCGGCCAAAAGCCGCCTCGAGGGGTTGCGCGCCAAGGGCGTGCGCAGCGCCCAGCACGGAGAGCGCGAGACTCAGGTGGCGAAAGTCTGGTTCCAACTGCGCGGCGCCGACGCGCCGCAGCAGGCAAAGCTCCGCGAATCGGCCCAAGGCTTCCCCGGCACCGAAGTCCGCGACTGCAGGTAACGGGGGTCAGCCGATCGGGATGGCGCCGCCGGGGACGTGCTGGGCGACGAGCTCGAGCAGGCGGTCGGCGCGCACCGGCTTGGTCAGGTAGGCGACGGCGCCCAGCTCCTTGCCGCGATGGTCGCCGTCTTCGATCGAGGTGAGGAAGATCACCGGAATATAGGGCAGCGTGGTATCGGCCTTGAGCGCGGCGACGAATTCGAAGCCATCCATGTGCGGCATGCTGATATCCGACAGGATCAGGTCCGGCGGGTTTTTCAGCACCAGGTAGCCGGCGCTGATTGCGTCGGCGGCGGTGATCACCTCGTAACCGGCCGCGCTCAAGTGCATGCGCAGCAATTCGCACAGGCTCTCGTCGTCGTCCACCACCAGGATCTTCGCCGCCATGTCTATACCGTGGGCTCGATGGTGCTGATGCCCCGAATCGAACGGGGGACCTACTGATTACGAATCAGTTGCTCTACCAGCTGAGCTACATCAGCGGTTCCGGCGCGCTCGTGCCGCACCGGAGGCGCGATTATACCCCCGCGGCCTTGCCCACCCTGAGCGCGTGAACTAGTTCCGCTATACTCGCCCGCGCCGCGCCGTTCGCCCGGCATTTCCGGCCGCTAGTCGCCCGGAGATTGCGCGCCGGCGGCGCCCTTTTTAGGATCCACCTTCATCAAGGGGAACGCCATGCGCCGCCCGACACAACGCCCTACCGGATTCTCGCTCATCGAACTGCTGGTGACGGTCGCCATCATCGGCGTCATCGCCGCCATCGCCCTGCCCTCGTACTCCGATTACGTGCGGCGCGGCAAGATCACCGAAGCACACGCCAGCCTGTCGGACCTGCGGCTGCGCGCCGAAAAATGGTTCGCCGACAACCGCACCTACGTGCCCGGCGCGCCGGACTGGCGCACCCTGAGCGGCACCCGCTACTTCACCTACACCTGCAATACCCCCGCCATCACCGCGACCGCCTTCACCTGCACGGCGACCGGGGTCGCGAACGAAAACATGACCGGCTTCCAGTACACCATCAACGAGTCGAACGTGCGCACCTCGACCTTCACCGGCCTCGCCGGCTGGAACAACTCGACCACCTGCTGGGTCAAGAAGAAGGGCGAGTCGTGCTGAGGTTTTCTGTTCGCGGCCTGCCGCGGCGCCAGCTCGGTTTCAACCTGATCGAGCTGATGATCGGCATCGCGATTTTCGGCTTCCTGATGGTGGTGGCGCTGCCCGCGTTCACCACCTTCCTGCAGAACAGCAAGATCAAGAACGCCGCCGAAACCACCATCCATGGCATCAACGTCGCGCGCGCCGAAGCGGTGCGACGCAACGCCCCGGTGCGCTTCCAGCTGGTCTCGACCCTGACCAGCGCCTGCGCGCTCAGCGCCAGCTCGCTCAATTGGGTGGTCAGCCTGACCGACCCGACCGGCGGCTGCGACGCGACACCCGGCGGCGGCAACATCGTGCAGACCAAATCGGGCACCGAAGGCACCGACACGGTGGTCGTCTCGACCACCGGCGGCTCGTCGCTCGTCTTCAACGGCCTTGGGCGCGTCATTGGCGCCGGCATCACCCAAATGATGTTCACCAACCCCGCCGGCGGCGCCTGCGTCCACGTGGATGCCACCAATGGCACCATGCGCTGCTTGCGGATCGATGTCAGCACCTCGGGCTCGGCGAAAATCTGCGACCCCAAGGTGACCGACGCCACCGACCCGCGCTTCTGCTGACAGGGGAGCCCATGAACCGCCGCCGCTCCGTCAACCACGAGAAACAGCAGGGCGTGATGCTGATCGAAGCGCTGATCGGCATCCTGATCTTTTCCATCGGCATCCTCGCGCTGATGGGCATGCAGGCCACCGCGATGCGCGCCACCATCGACGCCAAGTACCGCTCGGAAGCGGCCTTCCTCGCCAACGAGATCATCGGCACCATGTGGGTCAACCGCGCCAACATGTCGCAGTACGCGACCGCCAGCTGCGCGAGCAACACCGAATGCAACGCCTGGCGCACGCGCGTGCAGACCATGCTGCCCAACGCCACCGGCGCCAACGCGCCGACCATCGTCATCGTCGGTACCGAAGCCACCGTGACCGTGCGCTGGCAACGCCCCGGCGAAAGCACGGTGAGCAACCACATCGCAGTCGCGCAGATCAACAACACATGAAAACCGCCATGCGCCTCCGCCAGCAAGGCCTCTCCCTGGTCGAGATCATGGTCGCGGTGGTGATCGGCCTGATCGGCATCCTGATCATCACCCAGGCCTACATCACCAGCGACAACTTCAACCGCGCGACGCTCGGCGAGGGCGGCGCGCAGATGAACGGCCTGATCGGGCTGTACTCGCTCGAGCGCGACCTGCGCATGTCGGGCTGGGGTATCAACAATGCCGAGGCGCGCGGCTGCGGCAACCTGTACTACTACAACAGCGTAGCAAACGCCTACTCGACCAACACGCCGGGCACCTTGCCGAACGTGCGCGTCGCACCCGTGGTGATCACCGCCGACACGGGGACGCCGTCCAACCCCGACACCATCACCGTCTTCTACGGCACGGACGGCGAACGGATGATGCCGACCACCGTCAACGGGTACAACGCCACCACCCCGGACATTTCCGTGGATGGCGCGGACGGCTTTAACGCGGGCCAGCTGGTGATCCTGGTGAGCGCCGCCGGGGGCTGCACCCTGCGCAACATCAGCAACGTGGTCGTGGTGTCGCAGAAGCTCGAGTTTGCTCCGGGCGCCGGCGCGCCGCAGAACCCTGCGGGCTGGGGCTCGTTCCCGAGCCCCACGCCCGTGAAGGATGACATCGTCCTCAACCTGGGCACCCCGGTGCTGCGCACCTATCTGATCGCCAGCGGCAAACTGGCGAACGACGACGGGCTGCTCGCGAACGGCGCTACCACCCGGACCGACGTGGTGGACTCGATCGTCGACCTGCGCGCGCTGTATGGCAAGGACACCAACGCCGATAACATCGTCGACACCTACGACAACGTCACGCCGACCACGGCCGCCGGCTGGCAGGAGGTACTGTCGGTGAAAGTCGCGATCCTCGCGCGCATCGGCAACTTCGAGAAGCCCTCGACTTCTGGCGGCAATTGCGACGCCACCACGGTGGCGCCGACCTGGTCGGGCGGCAGCTTCCCGGCGGTCAACATCGCCACCGTCACCAGCCAGGACCGCTGCTACCGCTACCGGGTGTTCGAAACTACGGTGCCGCTGCGCAACATGATCTGGGCGGCCACATGATGCAGCTGCGCCGCGCCACCCGCCGCTCGCTGCGGCGCGCCCAGCGCGGCGTGGTGCTGTTCATCGCGCTCATCGTGCTGGTGGCGATGTCGCTCGCAGGCGTAGCGCTGATCCGCAGCGTGGATACCGGCAGCGTGATCGCGGGCAACCTCGCGTTCCGCCAGTCGGCAATGCACGTCGCCGACAACGGCATCGAAGCAGCGCGCACCTGGTTGCTCGCCACCGCGTCCTCTGTCCTGTACAACGACACGCCCGGCATCGCGGGGGGCGGCGCCTATTACGCGAGCTGGGCCGAGAACCTGGACCTGCTCGGCACCAAGACGGTGTCCACCACCGATGACTACGACTGGACTACCGCGATCAATGTGACGACGCCGGCGCCGCCGGCCGGCTACACGGTGAGCTACGTGATCCATCGCCTGTGCAAGGGGACCGGCGACCCCTTGAGCGTCACCTGCGTCAAGCTGACCGGCGCCGGCGCCAGCGCTGCCGCCGGCACCAAGGGCGCCGCCGCCTTCGGCTCGATGGCGATCGCAGTGCCGCAATCGGCCACCTACCGAGTCACCGTGCGGGTCGTCGGCCCGCGCAATGCCACCAGTTACGTGCAGGCAATCATCTTCTAGCGCCCCGGCGCAGCGGAGAGCAAGCAACCATGACCCCCTTCCAGCCCCTGATGAAACGTGTCTTGGCCTACGCGCTGAGCGCCGCGATCATGCTCCCGGCGCCACTGTACGCGGCCGCCACCGACATCTCGCAGCAGCCGCTCGCGCAGCCGGCGGCGAACGTCAAGCCGAACCTGATGCTGCTGTTCGACGACTCGGGCTCGATGAAGCAGCAGTACACGCCGGATTACCTCGGCCGCTATTTCGGCGGCTCGAACAGGCTGTGCTTCGATTCCAAGGATACCTCCGCGAACATCACCGACGGCCTCGTCAATTGCGAGGCGGGCGACGTGCCGCTGATGACCCCGGACATCAACACCCAGTACTACAACCCGGAGATCCGCTACCTGCCGGCCGTCAATTACGACGGCACCCCGAAAACCGACATGTCCGCCGCCAATACCTCCAACTGGACGCTGGTGCCCAACGATGGCGTAAGCAGCGTGACCACGTTCCGCAAGACGGTGTTCGACATGAACGCCAGCGGCGAAAGTTCCACCACGAACGCCAACCTGGTGAGCGGGTACCCGGACCGGCTATGGTGCTACGCGCAAGGGGACACCGCCGCGAGCTTGTTCACGGCGGCCAACCAGACCGCCGACCCGAATCACATCACGCCGGCCATGGTCGGAACGCCCAAGTGCCGGGTCAACAGCGACTACAGCTACCCGAACGACACCTTCGGCTACGGGCTTTCGAGCGGCACCACGGCGAATTCAAGCCTGTCCAACGTCAAATTCAAGAATGGCGCACCCTACTACTACCGCCTTACGCCGACCGAATATTGCTCCGATCAGGGTCTCACCACCTGCACCGCGTCCACGGTGCCGACCGGCGCCTTCATCTACCCGGCGCCTGTTCGCTACTGCACCGGTGGCACGGGTTCCCCCACCACCCAGACCTTCGCGAGTTGCCAGCTGAAGTACAAGGAAACCGGCACCACTTTTATCTACCCGCGCTTTCTCGGCAACGTGATTGTGGGTTCCAACGGCCGCGTCGCCGTCGGCACCATCACCATCAATGCCCAGAAGGACAGTGCACAGGGAAACATTACCGCGATCACAGTTAATGGCGTCAACATCAGCGGAGCAATTACGCTGACAGCGGGATTCACCCAGAACGGCGCAGCGACCACGATCAAGAACGCGATCAACACCGTCGGCGCCACTACCACTCCCAAATACCACGCCACCTGCACGGGCGGCGGAACCTGTACCAGCAATGTAGTCACGGTACGCTATGGTGACGGAACTTTCACGGCCACTCCCACACCAAACGCCAGCGGCACGCCGGCCCTCAGCACTGGCACGCCGGGCACCGTGCCAAACGGCTTCACGATTACGCCGAGCTTCAACATCACCTCGTACAACAACTCCTCGAAGGCGACCGCGACCGCGACGATTTCAGGTACCTCGAACGGCGATTCGATCTCGACTTTTACGGTGGCTGGTGTTTCGCTGATCGCGGCGGGTTTTTCATGCTCGGGAGGATGTTCCAACCCTCGCAACGATTACATGGCCGCGCAGCTCGCCGCCGCGATCAACGCCAACACCGGCCCGAACGGCGGCTACACCGCCAGCGCTTCAGGCACGGTCGTCACCATCACGGTGCCCAACAACACCGGCTCCTCGCTCAATGGCGTCACCGCGAGCAGCTCCTCGCCCGGCATGACCGTGACGAATACCCCGTTCGCGGGCGGCACCACGACCGGCGACGTCGACCTGACGACCGCCAACTTCGCCAGCGGCCAGGACGCGGTCGCTGCAATAGTCCCGAGCCGCGTCAACGTGGGCAGTTTCTCGCGCGTGGATATCACCCCGTTCCAGGATCCGCCGACCAACTCGATCGCGAAAACCTTCGATAAGACGCCGGACCGGACCGACTGCATCGCGGTAGCGGGCAGGTGCAGCTACGCCGAGGAGATGACCAACTTCGCCAACTGGTATTCGTACTACCGCAGCCGCTCGCAGATGGCGAAGACCGCCATCGGCCGCGCTTTCGTCGGCATCACCGACGCCTTCCGCGTCGGCTTCGTCACCATCAACCCGGGCAACCCGGTGGTCGGCAGCCGTTACCTGGCAGTGAATGATTACAACGCGGGCGCAGGCGGCCAGAAGGATCTGTGGTACCAGAAGCTGTACGGCACGGTCGACAACGGCAGCACGCCGCTGCGCGAGGCGCTGTCGCGCGTCGGGCGCTATTACGGCAACGTCACCAGCGGCATCAACAGCGGCATGGGCGCAACCCCGATCCAGGTGGCCTGCCAGCCGAACTATACGATCCTCGTGACCGACGGCTACTGGAACGGCAACCAGGGGATCGATCTGGGCGGTGCCGCGATCGGCAACCAGGACAACGTGGACGCCAATTACTCCAAGCGCAGCGAAGCGCGTTACGACGGCGGCCTCGGCGGCTCGAGCAACACGCTCGCCGACGTGGCGCTGTACTACTACAAGACCGACCTGAGCAGCACGCTCGCCGACCAGGTGCCCGTGACCGCGAGGGACCCGGCGCCGCACCAGCACATGACCACTTTCACCGTCGGCCTCGGCCTGGCCGGGCTGCTGAACTTCGACAAGAGCTACGAGAGCGGCACCAGCCCGGATTTCGAACGGCTGAAGCTTGCCCCGGGCTCGGGTGGCCTGGATTGGCCCGCGCCGGTGGCGAACGAGGAAAGCGCGCTGGATGATCTGTGGCACGCAGCAGTCAATGGCCGCGGCACCTTCTTCAGCGCCAAGGACCCGGCGGAACTCGCCAACAGCATCGCCGAAACCCTGTCTGCGGTTCAGTCACGGGTGGGCGCTGGCGCGGCGGCGGCGACCTCGAACCTGCAGCCGGTCGCGGGCGACAACTTCGCCTTTACCGCGCAATACGAGACCGTGAGCTGGATCGGCGACATCAAGGCGCGCACCATCGATCTCTCGACCGGCACGGTATCGTCGCGCGAGCTCTGGTCGGCGGCAGCGCTGCTCAACTCGCGCGACCACACGACGCGGCGCCTCTACACCTTCGATCCCAACGACACCTCGCCGCCGACCGCCCCGGCCAACGGCAACATGCTCAGATCGTTCTGCTACCCGGCGGCGATGGGCCTGGCGGCCTACCCGACCTGCACCGACGGCGGCGGGCTGAGCGAGACCTCCCCCGTGGTTGAAATGGACTATTTCCTCACGCAAGCCACCTCGCCCGCGCCCGGCAACGAGCCCAAGCTGGTGCAGTCCACGCCCTGGGCGTCGGAAAGTCCCAACGACCGTGCCGTTGCCGCCACGCGCGAAAGCCTGGTGGATTACCTGCGCGGCTCCACCGTGAACGAGACCACCGGCGGCACCGCGGCCTCGGACCTGTTCCGGAACCGTGTCAGCCTGCTCGGCGACATCATCAACGCCCAGCCCGCCTACGTGAAGGGGTCACCGTTCAGCTACAACACCGGCACCCCGTCGGGCCTCGACCCGTTCTATACCGAATTCAAGAACAGCACCAACGGGGTCACCGGCACGCGCAAGGGCACGGTCTACGTTGCCTCCAACGACGGCATGCTGCACGCCTTCGAAACCGATCCGGACAACGTGCCGTACTACCAGACCGCCGGCATCGGCACCATCACCCCCAGCGACGACGCCTTCACCGGCACGCTGAACACGAGCCCGATCAATGGCGAAGGCGCCGAGCGCTGGGCCTATATCCCGGGCATGCTGGTTCCGCACCTGAAGCGGCTTGCCGACACCCCGTACTCGCATCGCTACTACACCGATGCAAGCCCGGTGGTCGGCGATATCTGCTTCGGCCATTCGCTCGCCACGCCCTGCCCCTCGCAGAGCGCCTGGCGCACCATCCTCGTCGCGGGCCTCAATGCCGGCGGCCGCGGCTATTACGCGCTGGACGTCACCGACCCGGACAATCCGGTGGCGCTCTGGGAAGTGAAAGGCGGCGCGCAAGCCGCGAATTGCGGCATGACCGACGCGCAGGCGGGCGACGGCACGCGCAAGGATGACTGCAACATCGGCCTGACTTTCGGCAACCCGCTCATCGTCAAGCGAGCGTCGGATGGCAAGTGGGTGGTGATCTTCAGCTCGGGCTACAACAACGTCAGCCCCGGCACCGGCGTCGGCTACCTCTACATCGTCGATGCGCGCACCGGAATAATCCTGAAGCGCTACAGCACCGGCGTCGGCAGCACCACCACGCCGAGCGGCCTTGGCAAGATCAATGCCTGGGTGGACAACGCCACGCAGAACAATACCGCGCTCACCGTCTACGGCGGCGACGTGCTGGGCAACTTGTGGCGCTTCGAACTGGACGGCACGGCCTTCCCGGCCGTGGCGGTGGACACCGTCACGCGCCTCGCGACGCTGGTCGATCCGAGCAACGTCGCGCAGGAAATCACCACCAAGCCCGAGCTCGGCCTGGTCAACAACAGGCGCGCGGTGTTCATCGGTACCGGCAAGTTCCTCGGCGACACGGACAAGGCCAGCCTGCAGCGCAACAGCTTCTACGCCATCCGGGACAACATGGACAGCGTGGTCAGCCCGGTCGTAAACATGACGCGCGGCGGCAGCTATCCGAATTCGACCATCTCCGGATTCACGCGCCAGACGCTGATCCCGAACCCGGCGCCCGGCAATCCGCTCACCGAGCGCACCACCGCGACCAACCCGGATGTGCCGTTCAGCGCGAGCTTCCCGAACGGCTGGTTCCTCGACTTCCCGGATGGCGGTACCGCCGGCAACCCCTCGGAGCGCGTCAACGTCGATCCGATCCTGCAGCTGGGCACGATCGTACTGCCCGCCAACGTGCCCAACTCCGACACCTGCGTCGCGGGCGGCTACGGCTGGATCAACTTCCTCGACTACAAAACCGGCGCCTTCATCCCGGGTTCGACCAACAACATGGCGAGCCAGAAGATCTCCTCGTCGCTGGTGGTCGGCATCAACGTGGTGCAGCTGCCAGGCGGCACGGTGCGGACCATCGTCACCACTGCCGACAACCAGCAGCTCACCGAAACGACGCCTGTCGCGCCGAGCTCGGTGGTGGGCCGGCGCGTGTCCTGGCGTGAGCTCTTCACCGAATGAGGCAGCGGCACTCCACGCAGCGCTGACGCCGCGGCTCGCCGCAGCGTTCGCCGCCTCGCTGGCGCTGCACGCCTACGCCCTGGTTGCGCTGGATGCGCTGCCCTCTGGCATGCGCTGGGGCGAGTTGGCGCTGGCCAATCCCGGCAGCGCCCAGCCCTTGCGGGTTGCCCTGCGCGGCGTGGCCGCCGCGCCCGAGCGTACCGCTGCCGAGGGGCGCACGCCGGTCGCGGCGCCGCCCGCGGCGGCAGCGCAACCGAGCTCCGGCACCGCACCCGAACCCACCTTCGCGCCGCTGCCCGAGCTGCGCTACTACAACACCAGGGATCTGGATGTGCGGCCCGGGATCCTGGTGCGGGTGGAGCCCGAGTTCCCGGAGGCGGCGGCGCGCCGTTTCCTCTCGGGCCGGGTGGTGGCGCGGCTGCTGATCGACGCCGCGGGCCTGGTCGAGAAGGTGCTGATCCTGAGCGCCGAGCCGCCCGGCTTTTTCGAGGCGTCAGCCGAGAAGGCCTTCAGCGCGGCGCGCTTCACGCCGGGCATGAAGGACGGCCGCGCGGTGCGCGTGCAGCTGGTGCTGGAAATTACCTTCGACTCGCCGCCGCCGCCCAAGCTGCCTACGGGCGCCTAGCCAGTTCGCGCGGCAGCGTGAACACCACGTGCTCGGCGGCGCCTTCGAGCGGGCGCACGCTCTGCGCACCCAGCTCCTGCAGGCGCTCGATCAGCTCGTTGACCAGCACTTCGGGGGCCGAGGCGCCCGCGGTGACGCCGACGCGCGGCCGGCCGGCGATCCACTCGGGCTTGAGATCGGCGGCGCTATTCACCATGAAGGCCTCGACGCCCATGTTCTGCGCCACTTCGCGCAGCCGGTTCGAGTTCGAGCTGTTGGGCGAGCCGACCACGATCACCACGTCGCAGCGCGGCGCCATGAATTTCACCGCATCCTGGCGGTTCTGCGTGGCGTAGCAGATGTCGTCGCGCTTGGGGCCGCGCACCGAGGGAAAGCGTGCGCGCAGCGCCGCCACGATTTGCGCCGCATCGTCCACCGACAGCGTGGTCTGCGTGACGTAGGCGAGCCGCTCGGGCTTCGCCACGTTGAGCCGCGCCACGTCCTCGACCGTCTCCACCAGGTGCATGCCAGTCTCGGACTGGCCCATGGTGCCTTCCGACTCCGGGTGCCCGTGGTGGCCGATCATGACGATGTCGTAGCCCTCGCGCAGCATTTTCGAGACCTCGACGTGCACCTTGGTGACCAGCGGGCAGGTCGCGTCGAACACCTCGAGGCCGCGCGCCTCGGCGTCGCGCCGGATTTCCTTCGAAACGCCGTGCGCCGAGAAAATCACCGTGCTGCCGCGCGGCACCTCATCGAGCTCCTCGACGAAGACCGCGCCCTTGGCGCGCAGGTCGTTGACCACGTACTGGTTGTGCACGATCTCGTGGCGCACGTAGATCGGCGCGCCGCGCTGCTCGAGCGCGCGCTCGACGATCTCGATCGCGCGCTCGACGCCGGCGCAAAAGCCGCGCGGGTTGGCAAGCAGGACTTCCATGGCCCGATTCTACGGCTTGTGCAGGTAGGCGGCGTCGAAAGCGGCTTCCAGCCCCGCGTGGCTGCCGCGCAGCCGGTCGATCACCTGCTTGGCCCATTCGAAATACTCGCGCCGGCGCTGCAGGTCCCACTTCGCAGGCGGGCGCTCGGCGACGTCGCGCAGGTTGCAGATCTTGTCGGCCAGCTTGACCAGCTTGGCGCCGGCGCTGATGCCGGCGGCATGTTCGATCTGCAGGCGCTTGCGCTCGGCCTTGGGCAGGCTCTGGTCGTCGGTCACCTCGGCGACGATGCCCGCGATGCGCTCGCCAAACTGCTCGCGCAGCTCCGCCAGCGTGGTCGCGGTGTCTTCGATGGTGTCATGCAGCAGCGCCGCCGCCAGCACCTCGCTGTCGGCAATGCCGCCTTCGCCGGCCAGCACTTCGGCCAGCGCGATCGGGTGGTTGATGTAGGGCGAGGCTTCGGCATCCTTGCGCCTCTGGTCGCGGTGCTTGTGCGCCGCGAACGCGAGTGCGCGCAATAGCAGCGCGAGGTCCATTTCAGACCGAGGTTTCATCGGACTTCTTATGGATAAAGCTTTCAACAATAAGGATTGCCGCGCCCACCGTGATCGCCGAGTCGGCGACGTTGAAAGCCGGCCAGTGCCAGCCGGCGGCGTGAAAATCGAGGAAGTCGACCACGTGGCCGTACGCGAGCCGGTCGTAGAGGTTGCCCAGCGCGCCGCCGAGGATCAGCGCCAGGCCCGCGCAGAACAGCTTCTTGCCGCGGTTCTTGAAGATCAGGTAACTGATCACGCCGGCGGCGACGACTGCGATCGCGACGAAGAACGGCCTCTGCCAGCCCGGCGCGCTGGCGAGAAAACTGAACGCGGCGCCCTTGTTGAACACCAGCACCAGATTGAAGAAGCCGGTCACCACCTGCCGCTCGCCCGGGGCCAGCACGGCCAGCACCGCGAGCTTGGTGAACAGGTCAAGCACCGCCACCAGCAGCGCCAGGCCGAACCAGGCGCGCGGGCTAGGCAAGGCGCCGCGGCTCGCCGGGCCCATGCAGGTTGCTCTCGCAGCGCGCGCACAGCCCAGCCTGGTTGAGGTCGGCACGGTAATGCCAGCAGCGCTCGCACTTGGGATGCGCGCTCGCGCGGACCGTGACCTGCACGGGAGCGCTTTTTGCCTCGCGCACCGTGGCGCGCGACGTAATCAGCGCGTAACGCAGTTCGTCGCCCAGCCGGGCGAGCGATGCATAGGCCGCACCGGAAGCCTCGATATCGAGCTCGGCCGCGAGCGAAGAGCCGATTTCCTTCTGCTCGCGCTTTTCCTCGACCCGCTTGGCCACCAGTTCGCGGATGCTGCGCAGCTGCCGCCAGCCTTCGAGCGCGGCCGCATCGAGGCCGGCCGCCGGCAGCGCGTGCCACTGTTCCTCGAATACGCTGCGCTCCTTGCTTGCGTTCAGCACCTGCCAGGCCTCCTCGGCGGTGAAACTGAGGATCGGCGCCATCAGGCGCACCAGACTTTGCGCGATGTGCCAGAGCGCGGTCTGCGCCGATCGCCGCGCCGGCGAATCCGCGCCGCAGGTATAGAGCCGGTCCTTGAGGATGTCGAGGTAGAACCCGCCCAGCTCCTCGGAGCAGAATCCCTGCAGCTTCTGCGCTACCAGGTGAAACTGGTAGCGCGCGTATTCGGCGACCACCTCCGCCTGCAGCCCCGCCACCAGCGCCAGCGCGTAGCGGTCGATCTCGGTCATCTGCGCCACCGGCAGCGCATGCCGGGCGGGATCGAAATCGGAGGTGTTGGCGAGCAGGAAGCGCAGGGTATTGCGCACGCGCCGGTAACTCTCGACCACGCGCTTCAGGATTTCGTTGGAGATGGTGAGCTCGCCGGAGGTGTCGCCGCTCGCCACCCACAGGCGCAGGATCTCCGCGCCCAGGCTGCCCGCGATCTGCTGCGGCGCGATGCCGGTGCCCTTCGACTTCGACATCTTGCGGCCTTCCAGGTCGATGACGAAGCCGTGCGTGAGCAGCGCCTTGTACGGCGGCACGCCGTTCATCATGCACGACACCAGCAGCGAGGAATGGAACCAGCCGCGGTGCTGGTCCGAGCCCTCGAGATACAGGTCGGCGGGAAATTCGCTTTCGCTCGCGTGCGAGCCCTTGAGCACCGTGAGGTGCGTGGAGCCGGAATCGAACCAGACGTCGATCGTGTCCTTGACCTTTTCGTAGTGCGCGGCATCCGGCCCGAGCAGCGTCTCCGTCTGCATCGTCTGCCAGGTCTCGATGCCGCCTTTTTCGACCTGCTTGGCCACCTCCTCGACCAGCTCGAGCGTGCGCGGGTGCAGCGTGCCGGTTACCTTGTGCACGAAGAACGGCATCGGCACGCCCCACTGCCGGGCGCGCGACAGGGTCCAGTCCGGGCGGTTGGCGATCATGCCGTGCAGCCGCGCCTTGCCCCAGGCCGGAAAGAACTCGGTAGCTTCGATGCCGCGCAGCGCGGTGGTGCGCAGTGTTTCCGCGGGGCGGGTCAGGCCCTGCGGGCCGTTGAACCCCGGCACCTCGTCCATACCCGCGAACCACTGCACGGTGGCGCGCAGGATCACCGGCGTCTTGTGGCGCCAGCAATGCATGTAGCTGTGTTCGTATTTCTGCTTGGCGAACAGTGCGCCCCGCTCTTCTAAGAGCGCAACGATCTTGGGATTGGCGTCCCAGATCGAAAGGCCGCCGAAAAACGGCAACGACTCGGCGAATTTCCCGTCATCCATCACCGGGGTCAGGATCTCGTCGTCCTTCATGCCGTAGCGGCGGCAGGATTCGAAGTCCTCCACCCCGTAGGCGGGCGACGAATGCACGATGCCGGTACCGGTATCCAGCGTCACGTAGTGGCCCAGGTAAACGGGCGACGTGCGGTCATAAAACGGATGGCGGAAGCGGATATTCTCCAGCGCCCTGCCCTTCGTCCGGCCGATCGACTTCCAGACCTTGATGCCGTAGCGGGCCAGCAGCTTCGGCATCGCCAGCGAATCGAATTCTTCCTCGGTCGAATCCGGAATGTCGCCGGCAGCAAGCATCGCATCGGCGACGATCAGCAAACCCCGGTCGGTTTCCAGGAGCGCGTAGTCGAAATCCGGGTGTACGTTGAGCGCCTGGTTGCCCGGCAGCGTCCACGGGGTGGTGGTCCAGATGACGATGTAGCCCGGTTTGTCGGGAAGACTTTTTAGATTGAAGGCCTTTGCTAACTTTTCTTGTTCCGCGAACGCGAATCCCACATCGATGGCGGGATCCTTGCGGTCCTCGTACTCGACCTCCGCTTCGGCCAGCGCCGAGCGGCAGTCGAAGCACCAGTTGACCGGTTTCAGACCGCGATAGATGTAACCCTTCGCCAGCAGCTGCGCGAGGCCGCGGATCTCGTCGGCTTCGTTGCGATAGGCCATGGTGAGATAGGGGTGGTCCCAATCGCCCAGCACGCCGAGGCGCTGAAAGTCCTGTTTCTGCGTCTCGATCTGCTCGGTGGCATAGGCGCGGCACAGGCGCTGCGTTTTCCCCGCGGGCAGGTTTTTGCCGTGCTTTTTCTCGATCTGCACCTCGATCGGCATGCCGTGGCAGTCCCAGCCCGGCACATAGGGCGCATCGAACCCGGCCAGCGTCTTCGACTTGACGATCACGTCCTTGAGGATCTTGTTGACGGCGTGGCCGATGTGGATATCGCCGTTGGCGTAGGGCGGGCCGTCGTGCAGGATGAAGCGTGGCCGGCCCTTCGACGCGGCGCGCAGGCGCCGGTAGACCCCCTTTTCGCTCCACTCGCGCACCCACTGCGGCTCGCGCTTGGCGAGATCGCCGCGCATCGGGAACGGCGTGTCCGGAAGATTCAGCGTTTTTTTGTAGTCAGCCATGTTTCCTGAAGTAGTCCTTTGCGTGCGCCGCGTCACGGCCGATCGCCGCGCGCAGCGCGTCCAGCCCGTCGTACTTTTCCTCGTCGCGCAGTTTCTGCAGGAACGTCACCCGCAGGTGGCGCCCGTACAGCTCGCCATCCCAATCGAACAAGTGCACTTCCAGCAGCGGCGCGGCGTGCTCGCGCAGCGTGGGCCGCCGGCCGACGCTCGCCACCCCGCGCAGCACGGCCTGGGTTTCCTCGATCTCGACCCGCACCGCGAAAATTCCGGCGAGCGCAGGGCGCCGCCGCAGCACGATGTTCGCAGTCGGGAAACCGAGCTGGCGGCCGAGCTTCTCGCCATGCGCCACCCGCCCGCTCATGCTGTAGTCGCGTCCGAGCAGGCGCGCCGCACCGGCCAGGTCGCCCGCCGCGAGCGCCGCGCGCACGCCGGAGCTGGAAATGCGCGCTCCCGCATCAGTCACGTCGCCCATCGCCTCCAGCCCGATGCCGCGCCGCGCCGTGATGGATTCAAGCAGGGAGAAGTCTCCCATACGTTTGGCGCCGAAACGAAAATCGCGCCCCACCAGCAGCCAGCGCATCGCCAGGCCACGCACCAGCACGTCCTCGACGAATCGCTCGGCTTGTAGCGCCGCCAGGCGTGCGCCAAAGCGCAGCACGTGCGCGTGATTCACGCCGGCAGCGGCAATCAGTTCGAGCTTTTCGCGCAACCGGGTCAGGCGCGTCGGCGCCGTCGCCGGCGAAAAAAACTCCCGCGGATGCGGTTCGAACGTCAGCACGGTGCAGGGAAGCTTCAATTCGCGCGCCTTCGCCACCAGTCGCTCCAGCATGGCGCGATGGCCACGGTGCACGCCATCGAAATTGCCGATGGTGAGCGCGCAGTGCAACCCCGTGGCTCCGCCCTGCGGCTTGATGGTCCCGTGCGTGACCCGCATCAGCGCATGTAAAATGTTGAATTATAGCGGCGTTCTACAGGAGGGCAGCCCGTGAAGACGCTCGAAGACCAGATGTCCACCTACGCGGCCTACCATCAGGACGCACGCAACAAGGCAACGCATTTTGTCGGCGTGCCGATGATCGTGTTCTCGCTCATGATTCCACTTGGCTGGCTGCGCGCCGATGTCGGCGGCGTCAGTTTGAGCGCGGCGATGTTGGTGAGCGCGATCCTGCTGCTGTATTACCTGGTGCTCGATCTGCCGCTCGGCCTGGCGATGAGCGCGCTATTCGCGCTGATGCTGTGGGGCGCCGAGCCGCTGTCGCGCGCGAGCCTCGGCGTCAGCGCCGGCTGGTTCCTCACCCTGTTCGTCGTGGGCTGGGCGCTGCAACTGTGGGGACACGTCTACGAGGGCCGCAAGCCCGCGCTGGTGGACAACCTGTTTCAGATTTTCGTCGCGCCGATCTTTCTCGCCGCTGAAGTGTTCTTTGCGCTGGGTTACCGACCTGTATTGCACGAAGCGGTGCAAAAACGCGCCTTGACGCTGCGCGCGGCGGCCGGCGCCGCGGAACGCTCAGTTGAGGCGCGCGCAGCGCAAGGATAGATCGACGACCTGGGCGCGCACTTCCGCAAGGTCGGCTGCTTCCGGCTCGCGCTCCAAGTAAGCGCTCAAATCCTGCAGCGCCGGACGCCAGCATTCCAGGCGCTGGTAGACGTAACCGCGGTCGCGCAGTTCCGCTGCCGCTTCCGGCGCCACGATGACCATCCGGTTGAGCACCTGCAGCAGCCGCTCGGCGTCATCTTTCTCCCGGTAGACGCCCTTCAAGTTGCGCAATAAGCGGGCGAGGATCTGGCGGTTGCTTGCCGCCTCGAGGAACTGGTCCAGCGGCAGCTCCGCGACCGTCACGCCGCCCGCCTTGATTCCTGCCAGGCCGCGCGGCACTACCCGCTTCAGGCGCTCGCGCAGCTCGGCCTCGGATTGCGGTATGCCCCCGGAAAACGGATCCAATACCAGCGTGCCGCCGCGCATCGGCAGGCGCACCAGGAAATGTCCCGGAAACGACACGCCCTCGAACGGCAGCTCGATGCGCCTGCCGACTTCCATGTAGAGCACCGACAGCGTGATCGGGATGCCCCGGCGGCGGTCGAGCACCTCGTTCAGGTAGGAATTGCGCGGGTCATAGTACTCGTCAGCGTTGCCGCTGAACCCCAGGTCGTCGAACAGGAACTCGTTCAACGCGATGACCCGGTCCTCAGGCGAGGCATCGGGCGCAAGGCGCGCGCGCAGCCGCCCGGCGTAGCGGTTGATCTCGCCGACGTACCCGTCGACATCCAGGCCCGGGTAGGCGTCCTCGGCGATCTGCAGACAGGCTCTCGCCAGCTCGATTTCCCCGTCCTCGCGGGACACCAGCGCCGAGAAGCGCTCGAGCCCGGCGGTCAATCGATACTCCGCATGGAGAAATGGCTCGGGCGGAATCCGAGTGCAAACAGGCAAGCGCCGTAGACCGCCGTGCCGAGCAGCACCAGCATCGCAAGCATGCCGACCTTCCATCGCCAGCCGGCCTGCAGCCAGGCCTCGGCCGGCCCCATGGCGAACCAGAGCGCGGCGGCCATCGCCAGCACCGAGAGTGCGATTTTCATCGTGAACGGCAGCCATCCCGGCTGCGGCACATAAATCTGTTGTTTCCTGAGATAAAAATACAACATCCCCGCGTTCAGGCAAGCACCCAGCCCGATCGCGAGTGCGAGCCCGGTGTGCTTGAGCGGGACGATGAAGGCGAGATTCATCAGCTGCGTGGCGACCAGCGTGGCGACACCGATTTTCACCGGGGTCGCCACGTTCTGCCGGGCATAGAAACCGGGCGCCAGTATCTTCACCAGAATCAATCCCACCAGCCCGATACTGTAGGCGACCAGCGCCTCGCGCGTCATCCAGGCATCGAGCTCGCCAAAGCGTCCGTAATGAAACAGCGTCGCCACCAGCGGCAATGCGAGTACCGCGAGCGCCGCCGCCGCGGGAACCGCGAGCAGCAGCGTCACGCGCAAGCCCCAATCGAGCAGGCGGCTGTATTCCCCGGGCGCGCCGCTGGCATGCTGTTTCGACAGGCTGGGCAGCAGGATCGTTCCGAGCGCCGCCCCGAGCACGCCGGCCGGAAATTCCATCAGCCGGTCGGCGTAGTAAAGCCAGGAGACGCTGCCGGTGACCAGAAAGGAAGCGAAGATGGTGTTGATCAGCAACGACACCTGGCTCACCGAGACGCCGAAGACGGCAGGCGCCATGAGCTTGAGCACGCGCGCAACGCCAGGATGCCTGAAATCCGGCCGCCAGCGCGGCAGCATGCCGATCCTGGCAAGAAAGGGCAGCTGCAACGCGAGTTGCGCCAATCCGCCGGCGAACACGGCCCAGGCCAAAACCAGCACCGGCGGGTCGAACCGGTCGGCGAAGTAAACCGCCGCGATGATGAAGGAAACGTTGAGCAGGGCCGGCGTGATCGCCGGCACCGCGAACCGGCTCCAGGTATTGAGGATGCCGGCAGAGAGCGCCACCAGCGAAATCAGCAGGATGTAGGGAAAAGTGATGCGCAGCATCACCACCGTCAGATCGAATTTGCCCGGATCCGCGGCGAATCCGGGCGCCGTGACGTAGATCACCAGCGGGGCCAGCGCCACGCCGAGCGCCGCGGTAACCAGCAGCGCGAGAAACAGCACGGTCGAGACGCTGTCCACCAGCGCGCGAGTTTCCTCCGGGGTTTCGCGGCTGCGCACTTCGGCCAGGATCGGTACGAAGGCCTGCGAGAACGCGCCTTCGCCAAACAGCCGCCGCAGCAGATTGGGGATGCGAAAAGCGACGAAAAAGGCGTCGGTGGCGAGGCCTGCGCCGAAAAAACGCGCAATGAAAAAATCGCGCGCAAAGCCCAGCACCCGCGACACCATCGTCAGGCTGCTCACCGTGGCGAGGGAGCGCAGCAGGTTCATGTTAAAATTCGCGCCTTTTTCAAAGCCGGAACAAAGACATGGCAAACATCAAGTCCGCCCGCAAACGCGCCCGCCAGGCGGTCCAGCGCCGCAGCCACAACATGAGCCTGCGCACCATTGCGCGCAGCGCAATCAAGGAGGTCAAGAAGGCGATCGCCACGGGCGACAAGAAAGCCGCGGCCGCCGCGCTGGTGCGCTCGCAGACCTTGATCGACCGCATCGCCGCCAAGCGCGTTATGCACCGCAACGCTGCCGCGCGTCACAAGAGCCGCCTCGCCCACGCCATCAAGGCGATGACCTAATCGGTATCCCCGGCTCGCCGTATGCGGGCGAGTTCGGTGCGGCCCTCGACGCGCCCGTCGCGGGTCTTCAGTTCGTTGTCCTTGGCAAAACTCAGCAGGAAGCGGAACGCCATCGGCTCGTGCTGCTCGAGCCGGATGTCCACCACCACGCAGCGCACCCCCGCCGCGGTGATCGGATGGACGAAAGGCGAATACTGCATGCGGTGATCGCCGCCGAACGCGGCCATCACGCCGCACAGCCGCTCGGCCCAGTCGCTCGGCCGGAAGGTCTTGCCGTCCAGCGTCGTCCCCTGGATCACAAATTCGACGACGACGTCGCCGGCCTCGGCCTCGGGCATGCGGAATTATACTGAGTGAGGACGCGCTGCCGAGGAACCCCGCCGCCGGCGCGCGGCTTGCGCCGCACGGCTTAGGTCATTAACATCCTCGAAACGGCGGTTCTGCGACCGCCGTTTTGCATTTGGGACCAGATTGGGAGTCGCGCCATGAGCCATGTCATGAACACTTACGCCCGCCAGCCGGTCGCGTTCGTGCGCGGCCAGGGCGTCTGGCTGTGGGACGAGGCCGGCAAGAAGTACCTGGACGCATTGGCCGGGATCGCGGTCAATACGCTCGGCCACAACCATCCGCGCCTGGTGCGCGCTCTCTCCGAGCAGATCGGGCGCGTCATCCACACGTCCAATCTGTTCCGCATGCCGCTGCAGGAGCAGGCGGCCGACCGCATTGCCCAGATCACCGGCCTGGACGAGGTGTTCTTCTGCAATTCCGGGCTCGAAGCGAATGAGGCGGCGATCAAGGTGGCGCGCAAGTACGGGCACGATCGCGGCGTCGCCGAGCCGGCGATCATCGTCATGGAGAAGGCGTTCCACGGACGTTCGCTCGCCACCCTGTCGGCCGGCGGCAGCCGCAAGATCCAGGCGGGATTCGAGCCGCTGGTGCAGGGCTTCGTGCGCGTGCCCTTGAACGATCTGGACGCGGTGCGCCAGATCGCCGCGCACAACCGGAACGTGGTAGCGGTGTTCATCGAACCGATCCAGGGCGAAGGCGGCATCAATGTGGCGCGCCTCGATTACCTGAAGGGGCTGAAGGATATCTGCGACGCCAATGAGTGGCTGTTCATGTCCGACGAAGTGCAATGCGGTCTCGGCCGCACCGGCAAGTGGTTCGTCTACCAGCATGCAGGCCTGCTGCCCGACGTGGTCCCGCTCGCCAAGGGCCTGGCGAGCGGAGTGCCGGTGGGCGCTTGCGTGGTCGGCGGCCGGGCGAAGGGCGTATTCAAGCCGGGCAACCACGGCTCGACTTTCGGCGGCAATCAACTCGCGATGTGCGGCGTGGTGACCACGCTCGAGACGATGAAGGACGAGGGACTGCTCGACAATGCGCGGCGCGTCGGCCAGGCGATGCACGACGGCCTGCGAGCCGCGCTGAACGGCGTGGCCGGAGTGGTCGAAGTGCGGGGCATGGGCCTGATGCTCGGCATCGAACTCGACCGGCCCTGCGGCGACCTGGTCAAGCAGGGCCTGGACGCGGGCCTGGTCTTCAACGTCACTGCCGACAACGTGATCCGGCTGTTGCCGGCGCTCGTGATCAGCGATGCCGAAGGGCGCGAGGTGGTCGAGCGCCTGGTGCCGCTGGTGAAAGCCTTTCTCGCTGAGGGAGCCGCGCAGCCGAAGACCGCCGCGGCGCGCTGAGCGGCATGGCCCCGGCGAACAAGCCGCCGTTGCGGCATTACCTGCAGTTCCGCGACCTGTCGCGCGCCGATTACCAGCACCTGTTCGCGCGCACGCGCTGGATCAAGGACCGCTTCAGGCGCTACCGGCGCTACTGGCCGCTGGAAGACCGGACCCTGGCGATGATCTTCGAGAAGCAGAGCACGCGCACGCGCCTTTCGTTCGAGGCAGGCATGCACCAGCTCGGCGGCACCGCCATTTTCCTGAGCACGCGCGACTCGCAGCTCGGACGCGGCGAACCGGTGGAAGATGCCGCGCAGGTCATCTCGCGCATGTGCGACGTGGTGATGATCCGCACTTTCGAGCAGGAGGTGCTCGAGCGCTTCGCGCTCAGTTCGCGCGTGCCGGTCATCAACGGCCTGACCAACGAATACCACCCCTGCCAGATCCTGGCCGACGTTTACACTTTCATCGAGCAGCGCGGCGCGATCAAGGGCAAGACGGTGGCCTGGATCGGCGACTCGAACAACGTCTGCAACACCTGGCTGCAGGCGGCGGAGATCTTCGACTTCAAGCTGAATGTCTCGACCCCGCCGGGCTACGAGATCGAAGCCGAGAGAGCGTCAAGCCATTCCGAATCCTTCGCCGATCCGATGCGCGCCGCCAAGGGCGCCCATCTGGTCACCACCGACGTCTGGACCTCGATGGGCTTCGAGTCCGAGAACGAAGTGCGCAAGAAGGATTTCGAAGCCTGGCAGGTGGACGCCGAGATGATGAAGGCAGCGCGCAAGGACGCGCTTTTCATGCATTGCCTGCCGGCGCACCGGGGCGAGGAAGTGGCGGCGAGCGTGATCGACGGCAAGCAAAGCGTGGTCTGGGAAGAAGCCGAAAACCGCCTGCACACGCAAAAGGCGCTGCTGGAATACCTGCTGCTCGGGAAGCTTGCGGCCGGGAAGTAAGGCCGCAGGCGTTTCATTCGAGAATTCTGGCGAGGCGAAATCCGGTGAGGTTGTCCCGGAAGTCGGCAGGATTCTTGTGGCGCGTCGCCGAGCGGGCGAAGCGCGGCACGGTGCTCCAGGACCCGCCGCGGCTGACGCGCTGGCCGCAATCGCCGCTGAGCCACGCGGTCCCGTCCGAGGGCGCCCCAGCATAGCCCGCGTTCCAGCAGTCCTCGGTCCATTCCCAGACATTGCCGAGCATGTCGTGCAGCCCGAACCGGTTGGGCGAGTAGCCGCCCGCCGGCGCAGTGAAGTAGTGGCCATCGGTGCACTCGTGCTTCTGGCCGAAACCCCAGGTCTGGAAGCGGCTCTGGTCGGCCACGTTGGCGAAGCGGCAGGCCTGGGTGGGGTCGTCTCCCCAGTACCGAGAGGCGCCGCTGCCCGCGCGCGCCGCGTATTCCCATTCCGCCTCGGTCGGCAGCCGGTATCGTTTGCCGGTCTTTTTCGAAAGCCATTGCGCGTACGCGCGCGCATCGTTCCAGCTCACGCAGAGCACCGGGTGCGAATCCGCCTGCGCCTGCGCCAGACCGGGGCCGCGCCAGCTGGTGAACGCCTGCGGCGCGGGGTTCCTGGTCACCGGATCGGCGTAGATGAATCCGGAGCAACCTTGCGCGCTCGAATCGCGCTCGGCCTCGGTCCTGTAGCCCGAGTCCTCGACGAAGCGCCGGAACTCGGCGACCGTCACCTCGCTGCGGCCGAGCGCGTACGGCCGCGAAATCGCCACCTGCCGCTGCGGCCCTTCCTCGACGCCGCGCCCGACCTCCGCGGCAGGCGAGCCCATCGTGAATTCGCCCGCCGGGATGACCACCATGCGCGGGCAGTCCGGGCAGTCCTGGAAGACGCTGCCGGGGCGAGGCAGCGCGCGTGCAGGCGCGTCGTTCGCGGTGATTGCCGAGATTGCCCTGGCCCGTTCCTCGGCCTGCACCATCACCTGCGCCTGCGCGCGGGCCGCGAGCTCTGCGGTGCGCCGCTCCTCCTCCGTGCTCTTGAGCGCAAGCGCCCTGGCCCTGTCCGCCGCCTTCTTCGCCGCTTCCGCGGCGCGCGCCTTGACCTCGGGGTCCCGCGCCGGCTCGGGCGCGGGGCCGGCCGCGGGCTTCGCCTCGACCTCCTTGGCCGATGCGTCCACCGCCAGGCGCGCGCGCGCCTCTTCCTCCCGGCGCAGCCGCGCCTCGGCGGCGATGCGCAAGGCATCGGACTCGGACATCGGGTCCTGCACTGGCCGGACACCGTAAAAGGAAACTCCGAGCGCGCCCGCAGCGACGAGGATTGCCGCTGCAATCGCCGCTGCGCGCCGCGACACGCGCCAGGCGGCTTTCGGCCTCAGATGCTCGACGGCCTGGGCGTACTCCTGCTGCTCGCGCCATGCCTTTTCCAGGGCGTCCTGTTCGTCCCGTTCGACCCGCGCTTCGTGATCGAGCGCAAACCGCGTTTTTTCCGTCGCTTCATTTCTCGCCAGCGCCTCCGCCTCCAGCCGGGCGAACTCTTCGGCGTCGATCCTGGCAAGATCAGTCTTGTCCATGGCGCAGGCGCAGCCGGCGGCCTAGTGCGGCTGGCGGCTCGTGTCGCGCAGGACGATCGTGGACCCCTGCACGTCGATGTAGCCGCTCGTCTGCAGGTCCTTCATTACCTTGCTCACCATCTCTCGCGAGGCCCCGACCATCTTTGCGATGTCCTGCTTGGTCAGGCGCTTGGTCACGACTTTCCTGCCGTTCACGTTCTCCGACATGTCGAGCAGCAGGCGCGCCACACGCCCGTAGACATCGAGCATGGCCAGGCTGCCGATCTTGCGGTCGGCCTCGCGCAGGCGGCGCACCAGCACGCGCATCACCGCCATCGCCAGCCCCGCATTCTCGACCAAGCAATTCCTGAAGGCTCGCTTGGTGAGCGTCAGCATTTCGCAGGGCTCGATCGCGATCACGCTGGCCGAGCGCGGGTTGTCGTCGATCAGGCCCATCTCGCCGAAGAACTCGCCGGGGCCGATGATGCTGAGGATCGTTTCCTTGCCGTCGGCTTCGCCCATCATCACTTTGAGCCGGCCGGATATCACGATGTAGAGGGAATCGGTCGGATCTCCCTCGTGCATGATCGCCGAACCACGGGCCGCGCTGCGCCGCGATATCATCGTCACCAGCTCGCGCAGCTCGTCCTGGGCAAGTGTCGCGAACATCGGCATCGATTTGAGCACCGTCGTCGAAACCGTGGTCAATGCGGCGGGCATACCCTAGCGCTTGTGCTTGCCGCGGCCGCTCGAGTCGGGCAGCGGCACCCCGCTTTTCGTCGAGTCCCCGAGCAGCCCCGCCTCGCCATAGATGCGCAGCTTGTCCCGGGTGTCGGCGATGTCGAGGTTGCGCATTGTCAGTTGGCCGATGCGGTCTCCGGGCGTGAAGAACACCTTCTCTCCCTTTTCCATCGTCAGCCGCTCCGGCTTGTAGGTGAGGTTCGGGCTCCTCGTGTTGAGAATGCTGTAGTCATTGCCACGGCGCAATTCCAGCGTCACTTCGCCCGTCACCGCCTTCGCCACCCAGCGCTGCGCCATCTCTCTCAACATCAGGGTCTGCGGGTCGAACCAGCGCCCCTGGTACAGCAGCCGCCCGAGCCGCCGGCCGTTGGTCCGGTACTGCTCGATCGTGTCTTCATTGTGGATGCCGGTGACCAGGCGCTCGTAGGCGATGTGCAGCAGCGCCATTCCCGGCGCCTCGTAGATGCCGCGGCTCTTCGCCTCGATGATGCGGTTCTCGATCTGGTCGCACATGCCCAGCCCGTGCCGGCCGCCAATGGCGTTGGCCTCGGAAAACAGTACCACTGCGTCCGCAAAACGCTGGCCGTTCAGCGCGGTCGGGACGCCCTGTTCGAAGCGGACCGTGACCTTCTCGGGCTTGACCACCACTTTTTCGCGCCAGAACGGCACGCCCATGATCGGCTCGACGATGCCGATGCCCTTGTCGAGCGACTCGAGGTCCTTCGCCTCGTGCGTGGCGCCGAGGATGTTCGAATCCGTCGAGTACGCCTTCCCGGCACTCATCTTGTATTTGAGCCCCGCCTTCGCCAGATAGGCGGACAATTCCTTGCGCCCGCCCAGCTCGTCGATGAAGCGCGCATCCAGCCAGGGCTTGTAGATCTTCAGCGACGGGTTCGCGAGCACGCCATAGCGGTAGAAACGCTCGATGTCGTTGCCCTTGTAGGTGCTGCCGTCGCTCCAGATGCCGACCTTGTCCGCGCGCATTGCGACGACCAGCATGGTCCCGGTGACCGCGCGGCCGAGCGGCGTGGTGTTGAAGTAGGTCGCCCCGCCAGTGGAAATGTGGAACGCACCGCACTGGAGTGCGGCGATGCCCTCGGCAACGAGTTGCGGCCGGCACTCGACCAGGCGCGCCTTCTCGGCGCCACAGGCGAGCGCCTTGCGCGGGATCTCCGCGTAGTCCGACTCGTCCGGCTGGCCCAGGTTCGCGGTATAGGCGTACGGAATCGCGCCCTTCGCGCGCATCCAGTGCAGCGCGGCGCTCGTGTCAAGGCCGCCCGAGAACGCGATGCCGAGCTTTTCCCCCTTGGGTAGCTTATCGAGGATCGTCGCCAAGTCTCTGCTCTCCGAAAACTGGAGATGATACGGATAGAATGGCAATCGTGCGCGCCCTGGCTTTTTCGCTTCTCGCCGCCCTCTCGCTCGCCGGCGCCGCGGCGCCGTTCGGCGTGCGGCTGGGCCTCGAGCGGATCGTTCTCGATGTGCCTCCCGGCTTCACCGATACCACCGAGCTCGCCTCGCCGCGCCTGCAGGATCTCGCCGCGACTCTGACCTCGGATTCCAATCGCATCCTGCTGTTTGCCCTCACCGACACCGATATGCGCCGTTTCACGCAAGGCGACCCGATCGAAGCGAGGCGCTACTTGATCGCCGTGACACCCAAGGGCCTGGAACGCGAGCGGGTCAGCGCCGAGCAGTTCGCCGTGCTGGTCACCGACTCGCGGCGCGGAACGGGCAAGCCGGTGGCGACCAGCGACTACATCAAGTTCCTCGAATCGCAGCCCATCGGCAAGGTGAATCTGTTTTCGGAACTGAAGAAAGAACCCACGGTGACGTCGGTTCTGCAGGCGACGCGCCAGCCGCCGCAGCCTGGCACCACGTTTTGGGAAAGCAGCAAGCCGCAGTACCTGTTCTTTACCACCACCCTGCTGCTGGTGGGCGGCAAGGCGCTGCGGCTTGACGTCTACACCACCAGCGTCGAGGACATCGACTGGCTGAAGCGCGCCACCGAGCGCTGGATCGACGATCTGCTGCGCCTCAACGCGCGCTAGGCGAAGCGCATGCCTTCCTTCGACATCGTCTCGCAGGTAGATCAACAGGAAGTGAAGAATGCGGTCGAGCAGGCCAACAAGGAAATCGCCAACCGCTTCGATTTCAAAGGCTCAGATGCGCGCATCGAGCAGGCGGAGCTGGTGCTCAGCGTGTTCGCCGACGACGAATTCAAGCTCGGCCAGGTGACCGACGTGCTGCGCGGGCGGCTGGCCAAGCGCAACGTCGATGTGCGCAGCCTGGAGCCCGGCGCGGTGGAGAAAATCTCCGGCGACAAACTGAAGCGGCCGATCACGGTGCGGGTGGGTGTGCCGCAGGATCGCGGCAAGCAGATCCAGAAGCTGATCAAGGATGCGAAACTCAAAGTCGCCGCCTCGATCCAGGGCGACGCCGTGCGCATCACCGGAGCCAAGAAAGACGAGTTGCAGGCGGCGATCCAGCTGGTGCGTAAATCCGTCACCGACCTGCCGCTGCAATTCATCAACTTCCGCGACTGAGAAAAAGGGACTAGGTTTTAGACAGCGCTTCGGTCCAGCGGTCGTAGATTCGGTCGGCGACCTTGTGCAGCTGCTGCACGCGCTTTGCCAGGTCGCGCTGGATCGCCTCGGGCTTTTGCACGCCCGGACTGGCGGCGCTGGCGCGGATTTCTGCGGCGCCGCCGCGGCACCAGGTGCGCACCAGCTCCTCGGTCATTTCGACGTGGCACTGCAGGCCGAGGTGCCGGCCCAGCGCGAAGGCCTGGTTGGCGCAATGCGCGTTGCCGAGCACGCGCGTGCCGCCCGGCGGAATGGTGAAGGTCTCGCCGTGCCAGTGGAAGGATTGGAACGCCTCGAGCGCGCCGAACCAGTCGCGCGCCACGGCGTTGTCGGAGACCTCGACTTCGCCCCAGCCGATCTCCTTGACGCGCGCACGGCCAACCTCACCGCCCAGCGCCTTTGCCATCAGCTGCCCGCCCAGGCAATGGCCGATCATCGGCACGTCCTTGCGGATCGCCTCGCGCACCAGTTCGAGCAGCGGCCGGATCCACGGCAGCTCGTCGTTGACGCTCATCGGCCCGCCCATGAAGGCCAGACCGGAGAACTTGCGCACGTCCTTCGGCACCGCGCGGCCTTCGTCGAGGGGAAACAGTTTCCAGGGAATCGCGCGGCGCTCGAGGTAGATGGCAAAATAGGCCGGTCCTTCGCTGCGGGCGTGCCTGAAGATGGCAACCGGTTTCATGATGCGACATTCTATTGCGCTTGCCGCCCTGCTCGCAGGCCTGCTGGCGAGCCTGCCGGTTGGTGCAACCGAGGTCGCGCTGATCGGCACCTTCGAGGCCAAGGCCGCGATTCTGTCGATCAACGCGGGTGCGCCCAAGACGGTCAAGGTCGGACAGAGCTTCGGCGGCGTGACGGTGCTCGCGGTGGAGAAAGACCGCGCCACCGTCGAAGTGGACGGCAAGCGCCGGATACTGCAGCGCGGGCAAACCTACAGCAGCGCCGCAAGCTCCGCCGCGCAGAGCGTGACGCTCTCGGCCGGCGCCGGCGGTCATTTCATCGCCGAAGGCCAGATCAACGGCGGCTCGATCCGCTTCCTGGTCGATACCGGCGCCACCGCAGTGGCGATTCCCGCAGGCGATGCCACCCGGCTGCGCATCGACTACCGCAAAGGCCGGCGCGGCGTCACGCAAACCGCGGGCGGGCCCACGCCAATGTACCTCGTGACCCTGGACACGGTACGCATCGGTGACGTCGAGCTACAGAACGTCGAGGCCATGGTGATCGAGCAGGGGCTTCCCGTGGCGCTGCTCGGCAACACCTTCCTCAACCGCATGGAAATGCGGCGCGAGGGCCAGACCATGACGCTGACCCGCCGCTTCTAGGGCTCAGGACCCGGGCCGCGCCGGAACCAAAGGCACGAAGCGCACCGGCAGGACGCTTTTCTGCTCGATCTTGCCTTGCGCGGTCTTGACGATCAGCAGCAGGTCTTGTAAGCCGCCGGCGGCACCGACCGGGATCACCATCCGCCCGCCATCCTTGAGTTGCGCCACCAGCGCTTCGGGCACGCGCGGCGCGGCGGCAGTGACCACGATGGCGTCGAACGGCGCCTTCTCCGGCCAGCCTTGATAGCCATCGCCAATCCTGACTTCGACGTTGCCGTAGCCGAGGGCTTTCAGCCGTTGTTCCGCCTCTTTCGCCAACGGTTCCAGCAATTCGATCGTAAAGACCCGCTGCACCACTTCTGCGAGTACCGCAGCCTGGTAGCCGGAGCCGGTACCGATTTCGAGCACCACGTGCTGCGGCTGCGGCGCGATGAGGTCGGTCGAAATCGCGACGATGTACGGCTGAGAGATGGTCTGCCCCTGGCCGATCGGCAGCGGGTGATTGCGGTAAGCGAGCGCGCGCTGGGTGTCGGGCACGAGGCGGTGGCGCTCGACTTTGCCGAGCGCAGCGCGCACGCGCGGCGAGAGCGCAGGCAGGCCGGTGAGGCCGCGCGTCTCGGCGTACATCGCCTCGACCTCGGCCACCATGCGGGCGCGCTGCGCCGCGTAGTCCTGCGCCTGGGTTTCTTCAGTCACCAGAAACACCAGCAAAAGACAAGCTAGGACGCGCGTTTTTCCCTCTCAATAAGCGCGTAAGCCGAATGGTTGTGGATCGACTCGAAATTTTCCGCTTCGACCACGAAAGCGCTGATGCGATGGTCCCGGTCCAGGTTCATCGCCACGTCGCGCACCATGTCCTCGACGAACTTCGGGTTTTCGTAGGCGCGCTCGGTGACGAACTTCTCGTCCGGGCGCTTGAGCAGTCCATAGAGCTGGCTCGAAGCCTGCTTTTCCACCAGGTCCACGATCTCCTCGATCCAGACGAAATCGCTGGTGCGGGCGGTCACCGACACGTGCGAGCGCTGGTTGTGTGCGCCGTGGCGGGAGATCTTCTTCGAGCACGGGCACAGGCTGGTCACCGGCACCAGCACCTTCATGGCGAAGCTCTGCTGCTTGCGGCCGATCTCGCCGATGAAGGTGACTTCGTAGTCCATCAGGCTTTTCACGCCCGAGACCGGCGCCTGCTTCTCAATGAAGTAAGGAAAGCTCATCTCGATGCGGCCCTGCTCGGCTTCCAGCCGCTCGACCATTTCCTTGAGCATCACTTTGAAGCTCTCTACCGTGAGCTCGCGCTCCTGCGCGCTCAGGATCTCGACGAAGCGCGACATGTGCGTGCCCTTGAACTGGTGCGGCAGGCCGACGTACATGTTGAAGGTGGCGATGGTGTGCTGCACGCCGCCCGCGCGCTCCATGATGCGCACCGGGTGGCGGATCGCTTTCACGCCGACCTGGTCGATGGCGAGCTTGCGCGAATCGGGCGCAGCCTGGACGTCGGGAATGTGGTGCGGGTCTTTTGCGTTCATGGGCCCATTATAACTTCCCGAGCAATTTACTCGGGTATTGCCTGCCGGATCGATTTGAGGATGCCGGGCGCATCCAACCCTACTGACGAGAGGAGTTTGGGGGAGTCGCCATGATCGATGAAACGGTCGGGCAAGCCCAACAGCAGCATTTTTCTTTCGATTCCCAGGGTCGCCAGCGCCTCGCACAGCGCACTGCCCGCTCCGCCCATGATCTGGTGCTCTTCGACCGTGACCAGCAGTTCATGGCTGGCGGCGAGCTGCGTCACCAGGTCGACATCCAGCGGTTTCACGAAACGCATGTTGGCAACGGTGGCGTCGAGTTTTTGCGCGGCCTCCAGCGCCGGCGCAAGCATCGAACCGAACGCCAGGATGGCGATTTTCCTGCCTTGCCGGCGCAGTTCGCCTTTGCCGACCGGAATTGTCGACAACGCTTTTTGCACGGCCACTCCGGGTCCGGCGCCGCGCGGATAGCGCACCGCCGCCGGGCCGTTCAATGCAAATCCGGTGCTCAGCATCTGCCGGCACTCATTTTCGTCTGCCGGCGCCATCACGGTCAGGTTCGGCACCGTACGCAGGTAGGCGTAATCGAAGGCGCCGTTGTGGGTCTGGCCGTCGCCGCCCACCAGGCCGCCGCGATCGAGCGCGAACAGCACCGGCAGATTCTGGATCGCGACGTCGTGGATCAGCTGGTCGTAGCCGCGCTGCAGGAAGGTGGAATAGATCGCCACCACCGGCTTCAGGCCTTCGCAGGCAATCCCCGCAGCAAAGGTGACCGCGTGCTGTTCGGCGATTGCCGCATCGAAATAGCGGTCGGGATAGGCTTCGGAATACCGCACCATTCCCGAGCCTTCGCGCATCGCCGGCGTGATTGCGACCAGCCGTTGGTCCTGCGCGGCCATGTCGCACAGCCAGTCGCCGAACACCTGGCTGTAGGTCGGCTTGCCGCCGCCGGCCGCTTTCTTGATGCCCTCGGCCGGATCGAATTTGCCTGGACCGTGATAGGTGATCGGGTCTTCCTCGGCCAGCTTGTAGCCCTGGCCCTTGCGCGTGACGATGTGCAGGAACTGCGGGCCGCGCAGCCTCTGGATGTTGGCGAGCGTGGCGATCAGCGTATCGAGGTCGTGGCCATCGATCGGCCCGATGTAATTGAAGCCGAACTCTTCGAACAGCGTGGACGGCGTGACCATGCCCTTGACGTGCTCTTCGGCACGGCGCGCGAGTTCCAGCATCGCCGGCACGCGCTTCAGCAGGTGCTCGCTCGCGCGCTTGGCGGTGTCGTACATGCGGCCCGAGAGCAGGCGCGCCAGGTAGTTGGTGAGCGCGCCGACCGGCGGCGAAATCGACATTTCGTTGTCGTTCAGGATCACCAGCAGGTCCACGTCCATCGCGCCGGCGTTATTGAGCGCTTCGAAGGCCATGCCGGCGGACATCGCACCGTCGCCAATCACGGCGACGCAGCGCCGCTTTTCATTTTTTATTTTTGATGAAACTGCCATCCCAAGGGCCGCCGAGATCGAAGTGCTCGAGTGTGCCGTGCCGAAAGCGTCGTACTTCGACTCGCTGCGCCGCGGGAATCCCGAGATGCCGTCGATCATGCGCAAGCGCGCCATCTGCTCGCGCCGTCCGGTAAGGATCTTGTGCGGGTAGGTCTGGTGGCCGACGTCCCAGACGATGCGGTCCTCGGGCGTATTGAACACGTAATGCAGCGCGATGGTCAGCTCGACGGTGCCCAGGTTGGACGACAGGTGGCCGCCCGTCTTGGAAACCGTATCCAGCACGTAGCTGCGCAGCTCGTCGGCGAGCTGCTGCAGCTGCTTGCGCTCCAGCTGCCGAAGTTCGGCCGGGTCATTGACCGCCTTCAGCAACTCGTACATGGACGGATTGTAGCCTTCCGCCGGCAGGTCTCCGGTGAGCGTCGCCATGCCTAGAATTTCCTCAAAACGATGAAATCGGCGAGCTGCCGCAAACGCAGGGCGGCTGCGCCGAACGGCGCCAGCGCCTCCTGCGCGCTGGCGCGCAGTTCCTCGGCGAATGCGCGGGCGCGTGCTGCGCCCATCGCCGAAACGTAGGTCGGCTTGCCCCGTTTGGAGTCCTTGCCCGCGGTCTTGCCAAGCGTGGCGGTGCTCGCTTCTGCGTCCAGCACGTCGTCGACCACCTGGAAGGCGAGCCCGATGCGATGCGCGTACTGTTCCAGTGCGGCCGGGCAGGGACCAGCGCACATCGCCCCCAGCTTTACCGCGGCGCTGATCAGCGCGCCGGTCTTGCGCACGTGCATGAATTCAAGCTCGGCCTGCGACAGCGCCTTGCCGGTTGCCTCCAGGTCGATCGCCTGTCCGCCCGCCATGCCGCGCGAGCCCGCGGCGACGGCGAGCGCCTTCACCATCGCCAGCTGGAGCGCCGGGTCATCGGCCAGCGCATTCTCGGAGAGGAGCTGGAAGGCCAGCGTCTGCAGCGCGTCGCCGACCAGCAGCGCCGTCGCCTCGTCGTATTCGACATGCACGGTAGGCTTGCCCCGGCGCAGAACGTCATCGTCCATGCACGGCAGGTCGTCGTGCACCAGCGAATAGGCGTGGATCATTTCCACCGCCGAGGCAGCGATCTCCAGCCGGGCTGCATCGGCACCGGTGAGCTCCCCTGCCGCGAAGGTCAGCAGCGGACGGACCCGCTTGCCGCCCTCCAGCGTGGCATAGCGCATCGCTTCGTGCAGCCGCGCAGGAACCTGCGGCGGGCCCGGCAGGTTACGGGCAAGCGCACTTTCGACACGCGCCTGGATCGATCCCATCCAGGCCGCGAAATCGGCGTCAGTCGCGCTCGCCGCCATCGGCTGCGGCCGCCAGCGGATCGTAGGAAGTGCCGCCAAGGGGCTTGAGCACTTCGCCCTCGAGCACCTTCACCTGCTGCTGGGCCGCGTCCAGGCGCTCGCGGCATTGCTTGGCCAGTTCCAGGCCGCGCTTGTGCGCCGCCAGCGATTGCTCCAGCGACAAACCGCCGTCTTCCATCTTGGCCACCAGGCTCTCGAGTTCGGCCAGGGCCTTCTCGAAGCTGGGCTCGGCGCCGCTCTTTGCTTGCTTGCTCATCGGGGGTTGTCACCATAACCGAGCGCGCCATCAGGGTCAAACCCTGGATCATGTAAAATGCTGCACTTTTAAGTACTTAGCGCATTCACCGCCGCTATGTCGCAGATCGCCTCGCCCGCCCAGATCCGCCCCGCGAACAGCCAGTTGCCGATGGCCTGGTATTTCGATCCGGCGATCTTCGCGCGCGAACAGGAACGGCTGTTTACAGCCGGCGCCAACTATGTCGGGCACCAGCTGATGGTGCCCGGCGTGGGCGACTACCAGACGCTCGCCTGGATGGATCACGCCAAAATGCTGGTCCGCAACGCCGCGGGCACACCGGGTGGCGTGCAATTACTCTCCAACGTCTGCCGCCATCGGCAGTCGATCATGCTGGAAGGCCGCGGCACGCTCGATAGCATCGTTTGCCCGGTGCACCGCTGGAGCTACGACCTGAAGGGCCAACTGCTCGGCGCGCCCCGCTTCGAGCAAAGTCCCTGCGTCAAGCTGCACGCCAACCCGCTCACCGAATGGAACGGGCTGCTGTTCACCGGGCCGCGCGACCCGCGCCGGGATCTGGCCGGAATGCCCACGCGCGCAGACTTCGATTTCTCCGGCTACGTGCTCGATCGCATCGCGATCAACGACTACGCCTGCAACTGGAAAACCTTCGTCGAAGTCTACCTCGAGGTCTACCACGTCGATTACCAGCACGCGGGTCTCGGCAACTTCACCGATTGCGACAGTTTCCACGTCGATTTCGGCGCGCAATTCTCGGTGCAGGTGGTCTCGGCAAAGAAAGGCCTGAGCGCTCCCGGCACGCCGGTGTACCGCAAATGGCAGGACGCCTGCCTCAAGCAGCTCGGCGGCAAGGCGCCGAAATACGGCGCGCTCTGGGCCACCTACTATCCGGGCCTCACCCTGGAGTGGTATCCCAACGTGCTGATCGTCTCGCACCTGATCCCGCGCTCGCCGGAACGCACCACCAACGTGGTCGAGTTCTATTATCCGGAGGAAATCGCCCGTTTCGAACGCGAGTTCGTCGCGGCACAGCAGGCCGCTTACACCGAAACTGCGCTGGAAGATGAAGAGATCTGCCGGCGCATGGACCGCGGCCGCCGGGCGCTGTGGCAGCAGGGCCTGGATGACGTCGGCCCCTACCAGTCGCCGATGGAGGATACGATGGTGCATTTCCACGAGTGGCTCCGACGCGAGCTGCGAGAAAGCTAAGCCATGAATACGCTGGCCTCGACCGAGGAACTTGCGGCGCATCCCGAGTGGCGGGTGTTCGATTGCAGGCATGACCTTGCCAACCCGGAATTGGGCGAGCAGCAGTATCTCGAAGCGCATATTCCGGGGGCCAGGTTCGCCCACCTGGACCGCGACCTTTCGGCGCCGAAGACCGGCAAGAACGGCCGCCACCCGCTGCCTGAGCCGCGGGCGTTCATCAGCTGGCTTGGCCGGCAGGGCCTGACGCCGGCGGACCAGGTGGTCTGCTACGACGCCGGCCCGGGAGCGATGGCGGCGCGCCTGTGGTGGATGCTGCGCTGGGCGGGACATGAAACGGTGGCGGTGCTCGACGGCGGGCTCGCGAAATGGCTGCGCGACGACCGCCCGGTGACGGCAGATATTCCCCCGGTGGTGGCCGCCGGCTACGCCGGCAAGGCCCGCTCCTCGATGGTGGCCAGCCTGCCCCTGGTCGAGAGACGGCTCAAGCGCGCCGCGCTGATCGATGCGCGCGCACCGGCGCGCTACCGCGGCGAACAGGAACCCATCGATCCGGTCGCCGGCCGCGTACCGGGCGCGAAAAACCGCTTCAATAGCGACAATCTTGCCGCCGACGGAAGCTTCAAGAAGCCCGACGCGCTGCGTGCGGAATTCCAGGCTGTGCTGGCGGACCGCGTTCCTGCCGACGTCATCCACTATTGCGGCTCGGGCGTCGCTGCCTGCCATAACGCGCTGGCGATGGAGATCGCGGGCCTCAGCGGCTCGCGCGTCTACATCGGCTCCTGGAGCGAATGGTCGGCGGACCCGGCGCGGCCGATCGCGCGCAGCGCCTGACGAAAAATTGATCGCCGATCTACTGCTCGTCGTTCACTTTGCGATCGCGAGTTTCATCGTCTTCGGACTGATCCTGGTCTGGCTCGGCGCATTCGCCGGTTGGTCCTGGATCCGCAACCCCTGGTTTCGCTACCTGCACCTGGCCGCGATCGTGTTCGTCGCCGCCGAGGCCCTGCTCGGCTACGCGTGCCCGCTGACGATCTGGGAAGACCTGCTGCGCGGCGGCGCGCGCCCCGAATCCTTCGTCGGCCGCTGGGTGCAGCGCCTACTCTACTACAACGCGCCCGAGTGGGTCTTCACCACGCTGTACGCGGTCTGGGCCGCGGCAACGCTGGTCACGCTTCGATTCGTGCCGCCCAAGCGAAGAGCTGGCTGAACACCGCTTCGCGGATTTCGCTGCGCGACAGCACCAGGTCATGCAGCCCGCCGGGGAAGGACAGTACCGACACGTCAGGCCCCAGCATGCGCGACCAGCGTGCCACCTGCTTCCAATCGAGCACGATATCGGCGTCGTCCGAATGCATCGCGAGTACCGGACAGGGCAGCGACAGGCCGGCATGCACTTTGGCGTGCGCCTTGGTCACCGCCCGCAGCCAGCCGAAATACGCCGGAAAACCGTTCAGCGGCTTGAGCGAAAGATTGAATTCCCACTCGCCCTCCCAGTTACGGTGCAGGCTGCGCACGTAGGCCGGCAGGACCGCCTTGGGGTTGCTCATGAATGGAAAAAACCGCCCTAGCAGGGAGGCGATCGCGAGTTTTTGCCGAAACGCGTCCTTCCAGTCGAAGAACGGGCTGTTCAGCCACAGCGCGCGCACCCGCTCGCGCCGCTCGCCTTCGTGCTTGAACAGGGAACAGATCAATCCCCCGGTCGAATGCCCGGCCAGCAGCACATCGCCGTCGATTTCCTCCAGCGCACGCGTAATGTCGGCGAAATACTCGGACAGGTCCCGGCAATAGCATGGGTGCTGGTGCGGCAGCAGCGAGCGGCCGTGCTTGCGCAGATCAAGCGCGTAGAACGCATAGCCTTCCGCGGCGAAGCGCTCGGCCAGGTGGCGCTGAAAAAAGTAGTCCGTAAACCCATGCAGGTAAAGCACCGCCCCGTGTGCCGCTTGCGGCGCCGGCAGCCGCACCAGCGTCGCCACCACGCGGCCGTCGTAGTCGTCGGGCGCCGGAAGTTCCAGCGCCTCGTGGCCGGGCAACAGGCGATCAGGCTGCCAGGCCATGCTGATGCAATGCCCAGCGCACGTGTTCCCGCACCAGCGCGGAAGGATGCTCCGCTCTTTGCTTCAGGCTGGAAACGATTTCAGGCGAAGTCGGCGCGTTGCCCAATCCGACCGCGAGGTTGCGCAGCCAGCGCTCATAGCCGATGCGGCGGATCGGCGAGCCGCGCATGCGTTGGTCGAACTGTGTCTCGGTCCAGGCGAACAATTCGACCAGGCTGGCGCGATCCAGTCCGTTTCTCACCTGAAAATCCTCTTCCGCTGACCTCTGGGCAAACTGGTTCCAGGGGCACACCAGCTGGCAGTCGTCGCAGCCGTAGACGCGGTTGCCGATCAGCGGCCGCAGTTCCTCGGGAATCTCGCTTTTGTGCTCGATGGTCAGGTAGGAGATGCAGCGCCGTGCATCGAGCTGGTATGGCCCGGTAATCGCCTGCGTGGGACAGATGTCGATGCAGCGCTCGCAGCTGCCACAGTGTTCCTTTTTTTCAGGATCGCAACTCAGCGGCAGGTCGCAATAAATCTCGCCGAGGAAAAACCAGGAGCCTTCACGATCGAGCAGCAGGGTGTGCTTGCCGCGCCAGCCGATGCCGGCGCGCGTGGCCAGCTCGACTTCCATCACGGGCGCCGAGTCGGCAAACACGCGGTAGCGGAACGGTCCGTTGGCGGCTTCGATGCGGTCGCACAAGCGCTGCAGGCGGCTGCGCACGATCCGGTGATAGTCGCGGCCGCGCGCGTAGCGCGCGACATACGCCAGCGAGGGTTGCGCCAGTTCCTCCGCCACGCCGCCTGGCGTGTCCACGAGGTAATTCATGCGACAGGTGATGACGCGCAGCGCGCCGGGCACCAGTTGCGCAGGTTGCGTCCGCAACTGCGCATGGCGAGCCATATAATCCATCTCGCCGTGCCACCCCATTCCGAGCCACTCGGCGAGGCGGCCTTCGGCCGCGGACAGATCGAATGCCGCGATGCCGACCGCCTGAAAACCGAGTTCGGCGCCCCATTGCTTGATCCGGTCGGCGAGCGCATCCATGGCAGAGCCTGTTAGTTTGCCCGACCCGGCCGCCACCCTGCGGCTGGGTGCGGCCTGCGCGGCGGGTGCCGCGAATGGCTTGGTGCTGCACTTGCGCGGCGAGCTCGGCAGCGGCAAAACCACCCTCGTCAGGGGGCTGCTTCGCGCCTTGGGCTACCAAGGGCGGGTGCGGAGCCCGACCTACACGCTGCTTGAACCTTATAGCGTTTTGAGATTAAACTTGTATCACTTTGATTTTTATAGATTCAAGGATCGGACGGAATGGCTGAGCTCAGGCTTCCGGGAGCATTTCGGTCCGGAGTCGCTGTGCATCGTCGAGTGGCCGGAGCGGGCCGGGGACCTGCTTGCCCCGCCGGATATCGAGATCCAGCTGCGCTACCAGGGCGACGCGCGCAGCGCGACCCTGAGCCCGCACTCGCCGGCGGGCGCCGCATGGTGCGCAGCGGCCTGGTCGCGCTGGCGCTCCTCCTAGGCGCGAGCGCCGCCGCGGCGCAGGTCGAATCCACCCGCATCTGGCCGGCCAAGGACTACACCCGCGTTACGCTGGAATCGAAGGGCGAGCTCAAGTTCCAGCTGTTCTCGATCAAGGACCCCGAACGGCTGGTGCTCGACCTGGAAGGCGTCGAGTTCAGCCCGGCGCTGGCCGATCTGCACGGCAAGGTGACGATCGGCGATCCCTACATCGACAAGCTGCGCGCCGGCCGCAACCGGCCGGGTGTGGTGCGCCTGGTGCTCGACTTGAAGACCGAGGTGAAGCCGCAGGTGTTCGCCCTCAAGCCGATCGGCGAATACGGTCACCGCCTGGTGCTCGACCTCTACCCGGTGGTGCCGCCCGACCCGCTCGCAGCGCTGATCGAAGCCGCGGGCAAGCTGCCGCAAAACGCCGATCCCGCCGAGCAGGAAGCGCCGCGGCGCGAGCCGTCGAAGATCGCACGCATCGCGACCATCGTCATCGACCCCGGGCACGGCGGCGAGGACCCGGGCGCGCGCGGCCGGCACGGCACGCTCGAAAAGGAAGTCAACCTGACCATCGCCCGGCGCCTGAAAACGTTGATCGACGCCGAGCCCGATATGCGCGCGGTCCTGACGCGCGATGCGGACTATTACGTGCCGCTGCAGGTGCGCGTGGACAAGGCGAGGCGCATCAAGGCGGACCTGTTCGTCTCGGTGCACGCCGATGCGTTCATCCGCCCGCACGCACGCGGCTCGAGCGTGTTCGCGCTCTCGGAGCGGCGCGCAACCTCCGAAGCGGCGCGCTGGCTGGCGAAGAAGGAAAACGAGGCCGACCTGATCGGCGGCGTCAACATCGACGTCAAGGACCGGTACCTCGCGCAAACCCTGCTCGACCTGTCGCAGACCGCCACCATCGACCAAAGCCTGCGGCTGGGCAAGGCGGTGCTGGGCGAACTGGGCCAGGTCAACACCCTGCACAAGGCGCGCGTCGAGCAGGCAAGCTTCTCGGTGCTCAAGTCGCCCGACGTGCCATCGATCCTGGTCGAAACCGCTTTCATCTCAAACCCGCAGGAAGAAAGGCGCCTGAACGACCAGGCCTACCAGGACCAGCTGGCGCGCGCCATCCTGGCGGGCATCCGGCGCTACCTCGCCAAGCACCCGCCGCGGCCGCAGTCACCGGTGGCCATGAACTGACCTGGCTCTGAGCCAGGCGTAGAGCCCGGGCGATATCGACAGCAGCACAATGATCACGATCGCCACGGTGAGGTTGTTCTTCACCAGCGGGATGTTGCCGAAGAAGTAGCCCGCCGAACACAGCGACACCACCCAGAGCAGCGCGCCGGCAATGCAGAAGCCGATATAGCGCGCATAAGGCATGGCGCCGATGCCGGCGACAAACGGCACGTAGGTGCGCACGATCGGCAGGAAGCGCGCAATGATGATGGTCTTGCCGCCGTGGCGCTCATAGAACGAATGCGCGCGCGCCAGATGCTGCGGATTGAACCAGCGCGATTTCTCATAGTGGAATACGCGCGGCCCGACCCAGCGGCCGATGGCGTAATTGACGTTGTCGCCGGTAAGCGCGGCGAGCACCAGCACCACCATTACCAGCGCGATGTCCATGCCGCCCGCAGCGGCGATTGCGCCGGTGACGAACAGCAGCGAATCCCCGGGCAGGAACGGCCAGATGACGAGGCCGGTTTCGATGAACACGATGACGAACAACAGCGCGTAGACCCAAACGCCGTGCTCGGCGACGAAGCGCGCCAGGTGCCGGTCGAGATGGACGGCGAGGTCCCAGAACAAGGCGAGCAACTCCATCGGGCCGATTGTACCGGGGCGTGCCGATATAATTTGCCGATGTCCGCGGTGCTTTCTTCTCCGAGCGTGGCGCGCGTGCGCGCGGCGCTCGCGGCGGCCGGCGTGGTCACGGATATCGTCGAACTGCCGGGCGCCGCGCATTCCGCGCAACTGGCAGCAGATTACATCGGCTGCAACGTGGCACAGATGGCCAACTCGCTGGTGTTTCGCGCCGCGACGAGTGACAGCGCGCTGCTGGTCATGTCTTCGGGCGCACGCCGCGTCAACACGCGCAAACTGGCAGCGCTGATCGGCGAGCCGGTCGGCAAGGCCGATGCGGCGTTCGTGCGCAGGCACACGGGTTTCGCCATCGGCGGCGTGGCCCCGGCTGGCCATGCCGCCACCGTGCGCGCCTTCGTCGAGACCAGCCTGGCGGCCTACCAGGAACTGTGGGCCGCGGCGGGTCACCCGCAGACGTTATTTCGCCTCAGCTATGGTGATTTGCTGCGCGTCACCCGTGGCGTCGAGGCCGAGCTCGCCGAATGAGCGCGATTCGCGTCCTTCCCGAGCTGCTGATCAGCCAGATCGCCGCGGGCGAGGTGGTGGAGCGCCCCGCCTCGGTGCTGAAGGAGCTGCTCGAAAACGCGCTCGACGCCGGCGCCACGCAGATCCAGGTGTCGCTCGAGCAAGGCGGCGCCAAGCGCGTCCAGGTGGACGACGACGGCGCGGGCCTGTCCAAGCAAGACCTGCCGCTCGCGCTCGCGCGCCACGCCACGAGCAAGATCCGCACCCTCGATGACCTGCAGGGCGTCGCCAGCATGGGGTTTCGTGGCGAAGCGCTCGCGTCGATCGCTGCGGTGGCACGGCTCGCCATCGCCAGCCGGCAGAAGGACGGCGCGCACGCCTGGGCGGTCCAATCCGAAGACGGCCGCAGCGCCGCCGTCAAGCCGGCCGCGCGCGCAGCCGGCACCACGGTGTTGGTCGAAGACCTTTACTTCAATACCCCGGCGCGCAAGAAGTTCCTTCGCACCGAGCAAACGGAATTCGCGCACTGCGACGGGGTTTTCCGGCGCCTGGCGTTGGCGCGACCCGACGTCGGCTTCACGCTGAAGCATAACGGCCGCGTTGCCACGCATCTGCCGGCCCAGCCGCGCGCCGACCGCGCCGCCGCACTGCTCGGCCGCGAGTTCCTCGACGCCAGCTTTGCGCTCGATGCGCAGGCAGGCAGCCTGCGCCTGCAGGGGCTCGCCGGCACGCCCCAGACTGCGGGTGACGGCAGGCTGCGGCGCGCCGATGCACAGTACCTCTACGTCAACGGCCGCTTCGTGCGCGACCGGATGCTCTCGCACGCGGTGCGCGAGGCGTACCGCGATCAATTGCATGGCGACCGCCAGCCCGCGTATCTGCTGTTCCTTGACATCGACCCTCGCGGCGTGGACGTGAACGTGCATCCGGCCAAGATCGAGGTGAGGTTCCGCGACGCGGGCGCCATCCACCAATTCGTGCTGCACGCGCTCAAGCGAACGCTGGCGCCTGCCGCGGGCCAGGCGCCGGTGGCCTACGCGCGTATCGCCGAGCCCGCGCCCGGAACGCGGCCTGGACTGCAGCAGGCGTTTCACCTCGCGCAGCCGGCCCAGGCCTACCAGTCCTTCATGGCGACGGCCAGTGCGGCGGTTCCCTTGCCGGCGGGCGGCAACGCCCCTCCGCTTGGCTATGCGCTTGCCCAGCTGCACGGTGTTTACCTGCTGGCGCAGAACGAAGCCGGGCTGGTGCTGGTAGACATGCACGCCGCGCACGAGCGCATCGTGATGGAGAAACTGAAGCTCGGCCTGGATGCCGGGACGGTAGCGCGGCAAAGCCTGTTGGTGCCCGCGGTATTGGCGGTTGATGCGCTGGACGTCGCCACCGCCGAGGAGAACAGCGCGGCGCTGGAGAAACTCGGCCTGGAGACCAGCGTCTCGGGCCCGAACGAACTAGCGGTGCGCGCGGCGCCGGCACTCCTTGCGGGCGGCGATATTGCCGGGCTGACCCGCAGCCTGCTCAGGGAAATCCGCGAATTTGGCGCGAGCGAAGTCCTGTCGGCGCGTCAGAACGAGCTGCTCGCCACCATGGCCTGCCACGCCGCAGTGCGCGCCAACCGCGCGCTGAGCGTGACCGAAATGAACGCGCTGCTGCGCGAAATGGAGGAGACCGAACGCTCGGGCAGCTGCAACCACGGCCGGCCGACCTGGTACCAGCTGACCATGGCGGACCTGGACCGGCTGTTCCTGCGCGGCCAATGAGCGCGCCATGAGCAAGGCAGGCGTCCTGGTGATCACCGGCGGCGGCCGCGGCATCGGCGCCGCTACCGCGCGCCTCGCCGCGCAGCGCGGCTACGCCGTCTGCGTCAACTACCTGCGCGATCGCGCCGCGGCCGAGACCGTAGTACAGGAGATTCGCAGCGACGGCGGCGGCGCGATTGCCGTGGCAGGCGACGTCGCTTCGGAAAAGGACGTGGCGCACCTGTTTCTCGAGTGCGACCGCTCGCTTGGCACGCTCACTGCGCTGGTCAATAACGCCGGCATCGTGGCAACCCAGTCGCGGGTCGAAGCCATGGCCGCGGCACGCCTGGAGCGCATGTTCGCGACCAACGTCATCGGTGCGTTCCTCTGCGCGCGCGAAGCGATCAGGCGCATGTCGAGCCGCCACGGCGGCAAGGGCGGCGCGATCGTCAATGTTTCTTCCGCCGCGTCGCGCATCGGTTCGCCCGGCGAATGGGTGGACTACGCCGCCTCCAAGGGCGCCATCGACACCATGACCCTCGGCCTGGCCAAGGAACTGGCCGGCGATGGCATTCGAGTCAATTGCGTGCGCCCCGGCTTCGTCAACACCGGCATCCACGCCGCGGCCGGCGAGCCCGACCGCATCGAGCGCCTGCGCGAGGGCATCCCGATGAAGCGCGGCGGCGAGCCCGATGAAGTTGCGCGCGCCATTCTGTGGCTGTTGTCGGATGAAGCGTCCTACTCCACCGGCGCGATCCTGGACGTGACGGGCGGCCGCTAGCGGTGCCGGCGGACACGCGCACCGCTTATGCCCTGCTCGGCCCGACCGCGAGCGGCAAATCGCCGCTTGCCCTGCAGCTCGCCGCTACGCTGCCGATCGAGATCGTCAGCGTGGATTCGGGCCAGGTGTACCGCGGCATGGACATCGGCACCGCCAAGCCTTCTGCAGAGGAACGCGCGCGCGTCCCGCATCACCTGATCGATTTGATCGAACCGACCAGCAGTTATTCGGCGGGGAAATTCCGCGCTGATGCGATCCGTACAGTCGAAGAAATTCTTGCCCGCGGGCGGATTCCGCTGCTGGTCGGCGGCACGATGCTGTATTACCGGGCGCTCGCGCGGGGCATCGACGATCTGCCACCGGCCGACGCTGGCGTCCGCGCCGCGATCGACGCGCAGGCCGCGCGCGTAGGGTGGCCGGGAATGCACGCCGAGCTGGCGAAGTGCGACCCGGCCAGCGCAGCGCGGCTGCAGGCGAATGACGCGCAGCGCATCCAGCGCGCGCTTGAAGTATTCCGTATTACGGGCACACCGATTTCGCATCTGCAGCGGAACCGCTCCGCGGCGCTGCCCTTCGCGCTGCGCGCCTATGCGATCGTGCCGCAGGACCGCGCGGAGCTGCACCGGCGCATTGCAGAACGTTTCGACAGTATGCTGAAGTCCGGCCTGGTCGACGAATTGCGCGCGCTGCGAGACCGGTTCGATTTGAACGAGACGTTGCCGAGCATGCGCGCGGTGGGCTATCGGCAGGCCTGGCGATACCTGGAGGGCAAGATCGGCGCAGCGCAATTGCGCGAAACCGGCATCGCCGCCACCCGCCAGCTTGCCAAGCGCCAGCTGACCTGGCTGCGCAGCCTGCCCGAAGTCGCGCCGGCGAGCGCGCTGGCGCAAGCGCTCAAATAGAATGGCTCCAGACGGAGGTTCGTATGGAAATCGGAGTAATCGGCCTGGGCAGGATGGGTGCCAACATGGCGCGGCGCATGGCGCGCGGTGGCGCCCGCGTGGTCGCGTTCGACCGCGACCCTGCAGCGAGCGCGCCGCTCAAGGACGAACCGAATATCCGATGCGAGGCGAGCCTCGCCGCACTCGCGGCAAAGCTCGCCGGCGAGCGCGTCGTCCTGATGATGCTGCCCGCCGGTTCCGCCACCGAAGACACGCTCGCCGAACTGCTGCCCCTGCTCTCGGCGGGCGACACCCTGGTCGATGGCGGCAACGCGTTCTACAAAGATTCAATGGCGCGTGCGCTGCAGCTGTCGCAGCGCGGGTTGCGCTACATCGACGCCGGAGTATCCGGAGGCATGCACGGCCTCGCCCACGGCTACTGCCTGATGCTGGGCGGCACGCCGAAGTCGCTCGAACGCTTCGAGCCCTTCGCGCGCATTCTCGCGCCGGCGCCGGACCGCGGCTGGCTGCACTGCGGGCCGAGCGGCGCCGGCCATTTCGCCAAGATGATTCACAACGGCATCGAGTACGGGATGATGCAGGCCTTCGCCGAGGGCTTCGCGCTGCTCGCTGCACGCAAAGACCTGGAATTTGACCTCGGACGCCTGGCCGAAACCTGGCGCCATGGCAGCGTGGTGCGCTCCTGGCTGCTCGACCTGTGCGCCGAGATCCTGCGCGATGACGAAGATCTGGCGCGCGTCGCGCCGGTGGTGGCCGATTCGGGCGAGGGCCGCTGGACGGCGCAGGAGTCGGTCGAGCTCGGGGTGCCGGCGCCCGTGATCACGATGGCCTTGATGGCGCGCTTTTCCAGCCAGGGCAAGTCCGACTACGCGCGCAAGCTGCTCGCCATGATGCGCGCCAAGTTCGGCGGCCACGCGACGCTGAAAGCATGATCCTGGTGGTGATGGGTGTTTCCGGGTGCGGCAAGAGCACCATCGGCGCGCTGCTCGCCGCGCGCCTGGGCTGCGCGTTTCTCGACGCCGACCGATTCCATCCAGCCGAGAACGTCGCCAAGATGGCCGCCGGTACGCCGCTCAGCGACGCGGATCGCGAACCCTGGCTCAAGGCACTGAACGGCAGGCTGCAGGAACTGCAGAGCGTGGTCCTTGCCTGCTCTGCGCTCAAGCAGTCCTACCGGCAGCTCCTGTCGCAGGGCCTTGCCGATTGCCGCTTCGTGCACCTGCGCGGCAGCATCGAGCTGATCCGCGAGCGGCTTGCGGCGCGGCGCCACCACTACATGCCCGCCTCGTTGCTGGAAAGCCAGTTCGCCGCGCTCGAAGCGCCGCGCGGCGCCATCGAAGTGGACATCAGCGCCAGCGCGGCGGCCTGCGTCGAGACGATCGTAGCGCAGCTGTAGCGGCCGTTTTCAGTTGCCGATATGCAGCCGGTAGCGCGCGCCGGGGCTCGGCCGCGTCGTTTTTCCCAGCGAGGCGCGCTTGGGCCTCACTGGGTCGGTTCCGGCGCCTTGAGGACAAACACGTACAGCAACAGACCCGCGAGCAGCGCAAGCGCCGCCCCGAACATCGCCAGGGCGAGCGGGTCCTGCTGGTTCACATCAGCGGCACCACCAGCAGCGCGACGATGTTGATGATCTTGATGAGCGGGTTGACCGCGGGTCCCGCGGTGTCCTTGTAGGGGTCACCCACGGTATCGCCGGTCACCGCCGCCTTGTGCGCTTCGGAGCCCTTGCCGCCGTGGTTGCCGTCTTCGATGAACTTCTTTGCGTTATCCCAGGCCCCGCCGCCGGTGCACATTGAAATCGCCACGAACAGGCCGGTCACGATCGTGCCCATCAGCACGCCGCCCAGTGCCTGCGGCCCGAGGATCACGCCGACCAGGATCGGCACCAGCACCGGCAGCAGCGACGGGATCATCATTTCCTTGATCGCCGCCTTGGTGAGCAGGTCCACCGCGGTGCCGTACTCGGGCTTGGCGGTGCCTTCCATGATTCCCGGAATCTCCTTGAACTGGCGGCGCACCTCCAGTACCACCGAACTCGCCGCGCGGCCGACCGCTTCCATCGCCATCGCGGCGAACAGGAACGGCACCATGCCGCCGATCAGCAGGCCGATCACCACCATGTGGTTCGACAAATCGAAGGAAACCGACTTGCCGGTGGCTTCCAGCGCGTGCGTGTAATCGGCGAACAGCACCAGCGCGGCGAGGCCCGCCGAGCCGATCGCATAACCCTTGGTCACTGCCTTGGTGGTATTGCCCACCGCGTCCAGCGGGTCGGTGATCTCGCGCACCGAGTCGGGCAGGCCGGCCATTTCGGCAATGCCGCCCGCGTTGTCGGTGATCGGCCCATACGCATCGAGGGCGACGATGATGCCGGCCATCGACAGCATCGAGGTCGCCGCAATGGCGATGCCGTACAGGCCCGCCAGTGCGAAGCTGCACCAGATCGCCACGCATACCGCGATCACCGGCCAGGCGGTGGATTTCATCGACACGCCCAGGCCTGCGATCATGTTGGTCGCGTGACCGGTGGTGGACGCCTGCGCCACGTGCTGCACCGGTTGGTACTGGGTGCCCGTGTAGTACTCGGTGATCCAGACCAGAAAACCGGTGAGCAGGAGCCCGACTGCCGCGGTAGCCCAGAGGTGCCAGATGGTGATCATCTTCTTGCCGCCCGCGACGTCGAACGGCACCGTTGCCACGATGTCGCCCATCAGCCACGCGGTGATCGGAAAGAAAGCCACCAGCGCCACCACTCCGGCCATCGCCAGTCCCTTGTACAGCGCGGGCATCACGTTCTTCTCGCCCGGCTGGGCCTTGACGAACCAGGTGCCGGCGATCGATGCAATGATAGCGAAACCGCCGATCGCCAGCGGATAGATCACCGCATTCGCGCTAGCCGACTTTACCGTCAGGGCGCCGAGCAACATGGTGGCGATGATGGTGACGGCGTAGGTTTCGAACAGGTCTGCGGCCATGCCGGCGCAATCACCAACGTTGTCGCCCACATTGTCGGCGATGACCGCCGGATTGCGCGGGTCGTCCTCGGGGATCCCCGCCTCCACCTTGCCCACCAGGTCCGCACCGACATCGGCGCCCTTGGTGAAGATGCCGCCGCCCAGGCGCGCGAAGATCGATATCAGCGAGCCGCCGAAACCCAGGCCGATCAGCGGGTGGATGATCTGCGCGAGATTCTGCTTATCATGCGCATTGGCGTAGAGGATTGCGAAGTAGCCCGCCACGCCGAGCAGCGCCAGACCGACCACCAGCATGCCGGTGATGGCGCCGCCGCGGAACGCCACGTTGAGCGCTTCATTGAGGCCGGTGCGCGCGGCCTCGGCGGTGCGCACGTTGGCGCGCACCGAAACGTTCATGCCGATATAGCCGGTCGCCCCTGACAGAACCGCGCCGAGGACGAAGCCCGCGGCGGTATAGCCGTCGAGGAACACCAGGATCAGCACCGTCAGGACGACGCCGACCATACCGATGGTCATGTACTGGCGGTTAAGGTAGGCGCTCGCGCCTTCGCGCACCGCCCCGGCAATCTCGCGCATGCGCTCGTTGCCCTCGGGCTGCGCAAGGATCCACTGGATCGAGACCACGCCGTACAGGATTGCGATCGCGGCGCACGCGAGCGCGAAGATGACGCCACCGGACATGCTAGATTCCCCTTGAAAAGAGGCGCAATTTTATCAGGACAAGGCCTCGATCGCGCGGCGGCGAATGTCCTCGACGCTGCCCAGGCCGGAAATTTTCAAGTACCTGGGCGCGCCTGCCGCGCCCGTGGCGCTCCAGTGCTGGTAGAACTCGACTAGCGGCCGCGTTTGCGTCTGGTACACCTGCAGGCGCTTGCGCACGGTTTCCTCGCGGTCGTCGTCGCGCTGCACCAGCGGCTCGCCGGTCACGTCGTCCTTGCCATCGACCTTGGGTGGATTGAATTTCACGTGGTAGGTCCGGCCCGAGGCAAGATGCGCGCGCCGGCCGCTCATGCGCAGCACGATCTCCTCGGCGGGAACGTCAATTTCGAGCACGCAATCGATCGCCACCTTCGCCTCGCGCAGCGCTTCGGCCTGCGGGATGGTGCGCGGAAATCCATCGAACAGGTAGCCGCTCGCGCAGTCCGCCTGCCTGAGCCGTTCGCTGACCAGATCGATGATGATGGCATCCGAGACCAGCACGCCGCTGTCCATGACCTTTTTCGCCGCGAGGCCGAGCGGAGTACCCGCCTTGATCGCAGCGCGCAGCATGTCGCCGGTGGAAATTTGCGGGATGCCGTAGTGCCTGGTGAGAAACGTCGCCTGGGTGCCCTTGCCCGCACCAGGAGGGCCCAGAAGGATCAGTTTCATCCGAGCATTTTACCCACGGCCTCGAGGTCCTGCGGCGTATCCACCCCGGGCGCGACTGCACGCTTGCTGATGGCGACAACGATGCGGTAACCGTGCCACAGCGCCCGCAACTGCTCGAGCGCTTCCGCCTGCTCGAGCGGACTCGGCGGCATCGAAGCAAAGGCCTTCAGAAACCCGGTCCGGTAGGCGTAGATTCCCGCATGCCGGTACCAAGCAGCGCCGGCTTGCCGCGGATACGGAATCTGCGCTCGCGAGAAATAGAGCGCGTGGCCCGCCTCATCGAGAACCACTTTCACGACGTTCGGATTCGTCAGGGCAGCCTGGTCGTGGATCGGATGCGCCGCCGTGGCGATGCTTGCTTCGCGGCTGCGCCCCAGCAGCTCGGCAACCTGCCGGATCAAACCGGGTTCGATCAGCGGCTCGTCGCCCTGCACGTTGACGACGATGTCCTCGTCCTGCAAGCCCAGCGCGGAGGCGGCCTCGGCAATCCGGTCGGTGCCCGAGCGATGCTCGGCGCCTGTTATCAGCGCGCGATGGCCGTGCTGCTCGACGGCCATGCGGATGCGCTCATCGTCGGTCGCGACCGCGACCGTGCTGGCTCCGCTTTTCTGCGCGCGCTCGCAAACGTGCACCACCATCGGCTTGCCAGCGAGGTCGGCGAGGGGCTTGCCGGGAAACCGCGTCGAGGCATAGCGCGCGGGTATGACGACGTGAAAATTCAGGCCACTTCCTCTTCGGGAGGGAGTTTGCGCGCGTCTTCTTCCAGCATCACCGGGATGCCGTCCTTGATCGGGTAGCCGAGCCGGTCGGCCTTGCAGATCAGCTCTGCGGCCGCCGGCCGATGCAGCAACGGTCCCTTGCAAATCGGGCAGACCAGGATTTCAAGCAGTTTTGGATCCACCCAGCCTCTCCTGCAGCCATCGGCCAAACGCGGGGTCGAGCGAGGCGCTCACCGGAAACACCCAGTGGTGCGCCTGCGCGAATCGTTTGCATTTTACCGCGTCCTTTTCGGTCATCACGACCGGGTCGCTGTCGCCGAACTTGAGGTCCTCGGCGCGGAACCGGTGGTGGTCCGGGTAAGGATGCGGCACCACCTTCAGGCCGAAACGCCCGAGCTGCAGGAAGAAGCGCTTCGGGTCGCCTACGCCGGCCACCGCGTGCACCCGCTGCCCAGCGAACGATTTGGCCGCCCGCACCTCGCCCGCGTTGCTGAGGTTGACGAATTTCTCGCCTTCAAGCTTCATCTCGAAGCCCTTCAATCCCGAAAACCCGTGCGTCACCACCGCGTCGACCGAGCGCAGGCGCGAGCGCGGTTCGCGCAGCGGGCCGGCAGGCTGCAGAAAACCGTTGCCAAAGCCGCGGCCGTCCACCACGCAGATTTCGATGTCGCGGCGCAGCGCGTAGTGCTGCAGGCCGTCGTCGGTCACGATCACGTCACATTGCGGATGCTGCGCGCGCAACGCGCGGCAGGCCGCGCCTCGCTCGGGCGCCACCCAGACCGGGCAGCCGCTGCGGCGCGCAAGCAGAATCGGCTCGTCGCCGACCTCGGCCGGGTCGGAGGCGATGCTCGCTTCGCGCGGCCGCTGCGCATCGCCGCCGTAGCCTCGAGAAACGATGCCCGGCTTCCATCGCTGCTCGCGCAGCATCTCCACGATCCGCAGCACCAGCGGCGTCTTGCCGCTGCCCCCGGCGGTCAGGTTGCCGACCACGATCACGGGAATTCCGGCGTTATAGCTGTTGAAGAGATGAAGACGATAAAAAAGACGCCTGAAAACCACTACCAGACCGAACACGAGGCTCACCGGCCACAGCAGCCAGGCGAGGGCGCCGCGGCAGGCCCAGTGCCTCACTACTTCGAAGACTGCGTGGTAAAGGTGATTTGCGACAGGCCGGCGACGCGCGAAGCTTCCATGACGCGGATCACCGACTGATGGGTGGCGGCGGCATCCGCGCTGATGATCAGCACCGGCTGGCGCAGGCCGGCGCCGGCGCGCCGCAGTTCGCCGGCGAGCTGCTCGATGCTGGAGAACTCGACCGGCGCCTTGTTGATCACGTACTGGCCCCGGGCGTTGACCAGCACGCTGACTTCGCTCGGCCGCTCGAGCTGCTTCTCGGCATCCGCAGTCGGCAGGTTGATCTGCAGCTCGGTGTACTTGGAATAGGTGGTGGTAATCATGAGGAAGATCAGGATCACCAGCATGACGTCGATCATCGGCACGAGGTTGATCTCGGGCTGTTCCTTGTAGCGGCCGCGCTGGAAGTTCATTGCGCGCCTACTGCGTCCTCGCCTGGTAGCCTTCGCGCTCGCCGTGCACGATGTCGATCAGCTTGGAGGCGGCCTGCTCCATCCGCACCACGAAGCCATCCACCTTGTTCTTGAAGTGGCGGTGGAAGATCAGCGCCGGGATGGCGATACCAATGCCGGCAGCCGTGTTGTAGAGCGCGATCGAGATGCCGTGCGCCAGCTGCTGCGGGTTGGTGCCGGTGGGCGACTGCGAGCCGAAGATCTCGATCATGCCGATCACCGTGCCGAACAGCCCGAGCAGGGGCGCCGCGGTGGCGATGGTGCCCAGCGTGGTGAGGAACCGCTCCAGGTTGTGCGCCACCGCGCGTCCGGATTCCTCGATCGCCGACCTCATGACGTGGCGCGGGCTCTTCTCGTTGCGCAGCCCCGCCGCCAGCACTTCGCCCAGCGGCGAGTCCTGGGCCAGTTTTTCGATGATCTCGGCGTTGACGCCCTGGCGCGAGTGCACCGAAATCACCTGATCGAGCAAGGTCGGCGGGACGATCTTCGCTTCGCGCAGCGACACGGAGCGTTCGATGATCAACGCCACCGCGACGATTGACGCGAGCAGCAACGGCCAGATAGGCCAGCCGGCGGCCTGGATGATGGCAAACAAATCGCTATCCTTTGAAAAAAGAACGCATTTTCGTGCGCGCACTTTAGCCAAAGCGCATGTGAGCAGCAACTTCGGCGGCAACCGGGTCGGCGTCGGACAGCCCGATATCCACAAAAGATGTGGATAAGTTTGTGGATTATCCCTTAACAGCGGATCCCGTCAGCCTAGCGATGGCCCCCGAGACGGGTGCGAGTAATTTTTCAGCAGTTCTTTTCGCAATCCAAACAGCGCGTTATGGATAAGAATCGGGCTCCGCGTGGTGTTCCGTACATAGCGGCCGGCCGGTAGTTGCGCGTGTGGATTAGTGTAGGCTCGGCCGCGTCATGGAACTTGACTTTTCCGCGGGCCGCGCGGGCGTCCTGAGCGTCTCGCAACTGCTGCGCAGCGCCCGCGAAGTCCTCGAGCGGCGTTTTCCCCTGCAGTGGATCGCCGGAGAAGTTTCCAACCTGCGCCCGGCCGCCTCCGGCCACCTTTACTTCACGCTGAAGGACGAAACCGCGCAGGTTGACTGCGTCATGTTCCGGGGCCGCGCCGCGCACCTCGACTGGGATCTGGCCGATGGTCAGCGCGTCGAGGCGCGTGCCCTGGTGACCCTGTACGAGCCGCGCGGACGCTTCCAGCTCAACGTCGAGGCGATGCGCCGTGCCGGGCTGGGGCCGCTGTACGAGCGTTTCCTCAAGCTGAAGGAGAAGCTGGAGCGCGAAGGCCTGTTCGATCCCGGCGTCAAGCGACCGATTCCCGACCATCCGCGCCAGATCGGGGTCGTCACTTCGCTTGCCGCGGCCGCCCTGCGCGACGTGCTGACCACGCTGCGGCGCCGCAATCCTTCCATCCCGGTCATCATCTACCCCGCCCCGGTCCAGGGCGAAGGCGCGGCGGCGAAACTGGCGCAGGCGCTGGTTGCGGCCAACCGTCGCGCCGAGTGCGACGTGCTGCTGCTGGTGCGCGGCGGCGGTTCGATCGAGGACTTGTGGCAGTTCAACGAAGAAGCCGTGGCGCGCGCGATTCGCGCCTCGGCTATTCCAGTGGTGGTCGGCGTCGGCCACGAGACCGACTTCACCATCGCCGACTTCGCCGCCGACCAGCGCGCGCCCACGCCTACCGCGGCGGCCGAGCTGGTCAGCGTGACGCGGGAGGCTTTGCTCTCGCGGGTGACGGAGCTCGCGCTGCGGATCTCAAGGGAAACCGCGCGCCGGATGGAGTATGCGATGCAGACCGTGGACGCGCTCGCCCGGCGCCTGGTCCACCCGGCCGAGCGCCTGCGCGGCCTGCGCCAGCACCTCGCCCACCTCGCCGCGCGCCTCGCCGCCGCCACCGCGCAGCAGCTCAACGAAATCCGCCGGCGCCTCGACATCGCCCGCGCCCAGCTCGAAAGCCTCGGCCACGACGCCGTCCTTGCGCGCGGCTACAGCCTGACGCTGAACGAGCGCAATGAAATCCTGCGCGATGCGTCCAAGGTGAAGGAAGGCGATCGCATCGCCACCACCCTCGCCAAGGGCCGGCTCGTAAGCCAGGTCCTGAAAAAACTTCCCTAGCCCGCCCGGCAGAGTTGCCCTGCGGCACGCCGAGGCGTAGCGTTCATGAATGACTGCAGAATCGACAGTTCAGTTACATCCTGGTTGATTTGCCAGTCGGCCACAGATGGCAACTGGATAAGTCGACTAATACAGGTAATCAAGTGATTTCGCGCAGGCAGATCATAGTGGGCGCAGTTTCGCTCGTCGTCGCCGCACGAGCGGCCGCGCAGTCGCGAAAGTATCGTGTGGGCGTCATCGGCGGTTTCGAGGCTACTACTAGCCGCGGCCCCAACCAGGCGTTGTTGACTGGACTCGGGGAACTCGGCTACCGGGAAGGGCAAAACCTCGTCCTCGAGCGCCGCTACATTGAAGGTCGACCGGACCGGTTGTCCGCGCTGGCGACGGAGCTGGTCAATCTGGGCGTCGAGGTCGTCGTGGTCGGCGGTGAGCGGCCTGCATTGGCGGTCACGGCGGTGAAGCCGACTCTCCCGGTCGTCCTGGCCTGGTCGCTCGATCCGGTGCGCAATGGACTGGCCGCGAGCCTCGCGCGCCCGGGCGGCAATGTCACGGGTCTGACCTGGGACGTCGGCCCGGAGCAGGTGGCCAAGCGGCTGCAAGTCTTTAAGGAAACGGTCCCGTCGCTCTCCCGCATCGCATTGATCTGGGATCCGGCACTCGCGGGCGCGGCGGCCTACTGGCCGCAGGTGAACGCGGCTTCGAAAACGCTCGGCATCGACACGTACTCGGTGGAAGTGCGTGCGCCGGGCGATCTGAAGGCCGCCCTTGATGGCATTCGCAGGAACCGGCCCAGTGGCTTGTTCGTATGGGACGGTCCGGCCCTGTCGTCGCAGATGGAGTTGATATTCGACTTTGCGACTCGTGAACGGCTTCCCGCATTTTCGGCGAGCGCCTTTCAGATCGACCGGGGAAGCCTGCTGGCTTATTCGGTCAATACTCTTGATCTGTACCGGCGTGCCGCAGCATTCGTGGACAGGATTCTCAAGGGGGCAAAGCCCGGCGATATTCCGATCGAGCAACCGACGAAGTTCGAGCTGGTGGTCAACCTGAAGACCGCCAAGGCGATCGGCCTGACGATTCCACCTTCGATCCTCGTGCGCGCTGACAGGGTAATCGAGTGAGACCGATGGGTGACTGCGCTCGATCCGTAGAGTTCACTCGGACGTAGACCAAGAACTACCTCACTCACCGAGAAGAAAAGCATGGCTGATCCCGCATCTGTGCGGTATGTCGACTTTCGATATACACGGCGGCTGTTCATCGCGTGCGCTGCGGCAGCTGTAGCGATGCCCGGCGAGCTATTCGCGCAATCGCCTGATCGCCTGCGCCGCGTGCTGGTTCTCGTTCAAGCCGTTCCCGAAAGTGCAGAGCGGTTGCGAAAGACGGTTGTCGAAAGCCTGCGCGCGCGTGGTTGGCGCGAGGGCCGGAATCTGCTCCTCGAGGTGCGCTACGCGCGAGTGGACGGTCAGGACCTGCCGAAGTTCGCAGCCGAGAGCGTGCGCGCCGCGCCGGAGGTCTTCATGACCACCGGATCCCCACTGACCGCTGCGCTCAAGGACACCGGCACGACTATCCCCTGCGTATTCGTCGCAGTGTACGACCCCATCGCTCTCGGCGTGGCAAAAAGCCTCGCCCGGCCGGGTGGAACCTTCACCGGCGTCTCGAACGCGGTGCCCGAAGGGTTTCTCGGCAAGCAGATCGAGCTGCTGCGCGAGGCCGTGCCCGAGCTCAAGCGGGTCGCGCTGCTCACCGATCCGCGCTATCCCCTCATCGAGAACCGCCGGAAGGTCGTCAGCGACCAGGGGCTCGAAGCGATCGAGGTGCATGCCGCCACGCGCGGGGAGCTGGAACGGGCATTCAGCGAAGCTGTGCGGCGCGGAGCTACCGGCATGTTTGCCGGAGGCCTTCCCTTGACGGTAGCAAACCGCGCGCTGATCGCTGAACTCGCGTTGCACCACCGCTTGCCGACGATGTTCCTGTTCGACATTAACGTCGTGGCGGGAGGCCTCATGTCCTACGGCGCCGATATGCTCGACCTTCAGCGCCGCGGCGCCGAGTACGTGGACCGGATACTTAGAGGCGTGAAGCCGGCCGACCTGCCAATCGAGCAGCCGACCAAGTTCGAGCTGGTGATCAACCTGAAGACTGCCAAGACCCTCGGCATCACGATCCCGCAGTCCGTGCTGCTGCGCGCCGATCGAGTGATCGAATGACCGTTTTGGGCCGGGCCCAGCCACTGTAAACTTCTTACCAGGTTTGATTCAAGAGGGAGCATGGGCCGAGTCCAACGCCGGCGTTTCCTGCTGAGTGCCGGGGCGCTGCTCGCCATGCCGCGGCGCGCATCCGCTCAGCAAAGCGCCAGGATCTGGCGGATCGGATTCATCACTGCGGGCGGCTACCGCGCTTCCTACCTTGACGCGCTTCGGAAAGGCATGCGCGACCTTGGTTACGAGGACGGAAAGAACTATGTCATCGAGTCGCAAGTCGCGGATGGTAAGTACGAACGTCTTCCCGCTCTGGCCGCAGACCTGGTCAAACGCAAGGTGGATGTGATCGTCGGCTCCGGGACACCCGCGGTCGACGCTGCAAGGCGTGCAAGCAGCTCGATACCGATCGTCATGGCGCTCGTCGGAGATCCGATTGCAAGCGGATTCGTCGCGTCCCTGGCACGGCCAGGGGGCAACGTCACCGGGCTGTCTCTCGCTACGACCGATACCTCGTCGAAGTGGCTGGAGTTGGCGAGGACTGTCGCGCCAGGGTCTCGGATCGGTGTTCTTGCCGACTCCAACCAGCCAACGGCTAAGTGGCATCTCAAGAACATCCAGCACGCGGCGCAAAAGCTGGGGATCGAACTCCTGGTCGTATTTGCTCCGGCAGCGAACGACATCGAGAGCGCGCTCGCTTCACTGGCCGGGGAGCGCGTTGCCACGGTGATCGTCGCGCCCAGTTCAATGTTTGCCTTCAATAGGGAGCAAATCGCCAAATCCGCGATCAAGCTCCGGATCGCGTCGATTGCGACTACGCGTGACTATGTAGAGAGTGGCGCATTGCTCAGTTACGGCCAGGACTACGCTGCGTTCATGCGCCGGTCAGCGATCTATGTGGACAAGATTTTTAAAGGGACGAAACCGGGTGATTTGCCGGTGGAGCAGCCGCTCATCTTTGAATTGGTCATCAATCGGGCAACCGCCAGGCAGCTTGACCTGACAATCCCCAGGGAGCTGCTGCTGCGCGCCGACGGGGTAATCGAGTGATCGGTCTTTGCCGAGATTGGATTGGTGCCGGGTGAAGGTTGCCATCCTCTTTGCTGCCGCAGGTCTAGTGCTCGCGGCAGCGATTCCAGCCGAGGCTCAGCGGGCGGCGAAGGTGCCTCGCGTGGGATTCGTTACGGCGGGCCTCGCTGACAGTTCTAATGTGCAGGCGTTTCGCCAGGGACTCAGGGAATTGGGCTACGTCGAGGGCAAAAATGTCGTCCTCGAGGCCCGTTTTGCCGGAGGCCAACTCGATAAGCTTCCGGATCTGGTCGCCGAACTGATCGGTTTAAGGGTCGACGTGCTGGTTGCGGGGTCACCCGCGGCTGCCGCCGCCGCAAAGAAGGGAAGCACCACGGTCCCGATCGTATTTGCGAGTGTGGGGGATCCGGTGGCGTCGGGAATCGTGACAAACCTCGCGCGACCCGGCGGCAACGTCACCGGCAGCGCGGTCGGCGTGAACGACCCGTCCTTCGGCGGCAAGTGGCTGGAACTGCTCAAGGAGGCAGTTCCGGGCGTCGCGCACGTGGCGGTGCTCGCGAATCGGTCGAATCGATCCAATTCACCGTATCACAAGGGCGTCGAGGTCGCCGCGCAGCGCATGAATGTCCGGATCGGCATCTTCGACGCCGGCGATCCCACGGAGCTGGAACGGGCGCTTGCCGCCATCGCCGCAAGCGGCGCCCAGGGGATGATCGTGTCGACCGACCCGTATCTTTTCGTCGCTCGATCGAAGTTGGTTTCGTTCGCAGCGAGTAAGCGCCTGCCCGCTATTTACTTCTCCAAGAATTTCGCGGACGAAGGAGGCCTGATGTCGTACGGCGCGAACATCGAGGACTCCTATCGAAGGGCGGCGACCTACGTGGACAGGATATTGAAGGGCGCCAAACCCGGCGAACTTCCCGTCGAGCAACCAACGCGCTTCGAACTCGTTGTTAACAAGAAAGCGGCCCGAGCGCTCCGGATCAGCATTCCGCAATCCTTCATGCTGCGGGCCGATCACCTCATCGAATGACGGAGCGCCGCGCGCCGGCGGGCTCCACGTTGATATGGCTTGCACCTGTCAATAGGGCGAGCGGTGTTCTGCCTGCGCGGCATGGTGGCGTGGAACGATTCGGATAGGGGACGCGGCGGGCACTGCTGTGGCGACGGTCGATCAAGC